>ERZ1026858.375-NODE-375-length-24673-cov-4.564628_pt1 | contig 24673 bp, 25 predicted proteins | sample MGYA00380159_ERZ1026858 | MGnify/ENA primary metagenome ERZ1026858 (study PRJEB33269, sample SAMEA4719795) | human gut metagenome | biome: human-associated habitat; feature: organic feature; material: feces | place: Cameroon | collected 2013-10 ...
TCGACGGGCTCCCAGGTCAGGGTGACCTCGCCGTCGCCTGTCGCCTCCGCCCTGGGGGCGGGCGCCGACGGGTCGGAGGGGGCCGCGGAGACCAGATCGGAGTCGGAGAAGGAGGTCCACCTGCCGTAGACGCAGGCCTGCACCAGGAACCGGTAACTCTTCCCGTTGGACAGCCCGGAGGCCTTGAAGGACTCACCGGAGCAGGAGGTCGTCAGGGTACGGTAGCCGGACCCGTTCCGGTAGGCCACGGCGTACCTCGTGGCTCCGGGCACGCGGCCCCACGACAGCTCGACGCTGCCGTCGCCGGCGGTCGCCGAGGGCGCGGGCTTCACGGTGCCCTCGGGCCTGCAGCGCACGAGGCTGGCGGGGCCGAAGGAGGACCAGCGGCCGTTCACGTAGGCCTGCACGAGGAAGTCGTGGTCGTATCCGTTGGGCAGGTCGGTGGCGGTGTAGGACGTCCCGGTGAGGGACTTGGTGAAGGTGGCGTAGGTGCCGTTGGAGAAGGCCTCCGCAACGGCGTAGCGCTCGGCGCCCTCGACGGGCTCCCAGGTCAGGGTGACCTCGCCGTCGCCTGTCGCCTCCGCCCTGGCGGCGGGCGCCGACGGGTCGGAGGGGGCCGCGGAAGGAATTATCGCAACCTGATGAGTAGCGTGAAGGACCGAATCCTCAGAATAAGCAGGACAATAGCTATTTAAAACAAGGAGTAGAGTAATTGGTAAAGCCAACAATAGTCGTTTCATACTACCCTCCGTACTGCAGATGTCTTAAATCATGATAGCGAATGGAGAGAATTAAACGAGGTTGATCAGCTCAACGGTATCATTTATTGCCGAATATAAACTAGCAATCGAGTCGATAAGAAGCGATACATCGCATCAGGTGTTATCTCATATTTAATTACTCAAATATACAATTAACCAATCAATCCCTCAATCAACCGTACCGTCTTAAGATACGAATGAGGACGATCAAACTGCTCCTCTGCGATGGCGCGCGCCCTCTCCCCCATCCGCGCACGACGTTGCGGATCATCAATAAGGTCAACAAGGACCTCTGCCATTCCCTCGGCATCTCCGGGCTTAACGTTTACGCCAAAACCATCAGCCTCAACCTTTGCCCTAAACTCCTTGCTGCACGAGGTATTGACCATAGGCTTTCCGGCGGCAAGATAATCACCGATCTTGGTCACGATGCTCTGAGCGGCTTTTTCCACCAGCGAGTTGATTGTAATGTCGCTCTTGGAAAGCCATGCAGCCATTTGGCTATAAGGCAAATAGCCATGGAACACGACCTCGGCACCGCTAGAATGCGCTGCAGCCTTAAGATTGTCGCGCTCTGAGCCATCGCCCAAGATTTGCAGCTTAGCCTCGGGGTGAGTTTTCTGCACTATCGCCATGGCCCTGACCAATGTCTCCAGGTCATAGCACGCGCTTAATGTACCTGCGTAAGAAACCCAAATGTCACCAGTGGGCTTATCAATTTGCGAAGCATGCACAGTAACGCCGGCATCAAACTCGCAAAGCCGGTTTCCAACATAAACTGTTTCGCTCGGTATGCCAGAACGGGCGTCGCGCAAACCACGCTCTCGATACTCATCCGAAGTTCCTACCACGGCATCAGCCATCTGATAGACAGCCTTTGCCTGTCTATAAAACGGCGCAAAAAGGATGTCGGAAAAAACAGGAACGTCAAGCGCCACACGGAACGCCTCGGGCCAAAGGTCATTAACATCGACCACAAATGGAATATTAAACTTATGGGCTGCCTTGCCAATCTCCCTAGCCACATCATTGGGTGGAATCTGACAATAAATTAAATCGTAGTCGTGATGCTCATCGAAATACTTCGACACCCGCTTGGCAACGACGTGATGAGCCCAGATGCGCTGAGGGCACATGTTCTTGGGGTAAAACGGCTCCTCAATAAACCGAATTGTATAGGCGTCGGTCCCGGCATCAAAGTGCTCAACGTCACGTTGACGTTTTTCCCAATGCTGAAATCCCGAAGTAATAAAATCGACATCATAGCCATGTTCATGCAGCAACGTTGCAAGATATACATAGCGCGTTGCGCCCTTAACCTCATTGCCAAGCTTGGCATCTTGCGTATAGATAGCAATTCGCTTCTTATCTGTCATATCACTAATCCACTCTCACAGCTTTGTTAGGCACTCGTTTTATCGCGGCGCTCCCCTTTTTCGGCAGCTCGACGATTGCCAAACAAGCCGATACGCGAGAAAGCGAACCCAAAACCATTAGTGCGTAACGAATAGACGAACTCCGAGGCAAGATAGGCAACATATGCCGCTTTATTGGCTGAAACAACCACACCGGTGAGCTGAGAGTATGTCTGCTTAAATGCGCCGCTGATGTGTGACATTCCCGAGACGATCTCCGGGTTCATGCGCTTAAACAATGTCGCACAGCGAGTCTTGAGTGCCGGATCATCAAAGGCTCCTTGCTCAACAAGTCCGCCAACATACCTAAAACCAATGGTATAGAAAGACTCAAGAATCCCCTTGTCGGAAATATTAAGTTCATCAACGATATCTGCCATATCATTCCAGCGAACAATAGGGAGATCGCTTGCTTTTTTAGCCGAAGACGACGTAGGGAGATCCTCGCGGTAGCAATAAAACGAATCATCGGTATACACAATCGAGCGAGCCTGAGCAAGCGTTTGAATCAAGAAGGGATTGTCCACCCATCCTGCACCGGGCACCTCTTTAAAGCGAATGCCAAACTCGTCCAAAAACGAACGCTTGTAAATTGCACTCCAAATGGAAGGGTGATGCTGGATCAAGCGAGGATTATCCCGCAACGTAAACGGCTGTTTCTTTGTATTAATTCGCTTGTAATAGGCGCAGTGACACACGTTCTCCTGTGGAGTACCGGGCATACACACACGCCAATATGCCGACTTCACAACATCGGGTTCTCCGTATGCATGGGCAAGATCCATCAGTCTTGTATACATACCAGGCTTAAGGTAATCATCGGGCTCGACAATGGCAATGTATGCACCTCGAGACTCCTCAATACCACGATTGACCGTAGCGCCATACCCCTGGTTCGGCTTATCAATAACGCGAATTCGGGAATCATTTTTCTCGTGACGCCTCATGATTTCCAATGAGTTGTCAGTCGAGCCATCATTAAGAACAATGACCTCAAGCGATGTGAAGTCGTCGGCCTCGATGCTCGTCAGGCACTGATCGAGAAACTGTGACGTATTAAAACACGGGACAATAACTGAGACCTCTATACGCTCATCAGAATGCAAATTGCTCGGCACTTAAACCCCTTTGGGAACGCAAATCAGAACTGCTTAATCCTAGCACAGCGATATTAGCCGCTAAAAAACTGCTCAACCGCCCGCCCCTACAGCCGCTGGCACACTACGGACACGTGCTGCCCGTCAAAGCCAAAGCCCCAGCGCATGCGACCCACGCCGGGTCGCGGCACGCGAATCTCGTCGATACCGTCGCGTTCGATGTCGAGCAGCGCCTGAACCGCCAACAGCTCCAGACCCAGGGCATCCACGTCGGGGTCATACATCATGTTCATAGTGACAAGCGGACGTTCGTCGAGCATGCCGAGGGTATCGGCCACATCGAGCATCCTTCCCGTAGGGAACACCTGAATATCCCAGCGATCCGCCCCACGCTTTCGATTGGATGACGGATTGGCATACCCCGGCATACCAAAGCAGAGTCCTTGCAACAGCAGGTGGCATGGCAACGGCGAATCCATCTCGACCGCGCCGACTCCCGCGTCACCTAGAATTCGACGCAGCGTCTGCCTCACCGCGTCTTCGTTACCGCGACATAGCCCGTCACGAAACGCATCGACGTCCCGCACATCCTCGGCGGCGCACTCAAACCATTCAATAATCACGAGACGCACCGCCTGACGAAGCTCGCCATTGGGCAGTCGCAGAGCACGGGAGCGAGCGCCGTTTCCCGGTTCCTCGACCATATCCGTCGTTAAGAAGCCGGACAGGTATAACGCGGTCCACAGGTCATCGTCAGTCGAGGCAACCGACCCGACGGCACCCATCCGAAGCGGAACTTCAACGCATCCATGCGGTTCAAGTAAATCGAACAGAGTCGAAAGCCTCTCGAGATTCCAATCACCAACCGCCCTGCTCAGGCTATCAGCGTATCCATACAGGTCAGCCCGCACCGGCGGCGTGCAACCGCGGTTCAAGAAATCGATCACGCGCGCCGGACTCGAGCAATAAAACCTGCCAAATCGGTATCCCTCGAACCATTCACGCGCGTCATCCAGGAATTCCCCGCGTCCAGCATGGCCTAGCAGAGCCTGAACCTCGTCATCCGAAAAGCCAAACCACCGGTCACACCACGTCGAGAGCGGCGTCGACAGACAATACGAGCAGCCGCGCGAAGAAAGTGCCATCTCGGCAGGGGCGGGACACTCCCCCATCAGGCACGTCAACCGTAGCGAATGGCCCGCGGAGGCAATGGCATCGAAAAGCACACGGTCGAGTAACTCTGCCGGGTCGACGCCAAAAGTGCCCCTCACACTCGAACTGCCCAACCACGCCGCGTCGTACCCATCAACGAGCAGCACAACCTGTTCGTCGCAAGCCATCTCCAGCAGCTCAATGAGAACGCCAAGCACCGAGTTGACCTCATCTGCACTTGCCACGCCACGCGCAACGCGCTCGACGTGGCGCATCTTATCTCGTGGTAAATCCGGAGCCTCCAAAAGCGTCAACAAGCGAGCGCACTCACCCGAGAGAGCGTCACGCACGACGCCGACGACGTTGGCACCGCACCTCGCGACGCCAGAAAAGTCCAGCGATATCACAGGGTAGCAGGCAAACTCATCCCGATAGCGCCCGCCGCCCGCATCCCAAATCTGGGAACCAGCAAACAGGCCCCGATCGACCTGCCCGACCGTGGATCGCTCCAGAAAAGCCTTAAGCATCGACAGGTTCATGCTCTTTCCAAAGCCTTCGGGCCGGCAACACGCCACAACGGAAGCATCAGCATCCAAGACATCGGCAATAAACATCGTCTTGTCGACTAACACGCATCGATCCATGGCCTCGGCAAAGTCATGTTCGCCGACCGGCAGTGCCCCGTTACCCGAGCGGTTGATCAACTCTACGCCATAGTAGGCAGCATCACCATAAATCGCCTGTTCAGACACCGTAACTTCTCCCTAAAACGCAGCACGATGCCCATTGTATCGAGTAACTCGACCGCAATTATGCCGTCATGCAGACGTTTCGGGCAACGGTAGCAACATGGGGCGTGAGGGAGCATAACTAATCGTTGCACAACAAAACGGGGCCCGATGCAGTTGCACCGGACCCCGCCCCGACTCTAAAGGTATTCGGCAACCGAGAAACTACTCCTCGGAACCGCCCTCACCAGCAGCCTTGTTCTGCTGATCAAGCTTGTGCTTGCCACTCACAATGGACGTGGCGCCAAGCGTCGCCAAGCTTGCACTGGCAAGGCTCGCCATCACGATGAGGTCGCCCGTCTTAGGCATATTGCCACCCGAGGCCTTGGTCGTCGTAGTCGTCGTGGTGGTCGTAGCGCCACCCTTGTCACCGGACTTCTGAGCATCGGCGTCGGACTGTTTTGCACCCGCATTGGCGGAAGCATCAGCGGCGCTGTCGACATTAGAGCCGGAGCCCTGCTCAGACGCTCCCTCATCAGAAGAAGAGCCGCCGTTAACGCCCGCCATCAAAGACGAGCCCAACATGGAGCCAAGCTGCTCGCCGGCAGAAGGCTTGTTTTCCTTCGAGGAATCGCCGGTGATGGAGCCCTCGCTCGAACCGCCCTCAGAAGCATCGGAGCCAGAACCGTTAGAGGACCCAGCATCGGCAGAGGAATCACCAGCGCCGTTAGAAGCGCCCGTATCGGTAGAGCCAGAAGTCGAGCCGCCCTCAGCGCCGTCAGAGCCAGAAGTCGACGAACCACCAGAGGCATCGCCGGCAGCAGTACCACCAGACGTAGCCCCGCCGTTACCGGCATCATCGCTGCCCGTATCAGTCGAGGGCGCATCGGTATCGCCGCTATCGCCCGCATCGCCATCCGTACCAGGTGTCGGTGCGGCGGGAGCAGCCGGCGCCATGCTCGGACCAGGCTCCGGCTCAGGCTCAGGATCGGGCTCCACAGGAGTTGCCGCAGCAGCCTCGTCCTCAGCAATGTAGACCAGGCAGTCCTTGAGCTCGTTTTTATAGCGATTCTTCCATCCCTCATGGTACTGAGGCTGACTCGAATACTTGCGCGCCACGTTATCAACAACGCTGTTCGAAAGCGCCGTCACAAACTCGCGGTCCGTCATGCTGTTGGAAAGATTCGCCCAACGGAAAAAGTCCTGACATCCACCCGTGCCGCACATATTGGTAATGCTCCACACCATGCCCTTGACGCAATCGGCACGACCGGAAATATCAATGCCCAGAGCGTTCTTAAGCCACGACTCGGTCACCGCATAGTAGGAGTTGTACGCATAGGCATCCTGCAGCGCCGAGAACTCAACCGGATCGGTGTTGTAAGCACCCAGGAAGGCATCCTGCGCGATGTGACCCAGCTCGGTGAGCTGGCCGTTCGCATACATGGGGTTGCTTCCGTTGGAAATCTCGCCACCACGGTCAATCGCGTCCTTAAGCATGCTGTACTTAGCAGAGTCGTAGTTATAGACCTGCTTCATAAACGGAATGAGCGACCAACGACGGTCGAACTGGTAATAACCCAGCGCGTTATAGCCGTCGCCATACGAAAAACCCTGGTTATAGTTGCCATGGCTCTCATATTTGGTGAAGTACTTCATCTCGTCGGTCACGTTGACAAACGAAACACCCTGAACCGACCTCAGCACGCCCGAGAAGGACTGCTGGGTGTAGAGGCCCTTATCGATATCGGTGGCATCCGAGGCAACGCCCGGCGTGGGCTCCTCGGCTATAGCGGTTGCGGGTGCGGCAACGGCGCCAAACGAAAGCGCCAGCGTCAGGCCCGCAACAATCGCGGAATGCTTGGGTTGCATACATCCTCCCTGCATTGGTGTGGTTAAAGTGCAGTTTGCAAAGATGGATTCAGTATTACAGCTCCCCGTTTGTTGCACAACAACCCATCGGTAAACGGCAACAACCCTCCGCGAAATCTTAAGGATTTAGACGAATTGGTCGTCAGGGGCCAAAAGAAGCTCGCCGTAGCGCTCCAACAGCCCGTCTCTCAGCTGACAAAAAGCAGGGATATAAACGTTCAGGATGCGCTGGATCAAATCCTGCGCCAGCTTGTTGTCATAAATATGAACGTTCGTATTGCGATCTCTGAGCATATCCAGCCAAGCGGCCTCATCAATGAAGTCGTAGAACCGGTAGGCTTCCTTCAGAATAGCTCGAGGCGATCCCGACGCAGCAAGCGTAGCGCCCTCATACTCGAGCAGACGCTTTAGGAGCTTCCAGCTCAACTCAAACTGGAGATTGAACTTATTGATCAGTCCGCTTTGAACAAAATCGTTGTTGAGATCCTGATTGGGCGCATCCTCAAGATTCGCTAAGGCACTGGCAAAGTTCTCATACTTTTTCATACAGGATCACACCATCCCTAACAATTTCGTCGAGTAACGACTGCGACAACGACCCATCGAGATTGACTGCGTCTACATCCAAAAGGGTATCAAGATGCTCGTCAATCAGATATGAGAAACGCCTGAAATCCCGACAGCCCGCTACGGCAATATCGATATCGCTCTTAGGCAAATTGTCACCTCGAGCGCGAGACCCAAATAGCACAACTTTTTCGGCGCCGCAATCACGTGCAAACGAAACGATCTGTTGGTACACGTTGTCGATCCGTCCCATTTGCAGCCCTACAGCTTAATGTCGAAGTGGATCTCGGGGACGGCGGCTAGGTCGGCCAGCGTCACGCCGTCGACGTACTTTTCGATTACATCGTCCAGGCCGCGCCAGAACTTGACGGTCGAGCACAGATCGCTACGGGTGCAGCTGTTGTCAATGCCGTCGCACGCCACCGGGGCAGTGCTGCCCTCGACGGCGCGCAGGATGTCGCCGGCACGCACCTCGGCCGGGTCCTTGGCCATCATGTAGCCGCCGCCCTTGCCGCGCACGCTCTTAAGCAGGCCCGCCTTCATAAGCGGACGAACCAGCTGCTCCAGATATTTCTGCGAAATGCGCTCGCGGTCGGCAACCTCGCGCAGGGCAATCTTGCCCTCGGCGTCACCGAGCGCTGCAATATAAATCATCAAACGGAGGGCATAGCGGCCCTTAGAAGAAATGAGCATACCTACCCTTCCATAACGCTGGGGACAAGCACTACCGATGAATTTGTCCCACAATCTAAAAAGTCGAGTGGATTAGTCGGGTTTTCCCTTGACTAACGCCGAACCCATAGTAACTTTATTCCGAGAAGATTCCTAGGGTTTAGTACACCCATGAGTACACCATATACAGAGAGGGACAGCATGAGTGCAAATCCGCTGCTTTCCATCGAAGGTCTGACCGCCTCCGTGGACGAGAAGACCATCCTCCACAACGTCAACCTCAACGTCGCCGCCGGCGAGACCCATGTGCTGATGGGCCCCAACGGCGCCGGCAAATCCACCCTCGGCCACCTGGTCATGGGCGACCCAGTCTACACCGTGCAGGACGGCCGCATCGTCTTTGATGGCCAAGACATCACCGAGCTCACCACCGACAAGCGCTCCCGCGCCGGCCTGTTCCTGAGCTTCCAGGCCCCGGTCGAGATCCCGGGCGTGCCGCTGTCGAGCTTTTTGCGCGCCAGCATCGCCGGCCGCCCCGGCCTGGAGATGAAGGGCAAGGAGTTCCGCCGTCGCGTAAAGGAGCTCGCGGCCGAGCTCAACATGGACACCGCCTACCTCAACCGCGAGCTGGGCGTGGGCTTCTCGGGCGGCGAGAAGAAGAAGGTCGAGATGCTCCAGCTCCTGCTGCTGCAGCCCAAGCTCGCCATCTTGGACGAGACCGACTCCGGCCTGGACGTCGACGCCCTGTCCACCGTCAGCCACGGCATGGACGCCTACCGCAAGAGCTGCGACGGCTCCATGCTCATCATCACGCACAACACGCGCATCCTGGAGCACCTGGATGTCGACCGCGTCCACGTTATGGTCAAGGGCCACATCGTGCGCGAGGACGACGCCTCGCTGATCCCCTGGATCGACAAGAACGGCTTTGAGACCTTCGAGCGCGAGGCCGCCGAGCAGCGCGCACAGGCCGAGGCTGCCGCTGCCGAGCAGGCGTAAAGGGGCGAAGCAATGACCAAGAACCGCACCGAGGTCGCGGACATCGACCGCAGCCTCTACGACTTCACCTATGGCGAGGAGGGATTCGAGCGCCTCGACGCCGGCATCACGCCCGACATCGTACGCGAGATCAGCGCCAAGAAGGACGAGCCGCAGTGGATGCTCGACCTGCGCCTCAAGTCCCTCGAGATCTTTAACCGTTTCCCGGATCCGACGTGGGGCCCCTCCATCGAGGGCCTGGACATGGACAACATCGTCACCTACGTCAAGCCCAACACCGACCAAAAGCACGACTGGGAGTCGGTGCCCGACGACATCAAGAACACTTTTGAGCGCCTGGGCATTCCCGAGGCCGAGCGCAGCTACCTGGCGGGCGTCGGCGCGCAGTACGACTCCGAGCTCGTCTACCACAACATGCAGGACACCGCGTCCAAGATGGGTATCGTCTACTCCGGCATTGAGGAGGCCCTGCACGACCCGCAGTGGGAGCCGCTCATCCACGAGAAGTTTATGACGCTCATCCCGCCCACCGACCACAAGTTTGCGGCCCTGCACGGTGCCGTGTGGTCGGGCGGTTCGTTTGTCTACGTGCCCAAGGGTACCAAGCTCGACTTCCCGCTGCAGAGCTACTTCCGCCTCAACGCCAAGGGCGCCGGCCAGTTTGAGCACACGCTCATCATCGTCGAGGACGACGCCGACCTGCACTTTATCGAGGGCTGCTCCGCGCCCAAGTACAACGTGGCCAACCTCCACGCCGGCGCTGTGGAGCTCTTTGTGGGCAAGCGCGCGCACCTGCGCTACTCGACCATCGAAAACTGGTCCAAAAACATGTACAACCTCAACACCAAGCGTGCGCGCGTGGACGAGGATGGCGACATCGAGTGGATCAGCGGCTCCTTCGGTAGCCACGTGGGTTATCTCTACCCCATGAGCGTGCTCAACGGCCGTCGCGCCCGCTCGAGCTTTACCGGCATCACCTTTGCCGGCGCCGGCCAGAACCTCGATACCGGCTGCAAAGTCGTGCTCAACGCGCCCGAGACCTCAGCGACCGTCGAGACCAAGGGCATCTCCAAGAGCGGCGGCATCCAGACCTTCCGTAGCTCCATCGTGGCCACGCCCAAGGCCGAGGGCTCCAAGGCAACCGTGAGCTGCCAGTCGCTGATGCTCGACGACCAGAGCCGCTCCGATACCATCCCCGCCATGGACATCCGTGCCAAGAACGTCGACATCGGCCACGAGGCAACTATCGGCCGCATCGGCGACGACAAGGTGTTCTACCTGATGAGCCGCGGCATCCCGGAGGAAGAGGCCCGCACCATGATCGTCAACGGCTTTGCCAACCCGGTCTCCAAGGAGCTGCCGCTGGAGTACGCCGTCGAGATGAACAACCTGATCAAGCTCGAGATGGAAGGAGCGATCGGATAATGAAACAGGAAACCACTATGCCGAACGCATTTACATCATCCGAGCTTCTGCAGTGCGACGTATCGGGAGCGACGAGCCCGACGACGCGTACTAAAGGTACGCGAGGAGGGTCGGAGCCCCGAGACGGCGTGCTGCAGGAGATCGGGGGCGTGAATGCGATGCCGGCTGCAACTTGGGGTTGGCTCAAGATGAACCAGACCAAGCTCGAGCTTTCGGACGAGCTTGTCACCGCTCCCGCCGAGGCCGTTGAGGTCGAGGGCCTGGACGAGCAGTTTGCCGGTACGGCCGACGCCTTCGACACCGCTATGGACGCCATGGCCGAGCGCTTCCCCGAGCGCCGTGCCTCCGCCCCTGGTGATGCCGCCGATCGCGCCCGCATCACGCCCGAGACTGAGCTCGACGTACCCGCCACCTCCGTCTACCAGGCCGGTGCCATCAAGCTCGAGGAGGAGCTCTCCCCCGCCGAGGCCTTCGAGACCGGCATGGGCGAGGCCGCCTACGCCTATCTGACCGACCACGCTACCAAGCGCATTGTCATCGATGTGCCCGCATACAGCCACGCCACGGCCACCGTGCGCGTAAGCGGCGTCGACGCAGCGGCTGCGATTGCCGCTATCGACGTCGTCGCCCGCCCGCAGGCAACGCTCGACCTGAACATTGCCCTTGACTCCCCCGTTATCGGCGAGGGCGTCGTGGGCTCCGTACTGCGCGTGTGCGCCTACGAGTACGCCACCGTCAACGTGACCTGCACGCAGACGCTCGACGACAGCTGGATTGCCCTCGACGACACTGGCCTGTTCCTGGACGAGGGCGCGCGCATCAACGTGCAGCACACCGTCCTGGGTGCCGGTGCCAGCGCCACCGGCCTTGCCGGCGACCTGTTGGGCGACACCGCCAAGGTCACCGTCGATACCGACTACCTGGGCGCCCGCGAGCAGGTGCGCGACTTTAACTACGAGCTGCGTCACCGCGGTCGCAAGACCGAGTGCGAGATCGACGCCAACGGCGTGCTGACCGGCACGTCCAAGAAGGTCTACCGCGGAACCATCGACCTCGTGCACGGCTGCAAGGGCGCCACCGGCACCGAGCGCGAAACGGTGCTTTTGGCCAACAAGGGCGTCGACAACAAGACCGTCCCCGTCATCCTATGCGACGAGGACGACGTCGCTGGCAACCACGGCGCCACCATCGGCCACGTCCGCGACGAGCAGCTGTTCTACCTCGCCTGCCGCGGCCTTGACCAAAATGCCGCCGAGGACCTGTTCATCCGCGCCAAGCTGGAGGACGCCGCGCTTTCCGCCAACGATGAGCGCACCCGCGCTGCCGTCGTCCGCCTGGGCAACAACCTGATCGACAACTTTGAAGAGGAGCTCGCATGATCGATACCGAGCACGTTAAATGCGATACCTGTACCGCACCGGAGCCCATGGAGCTCGACGCCAGTGACGAGGCTTCGCGCGGCTGGCCCACCGTGGACATCGAGACGAATCCCTACAAGGCGCAGTTCCCGCTGTTCCAGCAGCATCCCGAGATCGCCTTCCTCGATAGTGCCGCCACCGCGCAGCGCCCCGCCTGCGTGCTCGACGCCGAGCGCGACTTCTACCAGCGCATGAACGCCAACCCCCTGCGCGGCTTGTACTCGCTGTCCGTCGAGGCCACCGATGCCATCGCCAAGGTCCGCCAGCAGATCGCCGACCTCATCGGCGCCTCCCAGGCCAACGAGGTCGTCTTCACCCGCAACACGAGCGAGTCGCTCAACCTGGTCGCCAAGAGCTTTGCGCCCACGGTGCTGGAGCCCGGCGACGAGGTCGTTATCACCATCATGGAGCACCACTCCAACCTGATCCCGTGGCAGCAGGTCTGCCGCGAGACCGGTGCCAAGCTCGTCTACCTCTACCCCACCAAGACCGGCCAGCTCACCACCGAGGAAGTGCTTGCCAAGGTGGGCCCCAAGACCAAGATCTTGGCCGTGGGTCAGGTCTCTAACGTTCTGGGCGTCGAGAATCCGGTCAAGAACCTCGGCAAGCTCGTACACAAGTACGGCGGCTATCTGGTCGTCGACGGCGCGCAGTCGCTGCCGCACATGCCGGTCGATGTGGCCGACCTGGGAGCCGACTTCTTTGCCTTTAGCGCACACAAGGCCATGGGTCCCATGGGCATCGGCGTGCTGTGGGGCAAGATGGACCTGCTCAACGCCATGCCGCCCATGCTCACCGGCGGCGAAATGATCGATTCGGTCACCGAGCAGGACGCCGTCTGGGCACCCGTCCCCGAAAAATTCGAGGCAGGCACGCAGGACGCCGCCGGCATCTTCGCCACAGGTGCCGCCCTCGACTACCTCGTCAACACAGTGGGTTACGAAAACATCCAGGACCGCGAGCAGGCACTCGTCCATTACCTGATGGGCGAGCTCATGCAGCTCGACTTTGTCCAGATCATCGGCTCCATCTATTGGGACAACCACCACGGCGTTGTAAGCTTTAACGTCAAGGGCATCCATCCGCACGATGTCGCGAGCATTATGGACATGGACGGCGTCTGCATCCGCGCCGGTCACCACTGCGCGCAGCCGCTGCTCACCTGGCTGGGCGTCGAAAATCTTGCCTGCTGCCGCGCCAGCGTGGCCTTCTACAACGACAAGGCCGATATCGATAAGTTCATCGCCGGCCTGCATCACGTTTGGAGCACGTTCAATGGGTAATCTGTACACCTCCACCACGTTTATGGAGCACAACTCGCACCCTGACTACAAGTACCCGATGGACGCTCCCACGCACGAGCACGACGGTATCAACCCCAGCTGCGGTGACGAGCTCACCTTGCAGCTGCGTGTCGAGAACGGCGTTATCGAGGAGGCCTCATTTACCGGCCACGGCTGCGCCATCAGCCAGGCCAGCGCCGATATCATGGCCGACCTCATCACCGGCGAGACGGTCGAGGAGGCACGCCGCCTGGCCGGGCTTTTCCTGGCCATGATCCGCGGCGAGCAGCTCTCCGAGGAAGACCTGGAAGATCTGGACGAGGCCGCCCAACTCCAGGACATCTCGCACATGCCTGCCCGCGTCAAGTGCGCCGAGCTCGCCTGGCGCACCCTCGACGGTATGCTCGAGGGGCAAGCTAACCAGTAGCGGATGCCCCGAATCCAAGGATTTTGATTGCCGAGCCGCCCGATACGGGCGGCTCGGCTTTTTCATAACGAGCGCGGATACACAGTCCGCGCGTCCGGCACCCCGTCTGTCATTTATCGCACGGCCAACCGCGAACACGAGCGTTTTCCACCGTACTAAAGCTTGTGACAGGACCACGGGCACGCCAGGCAATGTCCCAAGCCTCGTCTTACTGGGCTCCGGCTCGCCTCACGCCTGCCGCAGATGGGTCCCATAGGGTGCGGCGTGCATTTTTGCGAATATTCAGCACGCCAAGCCGTGTGTATACGCATTGGAAGCGTTAATCAACATCTCCAGTGGCCTTTATATTGCGTTTTAGAACAAGAATCGTGGTCTCAGGGGCGCAAACATGAGCTTCGGGAGCGCATCGGCAGGCATAAATAGCTTCAGAGCCCGTATGTTGCAAAATTGCGGCGGTGCCGACAGTACCACGATGCAGAAAACTCCGCCTTTTGCACGGCGCAGACGGGGGTAGGTACGGGCAAAACCGAGCTAAGGCGTTATTTTATGCATAACGGCGTCTGTTCTATGCAAATTAAGAAGCGCAGTTACCGTACCCGAGCTTTTAGAACAATAGCTGTGGCGTATGGGCGACCCCAGCCGCGGTGCACCGGCGGCCCTACACCACGTTTCCGCCAGTCCGCACCGCCGCTCGCGCACGGGCGCGCACAATACGAGAAACGGTACTTTTGCCAATCCCCGTATACCGCTCAATCTGACGCACCGTAAAACCAGCATCGTGCAATCCAAGAATAACGACATTGCGTTGCGCCGACGGTGCGGCTTTAACCACGTGGAGCGAAACCCCGAGCCCCTTCGCCAACTTTTCGGCAAAGGCGTGGCGTTCCCACTCCGTCTCTTTCATATCGCACAGCGCTGGCTCGCCGCTGTCGGGCGTCGAAAGCGAATAGGCAATAAAGCCCTCGGTAGAACCGAAAAGCTCAAGCACGCATGAAGGGTCGGAAAATCCCCTCGTCATATCGTTGTCATAGGCCCGTAGATACTCGGCAAAGCTGCTCCACGGATAGCGCTCAATCAGAGCAATGCCCGACTCCTGCGGATCGGTGTGCACAGAGCGAATAGCCTCCATCACCTGCCAGTCGGTATCGAGCGAGCGACGCTCAAAACGCTCACGAAACAGGCAGCCCGTGCACCCGGTACGTTTATTGAACCGACGGGCATACGTCAGCAGCAACCGCTGCATGGCTGCGCTCATTTCGTCCTCATAATCCAAAAGCACCAGATCCACGTGGTCGTCCATAAGGCACCACGCCACGATTGTCACCCCCGCCTCCCGGCAGCAGTCGCGCATCAGCTCCAGAAACTCCCAGCGGTCACCATCGGTCTCAAAGATCAGTTGCTTGCCTGTACCGCGGGCACAGACATGGTAAAAGCCGGTAACCGTTCTCCAAACGCGCTGCATGACGCCCCCCTTCGCCAGGATCTGTTTGCCATTCAATACAGCACGATTGAAGCGTGCCATCAAAACATTCACGCAAAACAACTACGCCACACGGCAAAAGGCAGTATACAGGCGGCGAACGGCATCATAGCTACAGGCCAGACAACGCGACATAGTCAAAAGCTTGAACAGAACCGACCCCCTTCAGCGAACCGCACAGCCGCAAACAGCTTTGTTAAATCGTTTCAATTGAAAGTTCCGCGCTTCTCGATGCGAAAACTGAGCCGTTCGCCGAATATTCCGTGCATTTCGCGGTATTATAGGGGCTGCATGTCATGTCCCTTTCGAAGGGTCGCCCGGCAATCGCCAGCCACGACCCCCAGACGGGACGCCAACACGATAGAGAGGAGAGGCATGCAGTACTCACAGGAAGTGGAGAACATGTGCCCCGTTGCCAAGGGTGCATACCACGGCCCCGCACCCATCCCCGAGGAGGGCAAGTGGGTCCAGGCTAAGGAGATTTCCGACATCTCCGGTCTTACGCACGGTGTGGGTTGGTGCGCACCTCAGCAGGGCGCCTGCAAGCTCACGCTGAACGTCAAGGACGGCATCATCGAGGAGGCCCTCGTTGAGACCATCGGCTGCTCGGGCATGACCCACTCTGCCGCCATGGCCTCCGAGATCCTTCCCGGTAAGACCATCCTCGAGGCCCTCAACACCGACCTCGTCTGCGACGCCATTAACGTTGCTATGCGCGAGATTTTCCTGCAGATCGTTTACGGCCGCAGCCAGACCGCGTTCTCCGAGGGCGGCCTGCCCGTGGGCGCCTCCCTCGACGACCTCGGCAAGGGCCTTCGCTCTCAGGTCGGTACCATGTTCGGCACCAAGGCCAAGGGCGCTCGTTACCTCGAGCTCGCTCAGGGCTACGTCACCCGCATGGCTCTCAACGACAAGAACGAGATCATCGCGTTCGAGTTCCTGAACCTCGGTAAGTTCACCGACGCCGTCAAGGCCGGCAAGACCCCCGAGGAGGCCATCGCTGGCGCTATGGGCCACTATGGTCAGTGGGAGAACGCTGCCAAGTACATCGACCCGCGCACCGACGAGGAGACTCACTCCGTCGCCAGCGTGTTCCCGGTTCACGAGTAGAAAGGGAGGGAAATAACTATGACTGTTACGTTCGAAGGTTACGAGCGCCGCGCTGACAAGATCAACAAGTGCCTCGCCGACAACGGCATCGCCTCCCTCGAGGAAGCTCTGCAGATCTGCACCGACAAGGGCTTCAACCCGCGTGAGATCGTCAACAACACCCAGTCCATCGCCTTCCAGAACGCTGAGTGGGCCTACACCCTCGGCTGCGCCCTCGCTGTCAAGCGTGGCGCCAAGTCCGCTTCTGAGGCTGCTGCCATCATCGGCGAGGGCATCCAGGCCTTCACCGTTCCCGGCTCCGTTGCCGAGGACCGCAAGGTCGGTCTTGGCCACGGCAACCTGGGCGCTATGCTGCTCTCCGACGACACCGAGTGCTTCGCCTTCCTGGCCGGCCACGAGTCCTTCGCCGCCGCTGAGGGCGCTATCGGCCTGGCTCTGAACGCCAACAAGGCTCGTAAGAAGCCGCTTCGCGTCATCCTCAACGGTCTGGGCAAGGACGCTGCTCAGATCATCGCCCGCATCAACGGCTTCACCTATGTGAAGACCCAGTTCGACTACTACACGGGCGAGCTCAAGGTCGTCGAGACCATCCCCTACTCCGATGGTCCCCGCGCTGCCGTTAACTGCTACGGCTCCGACGACGTCCGCGAGGGCGTTGCCATCATGTGGCACGAGAACGTCGACATCTCGATCACCGGTAACTCCACCAACCCCACGCGCTTCCAGCACCCCGTCGCTGGCACCTACAAGAAGGAGCGCATCGAGGCTGGCAAGAAGTACTTCTCCGTCGCTTCTGGTGGCGGCACTGGCCGTACCCTGCACCCGGACAACATGGGCGCCGGCCCTGCCTCTTACGGCATGACCGACACCATGGGCCGTATGCACTCCGACGCCCAGTTCGCCGGTTCTTCCTCCGTGCCTGCGCACGTCGACATGATGGGTCTCATCGGCATGGGCAACAACCCCATGGTCGGTGCCACCGTCGCCTGCGCTGTCGCCGTCGAGGAGGCCCTCAAGGCCTAATCGCGCCTGCGCGATGCTCATATAGTTGAGCTTTAGAGCTGCTACCTTTCGAGGTGGCGGCTCTTTTTTATTCACGCTGCCATAAAGTAGTCCATCACCGGTATATCAGTTGCGGTGATATACGGACTGAATAACGCCTTCACATGCCAAAACAGTCCCTATTTCGCCGCAACTTATTGAGGGGATGGGGGCAGAGCGATCGGACACTTTTGACGCCCACCTGCCATATTTGCCCTTTACCGAAACGTGAGTCCTTTGCAAGACATTTGCCGATCAGCCATGCGACAATGCGCCGGACGAGAAAGGAATCCGATGGAATCGACTGATGTACTGGTAATTGGATCTGGCATTGCGGGCCTTTGCGCCGCCATCGAAGCGGCACGCACGGGTGCAACCGTCGCTGTGGCAAGCGCCGGCAAGACCATGAGTGGATCGAGCTTCTTCCCGGGCACCTGGGGCCTCGGCCTTATTGGCCCCGTTGACGAGGGCGACGAGCAGGACCTCATCGACACCATCCAGGCCGTCGGCGGCGGCGCTGCCGACCCTACGCTCGTCCATACGTTTGTCCACGGTATTCCTCAGGCCATCCAATGGCTCGAGCAGAATCTAGGTGTTGAGCTCCAGCGTCCGCAAAGTGCCGCGAGCGCCCAGCAAAAGCAATTTATCCCCTGCTTTGACCACAAGACGCGTATGTGGCGCGGCCTCACCCGCAAGCCCCTTGAGGACGCGTGTACGGCCCAAATTGAGTTGCTCGGCATTCGCCTGCTCCCCCGCCACGAGCTTATCGACCTTCTTGAGGATGCGAACGGAAAGATTGTCGGCGCGGTGCTCTACGACCGTGCAAACGAGCATCTCGTGCCTATGGCAGCCAAGGCCACTATCATCGCTGCGGGCGGCACGGGAGGCCTGTTCGAGCGAAGCCTCACTTCCGCCGACGTGCTCAGCTCATCACAGGCCATCGCTCTGGCGCACGGCGCGTCCCTTACTAATATAGAGTTCATGCAGATGATGCCCGGCTTCATTGAGCCTAAGCGCAACCTTGTCTTTAACGAGAAGACCTGGCGCTACGTCACATTTGACCAACCGGTCGATATTGCCGACGAAAAGCTAGAAAATCTGCTTGAGCAGCGCTCCGGATATGGTCCTTTCACCTCGCGCTTGGCCTCCCGCGCCATCGATCTTGCCATCGATCAAGCGGGTGCCGAAGGCCTCGCGCTCCACTACGACTTCCCCCGCGAGAACGTCCCCGAGTTTGTGCAGACCTTTGCCACTTGGCTCCAGGACGAGCACGGCATTGCCCCGACTGATGAAATGCGCGTGGCGATGTACGCCCACGCTGCCAACGGCGGCATCAAGATCGACAAGACAGCCTTCACGGGCGTCGAGGGACTCTATGCTTGCGGTGAGGCGACAGGCGGCATGCACGGCGCCGATCGCATCGGCGGCCTGTCGAGCGCAAACAGCATCGTGTTCGGGCGCATTGCGGGCGCTTCAGCGGCTCAGGCGGCGCAGGAAGTTCCAGAGGCAGCCCTGAAGGTGGATATCGCCCTCCCCCAGCATGGGATTGCCGCAACAGATGCTGAGCGCCTGACCCGCAGCCTCAAACACACGATGAGCACCTACTGCATGATAAATCGCACCGAGACGGGCCTTTCCGCGGCACTGCAGGAGCTTGAGGGTCTGAAATCAGAATCCGCAGCCTTGAGCATGAAGGATGCCCGAGACAGCCAAATCACAGCCCTCTCCCGCCTACAATCGCAGCTTCTGCTGGCAACGGAGATGGTCAAAGCCATGCGCATGCGGACCGAAAGCCTGGGTTCGCACTATCGAGCGAACTAAGCCGAGCACCCATCTAGAGCAGTACACAACCTCTCAATACATATAGGCCCCGTACACGCTCACGTGGCCCATTCATGTCCGCACGACCGCATATCCTTATTCTAAATATAGAGTGGGCAAAGCCGTGTAGACAACGGACTAGAGAGGAAGCGATATGGACAGTAGAGATATCGAGAAGTGGCGTGTCGAACTTGATAGCTACGCCCATGAGGAAAATGGCGTCGAATACTGGCTCGCACGAGATTTAATGGTACCCATGGGGTACACGCGATGGGAAAACTTCGCCGAAGTTGTTAAAAGGGCGAAAGTCTCGTGCGAAACAAACAAAACCCCAGTTGATTCCCATTTTCGTGATACCACGAAAATGGTAACTGCCGGTGTCGCCGCCCGCGCGGTTAAAGACTTCAAACTGACGCGCTACGCATGCTATTTAATCGCCCAAAACGGAGACCCAAACAAGCCCGAAATCGCGCTCGCACAGGCGTACTTTGCCGTACAGACACGCCGTCAGGAGCTTATAGAGCAACGCTTCGCCGAGATTCAGCGTCTTCAAGCGCGCCACTCGCTATCCGATTCAGAGAAACAGCTCTCGGGCATTGCGTTCAAACGCGGCGTGGACTCCAAAGGATTCGCAATCATCAAGTCAAAGGGCGATGAGGCGTTATTCGGCGGCAAAAGCACAGCGGAAATGAAACAGCAGCTCGGCGTGCGCAAGAGCGCGGCGTTAGCGGACAGGTTAGCCGATGTCCTCATCAAAGCAAAAGACCTCACGAACTCGATGACGGCCTTCAACGCCGAGGAGCACGACCTGTACGGTCTAGACCAGATCAAGCAAGAGCATGTCGAAAACAACACAAGTGTGCGCGGCAGCCTCATCGACCGCGGAATTGTCCCAGAAAATCTACCGCCTGCCGAGGATACAAAGAAGCTCGAACGTCGCGTGAAAGCAGACGAGAAAAAGCTCAAGGAGGGCACTGACGGTTTTACCGATCCCCAGGGTAGACTCGATCTGTGAAAGCGGCTATTCCCTTTCGGGTTCGACCCCATGCGTGGTCAACAAAAAAGACGGCCAACTTACGCTGACCGTCTTAACATGCTTTGGTGGGCCGTCAGGGGGTCGAACCCTGGACCTTGGGATTAAGAGTCTTGAACGCGTGCTTTTGGCAAGCGCTCTACAAGCAAAGATGCAGGTCACGCTTATTCTGCTCGTACAATTTACGCTCAAGTTGCATTGGAGAACGGATATTTACGGTTATCGAGTCATGCATAAAGCCCCTCCCCGGCATACTTGCCGGGGAGGGGCTAGTGCTTATGGTCTGGCGATAACCACCTGGTCGCCGTCCTCGTCGAGGTACGGCGTGATCGCGATGCCGCGGTCGCTCTCGACCACGATGTAGGCTCGATTCGTCGAGCGCTCGGTCGCGATGTACGAATTGACTCCACCAGGCAGATCGTACAGGGGACCTTCCGACTGGTCCATGACAGTTATGTCAGATGCCGCCTGGGCATTCTTGGGCGCCAAGGCTGAGCAGACGATGATGATGAGCGCCGACATTGCGATGAAGCACGCGATCGCATAGACGAGGCTGAGCATCTTGTCTCTCGGTTTCATGTCACTCCCTGACGAGGTAGTCGTCGGCCTCGGGCTTGCCGGTGGCACGTCCCACGGCAACATAGCGGATCTTCCCGCTGCCGCCGGTGTAGCGTCCCCAGATAAAGCCGTCCGCGGACTTATACCAGTCGTCGAGCACGACAGTCTGCCCCCTGCTGTAGGAGGCCACCACGGACCCGGAGAGGGACGGCGCCGAGCGCACGTTGAGCTTGAAGACGGCGCAGCGGTAGCGGCCTCCGAAGCTCTCGGTCTCAGTCGCCTGCTGGGCCGGCCGCTTCGCGGGAGCCTGCTGAACGGGTGCGGAATTCGATACCTTGATTCCGAAACTCTCGAGGTAGATTCGGGCCAGGTCGTCGAGGTATTCATTGAACTTCTGCAAATCGCCGCCGTTGTCGATGAAGCCGTTCTCGGCGAGGCGGTAGTTGATGCCGCGCGCGGCAGCCCTGTTGACGTTGGCGAGGTCGGAATGCTTGACGAGCTTCTGCGCCCGTCCCGGCATAAAGGCTGACAACTTATCCGACAGCGTCTTGTCGTAGGAGTCCGGGCTGAACTTCGAGCTGATGATCACATGGGCACCGTGAGGTGTCTTGAGGCCGCTGGCATCCATATGCAGCTCAACGACGGGACCGTCAGCCTTGAGGCTGTTCAGCCCGCCGTCCGCATACCAGTTGCGCGAAGTGTCGCAAAGCACCACCTGATCGCCGCCAAGCTCCTTGATGCGCCTGCCGAGCGCACGCACGCGCTCGGCCTCGGTGTACCCGCCGGCGCAGCAGCCGGGGTCGCCGGCGCCGTGCCCGCAGATGACGAACAGCTTGGCCATGCTATTCACCGTCCACGTCATGGTCGAAAATGCGCATGAGCGGGGTGTCGCGAAGCTCGGGGTATGCAGCGCACACGTTCTCGAGGATTGAGGCGACCTCCATGATGATGATGTAGACGCACACGACGGTCACGGAGACGCCGCTGAAGCCGAGGCCGGCGATATGCGTGCCGGCAAGCTCGATCATCACTGCAACCGCGATGAGGCAGCAGAGCAGGATCTTGTGGCCGAGGCCGACGCGCATCTTGGAGCTCGAGACGTTGCCGTTGATGACAGCGCCGATGAAGCCGGTCAGGATGTCCATGACCATGAATGCGCACGCGATGGCAATTGCCCAGACCTGAGGCTCGGTCAGCTGGATGATGATATTGGACATGCGACCATCCCCTAGCCGTTGCTCACGATGCTCCAGGCGCTGTCAGAACCGAAGGCGCCGGGCTCAAGCGTGTTTCCGTCAATCAGCGACTCGTAGACAGACCCGTACTTGGTGACTCGGTCGCCCTTGGCGTATGACTTGCCGCTGACCCACTCGGGAACGTTCTCGCCGCCGGCCGTGGACGCCACGACCTTCGCCCAGTGCTGGGGGTCGGAAGTGGGATCCGCCGCAGTCGCCGTGTGGCCGGAGATGGCCTTGTAGAGCGTGCCCTGCCAGAGCACGCGGTCTCCTTGCGCATAGACGTGACCGCATGCGTAGAGCGGATAGAGTGCCGGGACCTTCAACGCGTCATCGTCGGAGAGGGCGGCCGCCTGGATCTGGGCGAGCATGAGCGCGGCGTCCTGAGGCGTTCCGGCATCGGGAACGAGAGTCCACACCTGCCAGATGGCGCCGTCATGCTGCTCATAGGAGAGCACCGTGTGGTAACCGGCGCCGGGGTTGGGTTCCGCCGCCTCGCGAATCGGCAGGCCCGACCCGTCCGTGGTCAGGTAGACAGACCCAGATACAAATTGTCCGTAAAACATTTTTCTCCTTAATGGTTGATTCTTTCCCAAAGCTCCGGAGCCGTATTGGGCTCAGATCCGATACGGGGTGCATGCGTCTGCAGGCACTTGTACAGGTCGCCTCCATATGCCACGCGCGCGCCGGCGGCATACGAGGCTTCACCCACATACCACGGCCGGATGAGCTGTGGTACCTTCAGCGCGTCCTCATCACCGAGAGTCTCAGCGGACATGGCGGCAAGCCGCACCACGTCATCGCGCACCCCGTCTGGCACGACACTCCATACTTGGTAGATGGAACCGCCCCGCTGCTCATACGCCATGTCCGCCTTGAAACCCTCGGGGACCTCAGGCTCATCAGACGCGAGAATCGGGAGACCCCTCCCGTCTGTCGCCAGGCGCACTGCGGGCCCGACAAGGGTCCCGATCAATGCCATTTAGACTCCTTTCTCTCGACCTCTCGTGGCAGAAATCCCACGCGCGTATCCTCTCCTTGAGAGTCCACGCGTCTGGGATTTACGGGATTGGAGACCATGATGAAAGTTGCAGAGGCCGCCTCGAGGTACATGGACGACAAGCGCGGCAGGCTGCGCGCCTGCACCCTGGCCGGATACGAGAGCGCGCTAGCGCTGCATGTCCTACCTCGCTGGGGCGGCCAGGAACTCGAAGAGATAACACCCGAGGACGTACAGGGCTGGATTGATTCGTTTGAGCTGCCGGGGGCCGCCGAAAAGGCATACAAGACCCTGCGGCAGGTTATCCGCTGGGCCATCCGCCGTCTCGGTGTTCGGATGTACGACCCAACCGCCGCCGGTGTCGAGCTACCGCACAAGCCGGCGCACCGCCCACGCACGATGGAGGCGAGCCAGGTCCGTGCCTACCTCCGCGCGCTATGGGGACACGAGTGCGAGGCGGTCGCAATCTGCTCGGTAACCCTCGGGCTGCGGCGCGGCGAGGCGTGCGGCCTCAAGTGGTCGGACATCGACCTGCGCACCGGCGAGGTCCGCATCCGCCGTTCGAGGCAAGTCGTGCGCGGCAATGAGGTCGTCGAGGCGCCGAAGACCGAGCGCTCCGCGCGGTCCTGCTGGCTCCCCCGCTTCGCGGTCAAACGCCTGCGCGCGCTGCGAAAAGGCCGCTCGGGTTGGCTGTGCGATCTGTCGCCCGACGCCATCGCGCGGCACATCAAGTCTGCATGTCGCCAAGCCGGAGCCGCCTGGACCTCGATGACGGAATGCCGTCACACGTGGGCGACGCTCGCCGTGGAGGCTGGGGTCGGCATCGAGACCGTGGCCATGATGCTCGGCCATACCGACATCGGGACGGCCTACGAGCACTACATCGTGCCGAGGCCGCGCATCTGCAAGGATGCGCAGCGCGAGGTCGAGCGGCTGATACTGGCCGGGTGATTCCGTATCCCTGTACGAGAAGAAAAACTGGGGCGTCGTGCGCGTGGGCATGACGGTCTACGTCCGCGCCACGATGATCATCGCTGATCCTGCTGAGGGCATCACGTGTCCGTACGTCATTCCCGAGAAGCTGCGGCCGTCCCATGCCTGGTCCGTGGCGATGGTCACCGAGTACGGAGGCGCGGACAACTCGTACCGCCTGCTCGTCATGCCAGACGGCACCATCAAGGTGCATAGCATGGGCGGCAAGTCGGACCATCGGAACCACTTCGCCTCGCTGAGCTACCCCATCGGCATGTGATTCCGTATCCCGCGTAAAGGTCTTCTCTGGGTCAAGGGTCATTACGTTCAGCTCGGAACGCCACGCCCTGTTTGAAGTGAGCGAGCAGCCAAGCTTGTTTGGCAGGACGCTCGATGCGGCCCGAGATTACGTCGGCGTTATGAACGGAGACGGATCTAAAATCGAGTTTGTCCCGCACGCCCATATCACAAACGGACGAGTCATCATTGTCCTTAATTGCGGAGTATACGAGGCCGTCCGCATCAACTATGTCGTTGTGCTTGGCAGCTAGCATTCCGTATCCCATGCCGTTGTCACAGCTCCAGCCAACGGCGTCACTTGTGTTAG
>ERZ1026858.381-NODE-381-length-24389-cov-9.978795_pt1 | contig 24389 bp, 19 predicted proteins | sample MGYA00380159_ERZ1026858 | MGnify/ENA primary metagenome ERZ1026858 (study PRJEB33269, sample SAMEA4719795) | human gut metagenome | biome: human-associated habitat; feature: organic feature; material: feces | place: Cameroon | collected 2013-10 ...
GCGACGCACCAGAGGAAATACCCAGAATATACGGGTCAGCCAAGGGGTTCTTTACTACCGCCTGCATGATAACGCCGCAGACCGAAAGTCCCATGCCCACAAGCGCAGCCAGCACCAGTCGCGGCAGACGCAGCAGCCAGATAATGTCATGCACAGGCCCTCTGTCCGGCCCCTCAATCGCCTGTCCGCTCGTCAGCTGCTCCATGACTGTGTTATAAATGCCGGCCATCGGCAGCTTCACTGTACCGATGGACATAGCCCAAAACAGCGCTATAACCAGCGCCACTATGAGTCCGGCGCAAATAATCAGATATCCCTGCTTCTTTAAAAAATCTAGCATAATCACTTCTCCTTGTATAAATCCGGATATAAACCGTTGGCGATAATCTTGATACCGTCATAGGTGCGCACGCCTGAGCTGTAAATAGCATACAGAGGCAGGGGCAGCACACGTCCCTCCTTCACGCAGCGCAAATTCTTCAGCGCCTTGTGCTGGGTAACGCGGTCGACCATATCCTGCTCGCGTCCATAATTGAACTCTGTTACTACAATAAAAATTACATCAGGATCAAGATCTACAACCTGCTCCATACCAATGTTGTGATCCTTCGCCGCCAAAAGGTCACCATGCAGCTCACGCACAATATTGCCTGCCAGCGACTTTTCGCCGTAAACGCTCACTTCCTTGCCCATGAACTCAATGACCAGCGCACGCGGGCGCTTTTTAAAGCCTGCTGTCTGACTCGTGGCAAACTGCACCTCGTGCTGCATATCAGCCACAAGCTGCTGTGCCCTCTCGTTTTTATCAAAAACCCTGCCCAAATCCAAAATATCCTTGTACTCGTTTTGCAAGGTACGCGGTTTGCCGCCACTTAAAGACGAGCGTGCAATAAAGGTATTCACACCACGCTTATGCCAAAACTCCGTCGGACGGATAACCTTCGGAGAAAACGTCGAATGCCAGCCCACAATCAAGTCAGGCTTCAGCATCATCGTTGTTTCCACATCCAAAAGCTGCAAGCCTGTATACGGAATCCGGCTGTACTGCTCCTGATACTGCGGCAGGAAAAACTTTTTGTCCGGCACGCCGTTGCCGGCGATGAGCCTGTCGCCCACGCCCAGCGCCAGCAGCGTTTCAATGCTGTTCTGCCACACAGCAACCACTCGCTCCGGCGGCTTGGTGAAGGTCTGTTGTTCCGGTTCTCCCTGCGTATTAAAGTTTTCAATCGTGACGGGATAATGCGCAGGATTATAATCGTACTGCACCGGCGTGTTGAAGCGCACCAGGGCCTCCGGGTTTTCGTGTACCGGAAGCGTGAAGATGTTGCGTTCGCAGCCGGAGAGCAGCAGACAGGCAGCAAGAACGCTGCCAACTAATATTTTTCGCATAAGCGACCTCTTTTCTTAATGATGGTTCGGTTGATAATAGCTTACGTATATTCGAAGCTCCTATTCCTTGAGAATCCAAAAATGTTTTTTATTATTAACGATTTATCTTAACAGAGCTATACTAATCCGCCTCTTGAAAATCATCTCCGGCTGCGGAAAGGCAAAGCGCTTAATTATTTACCTAGTCATTTTTTCTGCGATTACATTTATACATAAAGTCGCAGTTTTTTATATGGCAAAGCACCACTGCTGTGACAGCAGTAGTGCTTTACCGAAGTGAGATGGAGTATGATTAAACTTTAATAAAGAGTGTTATTTAATTAAGGAGTTAGAAGCTGTATTTCATGCCAACCATGATGCAGCGACCAGCTTGCGGAGCAGCGCCAGGACCATATAAATATGATGCTGCATTCTCATACGCAGTATTAGTTAAATTGTTTACTGTAAGGTATGTAGTTAAATCCTTGTTTACTGCATAGTTCAAGCTTAAATCAAAAACCATAAAACGACTATCAGTAAATACAGTTCTATCACAACCAGTAAAATAGTTAGCTAACAATGCAGCATAGAAGCTATTATTTTCATAAGACAAATTAGCTGTATAATGGTTAGTTGGTCTATATTTGTTAATCATTGTATTAACATTAGTTATGCCACTCCAGTTTAAATCAGGATCAAATGTCATGCCATTTTTTGCACCCCATTCATCCTTAAGATGAGAATAGCCAAGGCTTAAATTCCAATGATCATCAAATGTATGATCAGCAGTTAAATTGAACGATTTCTTTTTCTCTTTAGCATTAATATATTTTTGCTTATAATCGTTCTCAGATGCTATAAAAACACGATACTGCGTAACTGCATTGCTCATATCGGTATAATCGTAGTGTACAGCAACACTTGTTTTATCAGAAAGGTCCTTTTTGAAACCCATGGTAAACGCATTACCTTTCTCGTCTTCCAATCTCTGACCATTAAAAAGGGACTTATCAGCTTTAGTAAGGTCACTTGCTTTTACAGGTCTATAAACTTTCGACCAACCAAAATAAGCACTCGTTGTATCATCAAAAGCATACTGTGTATTAATGCTAGGAGTTACAGTACTAATGTCACTATCAGCTACTTCAGAAGTTTTACCTGCGTCATTCGTATTTTCATAGCTGCTCATATGCAAATATCTAACAGAAGGTGTCAAATCCCATTTGTCGTTAACATGGATTTTATCCTGAACAAAACCCATAATGCTATCGCGCTTAACACTGCTGGTGGTGCGTGCATCACTATTACTTACAGGTTCATTACTAGAGGATTCAGATTTATCATAAGTTAATCCAAAAATCAAGTCATTTACACCAACAGATTTTGCATATTGGAATTGAACACCTTTATTTTCATCAAGAAAATGACTTACTTTAGTAAAATCTTTATCAGACTGCCATTTGAAATTACTGTTAAAGAATTTTTCCCAATCCGGTCCTCCAGGGAAAGGTACTCGAGTACCATCCGGTTGAATCCATTGAGGATAATGGTCTAAACCATCATAATGATGCTTTTGTTGATATACTCTGATAAAGCTCTCCATACCATTCTCTTTATCAAAAGTATAGCTGATATCAATATCATTTTTACGATAAGCATTATAAGAATTGCTCAAAGCATCAAGCATAAAAAAGTTTCTATATGCCGGATTATCCTTAGTTGATACACCACCATATTTCTTATCATACATATCTTTCCAACCAGCTTCGCTCCAATAATCATAATTAGGAGCAAGAATAGGATAATGATCTACACCATTTTGGTGATTATAACTGATTTTTAAATTTTGTTTTTCATTGAAGTCTTTATCTATACGAATATTAGTACTTTCTTCTTTATATCTAGTATTCAAATAAGTACGATTACCGCCAGAAACAGCGTCCTTGTACTTGCTATCTTGTGCCATATTACGGCTAGCAGAAATAAAGTAACGCCAAGACTTATCTTCTCCTGCAGCACCAGAATACGTCAAATTATAAACATGTTTATGCCAAGAACCTGTTTGTAAATCTATAGAACCATGATTCTCGTTACCACCTTTACGGGTGATAATATTAATAACACCACCTGTTGCGTCAGTACCATAAACAGAAGCACCAGGTCCTTTAATAACTTCAATTTTATCAATAGTTTCAATGTTCACAATAGCATTTAAATCTGCCATCGTCTTGGTTGCATTTGCACTACCATAGCCAAATTTAGTACTAACAGAGTTATCTACACGACGACCATCAACCAAAATAACTACACGACTATCGCCATTAATAGACATGCTATTATTAAAGAAACTGTAGCCATATTCGCCGCCACGATAGCCAGAGTTTTGGAAGGTTACGCCAGGAATACGCTTAATAGCTTCACTTACATCAGTATAATGACGTTTTTCAATCTCCTCACGAGTAATAACCTTAACGTCACCGCCGGTACGATAGTAGGACTGCTCAGTAATAGTATCGCCGAACTTGTTTTTAATTGCGTCAGCCTCTACTACCATTGTATCCAGAGTATAATCGTTCAGGTTTTCGTCGAAGGCTGCGCTTGCGCTTGCGCACATGCCCAGCACCATCATCATAGCAGCCGCAGCTGTATATCTTTTCTTCATGTTACTCATACACTTCTTTCTTAAATTGTTGCGAATGTCGACAGACATTCACATATTCATTCCGAGAGCAAAAATGCTCAACTCATCAAAAAAATCATCAAAATCTTGCGCCATTAATATACGTAAACGTATAATCCTGCGCTGTTACCCAGTTATTCGTTGCTTCCGCGTCAATCTTGCCAAAATTAAAGTTCATCTTGCGCGAGCTTGAAGCATTAATTTTACACAACGGCAGCTTAACTGGTTTGCCTATGAACCGCTTTGTCGTGCCATCCTTATCCGTATAGGTCACACGCATTACAAAATCATTCAGCTTTGTAATCGTCAGGTCGCTGCGTTTATTAACAAACGTACCTGTAACGCACAGCTCACCGCTATTTACCCAAACCTTCGACGTGGTCCAGTCCAGAATCATTCTGTCACTAGAAACCTCCGCAGCACCGGCAAGTGCTGGGCACATCAAAGCAAGCAGCAGGGTAATAAGCAAAAATACCTTTTTCATCATATCCTCCCTTCCTCTAAGATTCTTTAAAGTGAAGTATTGGGAAAACTAATCTATCTCATCACGCTGACCTCGCTATCCATGTTCCGCTGGTCAGCGCAAAAAATAGCAACTGTTAAAATCTATATGCTATCTGCCTCTAAATATCCTTATACAAACTATACAGCAATTGTAAATATGCTTTCTCTATGATATAATGATAAGACGTTAGTTCCTCAGTAATCATATTAGAATTTATTGCTAATATGAATTATAGAAGAGTATGCTGAGTTTAGCAAATACCGTTATTAAATACGTTTATTTAAAAATTAAATCTACGACCTAAGGAGGCAAGATTAAGTAATTAATTATATAGATAAAAGTGTATATTAGTGATATAATGTGTTTATGGAGGACTTAAACCATGAATACATCAAATATCACCAACTATAAGCCAAAAGAGTTTGCCGAACTGCTCAACGTAACAGTAAAAACACTGCAACGCTGGGACAGAGAAAAAACTCTTGTAGCAAACCGGACCCCGACTAATCGAAGATACTATACTTACGACCAATATTTGCAGTTCAAGGGGATAGGCAGAGACGTAGATTCCCGCAAGATTGTCATTTATACCAGAGTATCAACCAGAAATCAAACTGATGACTTGGAGAATCAAGTTGACTTTTTACAAACCTATGTGAACGCTAAAGGCTTAATTGTTGATGAAGTTATCCGTGATTATGGAAGCGCATTAAACTATAATCGCAAGAAATGGAATCAACTGCTTGGTGAAGTCATGGAAAATAAAGTAAAAATGATACTAGTATCTCACAAAGATAGGTTCGTCAGATTTGGTTTTGACTGGTTTGAAAAATTCTGCAATAAATTTAATGTTGAGATAGTGGTTGTGAAAAACGACAAACTATCACCGCATGAGGAATTGGTGCAGGACATAGTAAGTATACTTCATGTTTTTTCATGCAGGTTGTACGGACTGCGTAAATACAAAAAACAAATAGAAGGGGATGAGGCTATTGCTAAAGGCATTCAAGACAGAAATAGCACCGACTATAGAGCAGAAAGAGAAGATAATTCGCTCAATCGGCATAGCAAGATTTCTGTATAACCAATACATTGCTTACAATAAAAAGTTGTACAAGATGCATCAGCGTGGTTTTTTAGACATGCATCAGAAGCATTTTATATCTGCTAATGAATTTGATAAATATGTAAACCATAAACTAAAGCTGAAATTGCCGTGGATTGACGAATGTGGTTCTAAAGCGCGAAAGAAAGCGCAAGTCAACGCCGAAACAGCGTTCAAGAAATTTTTTAAGGGCGAAACTGGTTTCCCACGGTTCAAGAAGAAGGCTAATCAGGATGTAAAACTGTATTTTCCTAAAAACAACAAAGGGGATTGGACGATATGGCGTCACAAATTGATGATACCGACGCTCAAGCAGGTGAGGCTTAAAGAATTTGGCTATTTACCCGTAGATGCTAAAGTTACTAATGGTACAGTGTCTTATGAGGCTGGCAGGTTCTATGTGTCTGTGGTGGTGGATATTGACGAAAAATCCAAGTACAACAAGGATTTGGAAGCCTCATATCATACTGTAACAGAAGGTATTGGTATAGATTTAGGTGTCAAAGACTTAGCTATTGTAAGCAATGGCAAGACATTTAAAAACATCAATAAGAGCTTAAAGATTAAAAAATTAAAGAAACGGCTTAGGAAAGAGCAGAGGTGTCTTAGCCGTAAATATGAGTTTAGAAAAAAGAAAGGTGGTAGAACTGCTGCATCCTCTGCAAACATAGAAAAGCAAAAGCTAAAGGTACAAAAACTTCATCATCGCATTAATGAAATCCGTGAAGATTATGAAAACAAAGTCATCCATGAAATTGTAAAGCAAAAACCAAGCTTTATTACTGTGGAGGACTTGAATCTCAAAGGTATGATGAAGAACAGGCATCTGGCAAAAGCTGTGGCAGCACAAAGATTTAATTATCTGCTGACTAAGCTGAAACGCAAAGCAGAAATCATTGGCATAGAAATGCGTGTTGTTGACAGATTTTATCCAAGTTCTAAAACTTGTCATTTTTGTGGGCATATCCATAAAGGTCTGAAACTCAAAGACCGTGTATATATTTGTCCTGAATGTGGCTATACAGAAGACAGGGATTTCAATGCTTCGCTGAATCTGCGGGATGCTAAAGAATATCGGGCAGCTTAATAACAAAAGGCCCGATATATGTACCGATGGCTAGTCGGGAATTTACGCCTTTGGAGTGCTATACAAACACTAGTAGCTTGTCCTTTAGACAGCGAGAGTGAGCACAATGAATAAGGAAATTTCTAAGACATAAACACTTTTGTCTATGTTTTTAGTAGCAGTCTTCATTATGCTTTTACGTCAAATGCAATATTTTCTTGCCGCCGTTGCCTGTAAAAACTTTGGACAGGCAGCCAACCTCTGTTACGTTTCGCAGCCAGCCTTCTCCCTGCAAATAAAAAATTTGGAAAGAGAGCTTGGTGTGAAGCTCATCAACCGCAACAACTGCAGCTTTGAGCTTACTCCTGCCGGAGAACGCTTTTTCGGTCCCTGCAAGAAAATCGTAGGCGAGCTTGATGCATTGACTAAGGATATGCAAATTTTGTCCCAAGAACATTTACCCCCCCAATTTACTATTGGCTGCAGGCGTAATTATAACCTTTCCGTTCTTATCAACAGCGTCAACACCATCAATAGCAGTAATAACAACTACCATCTCAAAATCACCTACAGAGATTATGGCGAGCTTTTGGATATGCTAAAAAAAGGAGACATAGATTTTCTCATCACCGAAGAACGTTATGATGATTATTCCGCTTTTAACAGCGAGCTTATAGGAAGCGGCAGTATCATGGTCGGCCTGACTTCCGGCAGCTTCCCTGCTGACAAAAAGTTTATAGATGTCAGCGAACTAAAAAACTACGGCTGCGTTATCATCGTCGACCAAAAATATGAACTTTACGAGAAAGAATTTCTCAGTCAGCTGCTCAATTATCATGGCAGCTTCACTGCTTCTATGGATATGGCAGACTCCGTAACCTACCTTGTAGATAAACTGACGCCCTCGTTTATCCCCATAGCTGCCAGAGGCCGCGCGCCCAAATTCTATAAAAACTATACCGATATCCTGCCTATCGTAAAAAACAACGAGCCAATCATGATGAATTACAAAATCTATTGGTCCAAGGATAGGGAAAAGCTGACAGCCATCGCCCAAAAGCTTGCCCAACTAATCAAAAATCATAAATAACAAAAGCCTCCCTTCGGAATTAGATTTTCGTCTAACTCCGGAGGGAGGCTTATTTTATTTCGTATCAACTCATTTGTACTTTACTCAATGCGTGCCGTCGACAATTTTAATGCCGGCCTGCTCCAGCTCTTCGATAATCGCCTTGATAGTCGGGCACAGATGCTTCACGCCCTCGTCATCCTTCTTGTGCGTACAGTGGCTGATATGCAGAGCGTCCAGCTCCAGCGCCTTCATGCGCTCAATCTTCTTGCGGATGCCCTCCTGATTCTCCAGCATTGAAGCGCCGCAGCCGTTGCAGGTCCACATAGCCATCAGGCGCAGCTCCTCCTCGCCATATTGTGCAAAAGCCTTATCATGCTCATAAAGCGCACGCAGACAGCCTGCTCCCGCACAGGACGCAGACGTTTTCAGACAACGTAAAATTGCTATTTTCTTCATGATAATAACTCCAATCATAAGTGTATTGTACTATGCAGAGGAAGAAAACGCAAGGTGAGTTGAAATTTCTACTCAGAAGCTCTATAATAAAAGCGTGTAGGTTTCCACATAAAATTTTGTGAAAATGTGTGTATTCTACACTTAAATACATATAAAAACGTGAGAATTATCACGAATTTATCAATAAAAATGTGAGAGGAGTTTTTTTATGGAAAGATTAATTTTGAATAAGCTGCTAAACTGGAAAAACTCACCCTATCGTAAGCCACTAATTCTTAAAGGCGTGCGGCAGGTTGGCAAGACCTGGATTCTCAAGGAATTTGGCAAACGTTACTATGATAATATAGCTTATTTTAACTTTGATGAGAACGAAGAATATAAGCAATTCTTTGAAACCACCAAGGATGTTGACCGCATTTTACAGAACCTGATTTTGGCAAGCGGTCAAAAAATTCTTCCTGAAAAAACACTCATTATCTTTGATGAGGTGCAGGACTGCCCTAAGGTTATCAACTCCATGAAGTATTTTTGTGAAAATGCACCAAAGTACCACGTTGCCTGTGCCGGTTCACTGCTTGGGATAACTCTTTCTAAGCCCTCATCATTTCCTGTTGGCAAAGTCAACTTCATGCAGATTGATCCCATGACCTTCACAGAATTTTTATTGGCTAATGGTGACAAAAATTTAGCAGTCTTTTTAGAGCAGGTTGATACTATCGAGCCTATTGCTGATGCTTTTTTCAATCCTCTTTGCGAAAAGCTAAAAATGTATTATATTACAGGCGGAATGCCTGAGCCTGTTTTAATGTGGACAGAAGCAAAAGACGTTGCTGCTATTCAAGCTTCCCTTTCTGACATTATCGGCTCCTATGAAAGAGACTTTGCTAAACATCCTGATATAAAGGAATTTCCTAAAATATCTCTAATTTGGAAATCTCTCCCCTCGCAGCTTGCTAAAGAAAATAAAAAATTTATCTACAAGGTTGTCAAAGAAGGTGCAAGGGCACGTGAATATGAAGATGCTCTGCAATGGCTCGTAGATGCACGCCTCGTGCATAAAATTTACCGTAGCTCTGCTCCCAAATTGCCAATAGCTGCCTATGACGATTTATCGGCTTTTAAAATCTACTTAGTTGATGTCGGCATCCTGCGCAGATTATCACAGCTTGCTCCCACTATCTTCAGTGAAGGCAACCGCCTTTTCAGCGAATTTAAAGGCGCTCTGACAGAAAACTACGTTTTACAATCGTTGATTCCTCAATTCGACGTCATGCCACGCTATTGGAGCCAAAGCAATCCGCCCTATGAGGTTGACTTTCTTATTCAACATGAAAACGATATCTTTCCTGTAGAAGTAAAATCTGAAGCTAATATATCCAGCAAAAGCATTAAAAAATTTAAAGAGCTATTCCCCGACCAGGTAAAACTACGTATTCGGTTCTCTTTAGAAAATCTAAAGCTTGACGGCGATATGCTGAATATTCCTCTCTTCATGGCAGATAAGACTGATAAACTTATTGATATAGCTCTGAAGCAACAAAAAATTAACGCTTAACAAAAAACGACCCTTCACCTATGCAAATGAACCGTCTCCTAAAGTTAGACCTGAAAATCTAAATTTAGGTTAATTACAAAATTTACTGGGCCAATGATACAGAAAAGCTGACAGCCATTGCTCAAAAGCTTGTCCATCTGCTCAAGGAAAAAGAATAAATGAAAAAAGCCTTCCCCGGAAATTAGATTTTACGTCTAACTCCAAAGGAAGGCTTTTTTATTTCTCATTAAAGCATATGCAATTTACTCAGTGCGTACCGTCGACAATTTTGATGCTGGCCTGCTCCAGCTCTTCTATAATCGCCTTAATAGTCGGGCACAGATGCTTTACGCCCTCGTCATCCTTCTTGTGCGTGCAATGGCTGATATGCAGAGCGTCCAGCTCCAGCGCCTTCATACGCTCAATCTTCTTACGGATGCCCTCCTGATTCTCCAGCATCGAAGCACCGCAGCCGTTGCAGGTCCACATAGCCATCAGGCGCAGCTCCTCATCACCATATTGTGCAAAAGCCTTATCATGCTCATAAAGCGCACGCAGACAGCCTGCTCCCGCACAGGACGCAGACGTTTTCAGACAACGTAAAATTGCTATTTTCTTCATGATAATTCCTCCAATCTATATCAGGATTGTACTATATAGCGTCTAAAAAAGCAAGAAATGCCATTCACTCCATTTATCAAATCGTGATTTGTATAATCGTGACTAGATAATTGTATATAACGTATTTCTGTACTTTGCAAATGGAAAGGTAGAAAACAAAAAGCGTTACGCTTCCGTGCAGATTGCACGTGAGCGTAACGCTTTTCATTTTCCCATATCAATATTCTTCACTCAGCAAAAAATCTGCAACGTGCATAGTCTTAATACCTTGGTAATTTCCTCCTGCAAACTCGTCTGTCCGCAACACATATTTTGGGAAATTATCATCAATATCCAATAATCTTGCATATTCACGTTTTTCTGTTTCAGGCGAGCTTATCTGTTGCGTAACCTGAATATAAACCTTCTCGTTCTGCCTTGTCGCTACAAAATCAATCTCGCCGACTGGCGTTTTGCCAATATCAACTCTATAACCACGACGACAAAGCTCCAGATACACAACATTTTCCAGCATCGTTGCTACCGTATTATCATCATACCCAAGTACGCTATAACGCAAAGCTGTATCAGCAAGATAGAATTTCTCCTGCGTTTTCAAAAGCTCCCTGCCTTTCAAATCATATCGCAGGCAGCGATGTAGAATATAGGCTTTTTCCAATTTTTCCAGATAGCTATAAACCGTTTCGTTATCTATCTTTCTATGCTCAGATTTCAGATAATCAGAAATACTCTTTGCCGAAAAAGTATTGCCTACATTATTAAAAGCGTACTTCACAACTCTTTCAAGCTGATCAACCTTGCGCAGTTGATTTCTCCGAACTATATCAGAAAAGATTGTCGAATTATAAATATCGCGCACAATCGTATAAACTTCTGCTGCAGTATAAGTATGCAAATGCACTGCTGGGAAACCACCAAGCTTTATGTAATCTATCAATTCCTGTTTAGGAGCTGCTGTTTCCGTATAGCTGCTTTTAAAATCAAGATACTCCGCAAATGACAACGTATATATTCTGAAAGAAATATATCTTCCTGTCAGATATGTCGCTATTTCTGACGACATCATGCGGGAATTGGAACCAGTAACATATATATCCACATTAAAGTCTGTTGCCAGTGAATTGACTATCTTTTCCCAGTTGTCAATTTCCTGCACCTCGTCCAAAAACAGGTAGGTTCGCTTGTCAGGCTGCAGACTGCTTTTTAATTTCTGATACATCTGCTGCGCAGTATAGCCATCATATTCCATCGAATCAAAGCGATAACTAACAATCTGCTCTTCTTCTATCCCACGCTCACGCAACTTTTGCATAATTAATTTCAAAATCGTTGATTTACCGCACCTGCGAATCCCTGTGAGAATTTTTATAAATGGAGTATCAACGTACTCCATTATTTTTTGAGTATATAGTGGTCTGTCAATCATAATATGCACCCCCATATTCATATTATAACCGCAAAACTTTCTATTTTTCAATAGTTTTTCGGGTTATAACCGCAAAACTTTCTATTTTTGATATATTTTACGGATATAACCGCAACTTTTGGCAATTCATTTACACTCAGTAAAAAAGCGTTACGCCTTCATGCAGTCTGCACGCGAGCGTAACGCTTTGCTTTTTCACTTGTCTAGACTTTATGTTTCTAGGCACTGTCTGATATAACGCAGTGTTTGCACAAGATTACATCCAGGTGCAACAATTTCGTTGTAATTGATAGGATAAATTTTGGCCTGCTGCACAGCAGGAATATGCTGGTATAAAGGATTGGCAAGCTGCGCCAACGCAGAGTTTTTCTGCACTTCGTCACCATGGTATACGACAAAAATTTTTTCTGCTTCCATGGTCATCAGCTCTTCCTGACTAATAAAAGGTGCGCTATAAGTAATCAGACTGCTGCCAAAATGCCGCACTATATCTCCACTAAGCAAATCATTGCCAAAAACTTCTATATTACCGCCAAGAAATTCGACAAACAAAACCTTTTGCGGTCTTATAGCTGTTTTGACCTGTAATTCAGTATCAATCTGCTGCAAAAGTGCTTCTGCCTGCTGCGTTCTTCCCGTCACAAGTCCCATATTGCGGATAAATTTCTGCTCACTAGCAATTGTACACGCAGGGAACTTCCCCTTTGCAGGAATCGGTCCGGATGCATCCTGAATATAGGCAGGCACGCCCTTAGCAATCCAGCTTGTCGTATCTCCCAGCTGGTTATCTGCAAAGTACCTTCTCCAGCCCAGGATAAAATCTGGTGCCAGCAGCGTTGCTGCTTCCAGCTGCAGCGGCTGCGTGTAAATTTTGGCTTGCGGCAGCTGCTTTTGCAACGCTTCCCTTTCGCCTGCGTCCGTCAGCACAACAGCTGTAATCTGTTCCCCGGCGCCAAGCGCCAGCAAAGTTTTAGCACCACTGTTGCCGCAGACAAGTATTTTTTGCGGAGCCTGCTTCACCTTGACGTTAATAGGCTCGCCAAAAAAATTATAATTAGCAACGCTCGTCACGCTATCACTTTTGCCCGCAGCGTCCTGCGGACCGCAGGCGCTGCAAAGCAAGCAGAGACAGACAAAAATTATGCTTAAAAGCTTCTTCACCATCGCTTTTTACTAAGCTTAGAAGCTGTAGCTCATGCCTACGAGGAAGGTGCGGCCCTGGGTGTAGTATTGGCTGCTGCTTGTATCGACATTGCCAATATCTTTTCTATCAAATAAATTATCTACATCAAAGGTCAGCTTAACATTTTTTTGCAATTTATATCCTAAATGCAAATTTGATACTACTAACGGCTTATTAATTTCCGTAACCGTAATCTGCTTAGTTGCACCAACTGTCTTCGTCCCATTCATAACACGGCTTCCCCAATAGCTTACATTTAAGGCTGCTTCTAAATCACGATTGCTATAGTTCAAACTGCCGCTTAATTGATATCTGCCTAAAGCATCACTCCACTCCTGTCCAGCTGCATAACGACGCTGAGGATTGGAGAAAATCGCACCTAAATTATAGGAAAAATGCTTATCCAAATCTCTATTATAATTTATTTCGACACCAGTATTTTTGAACTCACTAACATTAACCGGAGTTGATGTGTTAGACATACCAGTCACATTAACAGAAATAATCTGATCCTTTACTTCTGTTCTGAAAGCAGCAATGTTTAATCTTGCTCCTTCAGTCTCAAATTTATAGCCTACCTCATAATTGATGCCTTTTTCAGGACTTAAATCAGGATTGGGGATAATCATACCGCTGCTATAATATAAATTTCTAAAATTAGGCATACGGAAGGATTTGCCTACACTTGCATAAACTGCATTTTCAGCATCCACTTTAGTAATAATCTGCGCTTGCGGTAAAAATTCATGATAGGTCTTCTCTTCATACTTTGCAATATCTTCACGCGCACTCAAAATAACACTCGTTGCATCACTTAATTTTTTATCATACTGACCATACACAGAGTAATTGTTATAGTTCCAGCTGCCGCTAGCAGCTTTAGTCGTCAACCCTCTAGAAAATTTTTCACGATTATTTTCATAGATTTCATGCTTAAAATCAGCACCTAGTAAAAATTTATCGCTTTCACTGCCAAAACGCTGCTTTACATCAAAGCCGTACATTTTATGCTGACTTTTTTCCCATTCACGTCCTGTCTGGCCATTAACAAAACGATAATCAGGATTATCAATGCTACGATAGTTATAATATACTACAGAACTAAAATCCTTATTATTATAATTCAGCTGCGCTTTATGCTCAGCATCATCATAGTCAAAATGCTGCAATACACCAAGAGTACCTTTAACGCCATTATAATTAATACTGTAATCCTTTTTTGTGTAATTATAGCTTAAATTTACGTTATCATTAAAATTATAATTCAAGCCAATAGTATCCTTCTTACTTTTACCAAAGGAAATTAAATACTTTGTGTTGCTGCCCCAAGCACTGCTATTGGACCCTTCTTTTACACTCAAATTTTCTGTAGCCCCCAATTCATCGTGACCAGCAAAAATGTTCAGCTTATCTGCGTTAACAGAAGCACTATACTTTCTTTGACCATTATTACCAGCAGCAACAGAAACATTATTATTATTAACCTTTTTCGTTATGACATTAATAACGCCACCATAGGCTTCGCTGCCATATAACACAGCACCGCCACCCTTAACAACTTCAATCTTCTCTACTGTGTCCAGATTAATATTATCTAAATGACTTACACCGTTAAACGATGCTGGCACACCGTTAATTAAAACCAGCGTACCATTATCTACTCCACGCAACGTTGCTTTACTAGAATTAGTAATCCAGTTTTGTCCATGCGGTCCCATCTGCGTGAAATATACACCTGCTTTATACTTCAAAGCATTCGCTACATCACTTGCGCCAGTTTTCTTCAATTCCTCACCACTATAAACTGTTACGTCAGCAGGTGTTTCCAGATTCGACTTTTCGTAACCGAGAGCAGTCACGTTCATAGCTGGCAGAGCATATTCGTCTAATTGCTCAGTTTCTGCTGCAAACACGCTGCCCGTGGCAAGAAGGCTGCACATAACAGCCATACCTAAAATAGTTTTCTTTGTCATAATCACTCGCTCCTTTTACTCATCATCAATATCATGTTAATAAAACTCATTACGATTAAGATTATATAGTCAGCTATCTGTACATGCAAGAAATCAAGGAAAATTTTTATTTTTAATATGCTTGCAGAGAAATTGCTTGAAAGATTGTTCTGAAGCCATTTGTAAAACTCTACCCTTACGTAGACTTAAATTATTTTATAGTTTTTTCTCCGTATAGACTCTACTCTTGTTTCGTCTTATCGCAAATAGAACAGGGAAATCAGCCTTATATTTTGTGTTTTGGCAGCGTAGCTAAGTGCTCTGTCCGTAAAGCCTCTGCGCGAAAAAAGCAAATAGTAATTGTTTTTGCCAGAGTCATCAGCATAATTTGCCTGCAGCATTTTTATAACATCAATATCAACCTTGCCCTTCGTCCAAAGGCTCTGCATAAAGCAGGCGTTATTTTTATCATACGCCGCCAAACGTAGCTGCTCTAAAGAGCTGTCTCCCTTCGGCCATAAAAAGCCTGCTGCTGTAAAATCAAAGGCAAAATTCTTCCGTTCGCGCAATAAAAAGCAGTGCTGATAGCAGATGTTCAAAAATACAAGCCTGGCATAGGTCTCCAGAGCAGCTAAAACTTTTGTCCGCAGTAAAAGCTTGCCCGCCCCCATAGCAATGCTGCCAAGATAAGGATAGACAAACTGATACCAAAAGCTCAGCATTGTATCAGTAAGCACATAACAAGTATTTTTGTGTTGCTTGGCAAGCGCCACCTCATTAATAGGTACGAGCTTCTGCAACAAGCCCTGCTGCAGTAAAACATTCACATACTTCGATACCTTATTTACGCTCATGCCGACCGCCTCAGCAATATCCTTCATGTGCACGCTGCCACAGGCCACCGAGCACAATACAGCATGATAAATATGTGGCTGGCGAAAGGTACGTGCCAAAATATTTTCACCCTCTTTAACCATGCAGGCAGAGGGGGCATAGAAAAGCTGATATAAATTCTCCTTAAAGCTCTTGCTTGCATCAATATATTGCAAATAACGCGGTGCCCCGCCTGTTACACCATAAAGCAAAACCTTTTCATCGTTGCTGAACGGCGTAAAGCACTCTAGGCATTCTTCATAACTCAAGGGCTGTAATTGCACTTGTTCTGCCTTTAAGCCAGACTTTTGTAATCCATCTGAAACAGCATTTGTCTCCCTGCCACAAAAAACTACTAGCAGTCGCAGACGCTTCTCCTCTGCTTGCAATCCCTGCATTAAAGCAGGTAAAAAACTAGCAAAGCTACTTGTTAGCTCCTGCGCATCATCTATCATTAACAGCATTTTTTCTCCACAAGCCTTTTTAATTATCGCTGCCAATGCATCTTGCCAACTCATACAAACCTTGCTGTCCACAATTCCCTGAACAGCAATCTCCGCCAAAAAAGCAGCCTTATTAGCATTCTCTGTACAAGAACGCACACAAAAATAAGCCTTGCTCTTGCGTCTGCCCAGCTCCTGCAATAAAGTAGTCTTGCCAATGCCTGGCGCACCGCTTAAGCACACACAGTGCAGCTCATTACTATTATATAAATTCTCCAAAAACGCTAATTCACTTTGTCGACCAAAAAACATAAAAATGCACCAACTCTACTTATAAGTTGCTTAATATTATATCATTAAACTACTAATACGTAAATTGGTGCATTTCTATATCCGCTTTTATTTATCAAAAAGCTCCTTGAGCTCTTCCTCCGACATATTCACAATGTCAGCAATATTCCTCACGCTCACGCCTCTATCGCGCAAACGGACAGCAATGCTCTCGACAGCCTGCTCACCGATTTTTTGCTTCAAATCCGCAAGATAAGCAGCACGAACTGCCATATCCTCAATCTCAGTATTCACTTTGTCGGCAACCAGCTTCTCAAAGATTTCATTACAAAGCTCTTCCTTCAGCTTCTGATAATGTGCATCAATAATATTATAATCACTAGGATCATTATTGAAAAAGCTTGTACGTACAGGCAGCTCAGCATTATCATTTGCAAGCTTGCCGCCAAAAATACGCATCAGAATAGCATCAGCAACGCTTTCCTTCAGCTTCAAAACCTCTTGAGAATTAATTTTGTCCATAACGTGAACCTCCTTCAGCGATTACGCAGTTTCTAAACTCATCAGCAAGGCCAAACGCACCAACAATCTCTTGACCATTTTCATGCGTTTACTGTAATTTATTTTAGCACTATTCGCTCAAAGATTCCAATAAGGATTTAGTATTTCTTTTATGCTTGCAGGCTCCAAAATCCGTCGTTATTTATACCGCGAATTCACAACCTCCACAGCAATCGTCGCATAAAGCTTCTCGCCCTCATATAATTTGATTGCGCCCTTGCCGACATGGTATTGCTTAACGCTCTCGCGCGGCACACGCAGCTCCACGCTCAAGGGAAGCGCGCCAAACTGCTTTTGCAGCACCTGCTGCGCGCCCAGCTTCTCCCACACGCCCTTCTTGCTTCCCTGCGAAAGAATCATCTCCAAGCCCTCGCCGCGACAGGTCAGCTTGGCATTCTTCTTCTGCGGCTGCAAGCGCAAATATGCGGAATACACATTAGGCTGCACCAAATACTTCAGGCCGCCCTCCTTGCCCAGGTCGACCACATAGCTGACCTGCGCACCCTTCGCCAGCTGCAGCTTCGTAAAGCCCTTATCATAGGCATTCATCTCCCGCACCAGCAGCAGCGCAAACATAACGCCCAGCATCGCGATAAACAAAGCTATTCTTTTCCACCACTGCTTATCCATGCTGCGCCACCCTGCCCTTATAATTTTTATAAAGCGCCTTCGCCCCTAAAAGCAGCAGCGCAAAAATGCCGGGAGTGCAGCTCAGATTGCAGCTGCCGCAGATACCGCTGCAGCCTGCGCCCTGCGTCGAAATGGCGCTCACAGGAATCCCCATCGCCACAAGAAAACTAATCAGCTTATTTTTCATCATGCTTCCTCCCATAGCTTATAGCCTGCACAGGGCAGCTATGCGCACACACGCCGCAGACAATGCAATTATGCCTGCACAGCTGCGCCTGCTTCTCCTGCACCGTCGCCGCCTCCATCGGGCAGGCCTTGGCACACCTGCCGCAGCCGATGCATTTTTGCTTATCCACCTGCAGCTGCCAGGAAAGCCCCAGCCTGCAGCCAAGCGCATACACAAGGCTCTGCGCCGCACCGACAGGGCAGAGGAAATTGCAGAAGCCGCGACCGCCCTTCGTGAACAGGCCAAAAACAACGAGCCACAAAAACGCCGTAAGAATCAGGCTAGACGTCAGCGAAATAAAATAGCCGCGCGTAGCATAGTTCACCAGCAAATCGAACAGAAAAAAGTTGCAATACGTGCAGGCTAAAATTCCGTCGACAAAGGGGACCAGGCAGAAGCCTGCCAGCATACCATAACGGATAGGCGCGATTTCTGTATAGCTGCGCCAGCTGATTTTGAACTTATCCGGCACAAGCCTGCTCAAAAGCTCCGTCAACGCACCGGCGGGGCACAGCCTGCCGCAGAACACAGGGCCAAAGCAAAAGGCTGCCAGCAGCAGCATAATCGTGCTCACCACACTGACTGGCGAATAACGGAAAATATTGCCGTCCAGGATATGCTCTATGGGTATACGCAGGCACAGACTGTGAATCGTCTGCACGTAATTCGTATGCGTCAGCAGATAGCCAAGCGCTCGCTGAAACAGCGCAAAGGGTGCATAAAACAGCACGAAGCCCAGCAGGTAGCCTGCCAGACGTTTTAAATTATAAGGCATGTAATCATCACCTTCCTGAAAAATTTTTACATAAATCGCCTCTCGCAAAGGCGCAAATAAGGATAGGGAGCAAGTTTACCCTATCCTTATACTCTGATTAATTATCAATATGCAATCCTTGCTTTATACCATCATACTACGTATAGCAGGTAGACAGTCAAGAGATTTTTTTAATTCGTGGCGATTTCTACTGTTTTTTTATAAAAAGCAATACCATACTTGTAAACAGCTTGCACACCCCTGCTTTTCATATCAGCATCGTATTGTTTCGCGTCTATCTGCTCCAAAGCCTTTTTAGCAAGAGCTGCAAGCGATTCAGTATTATCATTTTTTGACTTAACTTCAATAATTATACCAGGCATTTCGCCAATATTTTTAGGCTCAAGAGCGATATCATACCTGCCATTGCCACTTTCTCTATTAGAACGCACAAAATATTTTTCATGGAAAAGCAAGGCCATACCAAGCAACAATCCATGATAATAATTTTCATTCAATGTATCATGAAAACTTATAGCCTCCAACAGAAATGTGTTTAAGCTCTTTTTTAGCAGGTCAATATCTTTCTCCATAAGAGCCTTGCTCACCGTATAAGCAATATTCATAGACATATTTTCCGATAAGTGGGCAATGATTTCTTTGTAATAAACATTCGTCAGTTCTTTATTTGGAATGCTCAGCTCACACTCCCTGTCGCCAAACGGCGTAAGCGTCGTCCTAACGGCTTTCAGATACCCGGTCATAAGCAAAAAAGCAAAAATATTCTCCGCTCTGTTTTTGATTTCAGGATAAACAACATTAGTTTCTACAATCGAAGTAACTATCTTTCCACTAACCAGCTCATTCAGCTTTTGAAAAATCTCCGTATTCAAACAGTTCAGCAGATCATAAACAACAAAATTTTCGGAAGTCTGCACCCAATAGGGCATAGCCAAACAATCATTAGCAAAATAATTCAATACAGACCACGGATTAAAGATTTCTGTTTCCCCAAAAATATAGCCATCATACCAGTCTTTGATTTCGGGCAATTTGTCTTCTTTTTCATAATATCGTGCCATGTCTTCAACTTCTGTATTGGTAAAGCCAAAATAACTGCTATATTTTCTATCCAGAACAGAATATACCCTGATATTATTCAGACCGCTAAAAATGCTTTCCTTCGCTACACGCAAAATGCCTGTAAGTATGCCGAAAGCTATATTATTGTTATCTTTTAAGCCAGCCGAGAGCATATTGCGCATAAAGTTAATCACGTCATCATAAAAATTATAAGCATGTCCCGACTGTATAGTCGTATCATACTCGTCAATAAGCAAAACAACCTTTTGCCCATAATGTTGGCGCAGCATTTCTGATAAACGCAAAATGCTTTTTCCAAGCTCTGCTTTGCTTGCTTTTCCATTTAAAATGCTTTGGAAATATGCTTTATCCTTAACTTTATCACTATCCATTAATTCATAGTGTCTGTAAAACTCGTCTTTGATAGTTTCCTGGATCTCTGCATACATTTCTTCCCAAGTATTTTGTTTAGCATCCTTAAAACTCAAAAAAATAACAGGATATTTCCCTTGATGGCACGTATACTCTTCTCCTTGCGCCCAAATCTTTTTATCTGTAAAATACCTGCTCGTATCTTCGTCCGTCTTTTCAAAAAAGGTACGCAGCATATCCATGTTTAATGTTTTGCCAAAACGCCGCGGACGAGTGAAAAGGACGAAACTGCTGCTATCATCCAAAATATCTTTAAGCATAAGCGTTTTATCAACATAATAATATTGATCGCAAATCTCGCGATAATCTGTTGAACCTATTGGTAACGGAAGCTTTTTTGCCTTATTCATAATCTCGCTCCTTTCGCGCATCGTTTCGATGTTCTTAGCTATCTTAACATCATCTATCATTCACTATCTTTTATCCATTAAGCATCTGACATTATTCTATCGTTAGTAACATTATAACATCTTTTGAGCAAACGCACAAAGCAAATAAGGATAGGGCGTGTACTTTACCCTATCCTTATTTCTTTATGTAATTGATGAGAGATGAACGAGGGGATTAGAAGCTGTAACGCAGGCCAACGTTGTAGGTACGGCCAGACGTTGCTTCACTGCAATAGAACTCTTTATCGAGCAAATTATTAATGCCAAATTGCAAGGTTACATCCTTAGCAAGCTTATAGTTGATACCGGTATTAACTATAAAGAACGCATCCTCGGCACCGTATTCACCGGTAGCACTATCAGGACTCATACGCTCGCTTACATATTGACAATCAAGCAACACATTCAACTTATCATTATTGTACTCAATACCGGAATGCAATAAATGCTTAGGAACGGTATAATCAGCTACGCCGCTATAAGCTTGATTTTTATTGGTTCCGGGAATAACAGCACCAGATGTTTTGCCTGTCTGCCATGCATAATTCAAATAAGCACTCCAGTTAGAATCAAATTTATGATTCAATTCAAATTCAACACCACGACGCTTCTCTTCGTTGTAATTGATGTACTGCTTGTGAGTGCAATCACCAGCGGCATTATAGAAATAAGTATAAGCAATCTTGTCCTTAGTCTCGATACGATAGAGATTGATACCAAAATTGGTATTGTCAGACAGCTTTTGCTTCATACCAACTTCAAAAGTATCACTGGTTTCGGGATCTAATGCAGGGTTAGGTATTACTGCACCCATGCCACTGCCGCCATATCTATAAATCTGATACATAGGACCAGGATTAAAGGAATGCCCATAAGATATATAATAGTTGGTATTCTCATCAGCTTTAAAATCAAACGCCAGCTTAGGACTCAATTCGTTATAGCTTTCACCTTGACTAGTAGTATCATAAGCACCAGCTTTCCAGAAATGTCCATCGCCTTTTTTGTAGTTATCATATCTCAGTCCGGCATACATAGTTACTTTATCATTCATTTTATACTCATCTTGAACAAATAAAGCTGTATTCTTGACCTTGCCACTGTCGGTAGCATATTCGTTAAGCTTAGAATCACGGTCATGCCATTTGCTCAAATTAAAACGATGCTGTACCATTTCTTCCTGTTTGTAATTACCGCCAACAAGAATTGTATGATTGCCGACATTCTCCCATGCTTTTTCAATATTTAAAGAATATAATTCTCCCGGATGGTCGGAGAAATCACCAGCTCCGGTATAATTAATATCTGTCGGTGAATTGGGGCTGGTAAAGCCAGAAATCTGATCCTTCGCATAACTAAATGAAGCATTCAAATTATTTTTTTCATCATTATAGGTAAGAGAATGTATATTTCTAATGTCTATATTGTCGTATCCAAAGAAATTGCTTGTTTTAATAGTAATCTTATTACCATTCTGAGTAGTTACAGTACCATTATACACAGGGTTTCCGGCTGCATCTTTAACATAAGAGAACGGATTAACGTATTTCTTTTCGCTCTCACTTCTATTAAACGCATATTTCAAGGATTGAGAATCATTAAAATTATATTTTACATTAAAATTATAGTTCTCTGTTTTCCATTGCTTTTCACCACGGCCACCATATACATAGGTTTTGCCATCACTTAAAACAGGCAAATTAGCACTATACGTACCTGTACCAGAAGATGCTTTAGCGGTGCGATATAATCCTCTATAACCATCAGAAGAGCTGTTCTCATAGCCTACGCCAAAGGACCATTTATCATTAACCTTGGCCCTAGCCTGCACGCTCTTTTTCCAGGTATTGTTGCTTCCATAGGATAAAACTACATCACCATTAAGCTTGCCCGTAGCTTCCTTGGTAGTAATATTAATAACACCAGCTACAGCACGTCCACCATAAATAGAGGAAGCTGCACCACGTAAAACCTCGATACGTTCAATAGATTCTACGGGAATCTGATCAAAATTTACTGCGCCCTTATAAGCAGAATTAAGCTGAACGCCATCGACCAATACGAGAATGTTAGGCGTATCCATACCACGCAGCATGATTTGGTCATCCTGAGCCTTCATCTGATTCATGTACAAGCCAGGTACATATTGCAAAGCCTCTTGAATTGTCGTTACGTTACGCGCTTCAATATCCTTTGCCGTAACAACGCTCACGCTGGCAGGAACCTCCTGGAGCTGCTTCATCGTTCTCGTCGCCGTAACGACCATCGTATCCAGATCATACTCGCCAATCTCTTCAGCGTGAACCGCAGTTCCCCCCCAAAGAACATTGCCACAAATCAATGCTGTCATCAATAAGCCTGTGTTAGTTAATTTACTCACTCGTAGTCCTCCGTTTCATATACAATACACTCATCAAAAAAGTCGCGTGCACAAAAAGTATAATCAGATAAATTATTAATATGCACATTCTTCTTTGTATGTTATAATACTATGTATAGCTACTAGACAGTCAAGGAGTTTTTTACAAAAATGCAAAAAGGTATCCAAAATTATTTCACAACCGGAGAATTATCTCAGCTTTGCAAGATTCCGCGCAAGACTCTGCTCTATTATGATAAGCTTGGTCTGATTACGCCCGAGGTCGTCGACGAAAACGGCTATCGTTATTATAAACGCAGCCAGCTGTTTTTATTACAGCTTATTCTTACCCTGCGCCAGCTTGATGTTCCTATCGCACGCATCAAAGAATATCTTGCTACGCGCTCACCTGCCGCCTACAGCGATATGTTCCACGAACGCATTGAGTTTTTCACGCAGGAAATCGCCCGCCTGCAGGCCATGAAGGCCGAGCTGCAAAAAGAAGTCGCCAAGCTCAGCCGCATTGCCCATATCACGCTCGACAAGCTGACGCTTGTCCACGCGCCGGAAAGCTATCTTTATATCAGCAAGGAGGCGGAAGAAAATGAATGCTTCAAAAAGCGTTCTACTCATATAGCCAATATGTTTGCCAGCCTGCAGAAGGACGTCGCAGTTACGACCAACAGCTTTGGCTATATTTATGATGCGCAGATACTGCAGGATTTCAGCACCAAGCATATCAAGCATTATTTTTATAAGCTCAACGAACCTCTGCCTACGCCCCAATGCTATAAAAAGGAAGCTGGCGATTATCTGACGCTTTATTTTCAGGGTGTCTATATGTTTAACAATAAAGATAATTTACAGCTTTTGGCAGACTATTGCCGAGAGCATGGCTTTAAACCGTTATCACCGCTATACGTTACCTCACTATGTGATTACTGGATGACAGATGATATAAACAAATACGTTTACAAGCTAGAAATAAGAGTAAAATGATAAGGCGAGAAAAAAGCGCCAGGCGGCAAGCCGCCCGACGCTTTCTTTTTATGCCAGCTTCACTGCATCCCCATTAAGCATAGGAATCAGCTTGCCATTTTTGTTCGCGCGATAAAGCTCCAGGCGCTCGATGTCTGCCATCTCCACAGGCAGCTCCAGCTGATACTGCTCATTCAGCGCATTGAGCAAATCAACAGCCTTCATGCTGCCCGTCGGCGTAATCTTGCAGGTGAAGCCGAACACTGTGTTTTCACCAACAAGCTCAACGTCGATATGCGGAATGTAGAACTTCACGTCAATCTCCTTGACCTTATCCTTTTTCTTCGGCGCGGCCTTTTTGAAGAGCAGCGTCTCTGCAGCATTGAACTGTGCTGCTGCCTC
>ERZ1026858.383-NODE-383-length-24265-cov-7.273854_pt1 | contig 24265 bp, 24 predicted proteins | sample MGYA00380159_ERZ1026858 | MGnify/ENA primary metagenome ERZ1026858 (study PRJEB33269, sample SAMEA4719795) | human gut metagenome | biome: human-associated habitat; feature: organic feature; material: feces | place: Cameroon | collected 2013-10 ...
GTTATCATCATTGACATAGCAACAAATTTTATCAATACTATAAATATATTCTTTTTCTTCAATTGCAACATGTTCTCTTATCATTTTTTCTTAACCCTTTTCATTTTATCTGCCATATCACGGATAGGTTTTGTTATTTTCCATGACCTTGAATTTATGATTGCTTCATACATTTCTTTATATTGTTCTATCTGGGAATTTAAATTTTCCTTTTCAAGTTTTAAATTCTCATTATTTTTTGATAGTTCATTATTTATCTCTATTTGGTTCTTCAATAAAGCTTCTTTGTTCTTTCTTTCTTCTACTTCTAATTGTAATGCAGCTTGTCCCAGTCGATTCTTTTCTCTCTCATCCCTAATGATAAAATCTATATTATGAATGATATCTTTTGAAAAAGCATTTAAATTTATTTTTCTATAAACGATGTTTAAGCATCCATCTTCTTCTCTTGCCTGCAATAAAATCTGCGGATCACTCGTTTCAAAGAAAAAAATCTTATTTGAGAGTTCAACACCATTTGTTTCTATCTTTTCTTTTTCTTCGCCCTGTGCATTATAAATATGTTCTATGCTAATGATACATGGCTCCTCAACCGGATCTAGTCGGAGTTGCTGCATTCCCTCTGGAATTTCTACTTTCACCTTCAGGCTTCCATCTTCTAATTCCTGCACTTTTTTAAAGTAAGAATTTTCTTCTTTAAAATTCCTATCCTTTCCATAGAATACCTGCATAGTTTCTTCAAGTTCAACTGCGGAAAGGATGTGGTTTAAATCTACAGTTTTATGGTTCATCATTTTCGGCATATCGCGTAATGGAATATTATCATCCATGATATACTGTTGAAATTTCTTTTCCATTTTTGCAAATTGAATCTGTTCTTGTGGAGTTATTCCAACCATTTCCATCAAAAAATCCTGTTCCATATTTCTTCTATTTTCCAGGCGGGCATACCAATAAGCTAATGTACGATATATAACAAATTTTACCGGTATAGGAAATTGAAAGCTCCACTCATAATCAATAACTGTCCAGTTATTATCCTTTACTATAATATTATCAAACAGCATATCAATATCTGTTATTTTTAAAGCATACTGTGTTTCTTCAAAATGCACCATACCAAAAACTTTTTCAAAAGAAGGCGTAATTGTGAATACATCCTTCTCTTTTAATCCATATATTTTTTGAGCAAACTCTGATATGATTTGAAAAACTTTGTCCATCTCATTTTTTTCATAATATGAGTCAATAATTTTATCTAATCCATTTCCTTCTACCATCTCAAAGTTTATTTCATCATACTCTTTTTGGCATCCGGCAACATTAAGGCTTCCTTCAAATTGTCTTTTCAAAGGTGCATAATATGATGCTATATTTTTTATATGTTCTCTTGCACTCTCTGTTGTTGCTCTTTTTTTTAAAAGCTTCTTATCCCCATTTGCAAAAATCTCTGTACAAATGGCGAATTGATTGGCTCTATCATTAGAATATTTAACAAAAAGAATTTTATCCATTCTCTTTTAGTCTCCTTTTCTTATCCTAAGCAAAAAAGAATTGGAAAACTCCGGGAAAAGTCCGGCACCAATAATTCCATCGAATGCTTTTGTCTCATCAAATAAAAGCAGACGGCTTCTGTCAAAATTTCTTATATTCATACTTAATTCCGTCTTCTTAGGCAGATATTCATCAGAATATATTGCCATTGGAAACTTATAATCCGGATATGGATAATAAAATTTATATTCCAGATTGCTTATTTCCTGTAATATATTCTCCATTTCTTTTTTTGAAAAGTTTCTCATCTTATGGTTATCAAAACCTATATAGTCCTGTATTCCAATAAAATAATCAGAATATAATTCTTCCTGACAACCTGACCAATACTTCATTCCTATACGATTATCACACGCTATTAGTATTTCTCCACCGTCTTTCAGATGATTAAATGCACTTTTTATAAATGTATGATATGGTTTTTCATCAGCAAAATAATCAGGTGCTTTCGCAAATGAGCCGACCATTACAATATAATCATAATCTCTCTCTAACTCATTTTCCATTTTATCATATGTTCCTGTAAACACTCTGAGATTTTCTTTTTTACTATTTCTGCATTCATTTATCTGTCTTTGCAAATCATTGTTTTCAAGACTTGTTACCTGTAATACTTTATCAGCAATACATCCTGTAACAGCCCCGCATTCTGCATCTATTTCTAATACTTTTGCATCTTTCTTAAAAGGATACCATTCCAGAATATTTCTTCGCATAGGCGAAAGATGATATAGAAAAAAGAAGTCCTTCTTTTCAGATATAATTTTCTGAAAATCATCCTCAGTATATTGCTGCACTATTTTGAGCAGTTCTTCCATTTTCTGGTTTTCAGTATTATTTTTTCCTGACTTTTCTACTATATTCAAATTCCAGCCCTACTACTTTCTTTTTACTCTTCTATCTTCTCTACTGTCGTAACAGAATTCATATCATAAAAACCTACGGTATTCTTATCTGAAACCACCGTCACATTGCATACATCATATAATCTGTGATATACCTGGAACTCACCGCCTTGATATCCGGTACAGCTCATAGACAGAAGGTATTCCCCTCCCTGCAAAAACATATCCTGCTCAAAGGTTGCCACATAGGTTTCCCCAGCTTTTGCCAATGGAACATCCTTCTTTTCATACATGGTATTGGTTCCGGTTATCGCCACACCCTGGATATTCTTAAATGTATAAGTAAAGATCGGGTTCTGTATATCCTGTTTAAACTTCACCTTTGATTTCAGCCGGAAGCGGCTTCCTTTCATAATTGCACTGTTGTAATTCCCATTCTCATCTACAATTGCGAAATCAACTATTTCCGCCGCACCATTTCCATATTCATCCACATTTGGATTCAGATTATAATGATTCTTCCAGAGACCTTCACAAACCGCCTCTTTAATTTCTTTTTCTTCCTCTTCGTCAAATGCACTCATATCCATCTGATGTGCAGCTATCTCTTCTGCCTTATCCTGGTTTACCATGATACGTTTATACATGCCCACCATTTCCTTCGGTGAACCTTCTGCCAGTTTCTTTCCTCTGTTTAAAAGCACAACTCTGTCACAGTATTTGCTGATGCTGCCCAGATCATGGCTGACAAAAAGGATGGTTTTTCCCATTTTTTTAAAATCCTCAAATTTCTTATAGCATTTCGCCTGAAAGAATACGTCTCCTACCGACAACGCCTCATCGACAATCAGTATTTCCGGGTCAATGTTAATCGCTACCGCAAATGCCAGCCGTACAAACATACCACTGGAATATGTCTTGACCGGCTGATGCACAAAGTCACCGATATCTGCAAAATCAAGAATATCCTGCATCTTTGCATCAATCTCTTCCCTGGAAAAACCAATCATGGTTCCATTAAGGTAGATATTCTCAATTCCGGTATATTCCATATTGAAGCCTGCGCCCAGCTCCAACAGTGCAGAAATTCTTCCATCAATCTCTACATGACCACCGGATGGATTCAAGACTCCGGTAATAATCTTAAGAATCGTAGATTTTCCGGAGCCGTTGGTTCCGATTATGCCAACGGTTTCTCCTCTTTTTACATCAAAAGAAACATTATGCAGTGCATAATGTTCCTTATATAATTTCTTTCGTGTCAGGCCTAACGATTCCTTCAGTCTGTCTGAAGGTTTATCGTAAAGCTTATATAATTTACTTACATCATCTACTCTAATTGCTACTTCGCTCATATCCTATGCCTTCCTATAATACATCTGCAAAATGAATCTTCAACCGCTTAAATATCATGGTTCCGATACCGAATAATACCGCTGTCAGAAGCCAGAAGTATAAAGTCAGTGGTGCATTTTCCCAGAACCACGCCTTATTAATCAACGCATCCCGGTATCCTGCCACAATATAGTACATCGGATTCAGTTTGAATATGGTAATCAGCACTGGAGATAATTCCATGGTATCAATGTTCCACATAATCGGTGTCATCCACATCCCAACCTGCAGAACAATGTTAATCACCTGTGTTAAATCACGGAAAAAGATTACAATCGCACAGGTTGCATACACGATTCCCAATACCATAATAAACATGGCAAAGGTATAATACACAATCTGCAATGTATATAAATCCGGATAATAGTGATATGCACTATACAGCACCAGCGTAAATACTACGAAGAATACATGTACAAACAGTGCAGATACTACTTTCACAATTGGGAGAATACTTATCTTAAATACAACCTTCTTAACCAGATAGCTGTATTCAATCAGTGCATTGGTTCCACCATTTAATGCATCCTGGAAGAAGAACCAAGGCACCAGACCTGCGACCAGCCAGAGTACAAACGGAACATCAATTCCTGCTCTGGTGTTGATTCCGCCAGCCTTTAATCCTTTTTCAAATACGAACCAGTATACCACTACCGTTACAATCGGCTGTATAAATGCCCAGATAATACCAAGGTAGGAACCTGCAAATTTAGTTTTAAAATCATTCTTTGACAAATTCCAGAGCAGCTTTCTGTTCTGATACACTTCTTTCGGAAGAACAATCAGCTTTTTACCTGCTTTTAATGCAACAATAAGAATGATATCTAATACAACACACGCAAGGATTTTAACCAGAAGATACTGAAGCCACAGGCTGTCCTTTACCAGCTTCGCAATTCCCCAGTTCTCTGTATTCCATACCAGGTAAGGATCCTCTTTTTCTGCTGTCAGGTTAATACCGTCTGAAACATTATTCTGTTTTACTTCCTGCAGACGCACTGTTTCTGAAAAAACATTCTGATCTATTACCGCAGTTTTTCCATTACTTTCAATGGTTATGCCGGAAATAGTTGTCTCGGATGCTCCGCTTCCCAAATCAAAGCGAAGATATGAAGCATCTGCCGGCACGGTATATTCTAACGTTTTCTCTGTTCCAGCTTTTTTATAATTTACTCCGCTGCTTTGTTCTGCCTTGAAATCATCCGGCATTTTCTGCCCGTCTGTCAGATAGAACATCTCCATATAATTTTCTTCATCGGATGTAAGTGTTACCTTTACCGTAACCTTCTTCTCACTTAAAGCCGGTTCATATCTGAAAACCAGGATGTTCGCCAATATACCAAACAGTACCACCAGCAGGCTGGCTGCGAGTCTCTTCTTAGACATATCATTTACTCCTTATGTTACTTCAACTGTCTATCAGTCTTTCTTGCAGTTATTCTTATTCTCTGCATATGCCTTGATGCCATGCCATACTTTATCTTTATCGGATAAAATCAAGTCTGCCTCTGTCATTCCTTCCGGCATCGGCCAATCTACTCCGATGTCAGGGTCATTCCACAGAAGTCCGCCCTCATCGTTTGGATGATAGAAATCAGTAACTTTATAGCAGAATTCTGCATAATCACTTAATACGATAAATCCGTGTGCAAAATCCTTTGGAATGAAGAACTGTTTCTTGTTCTCAGCAGACAAAGTAACTCCAAACCATTTTCCAAAGGTTTCAGAACCTTCTCTTAAGTCAACTGCGACGTCAAATACTTCACCGTTTACTACACGCACCAGCTTGTCCTGTGGATAGTTTAACTGGAAATGAAGTCCACGGAGTACACCTTTCTTGGATGCAGACTGGTTGTCCTGTACGAATTCACAGTCAATTCCTGCTTCTTTGAAATCATTATAGTTATAGGTCTCCATGAAGTATCCTCTTGCATCTCCAAATACTGCAGGTTCAATTACTTTTAATCCTTTGATTCCATTACAGTCGTTTGTTACTTTGATTTTTCCCATTTTTCTCTTCCTCGCTTTTCTACAATAATACCCAACTCTATTTTATAATCCGTTAGCAACGTCCATCAGATACTGGCCATATGCCGTCTTAAGTAAAGGCTGCGCCAGCTTCTCTAACTGTGCTTTATCGATGAATCCTCTCTTGTATGCAATCTCTTCGATACAGGAAATATATAATCCCTGACGTTTCTGGAATGCTGCTACGAAGTCTGCTGCATCAAGAAGCATGTCATGGTTTCCGGTATCTAACCATGCAAATCCTCTTCCTAATGTCTCAACCTGAAGGGTTCCACGGTTCAGATATTCATTATTAACACTTGTAATTTCAATTTCTCCTCTTGCAGATGGTTTTACATTTTTGGCAATCTCTACTACATCATTGTCATAGAAATAGAGTCCCGGAACTGCATAATTGGATTTTGGCTGAGCCGGTTTTTCTTCAATTGACAATGCTTTACCATTCTCATCAAATTCTACTACACCGTATTCTCTTGGATCTTTTACATAATATCCGAAAATGGTTGCTCCCGGCTGGCTCTCTGTACGCTCTGCTGCACTGCGAAGCACTTTAGAGAAGCTCTGTCCATAGAAAATATTATCGCCTAATACCAATGCTACTGCATCGTTTCCAATGAATTTCTCACCGATGATAAATGCATCTGCAAGTCCTCTTGGCTGTTCCTGTACTGCATAAGAGAAAGACATTCCAAGCTGGCTTCCATCCCCTAATAACTCCTCAAATACCGGAAGATCTCTTGGTGTAGAGATAACCAGCACCTCACGGATTCCTGCTAACATCAGTGTAGATAATGGATAATAAATCATTGGTTTGTCATATACCGGCATAATCTGTTTCGACACTGCCTTTGTCAATGGATAAAGTCTTGTTCCGGATCCTCCGGCTAAAATAATACCTTTCATGGAATAATCTCCTCCTTAATCATATTGTTTACGTTCTCCAACGCATTCTTTCACTCAATAAATCATTTAATTATAACATATTACATCGTATTTTTCATCCATATTTTCCTTAATAATTTCTGTAGTACCAATGGAAATACTGGCGAAAACGCACAAAAAAGCGGACAGGTCTTGTATTTTCCTATCCGCTTCTCTTTTATCTACTTTTCATTTTCTCCATGAAGTCGAAATACATTAACCATCGGAAGAACAATATTCTCTCCTGTATACGACTGTCCCGTAATACTCATAACTAATCCTCTTGCTACAGAATACAGTGCCGCTGTACCATTTATCTGTAATAATTCTCTAAATTCCTTTTCCCATGTTTCCGCTACTTCATTTGATTGAAAACAACCATGAAGTTCCATTCCAAGCTTCATCTTCTTTTCTTCATTTTCAACCTGCATTTCAATATACAATGCCAATATTCCAATATACTCTTTCGCTTTTTCATCATACGAGCATTCTTTAATGTTGTAGCTGACATCTAAGTATTTCTTTGTATCATCCTGTTCATAGAATACAATAAAATCATTTTCAAATTCAATTTTCTTTACCTGAGTTCCAAGCAACTGTATATTTGCAAGTGCCTTTTCTATTTTCATTTTTACACCGCCCTATTTAACTCAACAATATTTCCTTTGTACTTATTTTTCCAGATGTTTCCATTCCATTCACATTTTGATTCTCTTCTTTGGATTTTTCTGTATTGGTCACTTTCCGGAGTCAACGAAATTTCCAGATTCAATTCTAATTTTTCTGCTATCTGTGCCAGTGATTCGATTGTAAAATTATAATCTTCACTTTCCCATTTAGACACCATGCCTTGCGATACATTTAATTTCTTTGCAAACTCTTTCTGTGTCATTCCATATTCAAGTCTCTTTTTTGTAATTGCTATGGCTATCTTAGCCTGTAATTTTGCAGCTATAACATCCGCTAAAGAGAAATCCTGTGCCAGGTCAGCCAAAGCTTCACTTAATTTCATTGGTTTCACACTCATAATCAAACCTCCATTTCCCGTTTTCTTTCCATTGCAATTGGTGCATGTTTCTCATAGCCAGTAACTTCCTTGCCCTCTTTTTCATAAAAGCAATGCAGTATAATTTCGCCATCTTTTCCATATGTATATAACATTCTAATATTATATACATTACTCTCCAAATGCATAGAATATAAACCTCTATAGTTTTTTAATTTTTCAAACTGTGGAAGCTGAATTACATTAATTCCATATTCTTTTAACAATCCCACTTGTTTTGTCAATTGTTTTATAAATTTTTTCTCATTGCCCGTCCCCGGAATCAACTGCTTTATCTCCCCTGCAACTGCAGGATGAATCAGTACATCATCCAGTAACAAGGCCAACTCCTTCATTACTGTTTCTCTGTTCACGCCATCATCCTTTTCCTTTTTATTCATTATATTACTTATAAGTAATATTTGCAATCACAAGATGTATCTTCTCAGGTCCATTTTCTACCATATCTTGTTACTAGCCTGCAGAGTCTACGATTAACTGTCTCTTCGAATAATATGATAGTAAAAAGCAGAAAGACTTTTCTCATAGGATAAATCTTTCTGCTTTTTATTATTTCAATTATTAACTTATTTATTACAGCCTATTTGTCTTTATACATATCTGCATAATATTTCTGGTAGTCACCACTGGTTACATTGTTCATCCAGTCTTCATGCTCAAGATACCATGCAATTGTCTTCTTGATACCATCTTTAAACATGGTCTCCGGCTCCCAGCCAATCTCAGCTTTGATTTTGTCCGGAGCGATTGCATAACGTCTGTCATGTCCTTTACGGTCTTCTACGTAAGTGATTAAATCTTTGCTTACATTTGCTTTTCTTGGATCATCATCCGGAAGAATCTCCTGTAAAGTTTCAATAATGATATTGATGATTTCAATGTTACGTTTCTCATTGTGTCCACCGATGTTATAGGTCTGTCCAAGACGTCCCTGCTCCTGAACCATATCGATTCCCTTTGCATGGTCATCTACATATAACCAGTCACGGATGTTCATTCCATCACCATATACCGGGAGTTTTTTTCCGTGTAAAGCATTGTTGATGATTAACGGAATCAGTTTCTCCGGGAACTGGTAAGGTCCGTAGTTATTGGATGTATTAGTAATATTTGCCGGGAAATGATAAGTATCAATATAAGATTTTACTAACATATCAGAAGATGCCTTACTTGCAGAGTATGGGCTGTGTGGCTGATACGGTGTTGTCTCATAGAAGAAGCTCTTTCCGTCATCCGGGAGGGAACCATATACTTCGTCTGTGGATACGTGAAGGAATTTCTTACCTTCCTTGAAGCTTCCATCCGGAAGTTCCCATGCTTCTTTTGCACAGTTTAACATAACTGCAGTACCCATTACATTGGTATGAACGAATACTTCAGGGTTTTTGATACTACGGTCAACATGACTCTCTGCTGCGAAATGTACCACGCGGTCAATGTCATTTTCCGCAAACACTTTGCGGATTGCTTCTTTGTCTGTAATATCTGCTTTTACAAATGTATAGTTGTCTCTGTTCTCGATGTCTTTTAAATTCTCTAAGTTTCCTGCATAAGTTAATGCGTCTACATTGATAATACGAATCTCATTGTCGTATTTGCGAAACATGTAGTGAATGTAGTTTGAACCAATAAATCCGGCTCCTCCAGTTACTAAATAAGTTCTCATCTTATTCTCCTCCTGATTTAAAAATCGTTTTATTATGGCACAGTCTCCATTTGTTTGTCAACTTTTTGGAAGTTTGTGCACATTTTTGTACATAATTTAACAGTTCTATTCTTTATCCAGTCTTCTCTTTCTCTCTTCGATTGCCTGCAGTTCCATTTCAAAATCCTGCCGGTTCTTCTGTCCAATGGTCTGCAGGATAAGTCCCGAGAAGAATGCCTGGGTTGCTGCCAATATTGTAAAACAACATGCAAATAAAGTCGGGAAGTTCGGCACCATTCCGGTCTTTGCATATACTACCAATACCGGTATCAGGAAACCAACTCCAAGAGCAGCCAGTATAAATGCAATAATGCCAAAGAATGACATTGGCTTATAAGTCCGGTACAGTCTTGCAATGGTACGCAGTACCTTAAATCCATCCGAATAGGTATTCAGCTTGGATACACTTCCCTCCGGTCTGTCACGGTACTCAATAATCACATTGTCTACCTGCATATTTTTATCTGCTGCATGAATGCTCATTTCTGTTTCAATTTCAAATCCCTTGGATAATACCGGGAATGATTTTACAAACTGATAACTGAAAGCACGATAACCTGTCATAATATCTTTAATATCCGTGTGGAAGAAAAGATTGATAGATTTACGCACCAGGGAATTACCAAAATTGTGGAATGGTCTGGTATTTTCCTGGAAATAAGTAGAAGAAAGTCTGTCTCCTACTACCATATCTGCTCCATGCTCCAGCACCTGTTTTATCATCTCCGGTGCTGATTCTGCCGGATAGGTATCATCTCCATCTGTCATGATATAACATTCCGCATCAATTTCACGGAACATTCTTCGAATAACATTTCCTTTGCCCTGCTGATATTCATAACGTACGACCGCACCGGCACTTCTTGCGAGCTCGTCCGTTCCGTCATTGGAATTATTATCATATACATAAATAACAGCTTCCGGAATTACCCGTTTAAAATCCTCTACTACCTTTACGATTGTTTTACTCTCGTTATAGCAGGGAATCAATACTGCAATTTTATCCATTTTAGTCCCCTTTCGCTTATTTATGCACAAACAGTTTCAGATATACAGATGCCGCAAAGCAGCGGAACTTGCGAATCATAACACTGCGTCTGATATCTTTCGGTGTCAGTTTCAAGCGTTCTTTGTTTTTCTCCAGTAAATGCAGATGTTCCTCTACATATACTTTTGTTTTTTCTTTGTTGCCCCCCATAACTTCTCCGGTATTTGAACCTTTTCGCACCCGGAAGAAATTCAGTGGTTCGTGTATGATATAAACATCACCTTCACATGCCAGGGAAACAAAGAAATCATAGTCTAAGATATAGGTATAATCTGTATCAAAGCCTCCGATTTTCTCTGCCACATCTCTCCGGAAAGTATTTGCCTGTGGTGCTCCGAAATAATCCTGTGAAAAGAAGCCCTTCCGGCAGATTTCTTTTCCATCTACCAGTCCGCTCTTCTTATAGCGTTTATAAAAGCCTTTTCCTTTGCCATTTAAATCAATCAGCTTGGTATCACTTTCCGCAATCACTGCTGTAGGATTTGCCTCTAAAGCTTCTACTTCCCGCTTCAATGCATCCGGTGATAAAATATCATCTGCACAGACAAGCTTTGCATATTTACCGGTGCATAAGGAAAGACAGCGGTTCCAGTTTCCTGACATCCCAAGATTCTTATCATTATGATAAAGCTTAATCCTCTCATCCCCGATTCCCTGAATCAGTTCATAAGTATTATCTTTTGAATTATCATCCACAATTACAAGCTCTATATTCTGATATGTCTGATTTAGAATTGAATCAATCGTATCTTTAATGTATTCCACATTATTATATGCCGGAATACATACGCTTACTAATGGTTCCATTTTTTCACCTATTATCCTAACAGTTCTTTCATATAGACATCCAATGCATCCTGCCAGTCTGCCATTACAAAGTCACTGGTAAGCTTAATCATATAATCCTCTAAGATAGAGTATGCCGGTCTGTTAGCGGATGCCGGATTCATCTCTTTGTACTGCTTGCTGGTTACATGATTTACCTTTACATTCTTTCCTGCTCTTTTGAAGATTGCTTCTGCGAAATCTGCCCAGTTGGTATCTCCTTCACAGGTTGCATGGAAGGTTCCATAATTCTCTGTACCTTCCAGATAATGAATCATTTTTGCTAATTCTACTGCACTGGTAGGTGTTCCCACCTGGTCACAGACTACATTTAATTCATCGTGGTTCTCTGCCAATGCCAGCATTGTCTTGACAAAGTTCTTTCCATCCCCATAAAGCCATGCTGTTCTTAAGATAAAATGTTTCTTTGCAAATTCCTTTACAAAGTTTTCACCCTCTAACTTGGTCTTTCCATAAGCACTTACCGGATTTGGTGCATCAAACTCTGTGTATGGTCTTGTCCCATTTCCTTCAAAAACATAATCCGTAGATACATGAATCATTTTTGCATCTGCTTCGGTTGCTGCAATACTTAAGTTTCTTGGTCCGATTGCATTAATCTTGTATGCAAGATCCCACTGTTCCTCACACTTGTCTACATTGGTATGTGCGGCGCAGTTGATGATAACATCCGGTTTCTCTGCACGTACCAGCTTCAGCACTGCATCTACATCAGTAATATCAAGAGATACAACACCTTCTCCCTCTACTACATCTGTATTGATAAATTCCACATCACTTGCTGCATATTCCTTGCGAATAGCTCTTCCTAACTGTCCATTGCATCCAGTTACCAGTATTTTTTTCATCTTTTATTCTCCTAATCCACTTTCTACGGCTTCTACCATTGCCTTTAATGCTTCGTCCTCATCATCACCTTCGCAGACGAATTCGATTTCATCTCCAAATTTGATGCACGCACCCAGTACGCTTAAAACACTTTTGGCATTAGCGGTATTTCCGCGATAATGAAATGTTACTAACGATTTATACTGCATTGCTTCCTTGCAGAGTATTCCTGCCGGACGTAAATGCAATCCTGTCGGATTCTTTATTTTAACTTTCTGACTTACCATTTTTATTCCCCTCCTGATTACAGCATTGTGTTGGTAATTAATTCAGCCAGCTTCTGTGCTTCTTCTTCAATCTCGCTCTGGTTCTTTCCCTCAATCATAACTCTTACCAGCGGCTCGGTTCCGGATGGACGAATCAGCACCCTTCCTTCCCCATTGAATTTATCTTCCAATGCCTTGATTGCCTCTGCAATCTCAGTATATTCCATGAATTTTTCTTTCTTGTGATTCGGCACTTTGGCATTTACAAGTGCCTGTGGTAATATTTCCATCACCTCTGCCAGCTCAGATAATTTCCTGCCGTTTTCCTTCATTACCTGTAATAAATGAAGTCCGGAAAGAAGTCCGTCACCAGTTGTATTATCATCTAAGAATATAATATGTCCGGACTGCTCACCCCCGATATTATAGCCATTCTCCAGCATATTTTCAAGGACATATCTGTCTCCGACCTTGGTTTTCTCTACATGGATGCCTTCCCGCTCTCCCATCAGACTGAAACCAAGATTGGTCATAACGGTCACTACAATGGTATTTTTCTTTAAAATTCCTTTTTTCTTCATATGGCATCCACAGATTGCCATAAGCTGGTCGCCATCCACCAGGTTACCTTTTTCATCTACCGCAAGCATGCGGTCAGCATCTCCATCAAAAGCAAGACCTACATCTGCCTTTTCATATACAACCCTTGCCTGAAGTTCTTCCATATGGGTGGAACCGCAGTTAGCATTGATATTGGTTCCATCCGGTTTCGTATGGATCGCAACCAGATCTGCCCCCAGGTCTTTTAATGTCTTAACTGATGTATAGTAAGATGCACCCTCTGCACAGTCAATTACAATCTTCATGCCTTTTAAATCAACCGGCACACATTTCTTCATGAATTCTACATATTCATCCCGTAAATCAAAACGATAATCAATTCTTCCCACACCGGAACCAATCGGTAATACAACATCTTTCATGTTGTTACGGATCAGTTCTTCGATTTCATCTTCCAACGCGTCGGAAAGCTTATATCCGTCTCCATTGAAGAATTTGATTCCGTTAAATTCCATCGGATTATGAGACGCAGAAATTACAACGCCTGCATCTACTTTATGTTTTCTGGTCAGATAGGCAATCGCCGGTGTCGGCATTACCCCTACATAGATTGCATTAGCTCCTACAGAACAGATTCCTGCCATCAGTGCATTGGCAAGCATTCCTCCCGAAATTCTTGTATCACATCCTACAATTAATGTCGGCTGATGTTCCTGCTCTTTCGTCAGCACATAGGCGCCTGCCTGCCCAAGCTTTGTTGCCAGTTCAATGGTCAGTTCCGCTCCTGCAACACCTCTTACACCATCTGTTCCAAACATTCTGCTCATTTTCTAATCTTCCTCCGAATTTCCATTATTCGTATTATTCCCATTGGTACTACCCGTTCCCGTATCTGTACCACCATTCGAACCCGTATGGGTTCCATTGTCACTTCCGGTATTTGTAGTATCTGATGTATCTTCTGATTTCTTTGTTATGGTTATCACTGCAGACTGTGTTCCATTTACGGAATATAAGTTGTCATCCAGCTCCAGGGTAACTGTTACGGTATGATTACCTTCTGCCAGTCCTGCTGCATTTACATTTCCCTTAATGCTGTCTGCCATAAGTTTATCCAGATCATTCCGCAGTCCCTTTAAGGTTATCGTAACTGTACTCTCTGCAAAGACTGCTTCATAACCCTCTTTCAGATTCTGAATTGCAATGTTTTCAACCGGTACGGTATAAGATTCTGATACAATCTGTTCCACCACTGCGGTTACTTCCACGTCCAGATTATCAGAATCGACCACCTCTACATCATCCGGCAGATAAGAAGAAATGTTAATTGTCTTCACTACATTACCAGTTGCATCACTGATATCCAGCTGGTCTGACGGAATCACAATACTTCCGGCAGCATTCAGTGCTTCCGGTGTTCCCTTTACCGCTATCTTATTCGGATTAATTGTCACTCCGGTGCATACAAATCCATCTGCAACCGTTCCACTCGGTTCAATTTCCACGGAAAGGTTACGGATATTAAGTATCGTAGCTGAAATTGTCACTTTATCTATATTAAAGCTCAGTTTTGAGGTGTCTACCGCCTCACCGTTTGCATTATATGCAACCGGGACTACACTATCTGTCAAATCTGCAGATGCACCTGTTACATCAATGGTTGCTTCTACATGATCAATCTGATTCACCACCGATTCCGGTCCGGTTACTTTTAAGATGTTCGGAGATACCCGCACATCTCCCACCGCATAATTCTCAGCTGCATCTCCTACTGTTTTTGCCTTAATAGAAAACTGTGACAGCATCAGATCTTCTACGTTTACTTCCATATACTGTGTTTTGCCCTGGAAGTTCACTGCGGACGCATATCGTGTTGCAGTTATCTCAATCGGTACCCGGTATACACCGTCTACCTGTTCAACATTTTCCATGTCTGCTACTGCCCGGAAATCGGTATTGCTCAGGTTCTTCATAACAGAACGCACAGTAGAAACCTTAAAGGTCACCTGCAGATTACTGTCCTTTGCTTCAAAGTATTTACCCTGCTGTGTCATATAATCCGAATTGGTTATCGTAATAGACGTGGTAAAGTTCTTCGCCTGTGTCGGATCATCAATGTTTACAACAACAAGCCACAGCACAACAGAGAAGAATAATGCTGCAACTTTCAGTCCAAAATTATTCGTCACCAGTTTTGTCAGCTTTTTTAACATTGCGTAACCTCCTCTTCAGTAATTGGAAGCGCTTTGGTTCGATATTGCTGCTCTGGATAAATTTCAGTTTGCTGCGCAGAAACTCCGCATCCACATTACGGTACAGCTGACCACCCATCGCAATAGAAACCTTTCCGGTTTCCTCTGATACCACAATTGTAAGAGAATCGCTCACTTCACTAATTCCAACTGCTGCACGATGTCTGGTTCCCAGATCCTTGCTCAATTCCAGGCTGTCAGACAGTGGCAGATAACAGGTTGCAGAGACAACCCTGTCCCCACGAACAATAATAGCTCCGTCGTGTAACGGAGTGTTCTTTTCAAATATATTAATCAGAAGCTGGCTTGATACCAGGGAATCCAGTGCAATACCGGTTCTTTCGTATTCTGTCAGCATAATCTCATTTTCCACTACAATCAGGGCTCCGGTCTTCACCTTACCCATCTCATAGCTTGCCTTTACCAGTTCTCCAATCGTATGGTCATTGAAACGTTCCACTCCGTTTTTTCCAAAATCAAAAGAAAAGAGGGATGAAATAAATTTCTTTCGTCCCAATTCTTCCAGTGCTTTCCGGAGCTCCGGCTGGAAGATAACAACGATTGCAATAATCGCTACATTAATCGTCTTCTCTGCTATCCAGAGAATTGTATTCATCTGGAAGATTGCTGCCACAAGTACAAACGCTAAAATCACAAGAATTCCTTTTAACAGCATCCATGCCCGTGTATCCTTAATCCATTTCAGGACGTGATAAAACAGGAACGCAATAATAAGCATTTCTACAATATCAGTCTTTGATACCGTAATGTTCAAAACGCTTACCCACGCCAGATAATTTTCTTTAAAATTTTCCAACACTGTCAAAAATGACTGCACCTGTTCCACTTCCTCTCTGTCTTATTTCAGCAAATCTTCGTCTATATCCATTTCCTCTGCCAATGCTTTGCGGGAAATACGTTCTTTTTCCTCATCCTTGGCTGCGATACGTTTTACCTTTTTCTCCTTGGTTGTAACATAAATCTTCGGTACCGCTTTTACATAATAGTAATATTCATCATCCTCAAACTGTACCCGTTCTGTCCTGCTATAATCCAGGTTAAAGAACAGGAACTGCTGTATCAATGCAATCACCGTAGAAATTACGCTTCCTACAATAATCCAGACGATTCGTCCCTTGATGCCCAGCATTACAAAACCGCTGATCAGCACAGTAAGTCCAATCAGAATGCCAGCCAGTGACGCCACTGTCCATGCATGATCTATGGGCAGGCGGCGCACTACATAAACCACCAGTAAAATCACAATAAAAGTTGCCAGTACCAGATACATTTCCTTATTACCCAGCAGCTGGTTGATTGCTACCACCATTTTTGAAGCCGCATTGCTGTCCTCTTCCACCGCACTTAATACTGCCTCATTTTCCTTTATTCCCTTCAGGAAATAAAACATCACAGTTCCGCTCACAATAGATGCAGCAGATGCCGGTGTCCGTAACAGTCCCGCCGAAATCGGCATGATATATGGGGTATGTAATGCAAATGTTATCGGTGTCAGCAATGCATAATAACCATCTTTTGGTGAAAACCGTAAATACAGCAGTGCGATAACCAGCATAAGAATCAGTCCTACCACGCATACATCCATAGACAGTGCAAATAAATGTGCAGCAATCAGAATGAACGCAAACAACAGGATAGCGTTGACCGGAAGAACCGCACATAACAGTGCCAGTACCAGTGTTACCGGAAGTCCGGCCAGTCTGGTCATATAGCCAATATTTTGATTGATCAGCAGAAATACCACTGTTGCCAGAATAAACTTAAGTACCGGCACCACATATATTTCATTTTTTCCAAAAAAGCGGATTAACCGCTCCTTCAGTTCGAGTAAACCCGTCATTCTAAACCTCCCAGTCATCCGTATTAGATATATTTTCTTCCTCACGATACAGACTGCTCACCCTCTTCAGTCTGTTATAATACTCCTTCACCTGTTTTCTCCCCTTTGTATATCTGCGATTATAGATAATATAAGTAATAAGCAGATAAGCAGCCAGAAATACCAGATACACCATTACAATCCGGATGCCAAATCCAATCATATCCATATCATTAATTTTCTTTGCCAGATTCTCCATGTCGTAAAAAAGCCACAGCACAAAAAGAAGTCCGAACGCAATGGTTCCGGCAAAAAAGCTTTTTATTAACTCCATGGCAACATAATCTCTTCTGAAATACTGTGTTGCTTTCTGGCAGGCTTTACTTTCTTCATTTTCGAATTCTGCCAGCTTTGTCATATGTCTGACGCGTTCTTTACTAATCATACTCTGCTCCTAAACAAACTCTATTTAGTATAACATAGATATTATCTTCTGAAAAGAAAAAACTGCCACCAGTCACTGCGGCAGTTCTTAATCTACAGTTACAGATATCTCATCTTATCTCTTTCTTTTGGTCTCTTATCCAACTGAGGCTCCACCGGTTTTTTCTTTATTACGCTCTGGAAGTCCGTTTCCATTTTACGTTTGCATTTCTCACAGAAACGACCTGTTTTGATAATTGTTCCACAGCCTTCACATTCCAGACCAAGTGGTGAATCTTCTGAAAAAACAAGTCTTTCTTCACGCACCCACTGTTTAATCTGTTTTACAGAAACATCATTATCTTCCGATACAACCTGTATCGGAGTATTCGGGTTCTGCCGCAAATATTCTTTTACCTTCTGGAACTTCTCTTCCAGCTTATCTTTGCAGGCTTTACATAACGGTACGCCCCCATAATAATTAAACAATCTTCCGCATCCCTTGCAGTTTCTTACGTCCATTCTTTCTCCTCCTAATGTCCCCTGCCAATGCTAATGCAAAGTACATAAACCTCTTGTATTCCTGATACCTTCAAACATTCTGCTGCTGCATCCACGGTACTTCCAGTTGTGTAAATATCATCTACAAGCAGAACTTTTCTTAATTGTACTATATTTTGTGCGATTGTAAAAGCCTTTTTCAGATTTTTCTTGCGTTCCTGATCGTTAAGTTCCTTCTGGGGTCTGGTATTTATACAACGATATAGTAATTTTGTTTCTACCGGAATTCCGGTACGTTTTCCTATTTCCTTTGCAAAGAGTTCTGCCTGATTATACCCTCTCTCCCTCCTGCGTTTCCGATGCAGCGGAACCGGTATAATTGCATCTATCCCCAGTCTTGAAATCCACCGGGCATACTGTATACATGCCATTTTCCCATAAAAAGCTGCATATTCACGCCGGTTGGCATATTTAAAACGATACAGTGAGTGTTGCACTGCCCCCTGATAGACAAATACTGCCTTTCCCGAATCGAAAAAATGTTTTTTCCGGTCACAGTCACCACAGTATTCCTTCCTGGCATTCCCAATGGGTTTTCCGCACCGTTTACAGACCGGTTCCTGCACCAGTTCTGCCTTTCCGGTGCAATCCGGACAGATTCCCCCATCCGGCGGTATCACCTCATCACACAGTGGGCATCTTCTTGGGAATATAATATCCAGTATATTCATTATTTCCTTTCCAAAACTCTCTTTGCACATATTAGCACAGTCCCTTTTGCAAAAACATTAACATTCTCTTAATTTTTCCTGATAAAAATAGGATTTAATTTATTGACTTATTTTTCTCTACTTATTATAATTAGTCTATTCGAATTAACGCTTTAATGCATAAACGCACAGACGCACGAACGCGTTAAATCAAAAAAATATTACATATTTCAGGAGGAAATTATTATGAAAAAAATGAAGAAATTTCTCTCTCTTTCAGTTGCAGCAGTTCTTGCACTCAGCATGACCGCCTGTGGCTCCAAAGCAGGAGATACCGAAAACGCTGACGCTACAGAGAAAAGTTCATCCAACGCAAAGTACACCGTTGGCATCTGTCAGCTCGTACAGCATGAGGCATTAGATGCTGCAACAAAAGGATTCAAAGACTATCTTACCGAGAAATTAGGTGATGACGTTGTTTTTGACGAGCAGAACGCCCAGGGTGATTCTGCCACATGTGCAACTATCGTCAACTCTTTCGTTTCCAAAAATGAAGACCTGATTCTTGCAAATGCAACTGCTCCTCTTCAGTCTGCAGCTGCTGCAACTACAGATATTCCTATTCTTGGAACTTCCGTAACAGATTACGCAACCGCTCTTGACATTTCTGGCTGGTCAGGCACAACAGGACGTAACATTTCAGGAACTTCTGACTTAGCTCCTCTGTCCGAGCAGGCAGCTATGTTAAATGAATTATTCCCGGATGCTAAAAATGTCGGACTGCTTTACTGCTCCGCAGAAGCAAACTCACAGTATCAGATTGATGTTATCAAAGAAGAATTAGAGAAATTAAATTACACCTGTACTGCATATTCTTTCGTTGATTCCAACGATATTGCAAGTGTTGTCCAGAGTGCTGTAAATGATAACGATGTTCTTTACATTCCTACCGACAACACTGCAGCTTCCAATACAGAAGTTATCAATAACATTGCGGGTGAAGCCGGTGTTCCGATTATTGCAGGTGAAGCCGGTATCTGTAAAGGATGTGGTGTTGCTACCTTATCCATCAGCTACTATGACCTTGGATATCAGACAGGTAAAATGGCATACGAAATCTTAGTAAACGGTGCAGACCCATCTACTATGGAAGTTGAATTTGCTCCGGCTGTTACCAAACAGTACAACCCTGACATCTGTGAGAAACTTGGTATCACTGTTCCAGATGATTACGAAGCTTTAGATATGTCTGAGTAATTCTTATTTTGAAATTATTTATTTAGAAACCGGAGGAACTTATTGTGGAATTGCAAATTGCTGATTTAATCAATGCTATGCCCGGTGCTGTAGCCCAGGGATTAATCTGGGGCATTATGGCAATCGGTGTATATATCACCTTTAAAATACAGGACGTAGCAGACTTAACTGTAGACGGAACCATGAGTCTCGGTGGTGCTGTCTGTGTTACCATGGTTGCCATGGGACAGAATATCTGGGTAGCCGTTCTGGTGGCTACGCTGTCAGGTATGGTGGCAGGACTTGTTACCGGAATCTTACATACTAAAATGGGAATTCCTGTTATCCTTGCCGGAATCCTGACCCAGCTTGGATTATACTCCATTAACTTAAAGATTCTTGGTGGCAAATCCAACCAGGCAATCAGTGCTGACAAGTACGACCTGATTGTATCTTTACGTTATGTAAAGAATGTCGCTTTTTATCAGAATACTATTTTTATCGTTGCAATCTTCGTTATTGTAATTATTGCTATTCTGTACTGGTTCTTCGGTACTGCCAGAGGCTGCTCCATCCGTGCAACCGGATGCAACCCGAATATGAGCCGTGCCCAGGGTATCAATACCAATTTCAATACTGTAATCGGTTTAATGATTTCCAACGGTCTGGTTGGTCTTGCCAGTGCCCTTTACGCGCAGTATCAGGGCTTTGCTGATGTCAATGCCGGACGTGGTGCTATCGTAATCGGTCTTGCAGCCGTTATCATCGGTACTGTATTATTTGAAAAGATTTTCCGCAATTTCGCGCTGAAGCTGTTATCCGTAGCCATCGGTGCAGTTATCTACTACGCTGTACTTCAGATTGTTATCTGGGTTGGTCTTGATACCAACTACCTGAAACTGTTGTCAGCTGCAGTGGTTGCTATCTTCCTTGCAGTTCCTTACTGGAAGAAGAAATATTTTTCAAAACCGGTAAAGAAAGGAGTTAAAACCAATGCTTAAAGTTGATCACATTTATAAAACATTTAATCCAGGAACCATCAATGAAAAAACAGCTTTAAATGGTACAACTCTTACTTTAAATGAAGGTGATTTTGTTACCGTTATCGGTGGAAATGGTGCCGGAAAATCTACTATGTTAAATGCTATCGCAGGTGTCTTTCCTGTAGATGAGGGTTCTATCTCTATCGACGGTGTGGATGTTACCAGAATGTCCGAGCACAGACGTGCCCGTTTCTTAGGCCGTGTATTTCAGGATCCTATGATGGGAACTGCCGCTACTATGGGAATTGACGAGAACCTCGCTCTCGCTGCCCGCCGTGGCAAAATCAGAGGGCTCGGAAGCGGTATTACCAAGGCAGAACGTGCTCATTACAAGGAACTGTTAAAAGAATTGGATTTAGGGCTGGAAAACCGTCTTACTTCCAAAGTCGGACTGCTTTCCGGTGGTCAGCGTCAGGCTTTAACCCTTCTGATGGCAACCTTAAACCAGCCGAAGCTGCTGCTCTTAGATGAGCATACCGCAGCACTGGACCCTAAGACCGCTGCCAAGGTTCTTGCTCTTTCCGACAAGATTGTCGCAGAACAGAATCTCACCACTCTGATGGTAACACACAACATGCGTGATGCAATTGTTCATGGTAACCGTCTGATTATGATGAACGAAGGTCAGGTTATCTTAGATATCTCCGGTGAAGAGAAAAAGAATCTTACCGTAGAAGATTTATTAGAGAAATTCGAAGAAATCAGTGGCGAAGAATTTGCCAATGACAAAGCTTTATTATCCAAGTAATTGGTATCTGCCGGTTTTTAAATGGAAATGACAAACAGCTTGCTATGTAAGCAAGTTGTCAGATATGCAAAATCCAACCGAAATTCTGTACTTCACAGAATTCCGGTTGGATTTTCTTTATTGCCCGGCAACCGTAAGAAGCTGCCGGGGGCACATTCTGCAGATTTATGTAACAAAACACTGTCTACACATTTTCTTCCAATCTTGCCCGTAGACCGCTGTATCTGGTCTGCTCTGTAATATTCTGTTCCATCTCATAGAAGCACATTTCATTTCCCACAAGAGTTACACACTTTCTTGCACGGGTTACCGCTGTATACAAAAGGTTCCTGTTCATCAGCATTCTCGGTCCCCCAAGAAGTGGAATTACAACTGCCGGATATTCACTACCCTGGGATTTATGTATTGTAATGGCATATGCCAGTTCCAGTTCCTCTAATATTTTAAAGGAATACTCCACCACCTTGTCTTCATCATAGACCACGGTCATTGTCTCTTTATAATCATTGATTTCACGGATAATTCCCGTATCCCCATTAAACACACCGGTTCCACGGTCAATGGCAAATCCATATTTACTCAAGACCTCCCACTCCAGCTGATAATTATTTTTTATCTGCATGACCTTGTCCCCTTCGCGGAACACTTTATCGCCATACTCTTTTTCTTTCTTATCCGGAGCAGGAGGATTTAAATATTGCTGCAAGATACTGTTCAGTCGTTCTACGCCCAGATTTCCTTTTTTCATCGGAGTCAGCACCTGTATATCATAAGGCTGTGCATTTACAAATTTAGGCAGTTTCTGCATAATCAGCTGCAGTACCACATTGATAATCACATCTGCATCATATCGTTTCAGGAAAAAGAAATCCATGCTCTTGTTATCTAACACTACTTCTTCTCCCCGGTTGATTTTATGGGCATTGACAATGATATCACTCTGGGATGCCTGTCGGAAAATCTTGGTAAGCTGTACCACATGGAACTGTCCGCTGTCGATAATATCTTTTAATACACTTCCCGGTCCTACGCTTGGAAGCTGGTTTACGTCTCCTACCAGAATCAGTCTTGTTCCGGCTACCATTGCCTTCAACAGGGACTGCATCAGGCTGATGTCCACCATGGACATCTCATCGATAATTACAACATCCGTTTCCAGCGGATTACTTTCATTTCGTTCGAATCCTACCGCTCCTTCCATTCCACCGTTTAATTCCAGCATCCGGTGTATGGTTTTAGCTTCATATCCGGTCATTTCGCTCATTCGCTTTGCAGCTCTTCCGGTAGGTGCTGCCAGGAAAATGTCCAGGCCTTCCAGTTCAAAATATTTGATAATACTGTTAATTGTCGTCGTCTTACCAGTTCCGGGTCCACCGGTGATTACCAAAAGTCCGTTTCTTACCGCCTCCGAAACAGCCTCTTTCTGGTGTTCATCCAGTTCCATGCCGGTCTGCTTCTCAATCTTATGGATTCGCTGGGTAATCTCTGCATCTGACACATCATAGGCAATATCCAGATTCTTAAGCATCATGGCTGTATTTACTTCCGTATAATAGAGTGGTGCACCATAAATCTGAACCTGTTCGCCCTCCTGTTTCATAATGATTTTCCGCTCTATCGACAAATCCATATACTGCTTTTCGATTGCTTCTTCTGTTACACCCAGAAGCTCTCCTGCACGCTTTGTCAGTTCTTCCTCCGGCAGAAAGGTATGTCCCTCCCCGGATGCCTGTAAAAGTGTATACAATATACCGCTTCGGATTCGAAAATCAGAATCTGTATGAATACCGACTTTCTTTGCAATTTCATCTGCAATCCGGAATCCCACACCACTGATATCATCCGCCAGACGATATGGATTCTCCTGAATGATGCCGTATACTTCCTGTCCGTATTCTTTATAGATTTTCACCGCAAGATTCAGTGTAATGCCATACTGCTGCAAAAATATCATTGCCTGACGCAGATCTCGTTTTTCAGAGACCTGGTCTGATATTTCCATTGCTTTCCGTTCACTGATTCCTTTTACTTCCGCTAACCGCTCCGGTTCTTCTTCGATAATCCGGAAGGTATCGCCTTTAAATCTTCTTACAATTCTTGCTGCAAGTGCCGCACCAATCCCTTTAATTGCTCCAGAGCCAAGATAACGCTCAATGGACAGTTCATCTGTCGGTTCTTTCTCCACATAACTTTCAGCTTTAAACTGCTTTCCATAGGTCGGATGCGCCGTATATTCACCGGTCACTTCGATATTCTCTCCTTCACTGATTCCCGAAAAGATTCCCACGCAGGTAATCTCTTCTTCTTCGCAAACCAGCACCAGTACCGTATAGCCATTGTCAGCATTTCGATATATGATATGATCTACATAACCGGTTATCGTCTCCATCGTCTTTCCTTTCCAACAGAATAAAGAATGTGCCTTGGCACATTCTTGCGCCTGCGGCGG
>ERZ1026858.386-NODE-386-length-24219-cov-134.436352_pt1 | contig 24219 bp, 17 predicted proteins | sample MGYA00380159_ERZ1026858 | MGnify/ENA primary metagenome ERZ1026858 (study PRJEB33269, sample SAMEA4719795) | human gut metagenome | biome: human-associated habitat; feature: organic feature; material: feces | place: Cameroon | collected 2013-10 ...
AGAGCTTTATTTTTCTTTGTACGAAATCCTAGGTTTTTATCCCCACGACATCAGTCATTACAAGATGGCGCTGATGCACAAGAGCATCATGCACCGCAATTCCAAGGGCAAGCCCGTGAACAACGAGCGCCTGGAGTTTCTGGGCGATGCGGTTCTGGATGCCGTGGTGGGCGACATTGTCTATCGGCACTTCCCTGGCAAGCGTGAGGGTTTCCTGACCAATACCCGAAGCAAGCTGGTGCAGCGCGACACGCTCAACAAGTTGGCGCAGGAGATGGGTATCAACCAACTCGTATTATCCAATGGTCACAGTTCTTCTCATAACAGCTATATGGGAGGAAATGCTTTCGAGGCGTTGGTTGGAGCCATCTATCTGGACCGCGGTTACGATGCCTGCATGCAATTCATGCAGAAGCGCATTCTGGCAAAAATGATAAACATCGACAAGGTGGCTTACAAGGAGGTAAACTTCAAGAGCAAACTTATCGAATGGAGCCAGAAGAATCGTGTGAAGTTGGACTTCGTGATGCTGGGACAGGAAAAGGATAATAACGGCAGCCCTGTGTTCACTTATCAGGTGGTGATGGAAGGCGTGAAGGGTGGCGACGGCAAGGGCTACTCCAAGAAGGAGAGCCAGCAGATTGCCTCTAAGCTTACCCTGGAGCGCTTGCGCAAGGAGCCACAGTATATTGAATCTGTGTTTGCAGCCAAGGCCAACCGTACGAAGATGGAAGAGGAACCTGTAGAGAGTGTACCTACCACCGAGGTGAAGGAAGATTTCATCATCTCAAGGGAGGCAGAAAAGCAGGAACCGGAAGTGAAGCACGTGAATGTTTTCAAGGAAGAGGTTTATTCCGAAAAGTCTTCTGCCGTAACAGAGAAGGCAGAGGAGATTGCTATCTCTGAAGAGCAGGTTGCTGTTCAGAAAGCAGCCGGTGAAAACGATGAGTTTGACTTGAGCGACATCACGGCAGAGCCAAAGGAGATGACCCGCGAGGACATCATCGCTGCTGCCGAGGCAGCAGCTTTTGCAGAAGAAAAAGAATAGGCAGGATGGCCCATAGCTTATCGGCTGGGGCTTATATTGGGCTTACAATACTAAAATACTCCCATGAGATGGCATTATTGATGCGCCTCATGGGAGTATTTTTTCTTATTTGTATTAAAAAATAGTAAAAACTTTCTCTATATCAAAAGATTGAATTACTTTTGCATCTACTTTAAAGGTATATATATCTAGATATGAGTTTAACAACGATAGTAAGTAATGTTTTCAAGCCTCGCCAGAAGAGCTTGGAGAAGTATGTACATGATGCAGAGACATTGCAGCATGATGTACTGATGCGCCTTTTGGCATCGGGAAAAAACACCGAGTATGGTGTGAAGCATTTACTCAATACAACAAACAGTTACGAGAAGTTTGCCCAGAATGTGCCGGTCAACACCTACGAGGAATTGAAGGGCGACATCGACCGTATGCGACATGGCGAAAAGGATATCCTTTGGCCGGGACAGGTGAAGTGGTTTGCCAAATCTTCGGGTACCACCAACGACAAGAGTAAGTTTATTCCTGTTTCGCAGGATGGATTGCAGAACATCCATTACAAGGGTGGATTTGATGCCGTGGCATATTATCTGCGCAACAACCCGAAGAGTAAGATATTCGATGGCAAGAGCCTGATTCTCGGCGGTAGCCATTCGCCAAACTATAATGTGTCGGGCAGTCTGGTGGGCGACTTGAGTGCCATCCTCATCGAAAACATCAATCCGCTTGCCAACATGGTGCGTGTGCCAAAGAAGGAGACGGCTCTGTTGAGCGACTTCGAGGTGAAGCGCGACCGCATTGCCCATGAAACCCTGAACAAGAACGTGACCAATATCTCGGGTGTTCCTAGCTGGATGCTCAGCGTGCTGGTGCGTGTGATGGAGCTTTCCGGCAAGAAGCATTTGGAGGAAGTGTGGCCAAACCTGGAGGTGTTCTTCCATGGCGGCATCGCCTTCACGCCTTACCGCAAGCAGTATGAGCAGCTCATCACTTCTCCTAACATGCATTATATGGAGACTTACAATGCCAGCGAGGGCTTCTTCGGCTTGCAGGACGACCCTGCAGACCCTGCCATGTCGCTCATGATAGATTACGACGTGTTCTACGAGTTCATCCCGATGGATGAGTTTGGCAGCGATAACCCTACCATCGTTCCGCTCTGGGGCGTGGAAGTGGGCAAGAACTATGCCATGGTCATCACCACATCCTGCGGTTTGTGGCGTTACATGATAGGCGATACGGTGCAGTTTACCAGCAAGAACCCGTATAAGTTTGTCATCACGGGCCGTACCAAGTACTTCATCAATGCCTTTGGTGAGGAACTGATTATGGATAATGCCGAAAAGGGATTGGCCTATGCCTGCGAGAAGACGGGAGCCCAGGTGGCTGAATACACCGCCGCTCCGGTTTATATGGACAGCAACGCCAAGTGCCGCCACCAGTGGCTCATCGAGTTCTCTCAGGAGCCAGCCAGCCTGGATGAGTTCGCCCGATTGCTCGACCAGAAGTTGCAGGAAATCAACAGCGATTACGAGGCGAAGCGATTCCACGACGTCACCCTGCAGCATCTGGAGATAGTCAAGGCTAAGCCGGGACTCTTCAACGAGTGGCTCAAGAGCAAGGGCAAGCTGGGTGGCCAGCACAAGATTCCTCGCCTGAGCAACAGTCGCAAGAACATAGATGAGATGCTCATCATGAACCAGTAATACCGTTCTCTTCTTTCTGGCAGCAGATAGGAGAGGGGGGGATACCTTAGAAATATTGATAATAATGATGAATAAGAACGCTATAAAGAACCTGTTGGTGCATCGGATGAAGGCGAACTCTCTGTTTCTGCCTTTCTATCTGCTAGCCCTCCTGCTGTTGGTTTCCTGTGCCAAGATGGGACAGCCCGATGGCGGATGGTTTGACGAGACTCCTCCCAAGGTGGTAGGAGCTACGCCGGGCGACGGTGCCACGAAAGTGAATCAGAAGAAAATCAATATCTACTTCGATGAGTTCATCAAGCTGGATAATCCTTCTGAGAAGGTGGTGGTGTCGCCTCCGCAGCTGGAAGTGCCTGAAATCAAGGGAGCCGGAAAGCGAATCTCCATTTCGCTCGTCGATTCCCTCAAGCCCAACACCACCTACACCATCGACTTCTCGGATGCCATCAGCGATAACAACGAGGGCAATCCGATGGGAAACTATACCTACAGTTTCTCTACGGGCGAGGTGATTGATACCATGGAGGTGTCGGGATGTGTGCTCGAATCAGAGAACCTGGAGCCTATCAAGGGCATTTTGGTGGGTTTGTATGCCGACCATGCCGACTCTGCCTTCCGTACCAAGCCGATGCTTCGTGTGAGCCGCACCGATAGCCGTGGCCGCTTTGTCATCAAGGGTGTGGCACCGGGAGCCTATCGCATCTATGCCCTGCAGGATATGGATGGCAACTACATGTTTAATCAGAAGAGCGAGAAAATCGCTTTCTCACACGATATCATCGTGCCATCCAGCAAACCGGATGTCAGACAGGATACCACCTGGATAGATTCACTCCACATCAAGTCGATTGACCCTGTGAAATATACCCACTTCCTGCCAGACAACATCGTGCTGAGAGCATTCACGGAGCCGCTTACAGACAGATATTTCCTGAAGGCAGAGCGACAGAAAGCTAACTGTTTCTCGCTTTTCTTCAGTTATGGAGATTCTATCCTGCCACAGATCAAGGGACTCAACTTCGATGCCGAGAATGCTTTCCTGATAGAAGCATCCGAGAAGAAAGATACGGTTACCTATTGGCTCAAGGATACCGCCTTGGTAAACCAGGACACTCTGCTCATGGACATCACCTATCGCATGACCGACAGTACGGGAGTGCTGGTCAACAAGACCGATTCCGCGCAGGAAATCCTCTCCAAGGAACCATACGCCAAGCGAATGAAGGCTTTGGAAAAGGAGTTGGCTGCATGGACCAAGAAGCAGGAGAAAAAGAAGAAGAAGGGCGAACCATACGATTCGGTGATGGAGGTGAAGCCGCTCGATGTACAGGTGAGCGTGTCATCGCAGTTGGACCCTGACAAGAACATCTTCTTCACCTTCCCAACTCCTCTGGCAAAGGCCGATACTGCTGCCATCCATCTTTATGCCAAGCATGATACCCTCTGGTATCGGGCACCGATGGAGTTCCTGCCAGCCGGCAACAGAAGATATGAACTGCGGGGCGAGTGGCGCCCGGATATAGAATATAGTCTGGAAGTAGATTCTGCTGCCTTTGAGGATATCTATGGATTGGCTTCCAAGCCTGTCAAGCAGGGCTTCAAGGTCAACTCGCTGGATACCTACGGCACCCTGCTGGTCAACATCACTTCGCTCCACGACCAGCCACTCCTGGTGCAACTTCTTGATTCACAGGATAAGATGGTGAAGCAGGTGAAGGCGGTGAATGGCGTGGCGGAGTTCTATTATCTGAAACCGCAGAAGTATTACATGCGTCTCATTGTAGATAAAAACGACAATGGCGTGTGGGATACGGGCGATTATGATAAGGACCAGCAGGCCGAAGAAGTATATTACTATCCGGAAGAGATAGAATGCAAGGCTAAGTGGGACCTTACCGAAAGCTGGGATCCTACGGCTCGTGAACTCTCCCGACAGAAGCCGGGAGCCATCACCAAGCAGAAGCCTGATAAGGAGAAGAAAGTTAAAAACCAGAATGCACAGCGTGCCGCCAAACTCGGCATCCAGTACATTCCTAAAATGTAAGAGGATATGAAGTTACTTAAGTCATTTATAGTAGCCATGTTGCTACTTTTGGTCAATACTTCTGTATCGGCCCAGTGTACTTTCCGTAATACGGCTTTTAAGTCGGGAGAATTCCTGACTTACAATCTCTATTACAACTGGAAGTTTGTATGGGTTAAGGCGGGTAACGCTACCATGTCGGTGGTTCAGACCACCCACAAGGGCAAGCCAGCCTATCGTGGTTCACTCGTAACTCGAGGCAACAAGAAGGTAGATGATTTCTTTGTGCTCCGAGATACCTTGTTGTGCTATTCGGGCACGGATATGGCACCGATGTATTTCCGAAAGGGTGCCCGCGAAGGCAAGCGATATACCGTGGATGAGGTTTTTTACAACTATGCCGGGGGCAAGTGTAATGTGAACTTGCATTATAGAAACAAGGATGGTGAACTGGAGGTGAAGAAGGCTTCCTACGACGACTGCGTGTTTGATATGATGAACATCTTCCTTCGTGCGCGCAGCTTCGACCCTGCCAACTGGAAGAAGGGTCACAGCGTGAAGTTCCCTATCTGCGGTGGTAGAGGCCGTACCCCTGCCCAGCTGAAGTTTGGCGGCAAGGTAACGGTAAAGGCCGATAATGGCGTGAAGTATCGCTGTCTGCGCCTGGAGTATATGGAGTATGAGCACAATAAATGGAAGAAGATTGTTGATTTCTACATCACCGATGATGAGAACCATGTGCCAGTACGTCTCGACATGTTCCTGAAGTTCGGTAGTGCCAAGGCATTCCTGGTGGGTGCCAAGGGAACCCGCAATCCGTTCAGTTCTATCGTGAAGTAAAAATCTCGAAGGTAAATGAAAAGAAATCAGATTTATACAGGTATCATCGTCTTCGTTTGCTGCGTTCTCGTGGCAATAGGAGTTACCCTGCATCTTCTCAAACATGCAGATAAGCTTCCAGTCAAGGTTCCCGTGCTGGTGAACAGGCAGAAGCCGCAGGTGGCTGATACGCTGAAGAAGAAGCCTGTAGCAAAGCCGGATTTCAGAATATCAGGTACCTTGAAAGATACCGAGGGAAGGGGAGTGGCTGGAGTCATCGTGAGCGATGGATTCAACTGCGTGAAGACCGATTCCCACGGACGATATAAGATGAAGCGAGACAGTTTGTCTCGCTTTATCTATTATTCCGTGCCTGCCGATTGCGAGGTACCTACCCATTCGGCAACCGACCGCACGGCTTATTTCTACCAACCTGTATCCAAGAAGAAAATCTATAATTTCACGCTGCGCAGATTGCCTGGCGGCAAGGAGACGAGTTATAAGATGATAGTCATCGGCGACCCGCAGGTTACCAATGCCTACAGCCCTTACTATACTTCTCCGGATGATAACCCTATCAAGAAGAGCGATGTAGAGAGATTCACCACCCAGACGATGGCAGACATCAGGCAAACCATCCAGAGTCTTCCTGCCGGTACTCCCGTATATGGATTGAGCATGGGTGATGACGTGCAGTATTATGGCGGTTACAACGCCAAGCTGGAGCGTCAGATACGTCAGGCATTGGGCTCTTCGGATATGCGCCTCTTCTCCGTTATCGGCAATCACGACCAGGATGGCAAGGCACTCTACCGCCGCAAATGGGAAGAGAATTTCGGTCCTACCGATTTTTCCTTCAATCGTGGCGATGTGCATTACGTCTGTATCAACAACTGCTTTTTCCATCGTGGAATGGCCTATTATTCGCCGGGCGAACTGCGTGAGCGTCAGGTGAAATGGCTGAAGCAGGATTTGGCCCTTACGCCAAAGGATATGAAGGTGGTACTCTGCTATCATATCCCGTTCACCTTCGGCAATGCGCCTTTCAGCAAGGCGAAACCGCTGACCAATGCCAACGAGGAGGGGCATTATTCCTCTTCCCGTCTCTCGCTGCTGTTATCTCTTTTGAAGCCGTTCAAGGGAGGATATGAACTCTTCTGCGGTCATACTCATTTTGCCTGCAACCACGAGATCAATTATCAGGGCGAGGATGTGATGGAGCATTGTCATGCTGCTGCCTGTGGCAATATCTGGCAGTCGAACATCAACATCTGCGGTACCCCGAATGGATATTATGTCTATAGTTTTGTGGGTACCAGCATCAGCAACTGCTATTACAAGGGAACTTTCTGGGACAAGAGCAAGCAGATGACCATCTTCCGTGCCCAGACCGATTTCAACGGCGAGAAATATGCCAAGGACTGGCAGTTGGCAAACAACAGGAATATCCTGGTAGCCAATGTCTTTAATGCCACCAGCCACTGGCGTGTGGTAGCCGTAGAGGATGGCAAGGAATATCTGATGCGCCGCATCAGCAGCAAGGGTCAGGATGCCTTTGCCGCCGGCTATCATCATAAGTACAGCGAGAGTGTATCCTATCGTTTCGTGAGCAAGGGGAATGGTTATCTCATCATGAACCACCTATATTATTATACTCCTAGGAATCCGAATGCCAAGATCATCATCAAAGCATCCGATCCATACGGAAATACCTATACGGCAAGCAGCAGCGATGTCGTAACCGAGCCTTTCGCCAACTATGCCCATTACTATGAGCGAGAGTACAAGGAATATAAGAAGACAAAAGCCAGCATATTGCGCGATTCTGTAGCAACCAAGCAAAGGGATTCTATTTCTTCTAAACAGAAATAAACAAGGACATACCCTGACAAGAATGCAAGAGACGCTTTATTCATCAGCATTTACTTGAAGACGTTTCATCTCAGTCTCTGCCGAAGAAATCTTCTTCTTTTCCACATTCTTGCGGAATCGGTAAGTCAGTGTAATACCTATCTTGCGAGTTTCGTACTTGCTAAAGGTATTCGTCACAACATTATGAATCTGTCTCGAGCTCTTGGTCTTGTCACCATTAAATATATCATTGGCATCTATTGACAAGCTCAACCTATCTTGCAGGAATGATTTTTTGATGCTCAGATTAAAGGTGGAAAGTGGACTCAGATAAATAGTTTCCAGATAGCCACCGAAGAGTTGCTGATAACCAGCCGACAGCAACCATCCCTTAGGCAACTGGAAATCATTGTCAAATGTAAGCATAACTGTAGGACGCTTATCGCTCCACATCTGTCCATCCACTCCAGGATAATGAACAAATGATTTCTGCATGAGACCAGTAAGAGTGGGTGTCCAAAAGCCTATCGACTTCCTGATATTGAGCATGGCAGCAAGAATCTGTCGATGAGACAAATTGGCCTGTCTGCTGACCGTTACGTCAGATTGCCCTGGCAATGAATATACATCAGCAAAGAGAGGACGATGGAGATAAGAATAATTCAATGTGAAATACAGCCAATTATACATCAGCATATAGGAGACATTATGTTCCAGCTGCTTTGTCAAGCCTGCATTTCCCATCTTTCGCTCATAGCGGTTCAGATAAACCACGTTATCATTCATGTCCACATAATTTGGTCTGCTCGTCTCTATCGAATAGCTCAAGCTCTGCATGAGCATACCTGCGGCATGGCTCAGGTTCAAAACAGGCATCAGGTAGTTGTCTGAATGGTGCAGTGCATTCTGCTCCCCCTCTACCGTCTGTTTAGAAGTCACATTCTCGAAGCGCAATCCAGCACTCAGCGAAAAGGCTCCGAGAGGCAAAGTATAGTTAGCGAAAACTGCATTTTTCACTTCCCTATTGTCCGTATTCCCACTATGCAGCATTCGGGCATAATCTATGCCATCTATACCCTTGCTATAACTGAAGTCATAGCCAAAGCTCAGATTTCCCCAATTTCCCAAATCATGATTGGCATGGATATTTGCAGAAATCACATCCCAGCGAGAACGAGTATTGTATTGCAAGTCATCTGCCCTATCTTCTTCCTTCTCCTGGATATGAGTATTGTTCTTGATTTCCTTATGGATGTAATCTGCTGCCATGCTCAAGTGCCAATCATGGTCGAAGGCTGCATCATAGTAAGCATTCAGATGATGGGTATCGGTATGATTATGCGAATCCTTGCCAGACAGCAAATCCGCAGTCTTCCCGATATTAGGCACTACCGATAGCGAGTCGCTGCCTATCGCTTTGTCCCTGACAAAGCTCCCGCCATATTGTAGTCCCAGCTCTGCCCTATCCGATAAACGATAATTCATACCAGCTTGAACATTGTGGGTATGGGTACGAGACAGATTCTCGGAATATTGCTGCTTGTTCCAGAGGGTGTCAGCCAAGACTTGTCTGCCATAATAATCCTTGGACAGAGTCTTAGAGTCGCGATAATAATAGCCTAGAAACAAATCTAGTTTGTCCATATTATAAGAAGAGGAAAAACCATATTTCTGGGCAAGATGCTTGGCCTGCGTCAAGTTGCCCACCACATTAAAGGCCAGTCCATTTCCCAATTTCTTAGTCTTGATATCCACCACAGGTGCTCCCGTTGCCTCATAATTGGCATCAGCAGTAGGTATCACCTGGACAGATTTCACTTGGTCAACCTGCAGGTTATCCAATTGGCTCTGTTCTCTCACCTTTCTTCCATTGATATAGTAGATAGGAGCTCCTTTGCCTGCCACCATGATGCCTTGTCCCATGCGAATGATGCCCGGTGTCTTTTGGAGCATCTCATAAATATCATTCTGGCGGTTCAAGATGGAGTCGTGTTCTACATCCACCACGATGCTGTGTCCTATCATCTTCACAGTGGCACGTCGAGCCACAACATCTACGCCATCCAAGGAGATAACAGTATCACAAGCCAAACTATCCTGCGCCACTCCCGATTTTACCTCCTGTGCATTCAATATGCCAGTCACCATGGCAAAGAGACAAATCAAAAAATACTTTCTCATAATCATGACCAATTTTATAAATTACAAAAAGTTGAATTAAACTTTTTCTCTATTAACGAAATAGGAGGGCAAATATTGCGAAACAAGCAAGTCTTACATTTATCTTTATTTCGCCTTACCTGCCTCCATAAGGATTCTTCTGAGAGAAGTTTATCAAATAGTATATCATTCCATTCGTATATATTTCCTATTACTTTACTATCTGCAATAAAAACATCTCCAAAGGCATTGACAAACAAATGTTTGCCTTATGGTCGAGGGCTGTGTTGATTACGTGGCAAGCCTCGAAGAGGTAGCTGATAACGAGCTGAGTCTGGAAATCATCGTTCATCGCATCGTAGCAGCGCTGGCGCAACTCGCTTACGAACTTCTTCACCTGCTCATCGCTCTGCTTAGCCACAGGCACACGCTCCAGGTCGTTCAAACCATTCATCAGGCGCTCCAATCCCTTCTGGCTAGCCTTCAATGCATCGTTAGAGAAATCTACGGTGCTGCGGTAGTGGGCAGAGAGGATGAAGAAGCGGATAGTCATTGGCGAATACGCCTGCTCCAGACTGTCGTGGTTGCCAGTGAAGAACTGTTCCAAAGTGATGAAGTTGCCCAAACTCTTACCCGTCTTCTGACCGTTGATGGTAATCATATTGTTGTGCATCCAGTAACGAAAGAATATAAGGAGTATAAGAGTAAGAAAGACAAGATGCTGCGGGATTCTGTAGCTATCAAGCAGAAGAATACCATAACGACCAAAACTGTCAAAACGTAAAAGAGGGATGCCGTAAATTAACAACATCCCCCTTTTATTATTTTCGTGACTTGTAATATTTATAACTTGATGCAAAAAATATTGCCAATAACATTAACAGACCTATATAAATGGCATCTTTGGTTCTTACCTCATCCCTAACATTTCCTATAACATACCATGGAACAGCAGTTCCAAAAACAATAGCAAGCGTCTTGGAAAGCTTTTCCACATACTGCTTTAAAATGTTATTCTTTATCACTTTTTCACTTAATTCAGGGTGATTTTTTTGATACAATTCCTTTTCAGCAATATAAATACTGCCATAATGTGAACCTATTTTATACCAAATAATTAGCCAAAGAATGAAAAAAAAGATAAATCCAACATACCCAGTCTCGGCATCATAGAAATAACTTATTGACTGATGGGTTATAATAAGATAAACTCCAAATAGGCCTAATAGAAATATGCACCATATAGCCATAGTACACATTCCCAATAAAACATGCTTCTTCATATGAAGATTATTTTAAACAAGTAAATGCAGATCCAACGGCAGCAGCTCCTCCACCTACATATGGATTCATACCAGAAGAAAGCAGTCCTTGATATGCCCACCATGCATCAGCAAAAATAACTTCTTTTAAGTTAAAACGGAAATGACTTCTAGTTGATACAGTTGTTTTTCCAAATAAACTAAGCCAATCTTTATAATTAGCTTCCCAGTAATTCCTAGAAGCATCAAAAGTAGTCATAAAGCAAATCAGTGCTAAGCGATGGTCTTTTGGAATTTCTACATCACTTGCAACAGTATTTAAAACTTCTTCTTTATCTACTTCGTCCTGTGTATATTTATCAATATAGAGCAACTCTTTAGAGGTCAAATGAGACTTTATGCTATCTATCGTTATAGTATCAAATTCTTCAATAGATACATAGGAAGCATTTGTGCTAACACTACGTGAATGAGAAGACAAGATAGTAGCGATGTAACTATTGGCATAATCAATAATTTGCTTTTCAATATTATCTTGACTCACTGCGCTACCATTTCTTGTACTAATATTATCTAATGAAAGATTTGCATAAATACTATCCAAACAATCATTATGTATGCCAGCAAACTGTTTGCCAACTAAAACTAATTGGTTTGACTCTCCTGAAAGAATAGGCTTTTCTTCCATACTAGAACATGCTGCTAATGTTAAAGAAACTGCAGCTAGCAGAAAATAAAATAACTTTCTCATAACCTTTTCATTTTTATAAATTATACTTTTACAATCAAACGTGCCTATCAGTTATCTTCTAAATAACATTATTCTACAAGAATATCATACCCTTGTACACAACATTATCATCATAAATAGCCACGTTAAAACTCCCGCTAAGTTCTTGAGGAAGTTCCATGTTCGTACCTGTTATATAATAGGTATAAACTTCTCCCTCTTCACTTTCCAAGCTGAGTAGATAGCCAATCACTTGACTTGGTACAATCAACGTGTTCCCAACCAAATCAACAACCAGAGGACGTTTAGGAGACCTGCTACCTTTAGTCTGAGCTTGATTACGTTGGTCTAAGCTAGAGCACAAAGTATAAGGCTCAGCCCTCGAATGAGTAGGGGATAAAAATATTGCCCCCAAAAGAATTACTAATGTCTTTAAATGTTTCATGTTAGTGATGTTTTAAAATCGATTGCAAAACTATAAAAATGCAGTGAAATATCCAAAAGAAATTCCCAATTAAAATTTAGTAAAAATTTAGTAAATTCACTATCTTACTTATTATCAGGAATTTAGGTCGTTTGTTCTGCTATTGGATTTTTCGAACAAATTCATCAAAGTCCTTTGGAGAGCCCATTCGATTACACAGTTTTGCCAACATCGTTTTACGTGAAGCCGAGACTCCAGAAGGTGTTATGCCAACTAGAGTTGCAATAAATGATGTTGAGAATCCCAACTTCACTAACAAGCAAATGTGATATTCTTTCTTACTCAGTCGTTCCTTTAATATTGGGATAAAAGATGGTATCAAACACTCGATAGTCTTTTCCAACTCTTTCCAGTCTTCCAAGTCAACTTTCTCCTTTGGATGCATTTCAATATATTGTAACTTTTTGTATATAGAAGAATTTTAAAAAAAAATATCGACCTCGGTCAAATGTGAATTATTAAATTTCTTGCAAATTTCTTTCACTGTTTCCTTTAATTTAGAATATGCTTTTTCCTTTTCTTGAATAGACTTAGACAAAGAATTGTCTTTTTCTTTTTTTAGCAGTTCAAGTTCTTTTTGCATATTTTTCAATCTTAATAAACTATCTTCATATAAAAGTTTGGTGGCTTCTATTCTTTTCTTTTTCAAAAACATTTTCTTTCTATATATATAAGTAAAAATCACAAAGATTATAATACTACTAATTACTAATATATATATAATCACTACTGTCCACTAAATAAATTTAAGACTTAATTCTCTTACAGTTTGTAACTTCTCAGTAGGTTTGCTTTTGCCGAGCAAATCTACTAGAGGAGCTCTGTCCAATAATGAGACAGATAAAATTCTTAACAAATCATACATTTCCATATTCAATTTCATTTTTCGTTCAACAATCGCAACCAAGCAATATGCAATGATTGCACTATACAATTGTATCTTTACAGCATTTTCGGTTGTGCCATAGAATTCCTTGACATGAAGATGTTGCTTCATCCATTTGAAGCAATTATGAGAAGCTTTACATAATTGCTTTCGTGACGCCAAAGGCTATACTGGTCTTATGGACTGCCAGGCTCGCGATAAGTGGAAACTCGATTTTGCTTTCAATGCTTCGTTCACATCACTAAATGTTGCCAAGGTAACTATGAAGGAGATGGGAATGGAATATTCTATGTCTTCATTCAAGTCACTGATGACCAACATTTATCTGGTGAGACGAATTTTTAAAGCATGCGGGTACATCCCGAACCGAACTTTAATTAGCAAGATTTTCAAAGATCTCTCGTGCTTACAGCGTATAGCTGCTTAGCACATTATTGAATTATTAACGAACTATTGTTATTAAATTCCTCGAAAATACTAAAGGAACAGATCTTCCATGGTCAATTCTCTCTGCATGATGCTGCTATATTTGGCTGCAAATATATAAAAAAGACCACTAGCCAAACGAATAGGTGGCAAAGTGGCTCTAAGTGGTATTTTAACATACTTACAGCCAAAAAGGTATTAAAAAAAATGCCTCTTTCACTTGATATACCTCATGGTATGTAGAGCGAAAGTGGCATTTTATGGTTAAAAGAATCTAGTAAAAAGGAGAACCTGTATCTAGTCGAAAGGGGTTATTACCACTGTAAGGATAGTTCCCACAATGGCATTAGGCATCTTAGAATGATGTCCTAAAGTATATTTTTTAGAAAAGCTTTCTTTATCTAAATTCATAAATTCAACTTCCCCATTCTCATCTTTAGCCATGATTGTATCAACTCTCAAATGATAATCTCTGAGAACAGTATCCAAGCTACTATAAAATCCAGATGTTCTCAACAAAGAATTGACTCGTCTTTCCCATCTGGAATAATCTTCTATGCGTTCTATTGGTTTTACTGTATCCATAGCTAATGATAACTCTACAGTTTCGTCGGGAAAGTTAAAGGTGAAGCAATAAATGTATTTCAAAGAATCTAAAGGATATTTCTTGCAAGCTTTAGCCATGCTTTCTTGGAGACAGCATAGAAATTCCGTTGTATCTGGAAACTTAGAATTTGCAAACTTTTTGTAGTTTTCAATTTTCAACTTCCCCATCATATAATACTCAATTGGTATAATAGAAGAAATGACAATCATCCCATTGTCCTTTTTATCAAACACCAAATACACATCCGTACCATATAGTGTATCCTTGTCTAGACAATATACAGTTTCTGTTGCATTAACAGGAAAAGAAATGACATCCATTTTAGTCCCATTAACACAAGCTACATCCAGTACAAGCAATACAATAATCCCACAAAAGAAAATATATTTTTTCATCGCTATTATAATTTCATTCACCTTGTTTTAAAGTTTGCCACCTTTCCATAATTTAGTTAAATGTCCTTGTTTGAAGAACGAGAAAGCATACCCACCTCCATCATGACCATGATACAAATATTCAACATGTCCTGTAGCTGATGGGAAACCTGTCTGAGAAACGACACCATTCTGTGGTACAAATTTAGAAGTGTTTGTATAAACTCTAGGATTTCCCCAAACCCTTCTTTGCGACAGCCAAGCATCCATGTCTTTTGCAAACATAAAATAGTAGTTGCCATCATTGCCTTTCAGGGTCTGTCCCTTAATATTCGGAATTTTCAACACTCCACTTTTGTTCAAGGCATAACTCATTCTCATGGCACATCCATTGTTATACTCAGGTAATCCCAGTTCTCGATAAAGCCCTTGCGGTAAAGGATAATCCGCCATGGTTTGACGGTATATCTCATCTATTTTCTCAAGGTCTCTCATGTAAGGTCCTCTGTGCATCTGCTCGTTATACATCATCTGGAATGCGGCAGTCATGGCTCCACTGGCGAATTTACCTCCACCAATGGCAGAAACTGTTCCACCCAAAACAGCACTCGCTGCCACCTGTACTTCCAGCGAGAGATGGTCACCATACCTTGCAATACCCTGTCCTCCCATGGAAGATACCATGCCCGTAAAGAAGCCATGCTCGAAATGACCTCCTTGCATCGCTTCCGTCGCTCCGTCCGAGACAGAATGCAGAGCAGAGCTTAACCAGAAATCATCCGTAAAATCACCTATCTCACAATTCATGATGCCCGATGCAGCTCCCCAAAAGCCTCCGACAACGGTGCTCTTGGCAGTCTGCCACAAATTCGCACCATTGAGCAGACAACTAGCCAATGCAGACGAGGCACCGCCACAAGCACCTCCTATCAAGGCTCCTGCGGCACCCACTCCCAAACCGCAAGTCTCAAAGCCAACGGCTATGCCCACCATGGCGCAAAACAAATCGCCCGTCCAATGGTAGCCAGTAGGATCGGTCAACGTAAGCGGATTGTTCAAGCAATAGGCATAGCGGTTTAGGCTCTGGCCATTGTCTGGTGCCTGGACAAATGGATCAGGGGAAATAAAACGTCCGAGATAAGGACTATAGACTCTTCCATCCATATTAATCATGTAGAAATCATCTATATGCTCATGCCCCGTAAAACACCTGTCCGTGACCTCATGCCCCATGTATACTGGATTGAGATTCCCCGTTGATGCATCCACCTTACATCCCCAAGGGTCACAGTACATCCTGCTCTTAGCCTTGCCATTGGCATCCGTACAAGCCACAATAGTGCCAATGTTATCAACATGTAGATAATACTCGTATTCAGAAGTATCCTTATTTTCCACGAAGGCAACAGGTTTGCCGTCTGCGATCAACCAAGCTCTGTCTATGGTCTTGCCAGACTTTGTCACCTCCTTCTCAAAGCAAGAACCTACATAGTATTTTTGCGAAAGAGTAAGCACTTTTCTGGCAGTGCTTTCCACACCAGGATTTTTTGTTTTTTTCCATACGGATATTTCTTGATATACCCTATCCTTGTTTGGACCATATACCAAATCCAACTGGTTGTAATTTCCCCTGTCAACAACATTCTGCATCACATGGGTAACTTTGTCAAAGCTTGTATATCCGATATAATTCCACAAAGGCATATAATGGTCATTGTCTCTGACTTCCGCCAATTGGTTGGTGCCTTCTTTGTAAGAAATGTTACCTATTCCTGTCTTATAACAAATATTGCCTGCCTCATCATACTTGATTTCCTGGCTAAGTTTTCGTTTGTCACAACCTTGATATACATGCGTCAGCCTATTCAGCTCATCATAGTCATAAGAGTATTCACTTCCCTCAACTTGCTCTGCCTTGCAAACCAAATTGTTGTTCAAGTCATACTTAAAAGAGTAATCATTGACATCTTTGGTGAATATGCCTTGAATTTTACCACACAAGTCAAAGGAGTTTCTTACTTTCAGCCCATTGCCCAATGAGTCCAATTCCACTTGTCCCCTAGCATTTCTGGACAGGGCTTTCCAATAGATTTTTCCGCTGTTTACATTACTGATGCTTGCTAATAATCCATCCTCGGCATATCCGTAGGTAACCTCCAACCCCGATGGGTATCTTTCGGCTCTCACCCTGTTGAATTTCGCATCAAAGGTTGTAAAATTCGAAAAGAGCTTGCCCTTGATGTTTTCTTTTCTTTGAACCTCGCGACCATATTTGTCATAAAAGTACTCTATTGAAGTGTTGTTGGAGCAGACCTTGGTAGACAACATCCCCTTTAACTTTGTGTCGTACACATATTCATAAGTGTAATCAGGACGTTGCTCCTTGAGTAAACGCCCAGCCACATCATAGGTATAAGTCGTAGTCCCTGCCCCAGTTGTCTCCGTTTTCAAATTGCCATAGCTATCATAGGTACAGGAAATGATACCGAGGTCAGGATCGACCAACTTTGTACGATTGCCGACCTCGTCATAGGAACTCTCTATCGTTGTGCGTGGTCCGACCACCTTCGTGCAGTTTCCATTGATGTCATATTCATAAGATACACTGTTACCCAAGGCATCACAGCTCTCCTTCAATTGTCCCAACATGTCATAGATCTTTGTACTGCAATTGCCCAATGGGTCTGTCTGCTTTACTACTAGTCCTTCATATTCATTTTTGATGATGGCTCCCAGAGGGGTGGTGACAGAAAGTGTTCGTCCCATGGCATCGTACGTGTTTCTTGTCCATACCTCTTCACCTGTCCCCATGAAATAAGGATCAGAACTTGCTGCCACTCGCCCCATGCTGTCATATTGCGTGTCTTGGAAAATGACTTTGGAAGGTATATCCGAGGACTTTGCCAAGCGAAGCAACTGCCCAAGGCTGTCATAAAATTTCCAGACTGTAGGCTTACCCAATGTCTCCGACTTCTCATAGTAGAGCGCACCTTGAGGAGCGTAAGGATGCCCCTTGCTCCATGCCATTACGACAGAACGAGATTCTAAAGGATCGGAAACTTTTTGCAAGTTTCCAAAAACATCATAGGCATAATTGGTGCTGAGCCCATTCATGTCCGTTTCACTTAACGTGACTCCCAGTTGTGAATCCACTTGTTTTGTGGTGGAGAATCCCAGACAATCCTTGACAACACTTACGAATCTGCCATCCTTACTGTATTCCGTAATCTTAGTTTGTGCAAGGCTGCCATCATTGGGAGTCTTGATGCTTTTTGTTATGTTGCCAAAGGTATCATAAGTGTAGCTTTTCTCATACCCATAAGGCTTCCCGGGCGCAAACTTTTCTGATGTCAGAAGCCCACTAGTCGCATCATAGGTGAATTCTGAAGCCGTGGAGACTTCTTCCTTGGTTGTATTTTTTGTCACCACGGACCTTGCCAAACGTCCGAGCAGCCATTTCGTCTCATCATTATTATAGGCATTGACAGTCTTAACTCTCTTTTCCCCATAATCCACAAGGCTTTGTGTCACATTGCCATATTTATCGTAGGAACTGGTAGTGGTAGCAGAAGATACTAGATGATGACTATTGTATTCATAATGCAGCTCACGGACTAAACAGGGCATACAAGTATATACCCATTCAGCCGGAACTTTTTCATTGTACTGGAAAGATGTCTCATAGTTCTCATATGAAGTCCTTGAGACAAGGATACCTTTCATATATTGTTCTGAAGACTTGCAATATGGCATCATGACTTTGGTGTTCAGACCATAATGGTACTTCCAAGATTCTCCCGTCAACTTATCTGTGACAGAAAATTCCTCAAAACCCAGCATCCCCCTACCACGTTTATGATAAAGTGCATTTTCATACTGGTAACTCAACATGTGCTTTCCATAACTGGCATTAGGCAGGTTTAGTGACGAAACCACAGACCAAGAATTTGCCGTTGAAATAATGGGATAAGTATGCATTTTCCCTTGGGTAAAGCTATTTTTGCTTGTCAGTCTCTCATAGGATACTCCCAGGGAGTTGTTCAAACCATCCGTTATTTCTGACAGTAAGTTGGTGGCACAGTCTGCATGATAGACCGCAAAGCCTACTTCACTGTTCTTCCAGCCAGGATAAGACAACATTTCCACTTTTCCATTGCCAGAGAAGTCTTCAAATACCATGACACGGTTCTTGATAGTCTCAGAATACAAGCTTGTTATTTTTTTAAAGCTCTTGCCTGATCCATCATTGACATACAGTTCTATCGGAGACTTGTTCTCTTTATCCACTGCAACAATGTCACAGAGGCCATCTCCGTTGATGTCCACTGCATAAGCCGCCTTGTCCTTCTGAGAGAAATAAGATGTAGCTATATTATAACTGTCAAACAGATGGTCTGCATCACCACAGCCTGTGGAGAAGTTCACCTCCCATTTCGTCTTGTCCTTGTTGCCTGTGGTTATAATGTCACTCTTGCCATCGCCATTGAAGTCACCCACGATGAAATAATCATCGCCACCCAACGTGAGACCGGTAAATTGGCTAAGGACACCTGTTTTCGACATTTTATATAAGACACTTCCGCAACCATTGCTTTTTTGTTCCTTGCAATTAAGTACCTCAAAAGTGCCATCGCCATCCAAGTCTACCAAGGAAACACAACCGGGATAATCCCAGCTGTCTTTGTCTAAAGTACCATTTGCCGTGAGCTCCAAGGGAGAGACCGTATTGTTGTCCGTAGTGGACAACAGGGCATAATAAGTGTTTGAATAAAAATTGGAATTGACTACAAACAAATCTGCCGCTCCGTCACAATTCGCATCCATCACATGCAGGGTATGGGCAAACTTACAGGGAGCACAAATTGACTTTTCGTTCACAAAACACACAGTTCCGTCATTATTCACTTGGCTCTCCAAATAATCCAGCCAATAAAAAGGACTGTCGCTTCTTTCCAAAACAAGGTCGTCATAACCATCGCCATTGAAGTCACCTGCCACAAGGCTTTCTATTCTTACGGCATACTTGCCTTCATCAGGAATCTTGTATCGGAAAAGAACGGGAGAGTCAAAGCCTTCCCCATTACTCAAATATACATAAAAGTTATAGTTCTTGGCATTGTTGTTAGCCCTCGTGATAAAGTCCTTCTTTCCATCTCCATTGAAATCTCCAGTTACAACCTTTACGTTTTGGAATTTTGAGTCCGAGACCGTGCGCTTAGACATATCGACACTCTCCCCATTGTCCCACTTGAACAATGTTGGGTTCAATTGCTCTGAAACCGCTTTCTCTGTAACACTATTCAAAAACAGCTTGCCATTTCTATTTTGATAGTTCGCCAAATATTGCTTGACTACATTATTGCCATATTTTACTGTGATACTCTCTATAGCCTTGCTACGCAAGCACTTTTCTCCACTGATATATGACGGAGAACGTCCTATTGATGTATAGGAAAATTCAATAGTGTTCTGGGGATTCACTCCCATCACCTTGTTCCCTGTATAGCTTATGCTGGATGGAACAACCTCGTTGTTGCCCAAAGATAAATATGTTATCGTGTAGTAATTTCCCTTGGTATCAGTCACTTTCTTCAAAGGCCAAAACAGATTCTTTGTCAACTGTGAATATGACTCATATTCGTATGTGATGCCGTCCTTGGTTTGAACGATGAATCTTTTAGGGCTATCTACAGCCCCATAAGCCGTAATTTTGGAAAAAGTATTCATCTCTGTACGATATTCCCTTTCGGTTGAGCTAGACTTCACCAACTGTAGCCTTGCTCCATCCAAAGCGAAACGGTCATCTTCATTAAAGCGAACAACATCTGAAATGCCGTCATTGTACAAGTTCCTAGGTGCTCGGCTTATTGTTGAAAGACCCTTGAGGTCAAAACCAAATCCAAGCAAGCCATTTCCATTGCCACTGTTGTAAGTAATGGAAAGTTTTGGCACCATACCGCCAATACCTGATGGAACAGAGAGGGGGATATCATAGCAGAACTGTCCGTTTGGAGTCACATTATATAACCCAGGCAGCTTGCCTACGACACCACCTTTTGTTCCTCCATGCAAGATGTCAACTAGTTCTTGACAAAAAGAAACTGCTGGTATTTGCACAAGAAGAAACAAGAAGAAAATAATTTTGGAAACTCGACTTATATCCATAACCTCTATTTTTGAATTTTAATGTTTTTCCTTTCCTGCAGGCAAACAGCCTCAATGACATAAATACCTGCATGTAAATGGCTCAAGTCATATTCGAAAGAACTTTCAGAATAAGTCCTTGTGTCTATCAGTTGATTCTGGTAGCCATCATAAACTCGTAATACGATGGGAGCATCTTGAGAGTTAAATACCGAAACCAAGACTTTGGAATTGGAAGCATGGTAAGAAATCTGCATGTGAGTGGAATCTACAATGCAAACATCTGAATCAGAAACTTGCATTGTAGACGCACCCCAAGATGACCCTCGCATAGAAATCAAATTGCCACGGGAGTCGTATGAATAATAGATTTGGGCACTGTTGCCCAATGGAAAGAACAAAAAGATGCCTAATAAACTTTCTTTTCTCATAAGTGTAACTTTAATGAGTATGAGTCCACTTGAAAAAGTGGGTTCTATTTAAATTAAACAATAGCCTTGGGCTGTTTATATTTTGCCCTTGGCGTTAACTAACTCTGGCGAATAGTTAGTGCATTAGTTGGCAAACAACTTTAGTACGCAACTACAGCCTTAAAAATGTCTCAAAATAGGGCTATTCGCTCTTTGAACTACTTATTTTGCAATTTGGAGACTTAATTTGTTGTCAAACCAGAAAAGATGGCGCATGTTCATCCAAGCGCATCTTGCAATTGCTTGCAAGACGTGCTTAAAGAGTGTACGATATCTGGTCTTGTTGTTTCTTGTATGGAAGCCATACTGGAACATGGCAGCTTCTACGTTGTTGCGTTTCTTCCGTTTTTCAAACGGTATGGACTCAACTTTGCGTCTAACCTCAGCCTTGTCCACATGCTCCTTCTTGAAATACCTATATGACTTCTTGCCATCGGCGTTCTCAAGGACAATCTTTCATTCATCCAGTTTTACAGGGATTGCAGTCTTGATTTCTCCTGTGGTCTTGTCCGTGACTTCTAATGTCTGGTCATCCTTTAGGTTCAGGTTAAAACGTGAAGGCTTTCCCTGCAAACCACCTGAGATAATATTGATTTTGTCCTTGGCAAATTCTCGATTCTTCTCGCTTTGGTAAGCACCATCGACATAGGCGTTTTCCACATAGTCGCCTGTTACCTTCTCGGTTTCCTTTATGGCTTCCTCGAAGAAATCATTATCAGCAACAGTGGCTCCCTTCACTCTGAAGATTAAAAAAATTAACTTTATTCATAATAACACATCATAAACATTAATCTACATTTATAACACCACTATACAAAGAATCAGCCTTAAAAATAGAAATAACATATTCTCCCAACAAACCATCAGGAATAGTTACTTGACTACTTTCAATCTTACATGTAAAGATACACCCATTTCCATCTTCTAAAGTCAATGTATAGCCTATCACTTGACTAGGAACAGTCAAAGTATGACCTTCCAAATCAATTATCAAAGGACGTTTGGGAGATCTACTTGCAGGGGTTCCTTTTTGATTAGGATTTACTAAGCTATAGGACAATGAGCAAAGCTCTGCCCTAGAATGAATAGGGTATAAGAATATCGCCCCAAAAAGAATTAATAATGTTACTAAATGCTTCATATTTAATAATTTTTAAATTGATTGCAAAAGTATGGATTTTCGCTGAAACTTCCAAACGAAATGCTCTTTAAGAATTTAGTAAAAATTTAGTAAGCTCAGTATTGTCCTCATTACCAGGCGTATAATACATTCATACTGCTATTGGATTTTCCGAACATATTCGTCAAAGTCTTTTGGAGTACCCACTCTATTACATAACTTTGCCAACATCGTTTTACGCGAAGCCGAGACACCTGAAGATGTTATGCCAACTAAAGTTGCAATAAATGAAGTAGAGAATCCCAACTTTACTAATAAACAAATGTGATATTCTTTCTCGCTCAATCGTTCTTTCAATATTGGCACCAAAGAAGGGATTAAATGCTCTACTGTCATTTCCAAATCATACCAATCTTCCGTGCTTACCTTCTCCTTTGGATGCACTTCTATATAATGGAGTTTCTTATATATGGACGAATTTTTTAAAAGAACATCTACCTCAGTTAGCTGCGAATTATCAAACTTTTTACAAATATCCTTTAATTCTTCTTTTAATTTAGAATATGCTTCTTCCTTTTCTTGAATAACCTTGGATGAAATGCTGTCTTTCTCCTTTTTTAGCCAGACGAGTTCTTCTTGCATATTTTTTAATCTCAACAAACTATCTTCATATAATAGTTTGATGGCTTCTATTCTTTTCTTCTTCAAAAGCATTTTCCTTCTATGTATATAAGTAAAAATCACAAGGATTACAATACAACAAATTACTAACATATATATAATGTGAGAACTCTGAGTTGCCTTTTTTTTCGCCTGAATTGCCAATTCCTGCTGTCTACCATAATCATACATAGCTTGCATTTGTTGCAATTGGGTGTTTCTCGTTTTTATAAAGTCAGAATCTTGATACTCCAAGCTCTTCAAAGCAAACTGTATTGCCAAATTTGGCTGATTTACCTTAGAATAATATTGAGCCAAAGCTTTTGTCGTAGCAGCTTTATTTCCATCTGATTTACAAAGGTTCAAACTCTTTTTCAGATAATAGTAAGTTGAATCTAGTTGACCCATATACAAATAATAATAACCACGTTCATACAAGACATAAGCTTTAGAGTCGTCAAACTCCATACTTCCCTCAAAGTTTGTAGAAATATAAGCATTGAAGGCTTCTTGAGCTTTTTGGGCATCACTTTGTTGCAAATACAAATCATAATTACAACCATATGCCAATGATGCCTCATAATTCTTTCCTATATGCCTAAACATCTTAGCTGCATTCAAGTTAATCATGATTGCAGAATCAATTTTTCCCAAAATAGCAAAGGCTCCCATCCTGTTTTGATACATTCTGATTGCATCAAGAGTGTCACCAGCTTGAAGCGCATATTTACTACCCTTTTCATAGGCAGCCAATTCTTGATAAGGCAAATATTGCTTGCCAAATAATACTCCCATCTGATTATATACCCGAAACAAAGTAGAATAATCACAATCCTTGGCGGTTGTATCAGCTTGCTCCGTAGCCTTATGATAGTATTCCAATGCGGTAGGGGCTTCATGCATATCTCTATACACACAGCCTAATACATAATAAGCAAGCATACGATCATTGGTTGAGCCATGATGCTCATAATAATCCGCTACTTCTTGCATCACGCTATCTGACTTAAATGGAATATATGCCTTATTCATCGCCTTGTGATAAAGCAATTCATAACGCATTCTTTGCCCTTTCGTCAAATCTTGCAGCTGCGGTTTTATGCCATCAAGCATTCGGATGGCGACTTTTGCTGAGTCATCATCTACATCCATGATGCTGTCTGCTCGCTGCATCAAGTTATCATACTTCTTATTGCCTGTACAGGAAACTATGGCAAGAAGAAAAAACACGAAATATATGACCTTGTATCTCATCATTCCTTACGTTTTAGTTATCATACTAAACAAGGTATGTCTCTCAAAACGTTTCTTGAGAGACATACCTTATTATATATAGAGACATTTTTTACTTGTTCAGTTTCCAGGTAACACCATCCTTGGTGTCCTTTACCTCGAATCCGGCTTCAGCCAGGGCATCGCGAATCTGGTCGCTGGTAGCCCAATCCTTATCAG
>ERZ1026858.388-NODE-388-length-24168-cov-103.778957_pt1 | contig 24168 bp, 18 predicted proteins | sample MGYA00380159_ERZ1026858 | MGnify/ENA primary metagenome ERZ1026858 (study PRJEB33269, sample SAMEA4719795) | human gut metagenome | biome: human-associated habitat; feature: organic feature; material: feces | place: Cameroon | collected 2013-10 ...
TGCCGGGTTGGTAGCCTCTCCGAAGTCGGGCTCCCCATGTTCCAATCTGACGATATGTTACATAAACTTATAATTTTTGGGAATTACGGTAGCAAAGACAGAACAAAACTCGACATCGAAGTTTGCTCCTACAGAAAAAGGATGGCAAGAAATACGATCCTACCATCCTTTACATGAAATTTTTATGAAATTGAACCTTATTACGCTTGTTACACTTGGATTTTTTTACACATTGTGAAAACGCTTTTCCAATTCATGCATTCGTTCCAAGAGTTCCTTGAATGTTGGCTTACCGCCAAATATCATGGACGAGCACATGCTCTTGTAGGCTTGTTCCCATGCTGCCTGTATCTCTGAGGGAGGAACAAGTACTATTCGTTTTCTTACATCGGGAGTATAGTCCATGCCTCTGACGCTTGTGAATACCTCTCGATGATGGCGAATGGATTCCCAAAGATCATCATCACCGATAGCTTTTAGCGCAAAGTCTTCATCCATCATTTTTGACAAATCATATAGGTGTCTTGACTTGCGTTCCGCTATATCACCCCACCCTTCCACAGAAAACAGTTCATGCAAGAGGAACGCCTTTTCAAGGAAAGTCTTGCTTGCCAATGCCGTTGTCACTTGGCTGTCAACAAGTGTAGTTTGAATGGAAGGGAACAATTCTTCCACCATGCTTCGGATATAAGTTTGTTCGTTTGGTTCAAGCAAAGACCTTGCACCTCTATTGAGGTTTCTATTTTCTGAGCTGTACTATTCATATACTTACCAATTTTGTCACAAAAAACACATTTTTATGTGACAAGATAGTATTGTCATAAGTTGTACATTTATGCAAAAAGGATGGCAAGAGTATGAATCCTACCATCCTTTTCGATTGTGTACTGAGATTATATAATATCTCAACTTGACAAATTCATTATGCTACGGCTAAGTGCAATAGGATGCCCATTACAAATTCTCTCAATGCAGCCCAAAGGTATTCTTGATATTTTTTTTCCTGACTTCGTCACTCAAAAAACATACATTTTATAACTTGTTGATAAACAATATTTTGTATCTTTATGTCACCTAATATTGGGTGACACGAAAGGTTTTTTAACTATGTTTGTCCGCAAAAAGAAATATCCATCCGGCAATATCGGAGTTATTGTTGTTGAGAAAATCGGTGGCAAGATGAAGGAACTTGTCACAATTGGTGTTGCATATAATGAAGATGAGGTCGAAAATCTTGTCAATGAAGCGAAAGAATGGATTTCCAAGGAAGAATCCCGACGCCATCCACAACTCGATTTGTATGGTGAGGAGCGTGAGGCGTGTGACCGTGAGCGAGAAGAAGTCCGCCGTGTTCTGTCCAATGTCAGCAACATCCTTCTCAACGGATGCGACTTGATATTGGACCGCACGTTTGACAGGATTGGTTTCAATCGTATTGACGATGAAGTGTTCCGCAAGCTTGTGAAAGCCCGTTTGGCATATCCAACGAGCAAGGCTGCTACGGTGGAATATCTGAAAAACCACTTTGACGAGGATGTGGACCTCTCAAAAATCTATCGCTATCTTGACAAACTTAGCGACCATCAGCACGAAATTGTACAGGACATAAGCGTGCGCCATACAGCTAAACTGTTTGGTGGCAATATCGGTGTGTTATTCTATGATGTCACCACACTTTACTTTGAAGCGGATTATGAGGACGAATTACGCAAGACTGGTTTCTCGAAGGAGGGACGTCACTGTAATCCTCAGATCATACTCGGCCTGCTTGTTAGCCTTGGCGACTATCCGCTTGCCTATTGCATCCATGAAGGCAACAAATATGAAGGTCATACGATGCTGCCAACGATAAACGAATTTGTAAGCAAATACGGTTTGGAAAACTTCGTTGTAGTAGCAGACTCCGGTCTGATGAATAATGCCAATATAGCGGAACTTGAGGCTTGAGGCTCATGGCTACAAATATATAATAGGTGCAAAGATAAAGAACGAAAGTCAGGAAGTCAAGAACTGGATATTGGAACAGCCCAAGCGCGACTGCCAGATGGTTGAATATGATAAAGGCGGTGGACGTCGTCTCCTGTCGGCTATACAGATGACCGTGCAAAGAAAGGTGCCTATAACCGGGAGAAGGGAATACGTAGGTTGGAAAAGGCATACAAGCATGGTGCGCTCACAAAAGGTAACATCAACAAAAGAGGTTACAATAAGTTTTTATCCATGGATGGTGAAGTGAAAGTAGCCATCAACTATGACCGTATTGCCGACGACTCTAAATGGGACGGTCTAAAAGGATATCTCACCAATACGGATATACCAATACAGGATGTATACACAGCATATCACAACCTTTGGCACGTAGAACGGGCTTTCCGTATAGCCAAATCAAAGATAGAGATACGTCCCATGTTTCATTTTACACGCAAACGAATAGAAGCTCATATATGTATATGCTTTGTGGCTTTGAAAGTCTACAAGGAATTGGAGCGCATGTTGAAAATATCAGAGATTAAGATGAGCGTAGACAAGGTGCTTGCATTGGCAAAGACCATCACAACAATACAAATTAAACTACCTCTGAGCAAGGAGGTATACACTCAGACAATGTTGATGGCAAGGCATCAGAAAATCGCCAAACTTTTTGATGAAGATTTTTGGGGTACACAATGACGAAGTCAGGGGAAAAGTATGGTCGTAATTATGACCTTTTTTGACCTAGTTGGGTCGTAAAAGGTCGTAATTCATCTATTATGTCGTTTAGCTTTCGTCGAATTTCGACGGGTTAAAGCGAATTTCGACGAGTTTATTGCAATTCTCGTCGAATTTCGACGGATTCTCTATAGGATGAACCAATTTCTACCATCTGTTTTAATTCGAGATTCTGTTTTCATCGTCTTTATTAAATCTCCAAGACTGCGTAACCTTTGTTCTTCTGTCTTATTGGATGGTAGCACATCTTTGATATATTCATAGATGCTGTCACGTTTCGCACCCTCATCTCCTGCATTTTCGAGATATTGAAGAATCATTTGACGAAGTTTCCCTTTATCCAATCCTTTTGTCTTGGTATATGAAGGCAGTTGTCGTGTGTCTTTTGCTACACCCAATGAGATACTGTAATGCCCCATTGGTCAGGAACACGACATTCATGGGAATCTGCGTGTACAATCCGAGACGATTCAAAGCATATTTTCTTGTAAAGACCCTCGGAAAGCTATTTTATCCCAAATCAGTCGTTTGGGCTTGCTTGTATTTTGGCTTTTTATAAGAGTGGATTTTGTTTGATCTTTAATGAGTAATTGCGAGTTATTGCGATTTTAAAACAAGCAAAAGACGGCTTAAAAAAACAAAAGACTGCAAGCTGTTGTAAAACGACATAAATCGGCCTAACGACCGATTGGGGTTATATATCAAAATCTGACAGTATTGGCAGAAAATCCAAGCAAACCTTGTCAGCAAAGATCCTAAGCTCTATAACTCTTGGGGTAATGGCTCGGCCATGCGTGTTTCGCCAGTAGGATTTGCATTTGATACACTTGAAGGAACACTTCGTGTTGCAAAGATATCTGCCGAGGTCACTCACAATCATACAGAAGGAATCAAAGGCGCTCAAGCCACTGCTGCCGCCATCTTCTTGGCACGAACAGGCAAGAGCAAGGATATTATAATTTAATATAAGTCCATAGTGTTATGATTGTACTATCACACTATTGACTTTACATATTAAAATGAATTATGTAAAATCTCCTTTTAAGTCTAATTGAATCAATGACCAAGTTATTCCAGCGCTTTCACACACAGCATGAAAGATGCCAATGCTATTTTTGATGGTTATATCAATGTCATATTAATCTAATCTATTGCTTTCAGCATTCGATACAACTGGAGTTCCTCACCATATTGCAATCTCTTATGTACTTCACGTAAATAGTCTGGTACGTCAATTACCATTTGCTTAAGGTATTCTCCATTGTTAATTTCATAATGTTTGTCAGCTTCGTTTACAATCCATTTAAGAAGGTTTATGAAGTTTTCGTTTGCAACCATCCCTATTGCTTCAATATCCATCTCTTTGATGGACGCCTGGAGAGTTTGAAGATAGGTCTGCAACTCCAGCTGTATTAGTCCCTCTCTTTCTTCCGATGGTTGTCCCATGTTAGAAAGAGTATAATGGATTGCTATTCGACTATCTTCCAATTTATCAAGAACGTAACGATTTACATAAATGCAATAGAACAAGCGAGACCATTGTGCTTTAATTATCTCTTTATCTGAATCAGGATGATTAAACATGAAAGAGTATACCATTTTCTCTTCTTCTATCATCCTTTTACTGAGATCATGGTATTGAGTCTCTAACTTTTTGAGCTGCAAACCATAATTCTTGTAAGTAAGATGTTCGCCTTTATATATCACATTATAGTTATCAAACGTGTCTCCATCAATGTTTTTGAAGGAGCGAAAATCGCTTTCTGTAGCTATATAATCATACAAGAAAATTCTTTGTTCTTCATTTATTGGGCTTTTCTCTATAAAGGGTAGACTTTCATCGTCAAGATCGAAAGTGAACCATGACGCTGAGAATAGTGCAATATGTTTATTGTCGTAATAGTTTTGGCTAATTTCCTTATCAATCCATTTGTTGAAGGAATCTTGATCTATTACTTGCAGTATATGATTCTCACTGTCAGTCTTTGGTTGAACTTCATCACTTAATCTTTGAATTAATGAATCAGGAATCAGCGATAATGCAGGTATTGGACTTTGTTGGCTTTCAGACAACATATTGCTATTCTTTACAGTATTTATTCTTTGTGTTAACGAAGGATGACTATCATATAATGACTCAACAATAATGCCATAAGGAATGTCATTGTTCTTTATTTGTTCACTAAGCATCTCGCTAGTACTGATTATCGTTCGGCAATTTGAAGGAAGTTTCTCTAAAACTTCATCATAATGGTTGAAAAGATTGTCAAAAACATAGCCATCGCCAATCAAAGAATTGGCAATTCTTAAATATGCTTTATAGTTATCAAACGTGGCATCAACCTTGCACATAGCCGAAACAAAAATGTTTGTTCCAACAATAGAACAACTTATCCTGTCGGCATCAAATTCCATTTCGCGCGACAAGCCTGCGTCTGCCTTACAAACCCAACGATACATCCATCGATTTAGTTTCTGAGAATAATCTATGATATAAACTAAAACAAGGAGTATGACGAACAATATGAGTCCGTATAAACCAAACGCTTTTGATGCTTCAAACCATGTGTGTATTGTCTTTGCCAAATAGCTTGGTGTTTCAACCATATACGACATGATTTCGCATGAGGCTCTTACCATTGATCCGAATTTCATACTGCGCTGAGAAAAGTGCCCAAATTCATGCGCGAGAGTGGCTCTTAGTTCATCTTCTGTAAGAGAATATAACAATGGTACTCCAACAATAAGATTCTTTTTGACTGGTATAAATATGTTCCAAAAAGCCACGTCGTAGAACACGGAAGCATTTACCTGATTGTTTATGTAAACATGTTTTGGAAAAGACGTTCCGATTTCCTTAGTAAGGTTATCTATCATTGCAAATAGATTTGGACACTCACTTCGACTGATTTCTATTCCATCTCCTTCTTGTCTGTTTCTTTTTATCCTAAAAACAGGTTGCATTAGATAAAATGCAAGTACAGTAGGCAATGATACAATCAAAATGCTTAGAACGATTATAAGAATTGCTCCTATATAGTTATCTTCTTGACCTTCTAATGGATTGATAACTTGGTCAATAAAGAAACCGATTACATGGTAGTAAGTATACCATAATATAGCACATCCAATTATAAACTGGATGATGTACCAAATTGCAAACACAAAGATACGAAATGCTAGCTTTGATGTAGCATTGTAAAAAGATGTCGTAGTATCAGTTAACATAATTGATTCTATGGCTTGTTAAAACGAAGTATATTACTTATATATCTTAAATTTGCAGCTTAATTATTACTTATAAATGCAAGTCCTTGACAAACATTTGTTTGCAAAGACTTGGGCTCTCATATTATCAACATTAAAAGTAAACAGACATTTGCATTCCTAACAAACTATTACATTTATATTCATCAAAATTAGATGATGCATATTTATCAAATGGACTGACAGTATAAGTTTTCCAATAACATGAAAGTTCAAAATGAGGCCACATTACACCAAATTGTGGATAAATAGAAAAATAATTATTATTGACTATCCCATCCATGCCTTTGGCAGGAAACAGCTTAAATCCATATTCTGCACCAAGCCCCAAATAAATAGAACTATTATTGGCTATTTTACCCACATTAAATCTAATGTTTAAAGGGACATTTAAACCTCCGGCAAAATATTGCCATTCGATGTTACCATTATCATAATAACCATCATATTCGGGCATCACACGGAACCAACGGTATTTCAACCCTGTCACCAAACTAAACACATTATCAACATTACCGAAGCGTAGCAACAAACCTGTTGAATAGAACATATCTGCTCCTGATTCTCCATTAATATTAGTGCCGAAATCTGCATCAATACCAACTTTGAAATTTTTGCTCCACCACCTTTTATGTGCATTTTTTTTTCTTTGTCGTTCATAATATGCTTTATCTGCTTTCGCTTTACTAATGTATCGCTTTACAGCTGCTCGGGTATCATCATCTTTTGCATATGCCCATGCCTCATTCATACTGTATTCTGACGAATATGTAGACAACGCAGAACCAAGCAAAAGCGCAAGTTTATTTGAAGTTGGCACATAAAATGGACTATATGTAGAAAGTGTCTTCAAATAACTCTTTACTTTAGATACATCAGAGCTGGACATTATGGTCTCATACTCTCTATTCTCATTGATCATCTTTAAATGAGTTGCTGGTGCACCTATAAGGGTTTGGAAGTTATCTGCTTCATTTAGATACGTATATGCCAGATTATAGTTCTTGGAGGCATAATATCTTTCTCCTTTTAAGATATTCAAGCGAGACTTTGCTTGATTAACATATTTAGACGAAGGATAATTCTTGATAAAAGAGTTTATTTTATCCTCGTCATTGCTTGTCTTGCAATTATTCCATTCAATTTCTGATTGTATTGTTGTAATAGCGTCTTTCGCATCATTCTTATATGCGAGAATTGACGATTGCGAAAGATAATAATTATAAGCTGTTATTGTATTCTGTTCTTTTGCCTTTTGCCATAGGCTATAATCCTCTATACAGCTCTTTGCGCTAGACACATATTCGCTATTAGGATATTTGGATATGAAATTTTGAAGTGCAGAAATATTTCCAGCCTTACAAGCATCCAGATATGCTTGATGAACTCTTTGCTTTTGTTTCTTAAGTCCAGATTCACATTCGTCTAACAACTCTTTCGCTTTCGCATTATTTGGATCAAGCTTTAAAACGCCATTAAGATAATTCTTTGCTCTTGAGTAATTCTCATTATTGATGCACTCCTGGGTCTTCTTCAACTTCTCCTTTATCAAAGTTGATTTGTCAAATTGACAAATACCATTTACAGAGGTCGAAGCAAAAGCCAAAGAGGCAGATTGACCGGTCAGTAGTGCAATCAAAATGATTGTATGGGAAAGTTTCATAATCAGTTCATTAGTTCAAGCAGATGTAATTCTTTACTCTTTTTTGGATTAAAAGCTTTAATAGTCTCAAAGCATTTATCTATAAGGTTGTTGAGATACGGAATAGTCCAATTTTCACTATAAACTTCTCTATAATAACGAGTATTCTTTATCTTATCAATGTAAGTTAATGCTTGTTTTTGACCAGTAAAAGGATTACCCAATCCCTTATCGTTCTTAGCCTCTATAAATATAGCATTAAGTTCCTGTGTAAACTTACCATATTCATTTAGCAAGAACTTCAATCTTCCAAACTTGCTTTTCAATTCTGGAGAATACATCTTCTCAAAGTTTTCCGTTGCCTGATTTACTCGGTTCTGGTCATACTTCTTTCGCAAACAATCATTTGATAATCGAGCAACAATTGTGTCTGCAAAAAGAAGATAACTATTAAGCCTTTCAATCTTTTTGTTCTGAACCTTAATTGTTTGCTCATAATCATAAAGCTTACCATTTAATGAGGTCTCTGACTGCTTGTACTGTGCAATTAGACCTTTTAAACGGTCTATTTCATGTTGAAGAGAGTCGACTTTAATAACCTCAACGGGAGTCTCGGCAACCAATTCAACAGTTTTTTTTAGTGTATCATGTTCCTGAGCATTTATGCCTAAAGGGAATATGACCACAGAAAATAGTAAAAGGCTAAATTTCTTCATAATTAATTATTGAACGTTGCATTTGAGTAATAACTTCCAGCACGGATTTCGAGTGAACTTATATCAGATACTCTTCCATATGTGCTTTTTGCATTATTCTTATATTCATCAAATTTTTCGGAAATGCTTAACGCTATTTTGTCATATTCTGTTTGACTGTAATTATAGTAAGGACGTAGCCTTTCTACTTGCCCAGCCAAATAAGAATAATGAGCTTGTTCCAAACGAGTAGATAAGGAATTTAAACGTGAAACGAGTTCTGTACAATTATTAATAGGTGACATTGAAGCATACTTCTTTGCTGTTGCAATTTTCTGCTTTGCTGCTTGAATACCATTATAGCCACTAGCAGAAGCGACCTTCTTTGCTTCATAATATGAAACAATTACATTGTGAACTTCATTTAGAGAAGAATTCGCATCACCCTGAATAACGATTTTATTTTCCGTTGTTACAAGACCTTGCAATTCTGAAATGCGAGTATTAATTTTCTGTAATTCTCCCTCATTCCATACAGATTTACTAAATTTCGAATTACATGCAGACACATAAGTTGGAACGTACTGCGTTGCAAATAACTCCAATAATTCATTCCTTTCTTGATTGGTTAAGAAAGAGTTGGCCAGTTGCAAATCAAGTTCATGAGTAATAGCAACATAGAAAGAGTCCAAGGCTAAGTCAGTATTTGCAGACTTAACCTGAGAGATGTCTTTCTTGTCAGAATTGACATATTGATTTTTAAATTTTAGTTTTCCAGGAGGAGACACAATGGTCTTATAATATGCCATTATGCCACCAACCGCAAGTAATATGGCAACTACGAGCAATATGATTTTTATAGATTTATTCATAATTATAGTCCTCCATTTGTTGTCTCTTTACTTTTTTCTTTTCCATGCTTATCTAAAGAGGCACCTGGCTTATTATGTACAGATTTTAACTTGACCGAATGATTTTTCCCATTAGTTCGTTCATTGTCAGAAGAAGTTTTAGGAGTCTGATCTTGATCCAACCAATTAATATAATTGGTAAGCCTTATCTGTTCATCATCAGATTTATTATATGTTGGATTGTGCGAGCCTTGTTTTGGATTCCAGTCATTACGAGTTGTCTTGCTAGCAGATTCAAACACTTTCTTAAACTGTTTAGAATTTGAAAGTTTGCCTTGCCAATCATTTAAGAGCTTGCTAAAATTAAAGGTGTTCATATCATCAAACAAACCTTGCAAATCAGGAAACTTCTCCATCTCAGACTTCGTCCAAGTAGAGTTATTATCAAGATATTTTATAGCCGCATCAAGAGATGCATCTTCTGAACTATTCTGTTCAGATTCTCCTTGATTTTCGTTTTGATTTTGAGTACTGTCAACCGACGTTGAATCATCAGAATTATCTTGCTGAGTTGTGCTAATTTCCTCCCATGGTGGTAATCCAAACTTGAATTGGTGAGTATCAGTCCATGCATCAAAAGCAGTGAGCGCTATTAGTAATATTCCTACGATTAAAGCAGCACAGAATCCCCATAATCTTTGCTTCCATACAAACCCGATACTTAATCTAAGGACTTTGTTACCTTGTGGGTCTTCCTCAAAGCAATAACCCTTTAATGGGGATTCATATTTTGAAGGAAGATACTTTGACTCGATAGTCATTTCACCATAGCTTCCGTTAGAAAGCTCAACTACTGTTTGTGCTTGCTTGACTTTTCGGCTAAGCGTAATATCAAGATCGTCAATTAGCAAATTACGTCTCTGTTCGAAGACTTCAAAATCAGGTGCTGATACCTTAACAAGTGCCTGACGACAGTCTTCTTCAGAAACAAGAATCTCCTGGAAGGTAATATTAGTACCATTTACTGAAATACGTACATCTTTATCTATCTTTTCCTGTTTGCGATTTCTAACGGTAAACATAGAAGCGGAGATCTTCTTCATCCAAGTTATCTTGACGTTAGATAAATCTACGTCTTGTCTTTCAGAAGTAACATTTACTTCTAACTTCATGTTTTCAAAGCCAATTCTAGACAAGATCAAAGGTACTTTTGAACCAACATTGACCAATAGAGGTTGATTAAAGTCAGAACCATCTATTGTATGAATCTTAGTTCCTCTACCAAGAGTTTGCAAAGATGCATTTGCTGGAGGTACAAGGATAGATGTTTTAACAATATCTTTATCCGTGAGGTTCCTAAAGCTGTTTGCAGCCTCTTTCGTAATAGTTACTTCTTCCTCTTTGTTGAGCAAAAATACAGCCTTGTAGTCACTATAATAAGGCTGATAGCGATGCTCTCCAACAATTTCTTTAAGGGTATAATGTCCTAAAAAACGAACACCATACAATTGGCCTTTTGAAGCAACATATTGAGCAGCTATTTCCTTTGATGGATATTCTTTTGAGAAGAATGATTCTATGTCTTCTTTTAAGTCAGAAAGATTTGATTGAGAGAGGATATTACGAACATAATTGTATGTATTCATAACATCTTCACCGCTTACATCTATAGTATTTGGTATATAAATCCAACCACTAAGGAAGTCGCCTACACGACCAGAGATTGCTCTAAGTTGAGTTAAGAAACAACCACCCTCATCAAATGACATAAATGTCACGATATTATCTGTTCCTTGCAAACCATTAAAGAGTTTAAGATACTCTCTAATATCTACAACTTTATTTGTCCATTGACCTTTATTGCATTCAATGGCATTACCCGCACCCTGACTTGCGAGCTTTATTGCGAAACCTAACTTGTTCATTATCTCTTAAATATATTTAATCCCTTTTGAAGTTTACCATTCTTGAATCCTTTTGAACGCTCAAGTAGCTTGCGAACTACATTACCAGCAGGTTTTTCATCAAATAGACAATAATCCTGGAAGCAAACTTGACCAAGAGAGAACGGTATTATTTCCACATTTCCATTGTTAATTTCACAGTCTCTGCAAATCTTTACGAGACCATTATAGAAACCACCATAGGTTTCCGAAATATATTCTCTTAAGATGCTTGCAAGTTGACCTTTACCAGCATTTGCCTTGTCCACTTTAGTTATCATTAAATAAATTGCATCTGTATCGTCTTTGAAAATACCAGTTCGTTCAATGTAACGAAGTGCACCATCAAGATATACATTTTGAGTAAGACCTTCATACTTTCGGTCATCTGCACCATATTCTAGCACAAAGAAGTGAATCTTTCGGTTCTTTGTACGATTATCTATCAAGACACGGGTAAGAGTGTCGAGTGCATCCATTTCATCATCACTCATATCCTCATTCGCATCAGACTTATACATACAACGAACCAACTCACCTGCTAAGTCAATACAGGTTAGCGGATGAACTGCATTATTCTCATCTTCAAGGTCAAATCCCATCTCGTATGTTGAATAGATAGAGGTACCTTCTGGCAAAGTGCCTACACAATCATTTGAATTGAATAGAGCAGCCAAACGAGTCATGTAACCATAGCCTTGACAGTCGTTGTCTTGACTCATACTCTTTGCAACGCGACCATTGCCTGCAACACTAAGAATTGCTCCTAATGCACAACTCTTACCAGAAGAAGGAATACCCCAGAAATAGATTTCGGTTGAAAGTTTGTTGATTTTATCTAATTTACGCGGTATAGCAAAACCTTGAGTTGTTTCACCATTGACAAGATGTCTGATGAAAGCAGCATTAATACCGATTGTCTCGAAATCATCATAATCGAGATAACCATTATCAAGAAGCATATTTACAACAGATGCACGCAATATATTATGGTCAGCCTTAAGCATTGCCATTAAGTCTGAGTGCTTAATTTTACCTCTATCTAAATATCCGACAATAGTTTTGTAGATTTCATCGTCTGTATTAATGACAGCCTTATCAGCCTGAATATTTTTGATACGCTTGACAAGTGCGTCAACATCAAAACCTATAAACTCTTCACGGCGTAGTTTGTTTATGAGTTTCTTTGCCTCTACGCAATGTATGTCATCAGGATTTTCTTCACAGAATCTACGCAATTCTGGAATGCTGTTTTTATCAACAGACTCCCAGGCATTAGCAGAAGCCTTATGAACTTCTGCCTCCTGCAAACTGCGAATAAGTGAACGAGCTTCATCTCTGTGGAAACCATCAGGATATGTGGACAAATACTTTTCAAGAACTTCTATACTTCTTGAATTTCTTGCATTTGCCCAATCCTCTTGTTCGGATCCCGCAATTTTACGCTCAACTTCTTTCCTCACAGAAGCTGGGAAGCAGCCATCTGTGTCATCACATAGCTCATCGAATGTTACAATGCCACTCTTGATGTAACCAACAAGTTCATCAGCTGTGTACATGTCAACATTCTCGAGTATAGCTAATTTACTTGGCATATTATATTATGGTTTTATTCTTTTGGATTATTACCGTATTCATTAGAACCTTCATCACTTCCTCCAAACATAAGGACAAAGAAATAGAAGGGTATCAATTGATACCAGCCAGAGTTTCCTCTATCATGACAGCGTTTTGCATTCTGTGCCCATAAGAACCAAATCATAGGAATGAACGAAATTAAAACGAACAAGGAGACTCCCACAGATGGATTAGGAGTTGCCATCATTGCATTGATTACTCCGTACCATATCATATATATAAGGAATGACAGGCAATACTCAGTTCTTCTGATTCTACCATTAAAAGAGAATGGTCTTTTAAACATTCCCTTATTAGAGGGGGTGTCGGATGTTGATGACGACTCCTGCTTGGAAAATTCAAAAGTAGGAGCAGCTGTTGCGGTGATAATAGGAGCTTCTTGTATTGTTATCTCTGAATGAACATCCGTATCTACTGCTTCAGGAATTTTAATATTCTCTGATGAATCCTCATCCAAGTTAAGAACATGCGCTTCTTCGGCCGAAGGATTAACTTCTGGTGCAGATGGAGAAGTCTCGGTTGTTTTTGCAGCAAGCCTTTCTTCAATGCGTCGGCGCATTAGGGGAGTAAGATTACCACTTTTACTCAGTTCATATACTGTTACCGTGCCAGCCTTGATTGCTTCGACAATCTGATCTGCGGTATATTCTCTTAAATTGTTAAGTATATCTGATTTTGTTGCCATAATGAGATTATTTACATTGTGAATGAGGCGTAGTCGTCATCCTCGTCGTTAGACTTTGCTTTCGAAGGAGTCGGTTCATCATCTATTTCGTAAGAATCAATTTTAACTTCTGGACCTTTTTTGACAGGTTTAGATGGCTCTATAGTCATACTTAGCGAACGAGATGCACCCTTTTCCATTCCCAAGAGACGCAATTGGCTCTTTGTGTGTCTGTCCTGAAGGAAATAAGGAAATAATAAAGCGAAGTACAAAACAATAGAACTGAGGATAGATGCAATAGGCGGAAATGACGTGCCTGTAAATCTACCTGTGAGACCATCAAGACCTGCATCGACAGACATAAGACTTCCACTTACAGCATTGAAAGTGTTCACTTGATTATAACCATTGAACTCTTCGTTATTCATCTTATGGGTTGAAAAATCTTCAAGTTGAATATACCATTCACGAATAGCTTTCTTAATTTCTTTTGTATTTCCTAGTAGGAAAACATTCCAAGTGCTTGCACCATTACTTGATGATTCAATCCACTTTGTTGCTTCTGTTTTCAAAGAATCATAATTTTCGGAAATTAGCTGAAGACGCAATGCCTTAACCATATTCCCTTTTTGGATTTGCTCACTACCTTTGGTAAAACCACATGAAGCAAATTCTCCTGGTCTTATGCTTTGATTGTTAATTACCCTGTCAAGCATATGCTCATAATTTGCTATACGCTCCTTTGAGTATGAGTCATAGTCAGAGAACATTTGCTTTGAAGCTTTAATTGCATCCGTAAAGTGACCTACTATCTCCCCATCTTGACTTTGTACTGTTCCGAAGTGATAAAATGGCAACATACAAAAAAGAAATACTATAGGAGAACCAAAGATGAAAATACGTTCTATCCAAATTCGTTTAGCAAATTTTTTAGTTGTAGCCTTCAGCATTTGTGCCCCTATGAAGAACACAAGCAAAACTATATCAATTACAATCATGGCGATAGAAGCTTTCATAAAGTTTCCATCAGTCTTATAGGTTACACCCACGAAAGTAATATAACTTAAAACAATGAGGGCCAAAAATGCTATGATATGCCCCCAGGAAAATTTTAATTGTTCGTTCATTGTCTTTATCTTTTATTCGGTAACAATTTTTCTAACTGTTCAATTTTCTTTTTATACTCAGCTATTTTTCTGCGAATTGCATCATAATCCGTTCCGCCTGCTTGTTGTGAAGGAATGGGGATTGTAGGTACTTGACCCACGTCTGCTGCTCGACCAGCTGAAGAATCGACCTCTTTACCATCGGGTATTGGCATTATTTTTCTTGCAGATGGCTCGCTAAAGTCTCCATTCTTCACTGCCACCAATGCTTTGTCAACCAAAACCATTGGTGGAATATATCCATACACATCTGCACCAGTCTTGTATAATACATTACGAGCCTGTGCTACTGTGATATCTTTTTTGATTGATTTCATCAAAGCGATTGTTCCAGTAACTATAGGTGCAGCCATACTTGTTCCATCACATGATTGAAAATCATTGGAAGGGAATGAACTATAGATACCTTTGCCAGGAGCGGAAATATCTGAACATGGTCCGTAATTTGTAAATACTGTTGGATATAATCTTTGATCAACTGCTGTTACAACTATAGAAGAAGCGTTGCGATTCTCTGGTGGAATACTTGTAAGAATGTCGTCATTTCCTGCAGCAAATACAAGAATTGTATTTTTCTTGGCTGCAAGCTTACAAACACGAGCCCATAAGAAAGCTACATTTTGGAATTGCGTCTTGGCAATTTCTGCTTGTTGTTCAACAGGCAGCACATTCAAACCTTTGAAAGAAGGACCGATGGATATGTTTACAACATCTGCATCATGGTGAAGTGCATACATTACTCCTGCAATGAGAGCCGACAAAGGACACTGCTTATTGTCAAATACCTGTATAGGCATTATCTGGCAGTTGGGAGCAACACCTGAAGCCCCCTTTGAAAAGTAATCTGCCGAACCTACTGCTAATCCTGCAGTATGTGTACCATGTCCTTCTCCAAGACTTAGAGCATTATTTTGGGTAAAGACATTGTATGCGTCAACAATTCTTCCCTTAAACATAGGGTGACTTGCTTGAATGCCATCATCTACAATGGCAACTTTTACATCTGAGCTACCTTTTGTATATGTCCATCCTTGCTTAAGATGTATCGCATTCAAATGCCAACCTACATTTTCTGTCGAATTACTGATTTGACCATGCAGTTCATACACTTCCTCGTCAAAAACAATGAACTTATGATTAGGAATTTTACTGTTTATGGTCTTGCGAATTTGGTCACGTTCGTTTTCTGGAATCTGTATGACAAGCAATTTTACTTCCTTGTCGTATCCAATAATGCTATACTTATCATCTGGATACGCTTGTTTGAAGTCACGTGCCAATGCATCTACATTGTCGTTCTCATTTTCCATATACAAAAACAGGCGATTGGCAATGATATTGGGTACACCAGGTTGCTTGACAATAGGCGGTTCTTCACCACCTTCGCCCATGACTGGAGCAACAACCGTATTGTCATCAGGCAACTTGCCGTCACTTCCGGTAATCGGTCTTACCGCTCCATTATCATCAACACGAGAACCATCCGCTCTCGTGATGGTATCAATAGGAACAACGCCGTTTACAGGCGAATGGTGGCCACAGCCTTTTAGTAGCCATGATAGCAACCAAATCAACAATATTATAAGAAGCAGCCATAACAACCATTTTAAGCAACCTTTGCCAGTCCACAATCCTGCAAACCACAGCCACCATCTTTTGTACCAAGGCAAAGTTTTCTCGTATTGGGCGAAAAACACTTTATCCTCATCTACGAGAATATTGTTTGGAGATATGTTCCATCCTGTAAACTTGTACCCTTTGTTAGGTGTAACTATAGGTATTTCTCCACTTGACAAAGTAGTGTTGGCAGCTTTTCTAAATGAAGACGAACCTTCAATAGAACCATGTTCACCTGCTTCAAAACGGCAATTGTAGAAAACATCTTCTGGTTCTGTCGTAGGTTCTTCTGTTGGAGAATCTAAAGGGATTGAAGGTTCTGGAGATATTGGAGGAATAGCAGGCGTTTCTGAAACGACCTCGTCATATTGGGCAGTAAAAGTCATGTTGGAGTTTACTCTCTGACCAATAGGCGAAGGTATCCACCCTGTAAAATTCCAGCCCTCACAAACATCCACTGTAGGTATATCCAATTTTGAAAGTATCGATCCTTCGGCACGACTGATGGTTTTGTCAAGTTTTGAAATTGTTCCATGTTCGCCAGCATCGAATGTAATCTTATATTTCTTGGTGTATTCAAAGTCGTGAATCACGGAGCCAACAACCTTGTGCTGACGCACATCAGGAGTCATACCCCATGCTACAAGATACACCTTGTCATCTGTACAATATACCCTATCTTCACTGACATATTTAATTGCACCTGCCATAATCTGCAAATCCTCTCCACTTAAATCCATAATAGAGGACTTGTATATTTTTATGGTGTCATCAAGTATTCCCTTATATCTGTCATACTCTGCTCCTGACAGTTCACTCAAACGGGTGGGATGCTGCTGCCATTTCTCTATATGCCAACAAATCTGATCTTCATCATCCATATATTCTGGAGTCGCAAGAAAATGTTGCAGATTTATAGGTATAACCCTTTTTACAACACTGAAAATACTGTCGTATCTCTTGTACATGGGGTCGTGACCTATACCTTGATAGTCGGTAAAATCAGACACCTCTGTATAGCAGAGTTTTTGTTTTCCAAAAAATGAATGTCCTGCCATTTATTTATCCTTTATATAAAGTTTCACAAGCATCAATAATTGTTTTAATTTTAGCATTGGCTATTGGGTCAACATGAGAGATGTCACTTGCATATAGCAGACCTATCGTTACCAAATTCTCCCATCGTTGGAAGTTATCCCAAAGTGGAAGCTTCATTAACGTTAGTTTGTCAACAGTATCTATATCGGAGGCGGCATCAAATGCGCTCAAAGTTTGTAATAATGGTTGCGGTTTTCTAACTACATTCCATGCTGAAGAACTCAAATCAACTTTAATGTGACACTTATCTGCTTTCGCACGAATATTGTCAACGTCCTCATCGTTAATATATTTGCGCCCTACAGAACTTACAAAGTTGTTGAGTGTCAATGATGCATAATCAGCTATAGCGTTTGGTTGCTCATTAAGACTGAACACTTTACAATAGCGGTCTATTCGTTCAGAAAGGATACGTTTCATCCCCAGCTTTTTCAGTAATGCCGATAACATAAAGACTACTTCATCTGAATGTGGAAGCATAGGCTCAAGAACCTTAACCTTGTTGTTGATATAGGCATTCCAATAATCAACAATGTGTTTGGTGACAACATCCGCCACAGTTGTCAAAGTTTCCGTTTCACTCGAAACCACCTCTGCAATGGTACAGCCACGTTCTTTTAACGCTTCTTCTAATCTCGCTTTTTCGCAGCCAAAGAAATCGCATAATTTTTGAATGTTTGTTTTCTTGTTGTCCGATGGATTAATGTCCGCTTGTTTGCGTATAAAGTTTATTATAGAAAAATCTTTGGGAGTATCGGTATGGCAGATGATAATATTATATGCAATGTCTCGCAAATCACCAACTGGCACCATGAGGTTGTCTATGATATGACCGAATATCTCTGGTCTCTCGCCAACACTTAAAATAAGGGACATTCTTATATCACTGGCTATCTGTTTTACCTTTTGATTCTTTGCCTCCTTATCTTCTGGCTCAAAATAAACAGAAAGTGCATTATACATCTCTGACTTTATTTTAGCCAATTGTGCAAGGTATTTCTTTTTTCTTGCATCTTCGAGTACACTTGCGATAGCGTCAAGATTACGAATGATGGCCTTTGAACCATCATTGTTGATGGTAGCAACATCATTCCAAGTCTGTTCGGGATTAGCAAAATGACGTTGCACAAAGGCATTCTTAAGAAAGCTTTGTTTCAGATTTTCGAAATAGTCAGGATAATCAGCATACGTGTGAACACTTTTCTCTTCTGACTTGACTGCACCATCACTATAGCCATCAAAAACACCATTCTTTCCAGACCAGTAGAAATCACGTAATAGATAAATGTTTTGGAAAGCAGCGGTTCGGAACAGTCCGCCTGTTTTCACCCAATTATCAAGCCACTTGTTAGGCTTAATAATTTCCGGAAATACGGTATCGAACCTGTTCCAATGTGCATCAAGTTTGTCTATGTTTGAGGAATTGTCTGTCTTTGTTCTCTCTAAATCGATATTGAATTTTGTTGCAACAAAGAACAATGGTGCAATACCATTTGTGTCATTGAGCATATTGGCTCGCTCCTCTGGTGTAGAACCAATATTGTCTTCAATCCAACTATTTATTGTTTCTCCAATGGTAGCTTCCGCCTTTTGGTCGTTATGATGACAGAATAACACACTACTGATTCTCAATGAGCGAGAGTACTTGTTGAATAAGTAGGCTACTTTTCCTCTTCTAAGAATCTTGGGAAGAACTGTATGAATGTCCTGCTCCTTGTATTTCTCACGAGAACGAGCACCTGGGAAATCGAGAAGATCAAGTTTATGTAAGAATTTCCTATCATCTGCAACCGAAGGCGGCAGTTCAAAGGTAAGTTCTGCAATCAGTGCCGAAAGATTTCCTTTATGAAAATCATGAGCAAGGATATTCCCATTTGAATCATATACATCTGTATAAATTTCATCATATCCAGTATCTATCTGTACACCGCAAACAGTGTCAAGCCATTCTATCTTCAACAATGTTCCTTTTTCACGGAGCACTGCAGCAAATGGTATATAAATATCTGTTTGAAAGTTAAGCTTCTTATATTCATTAATGAGGACACTGAACAAGTGACTCAATTCACTATTCCAGTTCCAAAGAAGACTGAATATATTAACCCATTTGTCATAGGAAACATATTGAATTACAGGAGCAACTATCTTACAAAAGTTTGATTGATTTACACCAGCCGCAGCATTCCCTATTACATCGTGGATGTAATCTGTAATATCCTTGACATCGTCTTCTTCAATTTCATTTTGTACAACAATCTTTGATGCCCAAAGACCATTCATATCTTCAAGTGCCTTGTTTATATCATCATAACGCAATACGCTATCTTGATTGATTTTAATGTCATTATAATACGAATCAGCCAAGAGAAGGATTATGTCCACAACAGACAAGTTGCGTACCTTTACAAAGTCACTCATTGTAGAACAACCTTGGCTAAGAGTAAAACGAGTGATAACACCAGTTGATTCTATCTTGGCATTGTTTCCACCACTTGGATTTATATCATCTATGAAACTATATGATTTTCCTGCATTAGTGATGACAAAAGGCGAGTTTGGAGAAGACAACAAACTACTCATCAAATAAGATTTACCTACCTGACTTTCGCCATAAGCCGCTGCAGAACAATTCTCTTCCAAGGCTGCATATATGCGCTTGAGTTTGCGGCGATATTCCTTAAAAACATCGTATGGAAAAGACTCCTTTCCAAACTCTTTGGCCCATGCAATAGAGCCGTCAACCAAATCTATATGTTGCTTTATATCTTGTAGCATAATTTCATTTTTAGAGATTAGAAATCAAACGCACCTGAGTCAAGCCAATATTGTTCGTCAACACCAAGGCTTTGGATGTGTATTTCAAGATTACCATCCATTATATCATTACCATTTTTATCCGTTATTGCTGAAATGGAAAGATTTTCCTTGTCATCCATGTCACGCTCAATTGTTATCTTAAATGGCATTCGTTTTTTCAAAACATCAATGGCTTCATTTACAAGTCCTATTACTTTTGCGTCAGTCGGACAGTCTTCGTCATTTATAATGGCCTTTTTCCGAATTTTGTCTGCCATCTTATGACGGTTAAAGTCTATTGAATACAAGGCACGACTTGGATATGAGTCCATCCCTATTTGACGAACATGGAGTGATTGGGGAATACTACTAATAGTCAAGTCACCTCGGTACTTGTCTGGTGTTATGAAGTATTCAATTGGTTGTCCTTCACGAGAAGCTTCAATATAATTCACAGTTGACTTCAAATTCTTTTTCAGCAAATCTAAATTGATGATAAACTTATTCAGATTTGAAAGTTCCGAGGCATAATGTCCTATTACACCACCCATAGCCACAATAGTCTTTGCATTCTTTATATAGCCAGTATTCTCTCCAAACGGATACCAATCCCCTACATAATAATCGTTGAGAACAATGAGTCTATTTGGTGAGACTGAGTAATATTTAAGGAATATATCCCTTATCACAGGAAGTGAAGCAGGACGTCCTGAGAGTAATACGACATCGCAAGCATAGGAATACATGATGGTTGCAACCTTCTTAAGCAAAGGCTCAAATTCTTTACGAACAACTTCTGAAACCATCTCTTTGTTAAATTTCCAAGAAAGTGATGTGATGTCAATGTTCAATCTTTGTTTGAATTCCTCTATGATTGCCTCATTAGGTGGACACTCGGAAAACACATCTGAATATTTGACAATACAATCCTTGCAGCCTTGTTTCAACAACTCCAAGAAATGGCACATTAATGGTACAGAATATTGAATATTAAAGTCCTTTCTTAATATTCTATCAGCTATAGTTTGTCCATTATAATCCTCTCCAAAGAAATTCTTTATCTTTTGGCGATATTGTTGGGTTGTTAAGTCTTTTAATTCTGTCCTGAATGCACTGTTCTCATCAAGGAGCATAATATTCTTGATAAGGGCATAAAGCATATCATCTCCTGCGAAATAATAGCTATCGTAGAATTTCGGATCTGGCGTAATGGTCGTAACATCACCTTTTATATAAGTATATTTACTAATCATCAAGTCTGATGTTCCTGCACCAATGTCAATAGATCCAACAGTTATTGAAGGCTGGCTGTCACCATCTTCTATTTTTCCATAGAGATTGAAGAACTCACTGCAACATCCTTTGTATTTTTGTCCAACCTCTCCATACATATATACCAATTGGGAACATGTCGCTTCGTCATAGTACCACAGTCCATCGTCATCTTTCATAGAGCGAACAACAGGGACAACATCTACCGATTTCCCTGGATGTAGATTTTCTGCAGGACTATTATAGTCGAAATTTTCCAATAAGATTACGGCATCTTTAGCACAATGCACAAGAGCCTCTCGCTCCACCCTAGACATGGCGGTAGGACAAGTTACAATAATTCTTCGTATTCTTCTTGGTATGGACGGTTTTCCAAACCCACTACGATTAGATCTGTATTCCTCGCTATTAATTTGTGTACGTGCTTGCACTAACATTTCCAAGAAAGAGAATGTCATTAAAGAACGTCTGGAATAGTGGTATGAGCTGCCGCTTTCTCCGGACAAGTCTATACTTCCGTCACTTTTCAACTGATTTGTTATTCCACGAAGATTCAAAATGTGGTCGTCCTTTTCACCTTTGAGAACAAGAAATTTCCATTCTTCTTTATTTGGTCTCCAATCCCACAAATATCTCTTTGGACTTGAATAGGTTGACAAAGATTCCATATCATCTGCAGTGTTTGTGGCCAAATGGATAAGTGTGTTGGCTTCTTGTCCTAAACGAACCAAGCTCGGATGAACAAATTGTTTGCTGTCTTTAATGCCAAAACTTCCAAAGTCAACTTTACGAAAAGCCAAACGCATATCGAAAGGTTCGTTATGTTTGTTGATTACAAGTGAATTGTTCGTTTTTTTAACAAGATTTGTATAGTCAATAAGTTCAAGCTGCCTTACTTGATTAAAATTGGTATTATCTTCTATTAAAAGTGCTGTTGTACGTGAGTTTCCTATATCAACAACCATATCAACATCCTTTATTTCGACATCGGTATCCTTGTAAAGTTTAACCTTGGGGAATAGATCCTTTTGAGCAAGATAGTTGATTAAGAATATGTATGATGCGATATACGACATTTTTCTCACGTTCGCACCTCTTAATTGAGATACACGTTGAACATTAGGATGAACCAAGTGCAACAAATAGTCATCAATAGAACTCCAATTGTTATTAGGAGAACAATAGTCCATCAAATAGAACTCATTACTACATAGTTCGAAATCCATTTCGCCTCTAAACGCATCTGGAAAGACGGGGCATTCTTCATATTCGTCACTCTCGTAACGAGCTCTTGTATCGAATGCTAGAACTACATTGTACCATTTTATTCCCTTTTCTTCTCTTGTTGGGATTAATTTCATACGTACCCAATTTAATGGACCGAACTTAAAACGCTTGAGAGTGCGTTTAAAGAAATATGGGACTGGAAGCCAAGCATTTTCAAACTTGGAAAACTTGTTGTCTTTGTCGGAGAATGTAAGGCTAAATATATCGCCCCTCACGCCTGGGCAATTTTCATCTTCTATTCTTAAAGGTAAAATATCATCGCTTTTAAGCTCGTTGACATCAATTTCAATAGTAGGGTCGCTTAAATAGCCGCCTTTATGAAGTTTCTGTTTGTTATAATAATAGCACTCGTCATCTGTGCGAAGTTCATACACAGGATCAAGTCGCCATTCCCCATTTTCAGTATCATACCATTCATGATACCACATTTTGAACTTTTCTTGAGTATTTATACTCAATGGAAACGTTATGATTTGAATACCAGAATTGGCTATTAAAGTATGCTCTTGCATAATAAAATGATATTTATTCTATTGATTCTATAAATGCACTTGGTATATACGCCGTCACAACAGTCACCAAGTCTTCCACCACAACTCCTACTCTCTGTTGTCCTTGCCATCTTGCGACTCTGCCTATCACTCCCTTAAAAGCACCATCAATAACCCTTACCAATTGTCCTTTCTCGAACTTTGGCACTTCGATTAATGACACGATTGTGTTATCCGCATCGGCAGCACAGATGATTTTGAGACTTTCCATCTGATAGTCTGGAACTATCATAGGAATTTTCTCTATTCTGCGCCCAACGTGGACGTGGCGATAATAAAATCGGAGAAATGGGAGGTTTACGTTGTCGTAAACGAAAGATTTGAGTTGTTCTTCTGTACCGTAGGCGAAGAAGATATTTGGTAAACGTGACTCGGTAACAACTTTGCGTTTACCTTTTATAAGTTTTACAGTATCTGTAGTAGGATAGAAAGCCGTGATGCCTTTGGCTGTCATGTAGTCGTATGCTTTTTTTTCTCTACCATAAGTAGTACGTAAGGCATACCAATGAGGAAAATCATCCTCTTTCTGTGCTTTAGGCTTACTTGCTATATGGGCATTTCTGGTGGACACCCCTGTTTGTGAACTCTTGGCGGAAACTGTGCTTTGAGCTTCGGGGAGGGCGTTGGAGGTAAGTCCAGCGCAAGGAGGGAATTCACCACCTCCTGAGGTGTGTACATCTTCTGATGTCCATTCATCGACTTTCATATCGGTGCTAACTTTTTTCTAGACAGAAATCCGTTAAATTGCGACAGAAAAAAGAGCGTGGAATCGTCCTGTTGTCCATTCCACCCTCTGAGGCTCTTGCAATTGCCTATCATAGTTGAACAGACAACGTCAGAGCCCACGCCGATATGAAAATCATGTCCGTAAAGAGACCTATATAACACATTTGACTGCACCCGAAAGGGTACAATCCATGCTTACAGGTCTCCACGGGATTGATATAATCACACCCGGGACATCTACCGTTG
>ERZ1026858.390-NODE-390-length-24059-cov-5.686427_pt1 | contig 24059 bp, 23 predicted proteins | sample MGYA00380159_ERZ1026858 | MGnify/ENA primary metagenome ERZ1026858 (study PRJEB33269, sample SAMEA4719795) | human gut metagenome | biome: human-associated habitat; feature: organic feature; material: feces | place: Cameroon | collected 2013-10 ...
ACCATGAACCCTGCGCCTATTACCAGTTTGGCAATAAGATCGAAGCCGAACTGCGGGATTACAACCGTCTGCAGGAAATCGGCATTCCGATGCCGCGTATGCTGGATATTGACACCAAAGCGGAACGCATTGTGAAAGAATACATTGCTGGCGAAACCGTGTATACCCTTGTGCTGAAGGATGCCCTGCCCGAAACCTGCCTCCGCCAGGTGCAGGCCATGTGCCGCCTGCTGTACCCGGCGCACACCAACATTGACTATTTTCCCACCAATTTCATTTTGCAGGGCGATACGCTGTACTATATTGACTATGAGTGCAACGACTACATGGACGAATGGAACTTTGAAAACTGGGGCTGCAAATACTGGGCAAAAACGCCGGAATTTTTGCAGTATGCCGCCGAACACCCGTAACGTTTGCCCATTGCCAAGGGGGTTGGAAAAGGGTATAATCTGTTCTGGTTCTGATTTTTCAGATATACTTTACGTTTTCAACACTCGTTTCACTCAGGTGCTTATATGGTGATTTTATCCGGCCGCGGTGTCCCGATCCTTGACCCCGAATTATTCCTTTGATTTTTGCTTTCTCCAACAAAAAGAATCAAAGGAGCGTATAAATTGAACAATCCGTTTTCTACCCTGACCAAAAAGGAATGGCTGCTCTGGCTCTGTTCGCTTTTTATTGTGCTGGTTTCCAATATTCTGGCAGCAAACTTTGACCCTCTCACCCTGATTGCTGCGCTGGTGGGCGTTACCTCCCTGGTGTTTGCGGCCAAAGGCAACGTTTGGGCGCAGGTGCTGATGATCGTGTTCAGTATTTTATACGGTATCATCTCCTTCCGGTTCCGCTACTGGGGTGAGATGATTACCTATCTGGGCATGGCGCTGCCCATGGCGGTATGGTCCGCCATCACCTGGCTGCGGCACCCTGCCGAGAGCGGCGATGCTGTTGCCATCCAGAAGTTGAACCTGCGCCAGTTTGCCGGGCTGCTGGCCAGCTGCGTTGTGGTCACGGTGCTGTTTTACCGCATTTTGGCCGCACTGGACACGCCAAATCTTGCTTTCAGCACCCTCTCTGTCATCACTAGCTTCCTTGCGGCGGCACTGACCATGCTGCGGTCATCATATTATGCTTTAGGGTATGCCGCCAATGATGTGGTGCTGATCGTGCTGTGGCTGCTGGCTTCGCTGACAAATTCGGGGTATCTTCCGGTGGCCGTCAACTTTATCATTTTCTTTTTTAATGATCTGTACGGCTTTATCAGTTGGAAAAAGCGCGAAGTTCTGCAAGCTTAACATTTTATACTTCTCTTCCCTGCTGTTTGCTACGGCAGGGATTTTTTGTATCTGCCGCGCTTCGCCGCCCCATTGCAAAGCGCCCCCCCTGCACGGTATAATGGGGCCAGATAAATAACCGCCGGGGCTGCCCGGCAGTTGGAGAAACGCCATAGGAGGGTTCCACTATGAAAGATAACTTGAACTGGGCTGTGCTTGGCACCGGTGTGATTGCCAACGAGATGGCACAGACTTTGCAGAAGATGGGCAAAAAGCTGTATGCCGTCGGCAACCGCACCCACGCCAAAGCTGTTGCCTTCGCGGAAAAGTACGGTATTGAAACGGTGTACGACTGCATTGATGATATGTTCCTGGATGAAAATGTGGACATCATCTACATTACCAGCCCACACAACACCCACTTCCAGTTTATGGAAAAGGCTCTGACCCACGGCAAGCATATCCTGGTGGAAAAATCCATCACGCTGAACAGCACTGAGCTGGAACGCATGGCCGCCCTGGCCGATGCTAACCACCTGATTATGGCGGAGGCCATGACCATCTGGCACATGCCGCTTTACAAAAAGCTGTGGGAGATCGTGCAGAGCGGCACACTGGGCAAAGTGCAGATCATGACGCTGAACTTTGGCAGCTACAAAGAATACAACATGCAGAACCGCTTTTTCAATATGAACCTGGCGGGCGGTGCCATGCTGGATATTGGCGTGTATGCGCTTTCCATCGTGCGCAGCTTTATGGAGGAAACGCCCACCAACATCCTCAGCCAGTGGAAGCCCTCCCCCACCGGGTCCGACGAGCAGGCAACCGTTTTGCTGCAAAACAGCCTGGGCCAGATGGCCACAGTAGCGCTTTCGATGCACTCCAAGCAGCCCAAACGCGCAATGATCAGCTGTGAAAAAGGCTATATTGAAATCATGGAGTACCCCCGTGCCGATAAGGCCGTGATTGTGGATGCTGAGACCGGCACCCGCACCGAAGTTTCCGCAGGCAGCACGGCGGATGCCCTGTATTATGAAATGCTGGATATGGAGTACGCCGTACAGACGGGCGATGCCACCGCCATGCGCCTTGGCTACAGCAAAGATGTGATGGATATTATGACCCACCTGCGCAAGGAGTGGGGGATGAAATATCCGGGGGAGGAGTGGGATTAAGGCGGCGGAGCGAGCGGCACATTTGAGTGGCATGTTTGCCGCAACGTTCCGGAACGGTCAAGAGCGTTCCCTACAGATTATTTTGCAAAGAGCAGCCAACATAAAAAATAATTCGTAGGGGACAATGCTTGCACCGTCCCGGATGGCGGGCCTTTCTGGATACCTGAGCCTATCCCCTGCCTGCAAACTTGCGGACGCACAATGTGCGCCCCTACGGGGAACATCTAACATTTTTTCTATAACATCTCCATAATAGAATCAGCCCACTGGCACAAAGCAGTCACACGCTTTATGCCGGTGGGCTGACGATATCTCGCTTTCCTGTTTACTCGCTGGGATAATCTGCCTCGTCCGGCGGGGCGGCGCTGGTTTCGGCGGCCTGCTGTTCGGCTTCGGCGGCGGTTTGGGCCGCGGTAATCAGGCCGTTCACCTCGCCGGAGGGCTTTTCCAGCAGGTAGGCGCCAACCGGCTTTGCTTTATATACCAGCAGCACACAGTAGGTGTCTGTTGCGCCATCTGAGCGCGCCGGGCAGAGTACCGTACATTTTTCCACCGTTTTTCCCTTATAGTCCGCCAGGGTCAGGCCGCTTTCCCCCACCACCTGGTTAAAGGCGGTAAAGCTGTCGTCCCACTTTTTGGGGATCTTCACTTTGTCCACCGCGGCGGTGCTCAGGTCCACCTCAAAACCGTAGCCGGTAAAGTAGGTGCCGATATCCTGGGTATTTTCAATTGTGGTTTGCACTGTAGCGCTGGCGGCCACGCTTTTGCCCGCCAGGCGCACCGCCGCCGTAACCGTGCCAGCCAGGCAGACAGCGCAAAGGGCAAGCGCCCCCGCCTGCCGCAGACCAGGTTTGGTAACTGTAAATAAAAACATAAATGCAGCCCCCTCAAAAACGTTGCAATGCTTTTACGCAACGATATGAGGGGGCTGCTGTATTTAGAACCGCGGTTCTTATTTGTACTTGACTTCCGGGTGGTACCATTGGAAGATGACGGCATCGTACTGTTTTTCCAGCGCGGCCTGGTCATGCTCCGGCAGGGCGGTCCACATCACCATCATGGCACCAAGGCGGGCGCACAGCCGCACGGCCCAGTTCTGTTTGTCCGGGCACCAGGCAATAAAGTCCGGCCGGGCCATAAAGTTGCCAAAGCAGTGGCTGATGACAAACGCATGGATGGGGTTTGCGCCCTCCTTGCGGTAAGCACGGTAGCTGTCCACCAGCTGGCCACGCAGTACCTGCGGCGCAAATTTACGGATGCGCTTGACCACGCGGGGGTCAAAGCTTTCAATGCAATAGGGGCCGTTGTAGCCTTTCAGGCCGTCCAGCGTGGCGTGGCACAGGGCGTCCAGATATTCGCCGGTATATTCATGGCGGCTCTTGATCTCGATAATCAGCGGGGTTTTGCCGTCCACTGTCTGCAAAAACTCACTGAACAGCGGGGCGTGCTCGGCGCTGTCCGCCAGCGGCATCCGGCAGATCTGGTCATAGGGGTAATCCCGCACCCAGCCTTTGGTGCCGGTCATGCGGGTCAGGGTATCATCATGGAACACCAGCAGCTTACGGTCGCTGCTGAACTGCACATCCATCTCCATGCCGTATCCGTTTTGCACGGCAGCGGCAAAGGCGGGCAGGCTGTTTTCCGGCGGGCGCTGGTCCTTGCCAAAATAGCCGCGGTGGGCAAAATTGCGGCCCGCAAAGGGGGCGCGCAGCTCCTTGCGGCCAGCGGCGGGAGCCACAAAAAACAGCACCAGCGCGCACAGTGCCGCCACAACAATCAGCAAAATCAACCAGAACATGCGATCAACTTCCTTTTTTCATCCGGCGCACGTTGTAAAATATGTACCGGGCATTGCATCCATATTGTAGCGCATTGCCCGCGGGCTTGCAAGGGCTGGCGGAGCAAAATTGCGGTACAGTTTGCGTAATAGAGCGGGGCGGATAAAAATTTGAAAAAAGCTTAAAAAGTTTTCACAAATTCTCCACGGTTTGCCGTTATTATGGTATAGTAATAGTAACTCAAGGGTGATTTGCGCCCAGATGAGGTGGATTAGAAATGGCAAAAGTATTGATCGTTGACGATGAACCGCGCATTCGAGATTTGATCCGCGAGCACCTGCAGTACGCGGGCTTTACCTGTGCCGAAGCCGGGGACGGCACGCAGGCGCTGGCCGAGCTGGCAAACGGCGGCATTGACCTGGTAATCCTTGATATTATGATGCCGTTTATGGATGGCATGACCTGCCTGCGCGAGATGCGCACCCGCAAGATCATGACACCGGTGATCATGCTGACCGCCCGCAGCGAAGAATATGACAAACTGGCCGGGCTGGAGGGCGGCGCGGATGACTATGTGGTAAAGCCGTTCAGCCCGCGGGAGCTGGTTGCCCGCGTGAAGGCCGTACTGGCCCGCACCATGCCCGCCCCGGTTGCCGAGGGTAATGTGTATACCTTTGGGAATCTGGTGATCGACACCGCCAGCCACAGCGTTAAGGTGGCCGGGCAGGAAGCCCCGCTGACCCCAAAAGAGTTTGACCTGCTGGTGTTTCTGGTCAACAACAAGGGCATTGCCCTTTCCCGCGAGAAAATTTTGCAAAAAGTGTGGAACTATGACTATTATGGCGAGGACCGCACGGTAGATACCCATGTTAAAATGTTGCGCAGCCACCTTGGCAGTTGCCGCGGCTATATTGTTACCGTGTGGGGCGTGGGGTACAAGTTTGACCCCGATACCGCACAGTAACGTTAGGGGGCCGCGATTTTGCGTAAACCAAAGCAACCGGGCAGCGCACCGCACACCCATGGCTGGGCGCTGGGGGTGCATGGCCAGCTGATGCTGTTTTTGTGCGGTATTACTGTGCTGACCCTTGGGCTGGTGTGGGGGCTGATCACCTATGGCCTGCAGCCCATGTACAACCGCAACATTCAAAAGCGGCTGGAACGCGAATCCAGCGTGATCGCCGGAATGATTGATTCCGCCGGGGGCCAGATTTCCAGCCGGGATTATGGTTCCCTGACGCTGCAGAACGAAACGTTCTGGTCCAACCTGAAAACCGCACTGGAAAACGGCGTGATCAATGTGGACAACTGCTGCATTGATATCAGCGATAACACCTGCCGCAGCGTGCAGTTTTTGGAGGGGCTTTACCCCTGCATTTTACACAACAGCATGGCCACTTTCGGCGATAACATGACGGTATATACCCCAGACACCCGAACCGCCATCCTGGCCCGCCATGCCCTGTACAATGAGGGTTCGCTGTACAAAATTATTGAATCCGGCGGCAACCGGCAGATGCTGGTGGGCTGCCTAACCAAAGACGGCAGTTACGGTGTGATCGTATCCGCCAGCCTGGCGCAGATTGAAACAGCCGCCGAGGTCATGCGCAGTGTGCTGATTCCGGTTGCCATCTTTTTGATTGCGCTCAACCTGTTGGTGGCGGCGCTGTTCAGCCGGTGGTTCACCCGCCCGATGCGCCAGCTTTCGGAGTGTGCCCGCGAAATTGCCGATGGCAACTATGATGTTCAGGTGCCGGTAGCCCGCAATGATGAGCTGGGCCTGCTGGGGCGGGAGTTCAACCACATGGCGCAGGAGGTCAAGCGCTCCGCCCAGCTGGAAAAAGATATCCTGGCCAATGTCAGCCATGACCTGCGCACCCCGCTGACCCTGATCAAGGGCTATGCCGAAACGGTACGCGATATTACCGGTGATGACAAGGCCAAACGCACCGAACAGTGCAGCATTATTGTGGACGAAACCGACCGTCTGAGCGCGCTGGTAAACAGCGTGATGGAGCTGAGCAAAGTTTCCAGCGGTGCAGAAAAACTGAACCCCGTTGATTTTGACATGAGCCAGCTTTGCTTTGAGGTCGCGGGCCGCTATGACGCCGTGTGCGAACAGAACGGCTGGACATTGCAGCTGGAAGCCGACAAGGAGTGCATGGTGCGCGCCGACCCCGCCATGATGGAACGGGTGCTGCACAACCTGTTGGGCAACGCCACCCACCATATGGGTGCGGACGGCGTGTTTGTGCTGCGGGCCATCCCCATGCCAAACGGCGGTTGCCGGGTGGAAGTGGAGGACCACGGCCCCGGCATCCCGCCGGAGGAACTGCCGCACCTGTTCGACCGCTACTATCGCGCCCGCCAGGATGCCGGCAAGGCCGGTACCGGGTTGGGGCTTTCCATCACCAAGGCCATTTTGCAGCAGCATGATTTCCCCTTTGGGGTAAACAGTACGGTCGGCAAAGGTTCCACCTTCTGGTTTGAGATGAAAGCCCCACAGTAACCAAAGCATGCCGCATGCAGCCCACACAAGAGAGGAGTTTTGCCCCATGGAAAAGCTGAACAAACAGATGGACGATGCCCTGAACACCAAAGTAGCCGCCCTGAATGCCGCTGACGATGAAACCGGTGACGGCAAGGTGGATGCCCTGGACCTGAAGCACCAGCTGGACCGCGTGGAAGCGCAGCTGGAATTGCAGGATCAGCAAAACCGCGCCCTGCTGCGCAGCCAAAAGCGGCTGCTGTGGGCCGCTATTGCCATTGTGGTGGTGCTCTGCCTGATTATGGGCGGGCTGCTGCTGCGGTTCAACACGGCATATAACCAGGTGATTACCACCTGCGCCCAGGTGAATGAGATTGCCGGCACCTTGCAGGACAGCCTTGCCAAGCTGGACACCGAACAGCTGGACAGCATGATGCAGACCCTGCCCGACATTGCCAATAAGCTGAGCCAGATTGATGTGGACGCCCTGAACGATGTGATGGCCAAGCTGCCCGCCACCATGGACGCAGTGGCCCAGCTGCAGCAGCAGTTGAACAGCGTGGCATCTTTCCTGGGCAATGTGGGGTCCATTTTCGGGTAATGCTCCCCTGCCCTGCCGCAAAACAATAAAACAAATAAAGCGCATGTGCGCCGCCCGTTTGGGTGGTATGCACATGCGCTTTTGTTATTTATTGGTTCAGATGAAATTTTTCAAAGTCTTAGCCAATGACTTCGACTTTCTCCATCACGACCGGGGTGCGGGGCTTATCGTTCCAGTCGGTGGCAGCTGCGGCGATTTCATCCACAGCGTCCATGCCGCTGACAACATGGCCAAATGCAGCATACTGGCCATCCAGATGCGGAGCATCCTGGTGCATAATGAAGAACTGGCTGCCGGCAGAGTTGGGGTCCATAGCGCGGGCCATGCTGATCACGCCGCGGGTGTGCTTGATGGGGTTGTTCACGCCGTTCTGCAGGAACTCGCCCTTGATGTGCCAGCCGGGGCCGCCGGTGCCGTTGCCGGACGGGTCGCCGCCCTGGATCATAAAGCCGGGGATGACGCGGTGGAAGGTCAGGCCGTTATAAAAGCCCTGATTGACCAGTTTCAAAAAGTTTTCGCAGGTGATCGGTGCTGCGGTAGCATCCAGTTCAATGTCAATGGTTTTGCCGTTCTGCATCGTAATACGAACCATAGGTGTTAGTTCCTTTCGTGTTGTAATAATCTATCCGCAAAGGTCGGGCGCGGGGATGTCAGGCGGTTTCGCCTGCCTGTTCCGCATCCGGCGCTTGTTGGCTTTTGCTTTGCTCGGTTTCGGTACCGGTGATGTAGCTCATGCTGCCAAGGGTCTTTTCCAGAATTTCCTCGTCCAGCTTGCCCATCCAGTGGCCAAGGGCGGCCGTCATAAACAGCTCGCAGCGGTGCTGGGCATCCTTCAGCAGGGCAAAGGCACCGCCGTGGCGCTCTTCGCCGGTGGCGGGGTCAGTCCAATCCTCCGGCAGGTTCAGTTTGAGGTGTGCCGGGGATACATGCCCGGTGATGAACCCGCGCCCGCCAAAAAACAGCTCCAGCACCCAATAGAACGCTCGCCGCACGCCGTGGCGGCTGGTGAAAAGGCGGCGCAGGCGGTAGGTGTAATAAAAGCTGTCCGCCAGGGCTTCCACGCTGATATCCTGCCCATATACCTCCAGAATACACTGGTGCAGCAATGCGGCAATTTCCGCCAGGTCCTGCCCGACCGGCACCGGGCTGGAATCATCCGCCGGGACCTCCGAAACGCCGGTATCCTCGGCATGCAGGGTGGAATCCAGCGCAATTTCAAAGTAGCCGTGGCCGCCTTTCATGCCGTAGGGCTGGCCGGGGCTGCTGACGAACACAACGTAAGGGTGCATGACGGTATCCGCCGCATAGTGGCACAAAAAGCCCAGCGTATACTCGATCTGCGCCTGGGTGTGGGTGTGGTGCAGCAGGGCCAGCAGAAAGGCGCCGGTCTTATCCTCGTGCATACGGTTGCCAAGCAGCGGCAGGTTATAGGTGCGGTTTTGGCCCTTTTTCCACACTTCATAGCAGAAAAAGCTGTCCGGCCCATTGGCACCGGCGGCAAACGCTGCGGGGCATTGCAATTTATAATGGATGGCATGCGCGGCCCTTTGGGCGGTGCGCACATGGGTGTAGCCTTCCGGCATAGGGGGGTCACTTCCTTTTGAGATAGCCCTAAGGTATCTCTGAAACGTCGAAAATATATTCTGTTTCTACAAACGCAGCGGGATTTTGCGTTAAAAACTCTTGGAATCCACAAAGAATTCCTGCGGCTCTTTGCCTTAAATCCTGTCTGTGTTTGCGAAATATCCGTCATTTTCTTTGTTTTCAGATATACCTTAAAAAGGGGTATATTCCCCAGGTGTACCTGAACAGAATATACCCCTATATTGTAATGCGAATCGAATATCTTGTCAAATTTACTGCTTGGCGCGCTCCGCTTTGGGCAAAAAGCCGAAGTACAGCACCGCGCCCACAATGATGATAATAATGATGGACAAAATGCCGTAATGGCTGGACTGGGCGTTGATAGCATTGATCTGCTCCGCCGTTGCGGTCTGAGCGGTCAGCCCCTGGGCCCCCAGCATTCCATTTGCCACCACACTGCTGACAACGCCGACCAAAGCCGGGCCCATGATGGAGCTGAACTTGCCAAAGATATCGAAGAAGCCGAAGAACTCGCCGGAGCGGTCCTTATCCGGGATCAGCTTGCCGTACATGGAGCGGGACAGCGCCTGAATGCCGCCCTGGCTGGTGGCGCACAGCACAGCCAGCACCCAGAACTGCCACAGGCTGTTCATAAAGAACGCAAAGATGCAGATGAACATATACACGCAGATGCCAAAGCCCACCATGGTGCGGGCACCGAACTTTTCGCTGCACTTGATGTAAAGCAGGCAGAACGGCAGGCCCAGAATCTGCACCAGCAGCAGCGCCAGCATCATGCCTGTGGAATCCAGCCCCAGGTTGGTGCCATAGGTGGTTGCCATGCTGATGACGGTGTGCACGCCGTCAATATAGAAGAAATACGAAAGAATATAGATCAGCATCGGCTTGTTGGCAATGATCTCCTTGATGGTGGTACCAACGCCCTTAATGCTGCGGGCAACATCGCCCTTTTCATACGGCTTGCCGGAGGTCTGCTCGCAGTTTTTCAGCAGCGGCAGGCTGAACGCCAGCCACCACACAGCGGTCAGGCCAAACACAAACGCCAGGCAGGTCAGCATGGGCACGCCAACCAGGTTCATGATCAGAAAAATAAGCAGCGGAATGGTGGAGCCGCCGATGTAACCCAGGCCGTACCCCATGGTGGAAACTTTATCCATGCGGTCCTCGGTGGTAACATCGGTCAAAAAGGCATCGTAATAGATGGCGGAAGCATCAAAACCAATGACGCTGACGATGTACAGAACCAAGATCAGGCTGGCCACCTTGCCTGCTGCCACCGGGCCGGAGGTAAAATCCATCCCAGGCGTAAACGCCATGCCCGCGCAGGCTGCAACGCCCAGCAGCATGAAAAAGCTGAACAGCTTTTTGCGCATACCGCGGATATCGCCAAACACGCCCAGGAACGGAGCGGCCAGCGCCACGATCAGCATGGCGATGCTGGTTGCATAGCCCCAGGTGGACATGCTGGAAACACTGTCCGCCGTATAGCCCGCAACCGTGTCAAAAAAGATGGGGAGCAGTGTTACAATGATAACGGAATGGGCGCTGTTGGCCCAGTCGTACATCATCCAACTGATTTCCTGCTTGGTATAGCCTTTAAGGATGTGCATAGGGTACCTCCTGATTTTGCATCCCGCCGCTGGGCAGGCCGCATTTACAGGGCAAAATTGCCCTTATTGGTATTGTAGCATTTCAGGCAGGCAAAAACAACAAGCCCCGCGTATGCGGGGCGTAAAAATCTGGTCAACTTTTCCGTCGTTTTTAACGAAATTGCACAAATATATTATTTCTGTTCAAATGTCAGTTTGCATTTTCAGAGGCAGCTTCCGCGGCGCCCGTTGCGGGTTCAGTGGCTTCCATCGTCACATCGTCCTGCGCTGCGGGTGTTTCCTCACTGGCTGCGGCTTCCCCGGCACTGTCGGTGTCCGGCAGGTCCTGGCCGACTTCGTTTTCCACGCGGTCCTGCATGTACTCTTCCAGCTTATCACCAAATTCAACGGTGCCGTATTCATTTTGGTAATCGGTCAGTGGGTTGGTGCCAAAGGCGGCCATGTAGCGGTTCAACAGTTCATCGCCGTCCTTTTTGGGCACATCATCCAGGCTGGTGTAGGCATCGCCGTCCACATAGTACACGGTATCAACATGGGCCGCAATGTTTTGCATGTTGCCGTGCATTTCCCACTCATCCAGCCATACACTCCACACTTCGCCATCGGTCAGGTTGCTCTGGTCCACATCAAAGCGATAGTATCCTACCGGGATATCCGTGGCATTTACCGCATCCATTACCTTCATGCAGTCGCGCACAAATTCTTCGGCGGTGGTCTGGGCACCGTAATTCATGGTCAGGTACACCGTTGCGTTCATCGTACCCACCGGCATATCCATGAACCAGCGCTCGCTGCTGACATCGATGGAATAATCATGTACAAAATCATGGGCATTGGGGATATTGCTCAGTGCCTTCTGAACAGACTTCTTGTACTCTTCCTCGGCGGTAACACGCTTGGTCACGTTTTCGGGAGTGAATGCCTGGGCTACTGCAGCCACTGCACCGGAAGCCCCCGCCGTAAGCATGATGATAATGCAGAGGAAGATGGAAATGCCGTCATACTTGATCTTTACATCGGGGCGTGCGGCGTAAATCAGCACCTCAATGCCCAGAACGATCAGCACCACCGGGGCATACTTTACCACGCTGAGCACATTGACATTCGGCATAAAAATCTGGGCCAGCTGGATGGCACCGATGGCAACCAGCATCAGGCCAAGGCTGAAGGTACCCCGCCGCACTTTGACCGGGGGCTTGGGGGTCGTTTCGGGCGCGGCCTGCGCGGTGGTTTCCTGGCTGGCATCCTGGCAGGTATCCTGGGTCGGTTCCTCCGGCACAGGGATATTCTGGTTAAAATTGTTTTCCATAGTTAATCACCATTTTCTCTTTTGTCTGTTGAATCATTGTCAGGCTATCGGGCGGCGCTGTTTTTATTCCAAATGGCCGCAGGTTACCAGGCGGGGTGCTGTGCTGCACCCTGCCTTATGCTTTCTTTTCAATTTTCTTTTCAAATTTGCTTGCTTGCTGGTTCAGCCCTGGTACGGGGGCAGGTCGTCGGTATCGTTATGGTGGGCATGTTTGCCAAAGCCCAGCAGGCGGCCGCCAAAGACGATCAGCAGCACCGCCACCACAACGGAAGGGATTGCGTTGTTGATGGTATAGATTATATCCCAGTAAACGCCCAGCTGCTGCAGAATATTGCTCACGATCGGCCAGATCACGCTGTTATACATCACATAGGCACCCGTAAGCAGCAGGCACCAGCCGATGATCTTGTTCATTTGGGGGGTCATTTTGGCCTTGGCACCGCCGAGCTGATTCTGCCAGTCCGGCGGGAGAAGGAAGCCATCCGGCTTGGGGTCCCCTGCTACCAGGTAGCGGATAAGGTCATAGGTGTCAAAAAAGCTGAACATATACACCACGGCGACGCCCACCACCAGCGGGGAAATGATGGTGCCCAGCATGATGAACAGGCAGAAGTAGACCAGCAGCGAGGTGCCGCGCTTCATATATCCATAATACATCTGCCCTGCGCCGGGGATGCAGGCAAAGATAAAGGTCAAAAGTGCATTTTTCTTCATAGTGTATCACTCTCCGTGGGCGGGGCTGCCGCCGTTATTGGTGGGGTTGCTGCGGGGCACAACCGGGTCAGCCAGCTGGGCCAGGCCGCTGTTGATGGTGAGCTGCATCCCGCTGAACATATCGCTCAATCCGCTGCTCATGCTGTCAAACATGCCGCCAAGCGCCTGGCTTACGGTCACGTTGGGGGTTGCTTCCGGCAGGTGCTGGACGGGCTTTTGCACCGTGCCAACGCCGCCAAAAAGCCCGAACCGCCACAGCGCAAAGGCCAGCATTACGGCGGCAGCCGTGGAAACATAGCGGTTTGTCATAATGCGGAAGCTGCGCAGCCGCATCAGGGCCTGCACCTGGGGGATCAGGTCCCGCATGGGCTGTTTCAGCTTTTCGGGAACCGATTCAATCAGGGCGGTATAGCGGGCAAGGCAGTAATCGCAGAAGGTCAGGTGCTCTGCGGCCTCCAGGCTGCCCAGTTCATCCAGGCGGCCGTCCTGCAGGGCATGCAGTCCCTCATCCGTCAGGTGGCCTTCAGCATCAAACAGGGCTTCGTTATCAAATGAGGTGTTATTTTCGTTTTGCGGAAACATTGCCTGTTCCATTATTCCTGCCTCCTTTCCATGATCTGTTTGCGCAGGATCGCTTTTGCGCGGAACAGCTGGTTCTGAACAGTGGGTGCCGGGCGGCCCAGCTTTTGGGCTATGGCCGCCACGGGCAGCCCGTCCAGCAGATACATGGCCGCGGCCCGGCCATAGGGTTCGCGCAGGGTGCGCACCATCGTTTCCAGCTCTGCGGCATCGGTCTGGCGCACAAATTCATCCTGCGGGTCCGGCTCTGCGCTTTGCAGGCCGCTGCCGGGCGGCGGTGTGCCGCGGGGTTCCGGCATTGTTTCGTCGGACTGTGCCTCCACCCTGCGCACCCAGGAGCTTTTCAGGTGGTCCTTGCATTTGTTGGCCGCCACACGCACCAGCCATTGCTTATAGTATTGGGGCTCGCACCGGTCAATGGACGACCATGCCGAAAGGAAGGTATCCTGGGTCAGATCCTCGGCGGTGTGGGGGTTGTGGACAAACTGCAGGCAAACGGTATAAACCAGTTTTTGGTATTGCTGCATCAGCTGGGTAAAATCTGTTTGGTTCAGTGTCCCACACCTCCTTTCGCATTCATCTGCCGGCGCGCTTTCTTTGTTGGAAGCGCTTCTGTATACTAATACGAAAAATGCTCCCGGCATTTTGCAGCGGGAGCAGATATTTTTGAAAAAATTATAAAAAGTTTTTGGACGTTTTGCAGCTTTACAGTTCCAGCAGCACCGGGCAATGGTCGCTGCCCTGCACATCCATCAAAATCTCGGCCCCTTTGATCTGCGAGGCCAGCCGGTCCGATACCAGGAAATAGTCAATGCGCCAGCCTGCGTTCCGCTCTCTTGCGCGGAACCGCATGCTCCACCAGCTGTACATGCCGGTGGCGTCAGGGTACAGGTAGCGGAAGCTATCGGTAAAGCCAGCGGCCAGCAGCTCGTTCAGCTTGCCGCGCTCCTGGTCCGAAAAGCCCGCAGCACCGCGGTTGGGGCCGGGGTTCTTCAGGTCAATATCCTCATGGGCCACGTTCAAATCTCCGCACAGGATCACCGGCTTTTTGCTGTCCAGGTCTTTCAGGTAGGCGCGCAGGTCATCCTCCCACTGCATGCGGTAATCAATGCGGGCCAGCTCGTTTTGGGAGTTGGGTACATAGACATTGACGAGGTAGTAATCCTCAAATTCCAGCGTGATGGCACGGCCTTCGTGGCTGTGGGCTTCCACCCCAATGCCGTTCCAGGCGTTCAGGGGCTTTACGCGGGTATAAATCAGCGTGCCGGAATAGCCCTTTTTCTCGGCGCTGTTGATGTATTCGGTATAGCCTTCGGGGGCAAAATCCGCCTGGCCGGGCTGCATTTTGGTTTCCTGAATGCAGAACACATCCGCATCCAGCTGGTTGAAAGTATCCTCAAAGCCTTTTTTCAGGCAGGCGCGCAGGCCGTTCACATTCCAGCTGATAAACTTCATGGGGTGTTCCCTCCTATTATTTTTGGCAAGGGGTTATTTTACCACACATTTTTTCTTCCACGCACCAGATACAAAGCGGACCACAAAGCAGGTCACGCGGCACACCCAGTCCACCACCATGGCGATCCAGACGCCGACAGCGCCCATCCCCATCTGAACGCACAGGATATAAGAGAATGCCAGGCGCCAGATGCCCATGGACAGAATGGAAGTAAGCATGGTAAAGCGCACATCATTGGCCGCACGCAGGGCGTTGGGCAGAACAAAGCCCGCCGGCCACAGGAAGATGGCGCTGCCCGCATGGATCATAACCAGCAGCCAGGCCAGGTGGCGGGTTTCATCCGAAAGGGTGTACACGCTGAGCAGCGGGTTCAGGAAGATCAAAATCAGGGCATTGGTAGCGCCCTGAGCAATGTAATCCCACAGCAGCAGCTTTTTGGTAAAGTAACTGGCCTGATCCAGCTGCTGGGCGCCCACACAGCGCCCCACCACAGTGATCATGGCAAGGCCTATGGCCTGGCCCACAATGCAGCCCATGCCGTCCAGGTTGTTGGCCACCGCATTGGCGGAAATATGCACCGTGCCGAACAAAGAGATCATGCTGACGACCAGCACACGCCCCAGCTGGAACAGGCTGTTTTCCAGCGCGGAGGGGATGCCGATATACAAAATGTTCTTTGCCATCTGGGGCTGCAGGTGCTTGACGCCATCCCAGGTAACGCGGGCGACATTATCATGCCGGGTGGTCAGTTTCAGGATGATGACAGCGCCCAGCACGCGGGAAACCAGCGTGGGCACCGCAACACCGGCAACCCCCATGTGCAGCACAAAAATACAGAGCGCATTGCCCACAATATTGGTAATGTTCATGACAACGGATACCCGCATGGATACCTCGCTGTTGCCGACGGAGCGGAAGATGGCCGCGCCCGCGTTGTACAGCGCCAAAAACGGGTAAGAGATTGCCGTGATGGTAAAGTAGATCATGGCCGCCTGGAACACATCGTCCGCAATGCTGCCAAAGAACAGCCGCAGCATGGGCCCGCGCAACAGCAGGCAGAGCGCCATGACAGCCGTACCCAGAATCGCGCTTAAAGTAACCAGCTGCCCCGCGCTGCGGGAAGCTTCCTCCGGCTTTTTGGCTCCCAGGAACTGGCTGGTGATAACCGCGCCGCCGGTGGCCAGCGCGGCAAAAATATTCAGGATCAGGTAGTTGATCATATCCACCAGCGAAACACCGGAAATGGCGGCTTCGCCTACGCTGGATACCATCACGGTATCGGACATGCCCACCAGCACGTTCAGCGCCTGCTCCACCACCAGCGGCCACAATAGTGTTAGCAGCATACGGTTGGTAAATAGTTTTTGTTGTGTCTGCATTGTCAGACTTTCCTTCTTTCCTCTCCGCTCTAAGGTGTGTATCTGAAAGAAAAGAAGATGCCGCATTTTGCAAGCGCAAAATCCGGCTGTAACTGCCGAAACAGACTGTACTTTTGACTTTTCAGATACGCCCCAGGGCAAAAACTGCCCCATTTTTATCATTCAGGCAGAAGTATACCACAAAAAATGCCCCCGTGCAACGGGAGCATTTTTGCTGTATGCGGTTCAATTTTGCGCTGATAAGCAAATCACAAACTGTACGGTTATTCGTACCGCAGGGCGTCGATGGGGTCCATCTTGGCGGCCTTTTTGGCGGGGTAATAGCCAAAGAACACGCCGATGGCCATGCTGAACGCCACGGCAATGATGATGGCCGCCACGCTGGGTCTGGCCGAATAGCCCATGACCTGGCTGAGCACAGAACCAAGACCGATGCCCAGCCCCACACCAATGACGCCGCCAATAGCGCACAGCACAATGGATTCAATAATGAACTGGGTCAAAATGGCCGTGTTGGTTGCGCCCAGCGCCTTGCGGGTACCGATCTCACGGGTACGCTCGGTGACCGAAACCGTCATGATGTTCATGACGCCGATACCTCCCACCAACAGCGAGATGGCCGCAATGGCGGAGATGGCCAGCGAGATCTGGTTCAAAATTTCGGTCATGCTTTCCAGCAGGCTGGAAATGCTGGACGCACTGACGGTCCAGCTGTCGTTGCGGGTATAGTAGCTGGCAAAGTAATCGCCCACCACATCCACAAAGGCGGTCACATTGGTGCCGCTGGACGCTACAACGGTAATGCTCTGGTAGCCATCCCCCGCCCCGGCAATGCTGCGGGCCACATCCAGCGGGATATAGATTTCGGTCTGGATATCGTCATCGCTGGTAGAGCCAAACATGCTGGCGTAAGAATCTTCTACATACTTATACACACCGCTGATATAAAACGTATACGGCATTTTGTTGATGGTCAGGGTGATTTTCTGGCCCAGCGCATCAGCGTTGCTGCCGCCGATGGCCTGCTGCACAAATTTTTCGGATACCACGCAGACATAGCGCCCGGCATCGCGGGTATCATCCAGCCAGCGGCCCGCCAGGATGGGGGTATTTTCTTTATAAAAAATTTCTGGACTATGGATTTTGCTGCATTTTAGTGTATCTGCCAAATGTGTTAAAAGCATGGAAATACTGTGAAGTTCCACGGCAAAAGGCTGGGTATTGCGGGATTTGGGCTTTGCTTTATGTATGAGGCTTCCTGGAGAAAGGGCTGCTGCACCAAAATTAGCGGGTGAGCGGCCAACCAAAGCATATTACCCAAATTGAAAACACACAGCAGGGTGGCCAACCCACTGCCACCAAATGAGCCTTACCGGAACCTGCGGTAATTGCATATTAAAAATGTGTGATGGGCCATGCCGGATATCACTCTCCGAAATCCGTCAATTCCTCGCCCTACCCAAAAAACAAAAAAGCCCCATTTCCAATAGGAAACGAGGCTTTGGTGCAAAATGAGCAATTTTTGCGAATTCTGCAAAAATATTTTTTACCGCTCCTCGCGGAAGTAGGAAAGGCCCAGATGCTCCGGGGGCTGGTTTTCCTTCTTTTTGCGCAGGCTGACCACGATTAGCACCACAATGGTAACCACATAGGGCAGCATTTGGATCAGATCGGTCATGTAGCTGGCAACGGTAATGCCAAGCAGGCTGGGCAGGAACTGATACAGCCAGTACAGCACGCCAAACAGGTAAGCGCCCCAAATGGCGTTCAGCGGCTTCCAGGTGGTAAAGATGACCAGCGCTACAGCCAGCCAGCCCAAGGCTTCGATCTGGCCGGTGGTTGCCCAAATGCCCTGGTTATAATCCAGAACATAATACAAACCACCCACACCGCAGATGGCAGCACCCGTGCAGGTAGCCACATATTTATACAGCGTAACGTTAATGCCGGCGGCATCGGCAGTGGCGGGGTTTTCGCCAACCGCGCGCAGGTTCAGGCCCGCGCGGGTGCGGGTGAAGAACCAGTGCAGCACAACTGCCAGCACAATGGCCGCATAAGCCAAAAAGCCGTAAGAGAAAAGCACCTCGCCCACAACGCCAAGGCCGGAAATCACCGGAATCTTGGCACTGAATGCTTTATAAGCCAGCGGTGCCGCGGTGTAGCTGGCACCGTTCAGGATAAACACACCAAAAAAGTTTGCCACACCCATGCCAAAGGTGGTCAGCGCAAGGCCGGTCACGTTCTGGTTTGCACGCAGGGTGATGGTCAGGAAGGCGTAAATCAGACCGCCCAGGGCGGATGCGATCAGGGCGCACAGCAGGGCCAGAATTACGCAGACAAAGGCGCTGGGGTTGGCGCTGAGTTTTTCGTAATAATAAGCGCTGGCAAAACCGGCAAAGCCGCCCAGGTACATAATGCCGGGAACGCCCAGGTTCAAGTTGCCGGATTTTTCCGTCAGGGTCTCACCCAAAGCGCCGTACATAATGATGGTGCCAAACGGGATGGCACGCAGGATCCATGCAATCAGACTGCTCATACTTACTTGCCCTCCTTACCATCATGATGGCCGCGCCAGACCAGGCGGTAGTTGATGAAAAATTCGCTGCCCAGGATAAAGAACAGGATAATGCCGGTGATGATATCCGCTGCATATTCGTTCAGGGAATAAGCAGAAGCAATTTCCGAAGCGCCGCGGTCCAGGAAGATCAGCAGGAAAGAAATCAGCATCATATAGAATGTGTTGAACTTTGCCAGCCAGGCCACAATAATGGCGGTGAAGCCGTTGCCGCCTGCCGAGGTGGTGGAGATCGTCTGGTCCTTACCGGCCACAACCAAAAAGCCGCACAGGCCGCAGATGGCACCGGACAGCAGCATAGTACGGATCATCACGCGGCTGACATTGATGCCGGCATAGCGGGCGGTGTTTTCACTCTCGCCCACAACGCTGATCTCGTACCCCTGCTTGGAGTATTTGAGGTAAGCGTACATCACAAAGGTCAGCACCAGCACCACAATAATATTGATGGTGTAGCGCTGGCCGTTGATCACGGGCAGCCAGCCAGCCTTGGTGGCTTTGTTCAGGGTGCCCAGGCTGGATGCCTGGCCGCGCATGATATTCGTCATGCAGGCCACAATGCTGGTGGCAACATAGTTCATCATCAGGGTGAACAGCGTTTCGTTGGTGTTCCAGCGAGATTTGAACCAGGCCGGAACAAAGGCCCAGATGGCACCGGCCAGCACACTGCCGATGACCATGGCGGCAAACAGCAGCGGTGCGGGCAGGCTGCTGCCAAAATACACCATGATGAGCGCCGCGGCCAGGCCGCCGATCAGCACCTGGCCTTCGCCGCCGATGTTCCAAAAGCGCATCTTAAAGGCGGGAGCCAGTGCAATGGCAATGCACAGCAGGCTGGAAAGGTCACGCAGCGCCCAGGAAAAGCGGGTGGTGTTCATAAACGTACCGTTCCACATAACGCCGTACACGCTGATGGGGTTCAGGCCGGTAACAAAAAAGATGAAGAACGCATCCACAACAAGTGCCAGCAGGATAGCAATGGCGCGCACCAGCACTTTTTGCACAAAGGTGGTACCATCCCGCTTGGAGATACGCACAAGCGGTTCAGCTGCAGTTTTGCTCATCATTCGCCCTCCTTTTGTACAAGGTTGGTCATGCGCAGGCCAACTTCTTCCTTGGTGGTGGTGCGGGCATCCAGCATGCCGTTGGCTTTGCCGCCGCACAGCACCAGAATGCGGTCACACAGCTCCAGCAGAACGTCCAGGTCCTCGCCAACATAAATCACGGCAACGCCTTTTTCTTTCTGCTCATTCAGCAGGTTGTAAATGGTGTAGGATGTATTGATGTCCAGGCCGCGCACAGCGTAAGCCGTCATCAGCACAATGGGCGAAGCCGCCAGCTCGCGGCCAACCAGCACCTTTTGCACGTTGCCGCCGGACAGGCGGGAAACGGGGGTATTCAGGCCGGGGGTAACCACGCCAAGCTCCTTGCGGATCTTTTCGGCCAGTTCACGCGGGGCACGGTGGTCCAGCAGCGGGGAGTGGCCTTCGCCATAGCTTTTCAGCATCATATTGTCCGTCATGCCCATGGTGCCAACCAGGCCCATGCCCAGGCGGTCCTCCGGCACAAAGCTCAGGTGCACACCGGCATCGCGGATATCCTTGGGACTCTTGCCCAGCAGCTCCATCGGCTTGTCCTCTTCGCCGGGGGCAAAAAACTTAACGTCGGAGCCGGATTCGGTATGCTGCAAACCGGCAATAGCTTCCAGCAGTTCTTTCTGGCCGTTGCCGGAAATACCGGCAATGCCCAAAATCTCGCCGCCATACACATCAAAGCTCACATCGTCCAGCACGTTGGTACCTTCGGGGCTGCGCACCGAAAGGTGGCTGATAGCCAAACGCCGGGTGGGGTCCTGCGGCGTGGTGCGGTTGATGTTCAGCTCCACCTTCTGGCCCACCATCATCTCAGTCAGGCTGGATTCCGTTGCGGTGGCGGTTTCCACCGTGCCAACGTATTCGCCCTTGCGCAGAATGGCCACGCGGTCCGAAACCGAAAGCACCTCATGCAGCTTGTGGGTAATGATGACCACGGCCTTGCCGTCCGCCTTCATGTTGCGCATCACGGCAAACAGCTTTTCGGTTTCCTGCGGGGTCAGCACGGCGGTGGGTTCGTCCAGGATCAGGATATCTGCACCACGGAACAGCACCTTTACGATTTCCAGCGTCTGCTTCTGGCTCACGCTCATCTCGTACACTTTCTGGTCCAGATCCAGCGCAAACTGGTATTTTTCGCAAATAGCACGGGCTTTGTCCCGCACGCGGCGCAGGTCAAATTTTTCGCCTTTGTCCATGCTCAGGGCAATGTTTTCCACGGCGGTAAACACATCCACCAGTTTGAAGTGCTGGTGGATCATGCCAATACCAAGGGCAAGGGCATCGCGCGGGGAACGGATATCTGCCGGCTGGCCGTTGACGATAATCTGGCCGCCGTCCGGATAATAGATACCGGCGATCATATTCATCAGGGTGGTTTTGCCGGAGCCGTTCTCGCCCAGCAGGGACAAAATTTCCCCGCGGCGGATATTCATGGTAACATCATGGTTTGCAATGACCGGGCCAAAAGTTTTGGTTACATGTTCCAGCTGGATGGCGTACTCAGTCTGCGGCATGGGAATGCTCCTCTCTGTAAAAATCCATCATGCGGTGCCGTAAACACCAATAGAGGGAAGCTCTGTTCAGTAACAGGCAGAGCTTCCCTCCATGTCAGTTCAGTTTGTGGGATCAGGCAACCGGGTCTGCATCCTCGGTAATGCCATCAATGCGCAGGGAGAAATACGGAGCGCTGCGCAGGGTGGATTCAGAGAAGTAACCATCGGTGATGGCTTCCTCGGTATCGCCCTGGTACACAGCAACCGGGGTGCCGGTGGAGTAATCATAGAAGGTCAGGTCGATGGGAGCGGTGGTAACGGTCTCGCCGTTGACGGTGAACTTGCTGGTGTCAAAGACATGCAGGCTGCCATCTTTCAGAGCTGCTTCCACTTCGGCAACCTTCTCGGCAGTGCCTTCGGCAACTTCGGGGCCAAGGTCGGTGATGGCAACAGCGCCTTCGTTGTAACCCTCGGACCAGTTGGTAACCGGGTTTTCGCCGTCCATCATGCTCTTGAACAGGTATTCATAGTAAACTTCCCAAACGTTGGTGGCGGAGGTCAGGGCAGCGGTGGGAGCGGTCTCCAGCATGTCGATGTTGTAACCGACAGAGTAGCAGATCTTGCCGGCATCCTTCTGCTTCTGGGTAGCAGCAGGAGCACCGGTGGAGTCAGCATGCTGACCAATGATCACGCTGCCATTTGCAATCAGAGCTTCGGCAGCAGCGCCTTCCTTGTCGATATCGAACCAGGAGTTGGTGTACATAACTTCCATGGCAACATCAGGGTAAACGCTCTGCACGCCCAGGAAGAATGCAGTGTAGCCGGAAACAACCTCAGCATAGTTGTAAGCGCCGACATAGCCGATCTTGACCTTGCCGTCAGCGGTAAAGCTGTTGGGCTGGGTCTCCGGGGTCAGGGTGCCGGACTCAACCAGCTCCTGCAGCTTCATACCGGCAACAACACCGGCAACGTAACGGCTCTCATAAACATTGGTGAAAGCGTTCTTGAAGTTATCCAGGCCGGTCAGGGCAGCAAAATCACCGGTCATGGAAACAAAAGTGACATCGGGATACTTTTCAGCTTCTTCTACGATATAGGTCTGGTGGCCGTAAGAGTTGGAAACAACAAGGTTGCAGCCCTGGCCAACCAGGTCTTCTGCAGCGTCAGAGCACTCAGCACCTTCGGGAACCTTGTACTTCCAAACGATCTGGCTGTCGCTCATGCCAAGCTTCTGTGCAGCAGCCTTGATGCCGTTGATATGCGCAGCAGTGTAGCCTTCCGTCTCGTCGCCAATCGTGATAACGCCAACCTTCAGGTCACTGGCAGCTGCATCGGTAGCAGTGGCAGCGTCAGCGGTAGAATCTGCTGCCGCACTGGATGCAGCAGTGCTGCCGCAGGCGGCCATGCTGAGCAGCATAGCTGCGGACAACACAATACCCAACAATTTTTTCATGTGTGAGTGCTCCTTTTCTTTTTATGTCTGGCCCGGCGGCAGCTGCCAGCCGGGGCCACGGTCCTGAAATCAAAAATGCGCCGTTTTGCTGCATGCTTGCAGGAAATCCGACACATTCTTTTCACATATGCTATTGTATACGCGGCGGGGACATTTTTCAATGCTTTGTGAATACATTGTTAAAAGTTTGTAAATTACGGAACATTTTTTACATTACGGCTGTGTTCTGCCAGCAAAACGCACAATCTTTTAGCTGTAAAGTATGACTTTTGAACAAAAAATGCATTTTAGCGGCGGGGATGCAGGTAGCGGCGGTCCAGGCCGTGTTTTTCTGCCGCGTTCAGGGCCAGCCACATCAGGGCAACCTCAATGGGGATCATGATGGTGTTTTTGACCATGCCGGTGCTCAGGTAGTACAAATAGCCCTTGCCGTACAGCATAGCTTTCCACACACTGCCCAGCAGCACATTGCTGCCGTAATTGATCAGCAGACGGGTCACGATCAGGCGCGGGATGGTGGGTTTGCGCTGGTAGAGCATAACGCCGTAAATCAGGCCGGACAACATGGCCGTAATCAGGTAGCCGGGGAAATACGGCTCGCCATAGCTGGAAAGCAGAAAGCCCAGCGTATCAATGACCGCACCAACGCCCATGCCCACCAGCGGGCCATAACAGGCGCACCCCAGCGAAACCACCACAAAGCTGAAATAGATCTTCAGGCTCTGGCCCAGCAGATAGATAGGGAAGCTTTCCAGAATAATGGCCAGCGCCGTGACCATACCGGCAAAAGCCAGAACGCGGATGTTCTTGAACTCATCGGCGGCTTGCTGCCAATAGGCCGCGGCATACAGCGGGGTACGGACTTGAACGGATTTTTGCATAATAAAATACCTCCATCGTGCGTGTTGCCGCACAAGGGAGGGTAAAGGGCAGGTGTGCAACCACACCCGCCGTTGCACACCTTTATGCAGCAGTGGGATGCGAAACCAGCACCGCGTGCCGGCAGCGGCGTGTACATTGCACTCCCCTGCCCTGCATCTTCGTCCTGCCACAACTCCCCGTTGGTCAGGCACTGCGGCAAAGCGGCGCCATTGCCGCTTTGCCTAACGCGCGGGTTTCTACTCTGCGTAAATATTATTTTACTGCTTTAGTATACCGCACTTTATGCAGATTGCAATAGTTTTTGCTGATTTTTTGTGGAGGGCGGGGGTAAGCTATAAAATTGGGAACGATGCGCATGCGTTTGAGGGTTTTATATGGGGATAGCGACGTGGTCAGGTGACCCCGCCCTACAGGAAATGGCAGGGCACATCACACTTTTTATCGTTTGCAGCAAAGCCAAAGCCCGCGGGACGATGCGAACATCGTCCCCTACAAATCATTTGCAGCGTTTGTCACAATCGGCAAAATTCCACCCCGGCGGAATGAGGGCATCCCGCCCTGCAGCCACTTTTATTGTTCAGCACATACTTCACA
>ERZ1026858.391-NODE-391-length-24029-cov-19.960791_pt1 | contig 24029 bp, 17 predicted proteins | sample MGYA00380159_ERZ1026858 | MGnify/ENA primary metagenome ERZ1026858 (study PRJEB33269, sample SAMEA4719795) | human gut metagenome | biome: human-associated habitat; feature: organic feature; material: feces | place: Cameroon | collected 2013-10 ...
TCGTTACCCATGGCCATCTGGACCATAACTTCGGCAACGACACCATCTACAAGGAATTCGGACTGAAGCCGGAAGTGGCACAGGGCGACGAGAAACTGATGAAGGGACTCAAGCACCAGGCTGAGACTTTCTATCAGATGCAGCTGGACATCGACTTCCCTCCTATCGGTCATTTCTTCGAGGAAGATGAAGTCATCAAATTCGGCAATCACGAATTCAAGATCATCGAGACCCCAGGCCACAGCAACGGCTCCGTTACCTTCTATTGCGAGGCAGAGCACGTAGCCTTTACGGGCGACACTCTCTTCAAGAGCTCTATCGGCAGAACCGACTTCCCTGGCGGCAGCATGTTCCGCATCATCAACAGTCTGCGCCATCTGGGCATGCTCCCAGACGAGACCCAGGTGCTTCCGGGTCATGGCGAGGCAACCAGCATAGGCGAGGAGTTGGCGCACAACCCTTACATGGACCGATAAGCCATCAAGATGATTCAAAAGAAAACAAATACGGAGAAGATAATCCTGGGCATAGACCCGGGTACCAACGTGATGGGCTACGGCGTGATTCGCGTGACGGGCAACAAGGCAGAGCTGGTGGTGATGGGCATCATCGACATGCGCAAGGAGAAGGACCCCTATCTGAGACTGGGTAAGATTTTTGAGCGTGTGACGGGCATCATCGACTCCTACCTGCCCGACGAGATGGCCATCGAGGCCCCTTTCTTCGGAAAGAACGTGCAGTCGATGCTCAAGCTGGGAAGAGCCCAGGGCGTTGCCATCGCAGCCGCCATCCACCACGACGTGCCCATCCACGAATATGCTCCGCTGAAAATCAAGATGGCGATAACCGGACAGGGACAGGCTTCCAAGGAACAGGTGGCGGCGATGCTGCAGCGAATGCTCAACATCAAGGAAGATGAAATGCCGAAGTTCATGGATGCCACCGATGCCCTGGGAGCAGCCTACTGCCACTTTCTGCAGATGGGCAGACCCGAAACGGGTGCCAAGCACTACAGCAGCTGGAAGGACTTCGCCCAGAAGAACCAGGGGCGCATTGGTGGAGGCAACGGCATGACCGGACCGCAAGCCAAACTCCTGGCTGCCATCAACCGTACTACGCACAAGTAGCATTCGTTGCAAAACACTTCAAGCGCACAAGCAGCATTCATTGCGAACACATATATCATATATGTATTGCACAACACATAAATCACAATTTTAAGAGAGATGCAAAAGATTATTAGCATTAAGGATGGCGTGACTCGTATGCCGGAATGGCGTATGGCCGAGCCAGTGAACTTTGAATCTTGCGAAGGCGAGCACATCGCCATCGTGGGACCAAACGGTGGTGGAAAGTCGATGTTTGTTGACATCATTGTCGGCAGACACCCTCTGTTAATGCACGACCCGGATTATGATTTCTCGCCCAGCACCAAGACGCTGGTGAGCGACAACATCAAGTATATCACCTTCCGTGACACCTACGGAGGCGATAACGACCGCACTTATTTCCTGCAGCAGCGATGGAACCAGCTGGAAATAGACGAGAATACACCAATTGTGAAGGATAAGCTGGAGGAGGCTTACAACATGGCGGGCGAAGACACTCCTGAGCGCCGCGAGTTGCAGAAGCACATCTATGAACTCTTCCACATGGAGCATCTGCTCGATAAATACACCATCCTGCTGAGCAGCGGTGAGCTGCGCAAGTTCAAGCTGGCATCTACCCTCTTCTCTGAGCCACGTGTCCTAATCATGGACAATCCGTTTATCGGACTCGATGCCGACACCCGCGACCAGCTGAAGGAACTCCTCAAGACGCTTGCCCAGGAGCATGCCCTGCAGATTATCCTCGTATTGAGCAAGAGCGATGACATTCCTGATTTCATCACCCATGTGGTGGAGGTAAAGGACATGAAGGTGATGCCAAAATTGAGCAAGGAGGTATATCTGGCTCAGCGCACCCCTATCCCAAGCAGAATGTTGAGCGACGAACTGGAACAGGACATCATCAACCTGCCTTATAGCGACCGAGAATATAAGAGTCAGGAAGTGGTAAAGATGAACAAGGTTCGCATTCAATATGGCGAGCGCATCATCCTGAAGGATTTAGACTGGACCGTGAACAATGGTGAGCACTGGGCACTGAGCGGACAGAACGGAGCGGGCAAGAGTACTTTGTTGAGTCTGGTTTGCGCAGACAACCCTCAGAGTTATGCCTGCGACATTGCCCTCTTCGGCAATCCCCGTGGCAGCGGCGAGAGTATCTGGGATATCAAGAAGCACATCGGTTATGTATCGCCAGAGCTTCACCGTTCTTACCAGCGCGATCTTCCGGCCATCCGCATCGTGGCTAGCGGTTTGATGGATTCCGTAGGTCTTTATGTAAAGCCAAAGGAGGAAGATATGGGCAAGTGCCGTTTCTGGATGAAGGTATTCGGTTTGGAAGGATTGGAGGAGCGTGGCTTCCTGAAGTTATCAAGTGGCGAACAGCGCCTGGTTCTCCTGGCCCGTGCTTTCGTTAAGGATCCTGAGCTTTTGATTCTGGATGAGCCATTGCATGGTCTCGACAATCACAACCGCCGTTTGGTAAAGGATATCATCGAGGCTTTCTGCAAGCGCAACAACAAGACCATGATTATGGTGACGCATTATAAGGAGGAATTGCCTGCGTGCATCGACCACAGTATCTTCTTGAAGAGACATGCATAATTGAAGGAAAGGCATACTCCTTTGCTGCGGATTGCAAATCCGCAGAGCCTAAAAAAATTAAAAGAGGGTGTGTCATAAGTCCATGACACACCCTCTTTTCTTTACTTATTTGAAAGAAATCTTTATTTCTTCTTTTTCAGTTCCAACTTAGGAATCTTGACTTTCTGTCCGGCTTTCAACTTTCCGGAGCCATTCAGAGCCTCAACGTAACATTCCATGCCAGGGCCGAAATATCGTTTGCTGATAGCTTCTATGGTTTGACCTTCTCGGGCAGTAACCACCTCTGCTACACCCACAATGCGATAGGCACCCGTTCTAACACGGGCATCCTGGCTGTATTTGCTGGCTGCTTTCGCCGAAGCATTTTCTGCCTGCTTTTTAGCAGCAGCAGCTTTCATGTCTTCCGCATGCTTCTTAGCTTCAGCAGCCTTCTTAGCTTCCGCTGCTTTTTGGGCAGCAGCCTGTTTTTGTGTTTCGAGCTGCTTCTTGGTGCCAGCTTCAGATTTGTTCTTATCAACATCAAGCGAAGCATTCTTATCAATTTGCTTGTCTTCAGCCTCAGCCATTTTCACGGCTTCGCTGGCCTGCACCATTCTGATGCTATCCTCTATCGCCTTCTTACGCATGATTTCTTCTTGCGAAGGAGGTGCCGATGCTGCCTTTGGCTTGTTAGCATCCTGATGATAACTATCCAACTGCAAAGCAAGATGGTCACGCTGCGCTGCCATCTTACCATAATTGAAGGCAAACCAGCCGATGCCACCGATTAGGGCAACCATGAGGAAACAAGCTACTATCACTAAATAGCGAGGAATCACGATTCCCTTCTTGGTAGATTCGAAAGTATCATAAGATTCTGGTTCTATTTCAGCATCAGCTTCTGATTCATCCTGTACAGACTCTTCTGGCTCGTCCTGAACATTCACCTTATCTTGAACTTCTGGCTCGTTCTGAGCATCCTCCTTAAGCTGAACTTCCGGAGCTTGAACTTGTTCCTGCTCTTTCTGAACTTGTTCCTGCTCTTTCTGAACTTCTTCCGGCTCATTAACTGCTGGTTTCATTACATCAACAGAATTTTGAACTATCGTCTCCGTTATGATTTCAGGAAAAGCTTCATTGCTGGTTTGAGAAGAAGCTTCATTGCTGGTTTCTGAATCACCGATAACAACCACTTCATTGCTTACTGATAGAGTTTCAGTCTTATCGGTTACTGCTGAAGTATCAGATTCATCCAAGAAATCGATAACATCAGAAGCCTCAGCTTCAGCAACCTGCGGATTCGCATTCAATGGTTTCTCAGCCTCAGCAGTCTGCTGATTCTCATTCATCTGTTCCTCAGATTCTTCAGTCTGCTGATTCTCAACCATCTGTTCCTTTGATTCTTTAACCTGCTGGTTCTCATTCATCTGTTCCTCAGCCTCAAATTTCTTGTCGATTTCATCAAACTCCACTCCGTCGTTCACCACCACCGTCTCGAACTGCGCAAATGGCTTGTTAACAATCTCTTTCAAGATATTATCAGGAGTAAAGGATATTTTATCTCTTCCATCGATAACGATACGTTCGCCCGTGTTCACATCCACGCTCTCACGATCCTTAACAGAGGTAACCTTAAAGGTACCAAGCCACTTCACCTTTACCTGCTTATCATCCTGGAGTCCTTCGTTGACTACATCAAACATCTTTTTGATGAACAACTCAGCCTCTTGCTGACTGAGTCCTGTTTTCTCAGCCAACTTCTTGCCTAAGACGTTCAAACTATTCTTACTCATAAGCTTCACCTCCATTCTTCAGCTTTTCCTTGACAGCAGCAACAGGACGGAAACCAAGTACAAGTTTCGGCGGAACCAGTTGGCGCTTCTTGGTTGTAGGATTCACCACCACACGCTCTAAACGCTTCTTTACCTCGAACGCACCAAAATTGGGGATAGAGACAATCTCCCCATCCTCAAACTCAGCAATCATGGCATCTATCACCCTACGCACCATCTTCTGAGTGTCGTCTTGCGAATAACCCGTCTGCTGAGCCAGTTCTGCAATATAGTCTTTGTTGTTCATCTTGATATTTTTATAATCCTATCTTTATTTCACGACTTCTCCATACAAGTCAAACTCCTCGCTGCTGGTAATCTTAACTTTGTAAAAAGTACCTACACGCAAGCGCTGGTCTGCCTTGATAAGAACCTCTGGGTCAACCTCTGGTGAGCAGAATTCTGTTCTTCCGATATAGTAGTCGCCTTCCTTTCGGTCGATAACCACAGGCAGGGTGAGTCCCACCTTGTTTGCCTCAATTTCTGCACTGATATCCTGCTGCAGAATCATCAGCTCATCCAGGCGGTGCTGCTTAACATCGGCAGGAACATCATCCTCATAGTTCTTGGCACTATAAGTTCCCTCTTCCTCAGAATAAGCAAAGGCACCCATGCGCTCGAAACGCTGCTCACGCACAAAATCGAGCAATTCGTGGAAATCCTCATCTGTCTCGCCTGGGAAACCTACCATCAAAGTGGTACGGATATGAATGCCCGGCACACGGTTGCGGATGATGGTGAGCAAATCGAGAGTTTCCTGCTTGGTTACATGGCGATGCATGCGGGTAAGCATGTGATCGCTGATATGCTGCAAGGCAATATCGAGATACTTGCAGACGTTTGGCTTCTCGCGCATCACATCGAGCAAATCGAGTGGGAACTGATTTGGGTAAGCATAATGCAGACGAATCCACTTGACACCCGGAATGTCGGCCATATCGCTGACTAAATCTGTGATATGATGCTTGCCATCGATATCCATGCCATAATAGGTCAACTCCTGAGCTATAATCTGAAACTCCTTCACGCCATCAGCCACCAGTTCACGAACCTCGTTCAGAATATCTTCCTTAGGACGGGAAATGTGCTTGCCGGTGATAAGCGGAATGGCGCAATATGCGCAGCGGCGGTCGCAACCCTCAGAAATCTTGATGTAAGCATAGTGGTGAGGGGTGGTAAGATGGCGGCGCTCGTTGCAGGCAGGCACTTCTGCCTTACCCAATTCCTTGAGCAGTTCTTTGTAGTTGAACTTGCCATAGAACTTATCCACCTCAGGCATCTCTGCCTCCAATTCCTTCTGATAGCGCTGGGAGAGGCAGCCCATCACATAGAGCTTGCGCAAACGTCCTTCTTCCTTCGCCTGAATAAACTCAAGGATGGTGTCAATGCTTTCCTGCTTGGCATCCTCGATGAAGCCGCAAGTGTTAATCACGGCTATCTCGCCCTGTGGGCGCTTTGAATCGTGCACACAATGGTAGCCGTTTGCCTCAAACTGCTTCATCAACAGTTCACTATCGACCAGGTTCTTTGAACAACCCAACGTTATGATATCTATCTGGTTCTTTTTCATTCACCTATACCTTATTATATATATGTATATACTAATCTAATTCCCGATTATAATTTTCCGGTTTCTATTTTGATTTCTTGAAGAGATCTATTTTGATTTCTTGAAGAGATCTTACTTTGTTTTCTTGAAGAGAGAATCTACGAACTCCTTCTTGTTGAAGAGCTGCATATCCTCCATGCCCTCGCCCAAGCCGATGTACTTCACTGGCACCTTGAGCTGGTCGGAGATACCGATAACCACGCCACCCTTGGCTGTACCATCGAGTTTGGTAATAGCCAGAGAAGTAATGTTGGTAACAGCAGCAAACTGCTTAGCCTGCTCGAAGGCGTTCTGACCCGTACTGCCATCCAACACGAGCATCACCTCGTCTGGTGCCTCAGGCATCACCTTCTTCATCACTTCCTTGATTTTTTTCAACTCGTTCATCAGGTTCACCTTGTTGTGCAATCTACCTGCGGTATCGATAAGTACCACATCAGCCCCATTCGCCTTGGCACTCTGGAGAGTATCGAAAGCCACGCTCGCTGGGTCGGAACCCATCTGCTGCTTCACTACCGGCACACCCACGCGCTCGCCCCAGATGGAAATCTGCTCTACGGCTGCAGCACGGAAGGTATCGGCTGCACCAAGATACACCTTCTTGCCAGCCTTCTTGAACTGGTAAGCCAACTTACCGATGGTGGTAGTCTTGCCTACTCCATTTACACCCACTACCAGGATAACGTATGGCTTGTGGTCGGAAGGCAAATCCCAATTCTCATTGTCATTGCTATGGTTCTCTTCCAGGAGACTGGCGATTTCCTCTCGCAAGATTCTATCGAGCTCTGAGGTAGAAACATACTTATCGCGAGCCACACGCTCCTCGATACGATGAATAATCTTCACCGTAGTCTCTACACCCACATCCGATGTGATGAGCACCTCTTCGAGGTCGTCGAGCACATCGTCATCTACGGTTGACTTACCAGCCACCGCACGAGCTAATTTGCTAAACACACTCTCTTTTGTTTTTTCAAGTCCCTTATCGAGAGTTTCTTTCTTTTTGTTGCTGAATAATCCGAATAATCCCATAATTATAGCTATATTTTTTGCAAAGATACAAAAAAAAACGAAAGCATCGGTACATTTTTTGGAAAAAACACCAAAAAAAGTACCGATGCATACCATTTATAGCCTATCTCTTCTCTTTAAAGACATGATTTATGCCAGATGAGAGACTATTACTGCAAGATTAAAGACTATTGTTAAGTCCCATCAGGGCAAGAACTGCCTCGTTATATTCATTGATGACATCCGCCTGTTTCAATCGCATATCTATCGCCTCCTGCAAGGCATTAGCATATTCCACATAGCTGATTTCACCATTTTCATACTCCAGGGTGCTGAGACGTTCTATGTCCTTCGCCTTCGTGATATTCTCGCCGCTGTAATATTCCATTCGCTTGATGGCATTCTGCAGGCGGTTATATCCCTGTTTGTAATCCCGCTCCTTCTCGCGCTGGTCCTGCTGCATCGCCAGCTGAGCCACCTCGCGGTCTTTCTGCGCAGCCTTCACCTTCGCCTTGGTTGCGCCATAGAAGAGCGGAACACCCACGGTTACTTCAAAACCGAAAAAATTGCCTTCGGTGAAGCGCTGGCGATTGATGTGATAGGGATCCCAGCTATCGATGAGAAGCTGCGAGCGCAAAGCCAGAGAGAGCGATGGCGCATAGCCCGTCTTGGCACACTTCACCTCTTGATCGAGCGCCGAGATGCGGTCTTTCTGATATTGCGCATCGGCAGTCTGCTGATAGTTGAAGGCCGCAGTCATAGGCGAACCCTGAGAGAAAACCGGGTTCCCGGCAGGCACCACAGGTGTGCTGGTATTGAGCAGCGCCATCAGACTGGTCTGCAGATTCTCAGCCTCATTCTTCACCTTGGTCATCTCCAACCGGTTGTCATTTCTCATGCGCTCGGCAGAAAGAAACTCCAGTTGTCTTGCCTCACCCGCCTTGTATCTTTTTCCGGCAACATCGCAATAGCGCTGGATGACGGAATCCTGCTGCAGCAGAATCTGAAGGCGATGGGTTTGATAAAGCATCGCATAATAGACATTGGCTATTTCGAGTCTGAGCTGCTGGGAAGTGACATTCAATCTGCTTTTCTCTGCCTGGGTCTCCGCTTTCAGTTGCCCACGACGGGCAGCATATACAGTAGGAAACTCTATGCTCTGCGAGAAGGTAAGTCCATTGTCAGTATCACCGCTGGAAGCCGGATTCTGCGAAAAGGCTATTTCCGTCTTGTCCAAATCCCAGGCAGTTCCCTGCATTACCTGCGCCCGTTCTATCGCTTTTCTGCCGGTCTGCAAGGCGATGTTCTGCTTATCAGCCAGTTCGAAACACTGCTGCAAGGTCATCTTCTGACCAGAGATGGCTGCATCAAAATGCAGAGCATCAGCCGATGAAGAAAGATGAGCATCAGCCAATGAAGGAAGATGAGCATCAGCCGACAAAGGCATCAGAACCATCAGAGATGCCATCACTATATAATTCTTATTAAATAACTTCTTCATACGTTTATAAAAACTTCTTTATACGTTTATAAAAACCTCTTTATCCTTTTATAAAAAACGTCTTCATATTGTCCAAGTCTAACGCCTGGTAAATGTCTTGTAGATAGCAGGCAAAAACAGCAGGGTGAGCAAGGTGCTCGTGATGAGTCCGCCAATCACCACCGTGGCAAGTGGTCGCTGCACCTCGGCACCATCGCCCTGCGAGAGTGCCATCGGGAGGAATCCCATGGAAGCCACCAAAGCCGTCATCAGGACAGGACGCAGACGGAGCATGCAGCTATCGATGATGCGACGATGAATCATCTCACCCGCACTGGTTCCCGCTGTCGGTGGCAACTGGAGCTGTTCCTTCTGCATCTGGTTCATTTGCCCGATGAGCACGATGCCGTTGAGCACCGCCACACCAAAGAGGGCGATGAAGCCCACGCCCGCCGAAATACTGAAAGGCATACCGCGGAGCCAAAGCGCCCACACACCACCTATCGCAGCCAAAGGAATAGCAGAGAACACGAAGAGCGACTCTTTTACATTCTTCACCGTGGCATAGAGCAACAGCAGGATGATGACAAGCGCTATCGGAATCACCACCATCAGACGACGGCTGGCACTCTGCAGATTCTCAAATTCACCACCATAGTTATAATAGTAGCCTTCTGGAAGTTTCAGCTTTTCGTCGAGAATCTTCTGGATATCCTCCACCGTGCTTTGCACATCACGCCCCTTCACATTGAAACCTACATAGATGCGTCGGGCACCATTCTCATGCGACACCTGTGCAGGAGCAGGCGAATTATCGATATCCGCTACTTGCGAAAGCGGAATATTCGTGCCATCCTTCAGAGGGATACTCAACTGCTCGAGCTGCTCTACATTGCGCTGCGACGGATCCATGCGAAGCACGATATCAAATTTTCTATCACCCTCATAAACGGAACCAGCCACTGCTCCGGCGAAAGAGGTTTCCAAAATTCCGCTAATGTCATCCACGCTGACACCGTATGCAGCCATCTTTTCATGATTGTACTTCACCTGCACCTGAGGCAATCCTGCCACTTCCTCGACAAAGATGCCACTCACGCCCGGCACACCTTCTATCATCTTCTTCACCTTACCAGCCTGCTGGGTAAGCACATCCAGATCATCGCCGAAAATCTTAATCGCCACATCCTGCTTGATACCCGTCAGCAACTCGTTGTTGCGCATCTGGATAGGCTGGGAAATCTCTGCTTCCAATCCCGGAATGGCACTCAAGGTTTCCTCCATCTTCTCCATCAATTCAGGAGTAGTCTTGGCCGAAGTCCATTCCGCCTTCGGTTTCAGCGCTATCATGATGTCGGCACGCTCTACAGGCATAGGGTCTGTAGGAATCTCGGCACTTCCGATGCGGCTCACCACCTGCTTGATTTCAGGATATTCTTTCTTGAGGAGCTGCTCTGCCTTGGTACAACTCTCCACCATCTGCGAAAGCGAAGTACCCTGCGACATACTCATCTCCACAGCAAAATCGCCTTCTTCCAAACTTGGAATAAACTCGCCTCCCAGGTATTTGAAGCCAACCACACTGACACAGAACAGAGCCACAGCACCGGTGATGACATCCTTGTTGCGGGCCAGCACCCAATAGAGAACCGGTCGATACCAGCCCTGCAACTTCTCTATCATCTTGTCGGAGAAGGTCTTTCTATCGTGCACCTTCCGGCTCAACAGGAGCGAACTTGCCATCGGCACATAAGTGAGCGAAAGAATGAAGGCACCGAGGATAGCAAAGAACACGGTGAGTGCCATCGGACGGAACATCTTTCCTTCGATGCCCACCAGAGTCATCAGCGGGATATACACAATCATGATGATAATCTCGCCAAAGGCTGCACTCTGGCGGATACGGGATGCCGAGAAGTGGACCTCCTCGTCCATCTGCTTCTGGGTCAGGGCGAAAGGAACAACATTTCCCTCTTTTTGACATTGTGCAAGATATGCCGCACGTACCTCGGACTGCGAGAAATGTCCCGTATTAATATGTGTAACCACCGCCTCGACAATGATGACGGCGGAATCGACAATCATACCAAAGTCGATGGCTCCTAAAGACATCAGGTTTCCATCAATGCCGAAGGTCTTCATCATTCCAAAGGCAAAGAGCATACTGAGCGGGATGACACTCGCCACCACCAGACCTGCACGCCAGTTTCCCAAGAAGATGACAAGCACGAAGATAACGATGAGTCCACCCTCGATGAGGTTGCGGGCGATGGTACCCTCTACTCTATCCACCAGATTGGTTCGGTCGATGAAAGGTTCGATGATCACGCCCTCAGGCAATGATTTCTGAATCTGGCTGATTCGCTCCTTCACGTTCTTGATAACCTCCTGGAAGTTCTCGCCCTTGAGCATGATGGCAATACCTGCCACCACCTCGCCTTCGCCATTACGGGTAACAGCTCCGAAACGGGTGGCATGTCCCAACTGTATCTTTGCCACATCACTCACCTTGACAGGTGTTCCATTCACAGTCTTCACCGTGATATTGGCAACATCTTCCAGATTCTTTACCACACCGATGCCACGGATGTAATACTGGTTGGAATTCTGTTCGATATAACTGCCGCCCGTATTGGCATTGTTACGCTGCAAGGCATCAAACACCTCGCTTACGGAAACACCGCTTGCATTCAGCTGGTCGGTATTAATAGCTACTTCATATTGCTTGACGTAACCACCCCAGCCACTGACCTCAGCAACACCCGGAGTACCGGAAAGCTGTTTGCGGACTATCCAATCCTGTATTGTTCTGAGCTGGGTGAGCGAGTATTTGTGCTCGTATCCCTTCTTGGCACGAACGGTATAATGGTAGATTTCGCCCAATCCAGTGGCGATAGGTCCCATCTCGGTTTCGGTATTCTTAGGCAATTCTTTCTCCATCTGCTCCACCACCTGGCTAACCTGCGAACGCGCCCAATAGATATCGGCGGCATCATCGAAGACAAGCGTGATAACCGAAAGTCCACTTCTTGAAATACTTCGGCGTTCCTGGATACGCGGAATATTGGCGAGCGCCATCTCTACGGGAGTGGTGACATACTGCTCCACCTCTTGCGCTCCCAGAGAAGGAGCCTGAGTGATAACCTGCACCTGGTTATCTGTAATATCTGGGGTAGAATCGAAAGGGAGGTGCACCAGCGACCAAACACCCCATATCGCCAGGGCTATAGAGAGAACTCCAATCACCAGTTTATGGCGAATGGAATAAGTAATAAGTTTCTGAAACATACGCTTTAATCTATAAATTAATGTGCATGTTCACCATGTTCGCCTGTAAGCGAAGCCAGATAATATGCATTCTCGGTTACAATCTTCTTGACGGCAGCTCTATTCTTACCCTTCAGCAGATGGTCGCAAAGCTTCACCTCTGTATATTTACCATCAGATGAACCCGTAGTTACCTCATGGCGGGAGAAGCTGTAGTTACCCTTGCTAGGAGATCCATTGAGGGCGAAGACATACTGTTTTCCATCTTGACTTACGATGGCCTGAGATGGCAGAGCCAGACACTGCTGGCTACCTGTGGCTATCTTTCCGCTTACATACATACCTGCGAAAAGCTTTCCGCCATGGGTGTTGCCAGATGTAGAATGCAAATAACTCTTCACGCTTGCTGCATCCAATTTTACATGAACAGCAACAGATTTCGAGTTATCGTTAAAGTATTGGTTCATGCCATAAACGGTTCCCGAAAGTTTTACACCAGGCTGATTGGTCAGGTTCAGGGTCACACGATTGCCCACCTTGACTTTCGCCAAGTCTTTCTCAAAAATATTCAGGTCGCATTCCACAGCCTGGGTATTCCTAATCTTCATCAAAGGAGTCTGCATATCAGCATAACTGCCCAGACTGGCAGTCATCTCGCTCACGATGCCGGAGATAGGTGCACGCAAAGGGAACGCTGTGGTAAACTTGCCTTTGGCTACAGCGGCAGTAGAAATGCCCATCTGTGCCAACTGGCGACCAATGCCCAACATGTTGGCATGAGCCACATGGTAATCCTTCTGAGCCTGCTGCAGGCTGCGCTTGATGCCGGCGCCATTATGAGCAAGCAGCTTCTGGCGCTCCATATCAATTCGGGCAAGTTCACACTCCTTGGCAGCCGAATAGTACTCACGCTGCAGACTCACCACATCGGTATTCTCAACAGTGGCAACCACCTGACCCTTTTGTACAAACTGTCCTTCCTTAACAGAAATGCTTTTCACGATGCCTCCCATCAGCGAAGCCACATCGCCCATTGCCTGTGCACGCAGCACGAGCGAACCCTTCGCATCAATGGTAGCATCCATCTCGCGCTCCACAGCCTCACCCATCTTCAAATCTACGGTGCTGACCTGCTTGGCTGTCAAGGGAATATGATCAAAATCTACTTCTTCGTGCTCATGTTCCTCGTGTGCATGAGCCTCTGAACCGGTCTGTTTCGCAAAGAAAGCGAATCCTGCCCAGGCAATCGCCGTAACGGCAACTATTAAAACAATTCTTTTCATGTTTGTTTTTTCCTTCTATTTTATAATTCTACACTACAATTTCACACTACGAATCTTATCAAAAATCCGCTGGCAAAAGTACACAAAAATTCTTGCAACTCAGTTGCATTCGAATCTTCAAACCGATTTTTGCAACCAAGTGGCAAACTTGAATAAAATCATAAAATAGAAGGAGGTCCCCGCCTGCTATAGCCAGCCGCCCGTTCCTCAGCAAGAGGAGAAGCTGCCACATGCTGCCATCTCACAGAAATGAGTGAGAGACAAGGGAGGATTAAAAGAGAAGAACAAGACAGCACCACAAACTGATGGCTCTCATCTACCAGCAACTTGCGGATGCCCTTCACAACCTTGGCATTGGTTACAAAGTGGTGCATCTGATGCACACGGCAGTTGCCACGGTCGGTATTCGACTCCTGGTCATGATGCTCAGTATGCTCATCGTTGATGTTGCCATCTTCCTGACACTGTTCCTGAACCATACAGATACGATCCATGTGGTGATGATGACTCACCACCGTAGATAGCAGCACGCTCATGGTTGCCATCCATAGACTGAATATGTATAAGATTCTCTTGTTCATTTCGGCTGCAAAGTTACGAGTTTTACTGTGAAATTCCAAAGAAATTATCGTAAAACGCCATATAATTTCTTAAAAAAGATAAAAGGTAGTACCCAAATACACCAACATGAACGTTATTACTTTAAAATTTCGTAACTTTGCATCAAAATTACATTATAAAAACATGAGAAAAGTATTATTAGTTTTCCAACTACTCCTAGCAGTAGTCATGGCCAACGCTCAGATGCTGAACCCCGTAAAAGTGTCCAGCACTTTGAAGACCAATGGGTCTGCGGAGGCAGAAATCGTATTTAGTTGTAAGATTCAACCTGGATGGCATGTCTATTCTACTGGCCTTGGCGCAGATGGTCCTATCTCCGCCAGTTTCCACGTCAACAAGATGGATGGTGCCGAACTGGTTGGCAAGTTAAAGGCAAAAGGAAAAGAGATTTCCACCTTCGACCCTCTCTTCGAGATGAAGTTACGTTACTTTGAAGGAAGCGCTACCTTTGTTCAGAAGATTAAGTTCACCAAGCCAAAGTATGACATTGATGCTTACCTGGAGTATGGTGCCTGCAACGAGCAGAACTGCCTGCCACCTAGCGAGGCTAGCATCAAGAAGAGCGGCACGTCACCAGCTGTAGATAGCAAGGAGGCTGCAAAGGTCAATGCAGAAACTGCTGCCAATGAAGTGGATGCAGCAGCTCTGGCTAAGGCAAAGGCCGACTCTTTGGCAAGTCTTGCCAATGCAGAGAAAGTTGATAGTACAGCCACTATCGACCCTGCCTTTTCTGTAGCCGTAGATAGCGATGATGCAAAGGCCTGGTGGAAACCTGTAGTGAAGGAGTTGCAGTCTTTCGGTGGCAACAATGACATCGCAAGCCATGGCATCCTGTATATTTTCATCATCGGTTTCGTAGGCGGCCTGCTCGCACTCGTGATGCCTTGCATCTGGCCTATCATCCCTATGACTGTAAGTTTCTTCCTGAAGCGTGCCAAAAACGACAAGAAGAAGGGTATCCGTGATGCCATCACATACGGCTTGAGTATCGTGGTCATCTACCTGGTTCTCGGTCTTGCAGTTACAGCCATCGCCGGTCCTAGCACCCTGAATGCCTTAAGTACAAGCGCCGTATTCAACATCATTCTCTTCCTGCTTTTGGCAGTATTTGCGTTCTCTTTCTTCGGATGGTTCGAAATCAAGTTGCCAGACAGCTGGGGAAATGCAGTAGATAGCAAGGCTTCAAGCACCACAGGCTTGATTTCCATCTTCCTGATGGCATTCACCCTCGTACTGGTCAGCTTCTCTTGCACCGCTCCTATCATCGGATTGCTCCTGGTTCAGACAGTAACATCTGGCGATTGGCTCGCTCCTACTGTGGGTATGTTTGGTTTCGCATTGGCTCTCGCCCTTCCATTTACCCTCTTTGCCCTCTTCCCATCATGGTTGAAGTCGGCTCCAAAGTCAGGTTCTTGGATGGAGACTATCAAGATAGTACTTGGTTTCATTGAGCTCGCCTTCTCTTTGAAGTTCCTGAGCGTTGCCGACCTGGCTTACGGCTGGCACATCATGGACCGCGAGGTGTTCCTTGCTCTTTGGATTGTCATCTTCGGTCTTTTGGGTCTCTACCTCATCGGTAAGCTCAAGTTCCAGGTGGATGCCATCGGTGGCGACATCAACAAACCTATGCCAGTGGCTTGCATCATGCTGGGTCTTTGCTCTCTGGCATTCTCAGTATATATGATTCCTGGTCTTTGGGGTGCTCCATGTAAGGCCGTAAGTGCTTTCGCACCACCTATCAACACCCAGGACTTCAACCTCAATACCAAGACTGTAGAGCCTGAGTACAAAGACTACGAGATGGGTATGGCTGCTGCAAAGGCTGCGGGCAAGCCTGTTCTCATCGACTTCACCGGCTTCGGCTGCGTAAACTGCCGCAAGATGGAGGCTTCTGTATGGACAGATCCATCTGTGGCTGACAAACTGACAAAGGATTACGTGCTCATCTCTCTCTACGTAGATGACAAGACTCCGTTGCCTCAGCCTATGGAAGTAGAGTTCAACGGCGAGAAACGTACACTCCGCACCATCGGTGACAAGTGGAGCTACTTGCAGGCAAGCAAGTTTGGTGCCAACGCCCAGCCTTTCTACGTGGCAGTAGATAACGAGGGTAACCCTCTCACAGGCTCGTTCAGCTTCAAGGAAGACGTAAGTGCTTACCTCGATTTCCTGAACAAGGGTTTGGAGCAGTATCGTAAATAACATTAAACAAGCATACAGGAAGCGAGGATGGCATATTATTTGCTACCTCGCTTTCGTCATTTTAAGTGAAGAAATGCATTGTAAAAAAATCAACACATATATAATATAATATAAATATGAACACAAAAGAAGTTCCAGTCCTGCTTTTGACAGGCTATCTGGGCAGTGGAAAGACTACTCTGCTCAACAAGATTTTGGCTAACAAGAAAGGTATCAAGTTTGCTGTCATCGTCAATGATATCGGCGAGGTGAACATTGATGCGGCGTTAATTGAGAAAGGTGGCGTAGTGGGTCAGAAAGACGATTCGCTTGTTTCTCTGCAGAACGGCTGTATCTGCTGCACCCTGAAAATGGACCTTGTGGAGCAGTTGAAGGAGATTGTAGATATGAAGCGCTTTGATTATATCGTCATTGAAGCCAGCGGAATCTGCGAGCCAGCACCTATCGCCCAGACCATCTGTTCTATCCCATCTCTCGGTCCTCAATACATCAAGAACGGCATCTTGCGCCTCGACAGCATCGTGACCGTTGTAGATGCCCTCCGCATGAAAGATGAATTTGCCAACGGTTCCGACCTGATGAAACAAGACATCGATGAGGAAGACTTGGCATCGCTCGTTATCCAGCAGATGGAGTTCTGCAACATCATCCTCTTGAACAAGGCTGCAGAAGTTGAACCAAAGGAGTTGGAGCACCTGAAACAGATTATCCGTGCCATCCAGCCAAAGGCGGAAATCTTTGAGTGCAACTATGGAGATGTAGATCTCGACCTCATCGTCAACACCCACAAGTTCGATTGGCAGACTGTAGCTACATCTGCCGGCTGGATTCAGGAGATAGAATCTGAAAGAAACGGCGAAAAGGAGGAGGAAGAGGATCATCATCATCACGACGAAGAGGAACATCATCATGAGCACCATCATCACGACGAAGATGATGACGAACATGAACACGATGAACATGAGCATCACCACCACCATCATCACCACGATCACGACCATGATCACGAAGGTGGCGAGGTAGAGGAATATGGCATCGGAACCTTCGTATATTATCGCCGCAAGCCATTCGATCTGGCTCTCTTCGATGAGTTCGTAGCAAGAAAGTGGCCTCGCGATGTGGTACGCGCCAAGGGTATCTGCTATTTCTCAGATGAGCGTGACATGTGCTACGTCTTTGAGCAGGCAGGACAGCAGAAGACAGTGAAGCAGGCAGGACAGTGGCTTGCCACCATGCCAGCCGACCAGCTTGCAGAACTCCGCAAGAATAATCCTCAACTTGAAAAAGAATGGGACGAGGAGTATGGCGACCGCATGATCAAGCTAGTCTTCATCGGTCAGCACATCAAGGAACAGAAGGATGCCATCATCGCAGAACTAGACAAGTGCCTGGCTCTCTAACCATCATTCAGGAAATTAAGAAAAGCCGGAAAAATCCAATAAAACGGGACTATTTCTTGACTTAAAATAAAAAACGGGGGAAAAATTGCAGTATTTTTGCAGTTTTTTCCCCGTTTGTACTTTTAATTCGTTTTTTTTTGTTAAATTTGCACCCGATTAATAATAATTAGCGAATGTATAAAGAAATGAAGACCGATTTTCGACCTGCATATGTCAAGGACTTTGAGGCTTGCTGGAATATCATCGACCAAGCTCGTCGCTCCATGATTGCCTCTGGCCGCCACCAATGGACCAGTGACTACCCTGCCGAGCACGATATAAAAGAAGACATCAATAATGGCAATGCCTACGTGCTCACTGTAGATGGCGAAGTAGCTGTCTATGGAGCTGTCATCCTCAATGGTGAGCCACAATACGATTTCATCGATGGCGACTGGCTTACCACAGGTGACTACTATGTAATTCATCGCTTTGCCACACTCCCTAAATATCAGAGAGAAGGTTTAGCACGTATATTTATAAATAAGGTGAACAGTCTCTGCGAAGTAGAAAAGATACCAAGCATCAAAGTAGATACTAACTTTGACAACCTGCCGATGATTGGCCTCCTTTCAAAAATGGGCTTCAGCATCTGCGGAAGAATCAATTATGGCAACCGTGGTATGCGTTTCGCTTTCGAGAAACTTACCATACAACCGCAAATTTATTAAGAATTAATGGAAGATAAAATGATATTGATGAGAAGCTTGGTTGAACAACTCAACCAGGCTTCTGACGTTTATTATAACGGCAAAGGGGAACTGATGACCGACTATGAGTGGGATGCCAAGTTTGACCAGCTCAAGAAACTGGAAGAGGAAACGGGTGAAGTTCTCCCCGATTCTCCCACCAACAAGGTATCAGAAGATTCCATCGTAGGTCAAAAGGAAGAACATGAATTTGCCGCACTGTCTCTCGCCAAGACAAAATTGGTAAGCGACCTGGTAAAATGGGCAGAAAATCGCCCTATCTGGATTTCCTGGAAGTTAGACGGACTTACCCTTGTTGTGACCTACGATAATGGCAAACTTGCCAAAATCGTGACCCGTGGTAATGGTCATATCGGAACCAACATCACCCACCTGGCATCAGCCATCAGTGGCATTCCAAAGACCATCAAGGAAAAGGGACATCTTGTGATTCGCGGAGAGGCAGTTATTTCCTATGCCGACTTCGAGCAGTTTATCATCGAAAGCGAAGGCGACTATGCCAACCCAAGAAATCTTGCATCAGGCTCCCTTTCGCTCAAAGATGCAGAAGAAGTGAAGCAGCGCCATATCCAGTGGATTCCTTTCACTCTGGTCTATACAGAACAGGAAGTCAACTCATGGGGCGAACGCATGCAGATGTTGCAGGATTTAGGCTTCAAGCCGGTGGAAAGAACCCGAATCGAACATCCTGACGAAGCAAGCATCCAGGCAGAAATCGACCGCTTCACCCAAAAGGTGACCGACAAGACCAACCCTTATCCTGTGGATGGACTCGTTATCTGCTACGATGATACCGCCTATGCAGCTACCGGTTCCGTAACCGGGCACCATGCCACAAGAGCAGGCTATGCCTTTAAATGGCAGGACGAGCATGCAGATACAGAGTTGGACCACATCGAATGGTCATGTGCAGCCAACACCATTACTCCTGTAGCCGTATTCAAGCCTGTAGAACTGGAAGGAACCACCGTTCAGCGTGCCTCACTCTGCAATGTTAGTGAATGCGAGCGACTGGGCATTGGAGGCAAGGGAAGCAAATTGCAGGTCATCAAGGCAAACAAGATTATCCCGAAAATTATCAACGTTACAGAGCCAGTAGGTATTTTCGAAATCCCAACAGAATGCCCTGTTTGCCATGCCGCAGCTACCGTCAGGGAAAGCGATACCGGTACTAAGACCTTACATTGCACCAATCCTCACTGTGCAGCCAAGCAAATCAAGAAGTTTGCGAGATTCGTGAGCAAGGAAGGCTTGAACATCGAAGGAATCTCAGAGCAGACTATCTGGAAACTGGTAAACGAGGGGCTGATTAGCGAATATGCCGATTTCTATCATCTCGGCGAGCATGCCTACGAGATAGCAGCCTGGGAGGGATTTGGCAAGAAGAGCGTTACCAATATGCTGGAAAGCATTAGAAAGAGCCGACAGACTGATGGTCGTCATCTGCTCTATGCGCTCAACATTCCTCTCTGCGGTGGCGATGTAGCAAAGAAACTCATCGAACGTTACCCAGTGAAAGAACTGATAGAGACAGCTCGCCTCTGCATGTTCGATGACGAATTTGCCAGCATCGATGGCATCGGTCCTGAAAAAAGCGCCAAGTTCATTGGCTGGTTCAAGGATGATACAAACTTTGCCCATGTACAGAAGCTGATGAAAGAACTGGAAATCGTAGAACAGGAACCCGTAGAGAAAGGAAGCGCCTGCGATGGCTTGACCTTTGTTGTTACAGGCGATGTGCATCACTATAAAAACCGCAATGAACTGAAGGCTTACATTGAGAGCCAAGGCGGCAAAGTGACGGGAAGCGTAAGCAAGAGTACCAATTTCCTGATCAACAATGATGCTACTTCCCAAAGTTCCAAAAACAAAAAAGCACATGAACTCAACATTCCTATTATTACAGAAGATGAGTTCGTGGAGAAATTCGGATAAAAAAGAAATTCAGATAAAAAAGAAATCCCTTAGGCTTGATGAAGTCTAAGGGATTTCTTTTATACTTTTATACTGTTATTCTTGAGAATTAATTTGTTCCGCAATATTGTCCCATAAAGAGGATACCCCCGCTTTGAGTATCCTGAATCATATAGACAAATGGATGGTCGGCATGAAAATCAACATGGCGCACCTCCATAGGTGCAGCAGAAGTCAGCATGATTGCCGCAGTTACAGCCGCCGCCTTCGTTCCACGCTCACTCACCTCAATCTTCGCCTTCTGGAGCATCTTGCTTACATAGAAATCACCACTTGCAAAACGAGAGAAGTCAGCCTTGGCAGGATTAAAGATGGAAGGAGCACCCAGCTCGCTGATGATACCATTGAGCGACAGATTCTGCTCGATAGTAAACTTAGGCAACTTCAGGTTGACCAAACATTCTTCCATATCGTGACCAAGATTCATAACCTTCTCTGCATTCAAGCCCTTCATCATATCATCAATGCTCTTGCCCTCGTTAGGAAGAAGCACCATCATTCGATAAGTACCATTACCATACGGAAGATCGATAGCCTTGAAGGTGTCATTCTCGGAATAGTAGAACTTCTTAACCTGACGCATCATCTGCACTTTCTGTATATTACGTGTATAACCACGGAAGTTCTCTTCCTTCGTGTTTCGGGCATCAAACTTCGACTGCCATGTACCATTAAAGAAGATGGCATTCATCAGATATGAAACAGCCTGTGGATCCACACGGTCGATAATCTGAGGAACCATGCCCTGAGTCTTCTCCTTGCACCATCCATTGATATGTTTGGTTGTCTTGCCAGAAGTAAAGTCAAGGCTTTCGATTTCAGCCTGATAACTATCACCTACCTTCTTACTGAAATTCTCCTTTACAGAAAAATTCTTGTTAACAGCAATGAAGTTGGCAATCTCTACCTTGGTCTGTTTGTCAAGTTTACCAGCTGTAGAGAGAATCGCCTTGTAGGTTTCATTTAAGTCATCCACACTAACACCCTCGCATCCAATAGCTTTCAAAATCTCCTGCTGAGTATTTCCATCAGCACCATTCGCCAACATACCCATCAGGTAAGCCACGCTCATAGGTGAGACTACCTGTGAAGACTGACCCGAGATTTTATCAAACAATCGAAGTGCAAACTCATTATTCTTATTGATAACATCATGCTGCTTTTCAGAAAGAACCAGATAGCTATTATCTAAATCCTCTTCATTCTTTCCCATGTCACTGCTTTCACCTACGTTAGAACCACCATATATTTTCTTGCTACCAGAGCAAGAAGTCATCGTCATCGCAGCCATCATCATGAGGGCTGCACTAAACATTTTACCATAATTACTCTTCTTCATAATCATTTAATTTCGTTGATAATCTGTCTATGAAATGACAAAACCAATGATTCCTTGCATCAAGCTGCATAAAATTAAGACTCATTAACGGTTTGTTTGCCTGGCATCACACGCAAATGGTATCTGTTGCCATCAAACTCCACACGCATTAAGCTCTGTGGATTAGCAATTTTAGCCAGTTCAAGAGCCACATGTCCCATCGTCCTGCGAAGATTCAATTCAATACAAGGCACTAGTTCCAATTCATCATTCTTTGAAGCAATCATCATATCCACCCCAAAAGGACCGCTATAGACATCCTTCAAGGCAGGCTCCATGATATCCATAATTCTCTGACATGCAGCAGCAAGAGTCTCCTGATTCACGTATTGCAACAACATATTCTGTTTATCTTCTTCCGAGCAAAGCAAGTTGCCGGAATAAGCATTCTTAACCGTATCAAACAATGAAAGTCCAAGATAGTTCACCTTACCGTCACGCATTTCAAATTCCATTCCGAAATCCTTCACCTTATTATAATAAGGCTCCACAGTAACGCCTCCTTGATGAGCAATGACATTACGTGTCCAACGCTCAAAGGCAGGATACTCCCCAGCTGTTCGGAATTCATCGGCAGCAACATACTTCACGCCCCTACCGCTGCTGCTCCATGGAGCCTTGACCACAGCTTTTCCATGCTGCAGAACCAATTCCTTCACCTCTTGATAGGAATCGGCATACACCACGCCCTGCTGCAAATGCTCGGCAGCCCACTGTCTGCTACTAATCGCGCGTACCTTATTTAATATATCATCGGTAGGTAGCATGATTTCCGGCACCCTCATCTGCTCCAATTCCCGTTTCAAGCTCAGGTTCCATCCCCAGGGATGAATACTGTCAAGAAACTCCGTCTTGAGCGCATGCTCCAACTGTGCTTTTGTTATAAACTCAACTTTTTCTGCAAGATGCATTCCCAAATGGCGCACCTTGTCGAGTGCATTGTCGATGTCATCAACAAGCACCCAATCACCCTGATCTGCCCACAAGGCAGGAATAAACGCCAGGTCACTTCGCAACTGTCTTCCTGCATGAGGAGCTGTAAACTGTCGCAAATTAGCGGCCAAAGCCAAATCGTGTTCTGGATTGAAGATATGTAGTTTCATGCTGCAAAGTTACAAAATATTGGGAGAAAAATGGCACGAGAAGGCCATTTTTACGTAGAAAAGTGCTAAATAATGAAAAAAAAGTTAGTTTTTGCTATCTAGAGTTTGCAAATATAAAATATATTATTACCTTTGCATCATAAAAACAAAATTTGAATCAATTATAGACGCATGGAAGAAGCATTCTTCAGAACACATACTTATCTAGTAGAGCATACTGATGCCCCTGTGAGACGAACCTTGATGGATGAGATTGATTGGACCGACCGATTGATTGGCATCAAGGGCACACGGGGTGTAGGCAAGTCAACCTTCCTATTACAGTATGCCAAGGAGCACTTTGGACCACACGATCGGAAGTGCTTGTATGTGAATATGAATAACTTCTATTTCCAGAGTAGAGGAATCGCCGACTTTGCCGGCGACTTCGTGAAACAAGGTGGCAGAACATTGCTCATCGACCAGGTGTTCAAGCAGCAAGACTGGAGCAAGGAGCTCCGCAAATGCTACGACCTGTATCCGGAACTGAAGATTGTATTCACTGGTTCCAGCGTGATGCGGCTGAAGGAAGAGAACCCTGAGTTGAATGGCATCGTGAAAAGCTATAACCTGCGCGGATTCTCGTTCCGTGAGTTCATCAACTTGCAGACGGGCAACAACTTCAAGGCATACGAACTTGACGACATCCTGCGCAATCATGAGCACATCATCAAGCAGATTCTGCCAAAGGTAAGTCCGATGAAATATTTCCAGGACTACCTGCACCATGGCTTCTATCCTTTCTTTCTGGAGCAGCGTAACTTTACAGAGAATCTACTAAAGACGATGAACATGATGACCGAGGTTGACATCCTCCTCATCAAGCAGATTGAACTGAAATACCTGCCGAAGATAAAGACACTCTTCTATCAGTTGGCAGTAGAAGGAGCCAAGGCCCCAAACGTGAGTCAGCTGGCAGACTGTATCAACACCAGCCGCGCCACCGTGATGAACTACATCAAGTATCTGGCAGATGCACGACTCATCAACATGATTTATCCAGACGGACAGGATTTCCCAAAGAAACCGTCCAAGGTGATGATGCACAACCCGAACCTCATGTATGCCATCTATCCTATCCAGATAGACACGCAAGAGGTGATGGAAACGTTCTTCGTCAACTCGCTCTGGAAAGACCATAAGGTGCACCAGGGAGGCAAGGACCACTTCTATACAGTGGATGGCAGCAAGAAGTTCAGAATCTGCGATGCCCAATCGACGAATAAGATTCGAAGTAATCCCGACACCATCTATGCCCGCTACAATACAGAGGTGGGCAAGGACAACAAGATACCGTTGTGGTTATTGGGATTCCTGTACTAGTTCATTAAGGAAAGAGAATTTATACAAAACATATTTAATATTTTATCTAAAAGTAAAATGGCTAAAGA
>ERZ1026858.396-NODE-396-length-23955-cov-32.274100_pt1 | contig 23955 bp, 20 predicted proteins | sample MGYA00380159_ERZ1026858 | MGnify/ENA primary metagenome ERZ1026858 (study PRJEB33269, sample SAMEA4719795) | human gut metagenome | biome: human-associated habitat; feature: organic feature; material: feces | place: Cameroon | collected 2013-10 ...
CTTTATAGAGCAACATGCCTAAAATAATCTTTCAACCACTTATGATTGCAAATCCCCCGGCTTAATAGGTCGAACCTTTTTTACGACGGATAACATATCCGTCGGGACGCCTAGCGGAAGACAGCCCTATGCATCATCCGCCGAAAAGGAAAAATAGCTTAGCAACGTAATAAATGCACATCCCGAGGGCACCAGATTCGCCCTCGGGGTAAGATCGGAAGAAGATTACATGTGTTTGCGCACGCGTATGCTGCGCCTCGGCGGAATTTATGTCGCCCGCCGGGGCGCCTTTGCCGCAACAATATAATATCGTATAAAAAATATATAGTTTAAATTGTTTCAGCGGGCGTGAGCCCCCTAGAACTTTTACTTTTATTTATGAATCGTCAGCCCGACGCTGTGAAGCGGAGTGCTGTTTTTTATAGCATTATAAATACTTCCCCGGAATCTGCCGCAAGGCAAAATCCCAGGAAAGTATAAGCCCCCAGCCCGCTTGAGAAAGTAGGCTGGGGGCTGCTAGTAAATACGAATTATAATTCTACAAAGACATCATTTTAAGATCATAATATAATAATCTTGTATGTGTTGCGTCTTTATCATTTTGGGTAAGTTCTAAAAAGCTATTCTTTAAATAGAATGGTATTGCTTTTATGTATGCGTCAACTGTAATAAATCTACAACCAGTTTTATTGTCTTTGGCAAAATATCCTTTGATAAAATTCAGGAGTTTAGTTCCAAGATGTAGCTTTCGTGCATTTTCATCAACAGCTAATCTGCATATTTTTACTGCAGGATAGCTTTTAAGGCGTTTGGAATTTTTAAAACGTCTTTTAAACCTGTTAAACTCTGTATTGTTTTCAAACTCGGTTATGGAGATTTTGTCATTTGCTAAACTGAAGTATGCAAGGACTGCACCATTGTTATCTTCAATGACATAACTTACAGCTAATAACTCTCCACGATACAACTGTGACTCGTTAAGGATGAAGTCATTTAAGTCTTCATCCCCACAGTTGAAATTAGATATTTTGTCATCAATATCTAATCGTCGAATCTTTAAAGGTTCGCAAATTTCTTCATTATCGTTCATAATCAATTTACGAATAAACTCATAATATAATTATAGTCACGATTGATTTCTTCCATCTTTTCGCGGCTTTCCTTTGGAGGATTTTTCATCCTTGCTTCAAATACTCTGGCGTCTTCACCATAGAGTATTGGCGTTTCTTTTATAGGTCTTGCCATATTTCTTATTATTTATTGATTTATATTTTCTGCAAAGATTGTGCTAGCGAGAGCAATGAAAGCTTGCTTTCGGATTGCCGAGCGCCGCTAATCTTCTGCAAAGATACGCTGAATATTTGTAATCTCCAAATTTTCAGGCAATTTTTTAATGTTTATCTAATGGATACCAGGTATACCACCTGCACCAGATACTCCCTCCGTCCCCAACGGGGGCGAATGTAAATAACCGCTGGTGGAATGACCGAAGGGAATGTAACCTGCGGATAAGCCCCCAGCCCGCTTGAGAAAGTAGGCTGGGGGCTTTTCTTGTTATAAAAGAAAAAGTTTTTTCTTTTATGAGTTCTTCAGATTTTCAATAATTTCCAATGGTAGCTGAGTTGCCTCGGCAACTTGTTCGGCAGGTAGTCCCATAGTTAACAAACGGAGCGCAGTTTCTTTATTGGCTTCTTCCTTCCCTTCTCTTTTCGCCGTATCAATGGAGTTCTTGATGTCCCGATATGCCATCTTACTTGCTTCATACTCCCTTATCTCCTGTGGAGTGAATTTGGCAATCTCTGCCTCCTCAAAAAGACGATCGAAAACCTTATCGCACAATTCTTTAGGGCGCTGGGTAAGCTTATAGAGGTTCTTCAAGGCATAAAGCCATTTGTCATAGAGCGTTTCCAACTCTTCCAAAGTCTTATTGAACTTGGCTATCTCTACATAGATAAACTCCAGCTTATCATAGAAAATTTTGTGGGTAGCGGTATCACACAACTGCACATGGTGACGGATTTCCTCCTTGTCGAAGGCTTCCTCTTTCATGTTAAAGTTAAGTAGGGCAACAGTATAGATATGATTGAGTTTGAAATCCCAGTCATTCCCCTTGGGTGCCTGCTCACGAATCGGGAAAGTGGAGTAGAAGAGGGATCGGTCCTTGAAATACGCCTGGTAGGCGTTCTGCATTTCAACGATGAACTTCTCGCCGTTTTCTCCTTCACAATACACTTCAAAGATGGCTTTGCGGTCGGTATAGACATCTCCTACGTGCTCTGGATTCAGATACGACACGTCCTTTACAACCTGTCTGCCATTAAACAAGCTGTTGAGGAAGCAAATGAGCAATTCCTTATTCATTGCCGTTCCAAATATTCGCTTGAAGCCGAAATCGGTCAGCAAGCTGATGTATCTTTCTTCTACCTGTTTCATACGTCATTCTTTTTAAATCTTATGCAAAGATTTCGCCAGCGAGTGCAATGAAAGCTTGCTTTCAAATTGCCGAGTGCCGGAAATCTTATGCAAAGATACGCTGAATATTTGTAACCTCCAAATTTTTACGCTATTTTTTATAGCACAATGCTTTCCCGGAATCTGCCGCCAAGTGTTTTTGTACTTTTCACAAAAAGTGTTTCCGTAATTAATACACTGTGGAAAAATTACAGAGGAAATAGTTAAAACTCTATAAAATAAGCATTTAAGTTTTGTAGTTTAAAAGTATTGTAGTATATTTGTAGCAAGTAAAACAACCCCGTATATGTCAATATATGGGTAATACAATAGTGTATGATAATAAGTGATAAATAATTATAGTAGTAACTCTGAAATTTAAATTGAAACGACATGAAGAGAACTTTTTTAGCGACAGTTTTGTCGATTGTTTTTGCGATGGTAGCAGTAGCTTGCCACAGCAGCGATGAGAAAGAGATAGGTTATGCTGAGTTGCCAGTACAGGCACAGCAGTTTGTAAAGCAGTATTTCCCTTCTGCAACCTATTCCCATGTAGAGAAGGAGAAGGATCACGGAAAGTGGGAATATGAAGTGTTGCTGAGCGACGGAACCAAAATTGATTTCAACAATAAGGGAGAATGGAAAAGCGTGGACTGCAAATACTCCACATTGCCTGCCGGCATCATCCCGGATGCTATCGCTGCCGATATTGCACAGCGATATCCTTCGCAGCAACCATATAAGATAGAGAAAGAAACGGGAGGATACGAAATCGATATCCCTGGCTTTGACCTGTATTACAGCAGTAACGGAAAATTCATCCGTGCTGAAATTGACAGATAATGAACGTGAATCGGTCGGAATGGAAACCAAGTTGTTTTCCTTCTGACCGATTCTTTTAATATATAAATCTTTCAACGGAAATCTCTCTCTCCTTTTAATTAAATAAGGCGTATTATGGTAAATAGAGGATTACGGAAGAAGGATTAGGGATATTCCCCCGCTAGTTTAGGGAAAATCCTTACCCAGGCTGAGACTTTTGCCGTACCTTTGCAGCAGAAAAAAGAAACGGAAGTAAAACTTTTAATTAAGATACGATTATGAAGAAGTTGATTATAGCACTTGTAGCAATGTTCTGCATGACATTTACTACAGCTTCGGCAATGAGTTATGAGCAGGCTCGCCAGCAGGCTTTGTTCCTTACGGACAAGATGGCTTACGAACTTAATCTGACAGACGATCAGTATGAGGCTGCCTACGAGGTTAACCTGGATTATCTCATGGGTGTTGATACTTACGATGATCTCTACGGCGTTTACTGGCGCCAGCGTAACCTCGACTTGAGCTACATCCTCCTGGATTGGCAATATCGTAATTTCTGCGCGGCAAGCTATTTCTATCGTCCGCTATATTGGGACGGCGGATTTTTCCATTTCGGTATCTATGCTCGTTATCCTCGCAGAGACTACTTCTTCTTCGGTCGCCCGCATTTCTATACCGTTTATTGCGGCGGACATAGCTGGAGAATGAATGGCGGCAGAAGCTGGTATCATGGACGCCAGTTTGGCGCTCCTCGCCCAGAAAGCCGTGAACCGCATTTCGGAATGCGCGACAGTTTTAACCGGGGTGACTACGGACGCGGCAAGACTTTCGGCAACATGAACCGACAGAGCAGTACACGCACCACCGTGACCCGCGACCACCAGTTTGGCAATGTCAATCGCCCGAACAATGGCGGCGGTTCGTTCGGAAGCCGTTCAAATGGATCATTGGAAAACAATCGTTCCAATAGTTCCAGTTCATTCGGCGGAAACCGAGGCGGCGGTTCGTTCGGAACCTTCGGAGGTTCTAGCCGCAGTGAAAATCGCAATACCAACCGCAGTGGTTTCGGAAATAGTAATCGCAGTGGATTCGGAAGCGGTTCTACCACAAACAGCCGACCATCCAATGGCTTCACCCCTCGTTCTTCTACTCCAAGCAGCAGTTCGTTTGGCGGAAAACGTGGCGGCGGTTCTTTCGGAGGCGGAAGTCGCTCGAATACCAGCGTGCGCAGCTCATTCGGCGGCGGAAGCCACTTCGGTGGAAGAAGATAGGTTCAATCTCAGGAAGTAAGAAAGAATTCCAATTTAAAACCAAAAGTATATACCAAAAAAGAAGGGACATTCCAAGTGATTTGGAGTGTCCCTTTGCTTTTTTTGTTCTTTATCATTGGCTTGAAACCATGATGCAGATTTATATTCGAAAAAGATATTCTATGGAGCTATAAAGCTGATTTGCAAGGATATAGATAACGAAATAGGGAGCTGCCATCCGGATGCCTTCCGACAGGGACTCCCCCATGGCTTCTATCCCCTGCAACCTGTTGCTTACGGCTCCGAAACTCAGACTCATCACGATGACGGCAAAGCAGATAAAGGGCAGGATGCTGCGGCTGAAACTGCTTGCCTCTATCCCACCCATCACATTGAGCAGGATGGCATGGGGAACGACGGTGAGCAGCAGGATGACGGCGACGAACAGAACCAGTTCTATCAATACCAATCTCAAGGCGTTGCGATGGCGATAGATGGTGCGGTCGAAATGCAGCAAACCGCTGGTTTGAAGCGTTCCCCAGGCAATGCAGATGAGCAGCAGCCCCACGAGCCAGGGAGATTCCATATTTTCTGTGAAGGATCCAAAGAACCAGCGGATTCCCTCAGGACTGAGCATAGAACGGGGAAAAGCTTCGGGCATTGCTGCCGTGATGAGCCATGACAGCAACACCAGCACTATCTGCGCCAAAGCCAGCAGGAGCATGGCGTAAGCGCAAATCTTACTCTTCATCTGGCTGCAGATTATCGATGTCGATGATGCGGAGCTCGCAGGCACGAACCACCAGGCGGGTGGCATTGACGCTCATGCCGTTGTTGCCATCAGGAAAGAGTTTCTGAACCAGTTCGTTCTGACGTTTCTCCAGACTCTTCACGCCGAAAGGCATTCCACGGAGATTGGTAATCTGCTCCTTGGTGTAACCCAAGGCAAGATGGCGCAGGAAACGCTCGTCGTATTCATCAATCTCGTAGTTGACCAAGGCCTCCTGGCGCATCAGCTGGCTGCTCACACTCTTCTTGAATCTTTCTACTATCTTCTGGAGGATAGGCTGGTTGAAAACCAATTTCTTTCCGCCCATGCACGAAGCCACATCGCCACGGGTGAGCAGTTCCCCACTCTTCAAGATAATGCCGTCGCAGCCTGCATCGAGCACATCCACCCACAGCTTCTCGTTCAATATCTCGCCCGTGAAGATGAGTACTTTCACATCGGGATACTGCTCCTTGGTGTTGCGGCAGATTTCCACGCCCACGGTGGTGGAACCGCCCAGGCCCAGGTCGAGCAGCACGAGGTGGGGCTTCTGCTGCTTGATGAGTTTCCAATAAGCTATTTCGCTATCCGCCGTGCCGATAATCTCGGCTTCCGGGATATCGTTCTTGAAGATTCCTTCCGTGCCCTTCAACTCCAGAGGCACGTCTTCTACTATGATTACTTTAAAGTTTTCCATTATCTTTATTTATATCTATCTAATTAAATCAATTATTTTTCCTGGTAATACTATCTCTATCATCAGTTTGCCATCTTCCGAAGACTTGGTCTGAATGCCGCAGCCACGAAGGTTGGTGGTCTCTCCTATCTCTCTCACGATTTGGCGGGCCACCAGATACTTCATGTCCGAAGTGAGCGGCGTGAAGAGATGCGGATGCTTCTTCTCGTCGTAGTCCACATCCTGCAGGATATACTGGCAGATGGCGTAGATGGACTTTCTGTTGCCGCCCCTGTTATCTGCTGCCGGGTGATGGTATTCGTCTTCTTCCTTGATGCGGGAGGTGTAATTCTTCACTCCTCCTACTAGCAGGGTCTTGAGATAGTTCAGTAAATCACGGTCACACTTCACGGTGCTCTCCACCTGCTCCATCGCCTGCGCACTCAGCATGTTGTAGATTGATTTATAATAATCCACCAGTTCGTGGAGCGAAGTGACGTCGTCGGGTGTGGTGTCGATGAGCTGTCGGATGCGCGACGGATAGTACATCGTTTCGTGCTTCAGGGTGGAGAGACAGTTGTCGAGCACCGAGTTGGCGATGTGCAGCTTGTCGTTCTCATATTCAGCACGATGCAAATCATCTTCGGCCATCTCGATGTTCATTGCCTCGTTCTTTCGCATATCTATGCTTTTTCTCAGAGCCTGCAGAATCTGCTCTACCACCTTGTTGAGCTGCGGGAAGAGCTGCGAGTTGCGCATCTTATCTGCATCCTGCGGATTCCAGAGCAGGTTGATGCGTTGCAGTTTGCTTTCTTCATCCTCGGTGCTCAGCAGCACCTTGTTGATGCCGTTGATTTTATCCACTGCATAACGGTAGCGCAGAATGTGACGATAGTAAAGCAAATAGTACGCCAACGGCAACTGGAGCAGGAGGATGATGAGCAGGACAATGGCCACTGCCTTGGAGTTTTCTGATACCTGCATGGTGCGCACGTAGTCGCCCAGCGAGTTGTCGGCACTGCGCTCCCTGAAGAGCTGGGTATAGACCTTGTTGTTGCTTTCGTACAGTTCCCATTTGTGCAGGGCAAGCGCAGCCACGGCATTCTCGTTGCGGATGTCGAGAATCACATCGTAGTTGGTAGGCAGACCGTCGTGCAGCCATTGAATCTCCGCCGCCGTTCCCTTCTTGGGATGGCTTACCATCAGGTATTTGCCATCGGGATGAACCGAGAGATAGTAACGGTTGAGATAGGTTCTTGCCGAATCGGCCATTTCCAATGTTCGCTGATACCTACCATTGATATTGCAGAAGTAGGCGCTGTCGGCGTAGGCATCAGCCCGTTTCAGCAAATTGCCGGTTGCTGCACTCGCTTGGGAAATCATCAGGGCAAGCACCAGCACCATCTGCATTCTGCGAATACCGCAAGGCAAGCGGAAGGAGAACCTGCTGCCCTTTCCCTCCTCGCTTTCGGCGTGGATATGGCAGACGGAGAAGAGAGAGCTCATCTTCCTGTATTTGTCGATGATGCCCTTGCAATTGAGCAATCCGAAACCATGACCGCCCGTATAGGTGCGGTCGAAGACATGAGACAGAGTTGTTTCGTCCATTCCCTTGCCCGTATCGGCGATGGAAATCTCAACGTAACTATCCTTGGAAGCTGCCACCTGGCTATTCTTGGAAGCAGCTGCCTGGGCTTGATCCACCACCTGGGCGCTAATCATCACCTTTCCGCCGCTTGGTGTAAACTTGCGGGCATTATCGGCGATGGTATTGATCATGAAGAGCGTAAGAGTGCGGTCGGCCTTCACCACGGCATCTGTAGGGCGCACCTCCAGGTTTAAGCCCCGCATCTGGAAACTCATCTTTCCTTTGGCCACAATGTCGAAGAGCGGCTGCAGCGGGAAACTCTCGATGCGGAGACTGATGGAGCCCTGGCGCATCTGAATCCAATCGGTGAGCACGCCGTTGTACTGGTTAATCTGGTCGGCCAACTCAGAAATATACTGGTATCTTTCCTGTCGGATTGCTTCCGGTTCACCGCCCTCTTCCAGTCTATCCACCTCGTGAATCATGCGGTCGATAAACGGCGTGATGCTGTTAACCAGCGAAACCTTGGCGCGCTGCTCCATGTTTCTTCTTCTATTTTCCGAGATGTGGAACTGAACCATGTCGCGGGCTTCGTTCACTTCTTCAAATCTTTCGGATAAAGCATTGATAGCTTGTTTGTTATCGTCTTCCCATTTATGCAAAGGAATAAGTAAGTCCTCCACCGAATTATTCCTGGCCTTGCGGCGCTTCATGCAGTCGAAGAGATAAAGCAGGAAGATGACGAGGATGATGACGAAGATGACGGCGGCAATCATGGAGTTGAGCTGTACGGCATTGTCGTCCAGCTGGGCAGCACGTGCCTCCAACTGCTTATCCTGTCGGGCCTGTTCCTGCAAATCCAGGTAGATGTTGCGGTTGTAGTCGCTCTGCGGTTTCTTGTCAATGGCGGAATACACCAGGCAGAGTCGCTCCCTGATGGAAGCCACCAGGTCGGGAGCCTGAAGGATTGCCTTGTTCTGCGTGAGAGCCTGAGTCAGGCAATTGCCAGCCGAATTATAGTCCTTGATTTGCCAATAGCATTCTGCCAGGGTGCGATAGGCGCCTGCAGTCTGGTACACGTCGCCATACTCCGAGAAGAGATTCAGTGCTCTCTGGGCAAAGTTGCCCGCCAGCAGCTCGGTAGGCATCTGTTCCACATTGAGGTATTGAAATGCGGGGAGATTGTTCTTTACCAGAAAATCCCTGCGATCGGCATCCTGGATGTGTTCGCTGATGGCCTGTAGGGCATTCGCCTGCCAGTAAGGATACGGATTGCTGCCGCTCGCCATCATGTAGAGACGGATGAGATAGTCGAATTCAGCCTGACTGATTTCATTGGCAGTTCCCTGCGTGATGGCTCCTCCCGAACCATAGTTATAAAGATAGTTGAGATATTGGGCCGTATCCTGTTCCAGTTCATCGGGATCAAGCAGGGCAAGCGCCTGCTGCATGGGCCGTTCCTGCTGCACATAATAGAAATAGGTGGCAGCCACGATGTCGAACTCGCTCTTGGCATAGATGGTACGACGGTGTTCACGTAGCGGCAGATTGCTTGCCTCCTCGCCTATTCTGCGAAGGCGGCGCATCGCCTTTTCGCGATGACTATAGAAATCCTTGTTGCGGGCTTCACGCTGACAGATTCTCATATTCTGAACGTCTGCAATAAGGAGTTCTATCTGGTTGTCGCTGCGGTCTTCCACCTTCTCCAACCATCTTTTGGCAGCCTTATAATCCATCTTGGCAATGGCTACGAACGCCAGGTTGTTGCAAGCCTCCGCATAGCCCGCAGGATAGTCTTCGGCAAGAGCCAATGCTCTCGTTGCCAGCACCTTAGTGGAATCAAGATTACGATAGTGAAACGCATAAGAAAGGCTATTCAACCTATCAACTTCGCCCTTATGCGACGGCGAACAGGCTGAAAAAACAAGCATCGCCACCATCACGCAGACGATGGCGATGCCATGATTATGATGAAAAATTTTATGCAAAGGCATAAAGTTTTATTTTCATGAAGCTAATTGAATCACAAAAGATGATTACAGGGCTTAGGCGCGAGCCTTAGCGATATAACCCAGAGCCTCCTGGCACTTAGCTGTGATAGCTGCCCAATCGCCGGCAGCAACAGTCTCCTTAGGGAAGAGCTTAGAACCCATACCTACGCAGAGAACGCCAGCCTTAATCCATGGAGTAAGGTTCTCTTCTGTTGGCTCAACAGCACCTGTTACCATGATGTTGCTCCAGCGCAAAGGTGCCATTACGTTCTTAACGAATGAAGGACCACCTACATTGCCTGCAGGGAATACCTTAGTTACATCGCAACCAGCAGCCTGTGCATTGTTGATTTCTGTAACAGAACCACAACCTGGTGAATATGGAACCAGGCGGCGGTTGCAGACAGGAGCAATCTCTGGGTTGAAGTTAGGACCCACGATGAAGTTTGCACCCAACTGGAGATAGAGAGCAGCTGTGCCAGCGTCAACCACTGTACCAGCGCCCAGAATCATCTCAGGGCAAGCCTTGTCGGCCCACTTCACCAACTCACCGAAGATTTCGTGAGCGAAGTCACCACGGTTAGTAAACTCGAATACGCGAACGCCACCCTCGTAGCAAGCCTTGATTACATTCTTGCAGATTTCAACGTCCTTATTGAAGAATACAGGAACCATACCAGTCTCTTTCATGGCTGCCATGACCTGCATTTTGCTAAACTTTGCCATTTTTTTATGAATTAATAATTAATAGTTAATAGTTTATAGGGGGCTACGCCATAAGCAAGACGGCCCTATAAACTATAAACTTTAAACTCTAAACCAAATCTATTATCGCTGAACGCGACCATTAGCGTTACCACCTGCGAGGCTCTCTACCTCGTCAACAGAAACCAGGTTGAAGTCGCCAGGAACAGTGTGCTTCAATGCAGAAGCAGCCACAGCGAACTCCAAAGCCTCACCCTGAGTAGCCTTAGTCAGGAGACCGTGGATCAAACCGCCAGAGAAAGAGTCACCACCACCTACTCGGTCGATGATAGGGTTGATATCGTAGTGCTTGCTCTGGTAGAACTCCTTACCATCATAGATAAGAGCCTTCCATCCGTTGTGGGTAGCAGAAAGAGACTCACGGAGAGTAGAAACAACATACTTGAATCCGAACTCCTTCATCATACCCTGGAAGATGCCGTAGTAACCCTCAGCATCAGTCTTGCCGCCCTCTACGTCAGCATCTGGCTTGAAGCCCAGGCAGAGCTGAGCATCTTCCTCGTTACCGATGCAAACATCAACATACTTCATCAGAGGACGCATAACAGAGATAGCCTTCTCTGAAGTCCAGAGCTTCTTGCGGAAGTTGAGGTCAACAGATACTGTTACGCCATGACGCTTAGCAGCCTCGCAAGCCAATTTAGTCAACTCTGCAGCCTTGTCGCTGATAGCAGGAGTAATACCGCTCCAGTGGAACCACTGAGCACCCTCCATAATCTTGTCGAAGTCGAAATCTGAAGCATCAGCCTCTGCGATAGCGCTGTGAGCACGGTCGTAGATAACCTTTGATGGGCGCATAGAAGCACCAGTCTCAGCATAGTAAAGACCCACGCGGTCACCGCCACGAGCGATGAACTCAGTGTTTACGCCATAACGACGGAGAGCATTTACTGCAATCTGACCGATTTCGTGCTTTGGCAACTTAGATACGAAGTAAGCCTCATGGCCATAGTTAGCCACGCTTACAGCTACGTTAGCCTCACCACCGCCAGGGATGATTCGGAATGATTCACTCTGAATGAAGCGATCGTTAGCCTCTGGAGACAAACGAAGCATAATCTCACCTAATGTTACAATTTTAGCCATTTGATGTTTTAATTCTTTTATGTTTTTATTGTTTGTTATTGATTGACAAATTTTAAAGTAGTTGCCTTTTCTTGCCGATTTTGTGCCTTTGGCAGTCAGCCGGCAGACAAATAACAATACATTGTCGTTTATCGGTGGCAAAAATAGCTATAATTTCTCGAATAACGAAATAAAATCGTGTTTTTTTTCACTTTCACCCCTATTTTTCTTGTTTTTACCCCTGATTTTGTCTGTTTCTTTCTTTTTTTAGCTTTTTTTGTGCAAAAAATGCGCTGTGCATTCGCACAATTCAAAAAAATGTTGTATATTTGTGCCCGAAAGTCGATGTGTGGTCGCACACAGCCGATTTGAGAGTTAGTAAAATGCAAAAAAGCACAGATTTCGCACAGGATGGAATGAGATGAAAAGCGACAAGTTATCACCCGATGACTATTGAAGACTACTCCAAGTCTATTCGGGGATTACTCTTAGTATATCGGATATTCCCGATTCCCTAACATATATATAATGTACGCGCAAGAAGTGCCTTAAAGTACAAACTTAAAAACAATGGCCGAAAAAATCAGAATCAAGGATATTGCCGAGAGAGCCGGCGTATCTGTTGGAACAGTAGACAGAGTTCTACACGACCGCCCTAACGTGTCGAAACCGGCACGAGAGAAGGTGGAGAGAGCCCTCAAGGAAATGAATTACCAGCCAAACATGTATGCTAGTGCTTTGGCTTACAACAAGGAGTACACCTTCTATCTCCTCCTCCCGAAGCACGAGTCAGAGGCTTACTGGGAAGAGATTGAGGAAGGTGCGAGAAAATGTGAAGACCAGCGCCGTGATTTCCATATCAACCTGGAGATCAAGTTCTACGAGCGTTCGAACGAAGCCTCTTTCCGCGAGGTTGCCAACGAGATTCTGGAAGCCAGACCCGAGGGAGTGGTCGTGGTGCCTGCATCGCTTGCCGTGACACGCGAGTTCACCGAGCAGCTGCATCATCTCAGCATTCCATTCATCCTGCTCGACTCCTACATGCCCGACCTACGTCCGCTTTCCTTCTTCGGACAGGATTCCTTCTGCTCGGGCTACTTTGCTGCCAAGATGCTCTGCATGATTGCCGGCGGCGAGAAAGAAGTGATGCTGATGCGCCAGACCAAGGACGGACAGGTGATGAGTAAGCAGCAGGACAACCGCGAGGTGGGATTCCGCCACTACATGCACGACCATTTCCCGCAGATGCAGATCCATACGCTCGACCTGCCGCTCAACGGCACCCGAAACGAGTTTGTCAAGATGCTGGAGAAATACTTTGCCGAGCATTCCGACACCCACCACTGCATCACCATGACATCGAAGGCGCACATCGTGGGCGACTATCTTCTGAAGTCCAACCGCCGCGACGTGCAGATCATGGGCTATGATATGGTTGGGAAGAATGCCAAGTGCCTTCGCGAGGGAAGCATCTCCTTCCTCATCGCCCAGCACGCCTTCATGCAGGGTTATTACTGCGTAAACACCCTCTTCCAGGCCATCGTGCTGAAGAAGAAGGTGAATCCCGTGAACTACATGCCTATCGAGCTGCTGATGAAGGAGAACGTGGATTTCTATCGCAGAACGCAGATCTGATTCTCTGTAAGATGAGACAACTCTGCATTAAGAAGAATCTGCATTAAAAATAGAAGTAGAATAACATTAATAATAAACAAAAACAAGACTACAGAATGAAACTATCAAGCTTTATCAAGATTAACCCTGCTGATTCAGTAGTGGTTTGCTTGCGCCCTATGAAGCAGGGCGAAGCTATTGAGGTAGATGGCAAGACCATCACCCTTTTGCAGGATACTCCTGCCGGTCACAAGGTGCTCATCAACGATGCTGCCGAAGGACAGGACATCATCAAGTACGGCTACCCTATCGGTCACGCAAAGAAAGACCTGAAGCAGGGCGAGTGGGTTAACGAGAACAATCTCAAGACCAATCTTGCAGGTACTTTGGAGTACACCTACAATCCGGTGGAGGAAAAGCTGAACATCGCCGATGAGGGCAGAACCTTCAAGGGTTATGTGCGCAAGAACGGCGAAGTGGGAACACGTAACGAGGTTTGGGTAGTCCCTACCGTGGGTTGCGTAAACGGTGTTGCCGAGAAGCTCGTTGAGCTTCTGAAGCAGGAAACAGGCTGCGAGGGCATTGACGCCATCCACGCATGGCACCATAACTTTGGTTGCTCTCAGCTCTCGGGCGACCATGAGAACACCCGCAAGGTGTTGCGCGACATCTGTCTCCATCCTAACGCTGGCGCCGTGCTCGTTCTCTCTCTGGGATGCGAGAACAACCAGCCAGACGATTTCATGGCGATGTTGGGCGATTACGACAAGGACCGCATCAAACTGCTCGTTACCCAGAAGGTGGAAGGCGACGAGATTGAGGAAGGTATGAAGATTCTCCGCGACCTCTATGCCAAGGCTAAGGAGGATAAGCGCGAGGAGGTTTCCGTAAGCAAGCTCCGCGTGGGATTGAAGTGCGGTGGATCTGACGGATTCAGCGGCATTACCGCCAACCCATTGGTGGGCGAGTTCTCTGATTGGCTCGTGGCACAGGGCGGTACAAGCATCCTCACCGAGGTGCCTGAGATGTTCGGCGCTGAGACGATTCTGATGAACCGTTGCGAGAACAAGGAACTCTTCGACAAGACCGTTCACCTGATCAACGACTTCAAGGAGTACTTCCTGAGCCATGGCGAGCCTGTGGGCGAGAATCCTTCTCCAGGCAACAAGGCAGGCGGTATTTCTACCTTGGAGGATAAGGCACTCGGTTGCACCCAGAAGTGCGGTCGTGCTCCGGTGAGCGGCGTATTGCAGTATGGTGAGCGTCTGGAGACAAATGGTTTGAACCTCCTGTCTGCTCCGGGCAACGACCTCGTGGCAGCCACTGCCTTGGCTTCATCAGGTTGCCAGTTGGTTCTCTTCACCACCGGTCGTGGAACCCCATTCGGCACCTTCGTACCAACCATGAAGATTTCAACCAACACTAATCTGGCTAAGAACAAGCCAAACTGGATTGACTTCAACGCTGGTGCCCTGGTAGAAGGCACCGACATGAAGGAGTTGGTAAAGCAGTTTATTGATAAAATTATTGCCGTGGCCAGTGGCGAGGAGGCTCGCAACGAGCGCAACGGCTATCGTGAAATTTCCATTTTCAAGAATGGAGTAACATTGTAAAACATGGAGTGAGAAGTCGGGAACCGGGATTCTGATAGAGTCCAGTTTCCCTGCTTCTCTCTTCTCATTGAATCATTATGAGCATTAAGTCTCATTAAATAATCATGAGTAATCAGTCTCATTAGAATAATTATGAGTAACAAGAAAGGTTTGTTGGCATTATCGCCATTAATTTTGTTGATTGTCCTCATCGTGGCTTACACCCTCTATTCGGCGGATGCGAGTCATAAGGACACGAATCTGTCACTCACGGTGGCATTCATGATAGCCAGCATCTATGCGGTGGCCATCTCGGGCGGAATGCCCATCAAGAAGAGAGTAGATACCTACAGTCGCGGAGCCGGCGCCAACAACCTGATGCTCATGCTCTGGATTTACGTATTGGCAGGCGCTTTCGCTGCTTCTGCCAAGGCGATGGGAGCGGTGGACGCTACGGTGAACCTGGCGTTGAGTGCCCTGCCTGCCAGCATGATTTTGCCGGGGCTCTTCCTGGCAGCCTGTTTCATCTCCGTATCCATCGGAACAAGCGTCGGCACAGTGGTGGCTCTTGTTCCGATAGCTGCGGGCCTGGCGCACTCCATGGGGGTGAACGTGGGCATGATGACGGCTATCATCGTTGGCGGCGCCTACTTCGGCGACAACCTCTCGTTCATTTCCGACACCACGGTGGTGGCTACGCAGACCCAGAACTGCAAGATGAGCGATAAGTTCAGGGTCAACTCCCTCATCGTGGTTCCTGCCGCCGTCCTCGTACTCGCCGTCTATGGCGTGATGGGCTTCGGCTTGCAGGCGCCTACCCATATTCCTGAGGTGGAATACATGAAGGTAATACCTTATATAATAGTACTCGTTACGGCCATTGCCGGCATGAACGTGATGGCAGTGCTCACCATGGGCACCATCCTCTGCGGAGTCATCGGCATCGGAAGTCATCTCTTGGGATCCACTTCCTCCTACGACCTCTTCGGCTGGTTCTCGGCGATGGGCAACGGAATCGTAGGCATGGGCGAACTGGTAATCATCGCCATGATGGCGGGCGGAATGCTCGAAATCATCCGCGAGAATGGCGGAATCAACTACATCATCGATAAGATTACCGCCCACGTCAACAGCAAGCGTGGCGCCGAACTCTCCATCGCCGCCCTGGTGTCGATGGTGAACATCTGCACCGCCAACAATACGGTGGCGATTCTCACGGTGGGCAACATCGCCAAGAAGATAGGCGACAAGTTTGGCGTGGACAACCGCAAGGCGGCAAGCATCCTCGACACCTTCTCCTGCACCGTGCAGGGCCTGATTCCTTACGGAGTTCAGATGCTTCTGGCGGCAGGACTTGCCAATCTCAGTCCGATGGACATCCTGCCCTATCTCTACTATCCGATGGCCATCGGCGTAGCGGCACTGCTCTCCATCCTGCTGAGATATCCTAAGAGATACAGTTAATAAAGCTCCAGCCTTAGGCAGATTTCTTTCTGCCTAAGGACTAGAGCCAGAAAGAAACAAGATAAATCAATTCATTTAAAACTTTAATACGATGGACTTCTTACAGAGGAACCTTTTTATCAAGTTGCGTTCCGCCCACTTCGGCATTGAAGAGGAGATGGAACCCATGACTACATTCAAGCAACAGAAGATTGCCCAGATGATGAAGAATCTCAACGATGTTCCTGCGGGCGAAGTACGCATGAACAATGGTTTCCTGAACCGACGACTCGCCAACATCCAGGAAAATGAGCGTCACGCCATCGATACTTCCATCGAGACCCTGCACCTGCTGCGCATCATCGTGTCGAACATCAATGGCATTCTTGCCTACGGCATCAACCTGAGCGGCATCATCGAGATGGGCAACTACCTGCGCACCAAGGGCGACAAGGTGGATTTCGTGAAGCTCGACAAGTGGCTCAGCAAGCTGCGCATCCAGCGCATGGCACAGTTGCAGGGCAGCGTACTCATCCTCTTCTTCGATTTCGAACAGGATGAGATTCCCTACGTGCGCCATGTGGAGCGGGGAGCCTACAAGCTCACCCTGCGCTCGCTGTATTACAACGAGCAGGATATGCAGGACATCCACTTCAACGAGACGCAGGTAGGATTCGTGCACGTTACGGGCGGTACCATGCGCAAGAACCTGCGCCGCAGCATGAGGTATCTGGAGTATGCTCCCATCGAAACCATCAGCAATTTCTGCAACAACTTCTTCAAGTCGCTCTCCGAGATTGAGGAGTAGAATCATTTTACGAAGATGATTCCTTGGAAGATGATTTCTTTGGTGAAGATTCTTAGAAGATGATTCTTCTAGAAGAAGTTTACGATAATATAAAATATTAAAAAAATAAGCCCTTAACGCTACGAATATCGCATGATTTTCGTACCTTTGCACGTATGAAACGAATTTTTATAACAATTATATCGACAATACTCACACTTTGCAGTCACGCCCAGGTGCAATGCGAAGATACCTGTAGCCATGTTCATGGCATTGACATGAGTCATTATCAGGGAAAAGTGTTCTGGGAAACCATCGGCGACAACAGCAAGATGGCTTACGTCTATCTGAAGGCAACTGAAGGAGGAACCAATGTAGACAGCAGATACAAGCAGAATATCGACCTGGCGCATCGGTATGGAATGAAGGTAGGTTCCTACCACTTCTATCGTGCCCGTATTCCCCAGCAAACCCAGTTGGAGAACTTCATGGCGCAATGCCGCCCGGGCGACCAGGATCTGCTCCCGATGATTGATGTGGAAACCAAGAGCGGAATGGAAACGGAAGAATTCTGCGACTCCCTCTTCAAGTTCCTCCATCTCGTGGAGAAAGCCTATAGGCAGAAACCGCTCATCTACACCGGAGCCAATTTCTACGACAATTACCTATTGGGCAAACTGGACAGCTACAAGCTGATGATTGCCCAATACTCCAAGCGAGAGCCTGTGCTCAGAGACGGCAGGGATTTCGAAATGTGGCAATACACGGGTAAGGGAAAGCTCAACGGCGTGAACGGATACGTGGATAAGAGCCGATTCATGGGTAGACACAGATTGCGAGAAATCAGATTCAGACACAGATAAAATACGTAAATCAATAAACATTAAATAAAACTATGGCAATTATAAAATGTCCGGAATGTGGACGTCAAATCAGTGACAAAGCCCCTACATGTCCTAACTGCGGTGTGGAAATCGCAGGAAAGATTATCAAATGCCCTCACTGTGGAGAGATTTATTTCAGCAGTCAGGAAATGTGCCCTAACTGCCATGAAATAGCTTCAGCCGGTTATAGAATTCCTACAACGGTTGCCTCTGGAACTACAGTTAGAACTGAGGCTCCGGCTAGAACAGAGACTCCTATGGATTCAACGGAAGCTTCGGCTCCTGCTGGTCCAGCAGCTCCTGTTACTCCTCCGACTCCCCCTACTCCTCCTACCCCTCCTGTTCCTCCGACAAGACAGACTCCGATGGCAGCAGGAAACGGCGGAAACGGAAATAATGGAAACGGCTACGGAAATGGAAAATACGGCAATAATCCAGAGAATGAAGCCCAGCAGAAAGCCAAGAAGATGAGTGCCCGAAGCATTCTGATTATCTCACTGGTCTTCTCTGTTCTGGTTTGCGGAATCCTGTATTATTTCTACGATAATGCCAACCGCAACAAGGAGGAGGAAGCCTACGAGTATGCAATGCAGAGCAGCGACCCGATGGTGCTGCAGAGTTATCTCGACACCTATAAGGACGCAGAAGAGGCACATCGCGACTCCATCATGGCGCATTTGGAAATGCTCAAGAGCATTGACCAGGACTGGACCAACGCCCTGGTAAGCGGTTCAAAGCAGGCTCTGGAGGATTATCTGCAGAAGTATCCTAATAGTCCGCATAAGCAGGAGGCGTGGAACAAGATTGATTCCATCGACTGGAATGTGGCGAAGGCTGCCGACAACGTGCAGGCTTATCAGGCTTATCTCGACGCCCACGCTGACGGAGCACATATCGAGGAGGCTGAGAATGCGATGAAGAAGGCAAAGAGCCGCGACTTGCAGCCAGAAGAGAAGCAGATGGTTAGCGGACTGTTCAGGCAGTTCTTCCAGAGCATCAACTCTCATAATGCCGACGGACTTTCTGCCACGTGCGAAGACATCCTCTCTTCTCTCTTGGGCAAGACTTCTGCCACCAAGGCGGATGTGGTTACCTTTATGGACAAGCTCTATAAGGATAATGTGGCCAACATGAACTGGCACATTAACAATGATTACCAGATTAAGAAGCGCGAGGTGGGAGAAGAAGATTACGAGTATCAGGTGCAGTTCTCTGCCGTTCAGAACCTGGATCTCACGGATGGAAGCAAGAAGCAGAACAACTTCAAGATCAATGCCGTGGTTTCACCAGCCGGCAAGGTTTCTTCCTTCAACATGAATCAGGTTACAAATGGAGAATAAGGGGGAATGCCCCACACGCCCTGAAAGGGCAGAAGCTCCTAGCCCAGGGCAGCGCCCTGGGTTACGCATAAGCAAAAAAGTCGCCCTGTAAGGGCAAAAGCATTGTATATGTGATGCTTTTGCCCTTACAGGGCGACTTCGTTATATCTGCAATATACCCAGGGCGCTGCCCTGGGCTAGGAGCTTCTGCCCTTTCAGGGCGTGCTGCTACTGCGCCTCCTTCATCTGTCGCAACAACTCCTTCTGCTTTTCGTTCAAGCCGGTAGGCAACTTCACGTTATAGGTAATCATCAGATCACCGAAGGTGCCGTCGCCCCTGTCGTAACCCTTGCCGCGCACACGAACCTTCGTGCCGTTCTGGGTCTCTGGCTTAATCTTCAGCTTAATCTTCGAACCATTGCTCAGCGTGATGATTCCCTCGCCACCAAGCAAGGCTGTGTACATGTCGATGTTCACGTTCATGTTCATCTCGCCCGTGTTGGTTCGGGCACCCTGGCTGCCGCAGCCGCTGTTGCAGCCACCACCGCAGCCGCCAGTTCCGAAATCAGCACCAGCACCATAGCCGGCGTTGGCTCCTCCGCCGAAACCTCCGAAGCCACCAAAGCCTCCGAAACCAGCGCCTTGCTGACCGCCACGGGCACGGCCTCCTCCGAAGAGATTTTCGAAGAAGCTGGAGAATCCGCCTCCGCCATTTCCGAAACTGCTGAAGTCGAAGCCCTCGAAAGGATTTCCTCCGGCTCCGCCAGCACCACCGGCTCCACCACCGAAGCCGCCAGCACCGAAGCCGCCAGCGTTCTTCCAGTTTTCGCCAAACTGATCGTATTTGGCGCGCTTATCAGGGTCGGAAATCACCTCGTATGCCTCGTTCAGCGCCTGGAACTTAGCCTTCGCCTTCGGGTCATTCGGGTGCAAATCCGGATGGAATTGTTTTGCACGTTTACGATATGCTGCCCTCACATCCTTCTGGGGGATGTTCTTGTCAACACCGAGAATCTTGTAATAATCTACAAATGCCATATTATAAAACCTCCTATTTTTATGTTTTTAATAAGAAACCAACAAAAAGTATGCCGTAATTGGCAACTTTTTTGTAATTTTGCACATGAATTTAAATAATAAATAAAAAATAGTATGAAACAACTGTTCGCAGCGCTCCTCATGGCGCTCACCTTTAATTCGCAGGCAATGGCACAACAGCGTACCGTAAAACTGAGAGTGGTTCAGACGAGTGATGTTCATGGAGCTTTCTTTCCATACGACTTCATCACCCGCAAGCCCAAGGCAGGAACCCTGGCACGCGTATCCTCTTACGTCAACGGGTTGCGCAAGACCTACAAGGACAACGTCATCCTCCTGGAGAACGGCGACATCCTGCAGGGCCAGCCTACCTGCTACTATTATAATTATGTGAACACCCAGGCACGCAATGTGGCTGCCGACGTAGTCAACTATATGAAGTATGACGCCCAGGCGTTCGGAAACCACGATGTGGAAACGGGTCATGCCGTGTATGATAAATGGATTAAGGAACTGAATTGTCCGGTGCTCGGCGCCAACATCATCAACACAAAGACCGGGCAGCCTTACGTGAAGCCTTACATCATCCTGAACCGTGAGGGCGTGAAGATTGCCGTGCTCGGAATGCTGACACCAGCCATTCCCAACTGGCTGACAGAAAACCTCTGGAGCGGACTTAAGTTTGAAAACATGGTAACCTGTGCCCGTAAATGGATGAAGCACATCCAGGAGACGGAGAAACCCGACGTGGTGATTGGCGTTTTCCACAGCGGTAAGGACGGTGGCATTGTCACCCCGGAATACGAGGAGGATGCCTCCCTGCGTGTAGCAAAGGAAGTGCCAGGTTTCGACATGGTGCTCTTCGGTCACGACCACACCCGCTGCAACGAGACCATCACCAACGTGGAAGGCAAGCCAGTGGTCTGTCTCGACCCTGCCAACAACGCCCTCAACGTGGCTGACGCCGAGGTAACGCTCACATTAAATAAAAAGAAGGTGAATGGCAAGAAGCAGTATGTGGTGACTGACAAGAAGGTGACGGGCTCCCTGCCCGATGTGACAAAATGTCCTATCGACGAAGACTTCATGAAGGCGTTCGAGCCTCAGATAGCCGAAATCAACCAGTTTGTGAGCAAGCAGATAGGCACATTCAAGAATACCATCCACAGCCGCGAGTCGTTCTTCGGCAGTTGTGCGTTCAATGATTTCATCCTCAATCTGCAGCTCGACATCACCAAGGCCGACATCGCCTTCAACGCCCCGTTGCAGTTCAACGCCACCATCCAGGCAGGTCCTATCTGCGTAGGCGACATGTTCAACCTCTATAAATATGAGAACCAGCTCTACGTGATGCGCCTCACCGGCGAGGAAATCCGCAAGCATCAGGAGATGAGCTACGACCTCTGGGTGAACACGATGAAGAGTCCTGACGACCATCTCCTCCTGCTCGACACCCACACCAAGGGCGATCAGCAGCGCCTGGGATTCAAGAACCTCTCGTTCAATTTCGACAGTGCTGCCGGCATTGATTACGAGGTGGATGTTACGAAGCCAGATGGCGAGAAGGTGAAGATTCTGCGCATGAGCAACGGCGAACCTTTCGACGAGAAGAAGTGGTACAAAGTGGCAGTAAACAGCTATCGAGGCAATGGCGGAGGCGAGCTTCTTACCCATGGTGCAGGCATTCCGAAGGACAGTCTGGAGAGCCGCATCATCTACCGCAGCGAGCGCGACCAGCGTTACTATCTGATGGAGGCGATAGAGAAGATGGGAACCGTAGAGGCAAAGGCCAACAACAACTGGAAGTTTGTGCCGGAAGCATGGACCAAGCCTGCTGCCCAGCGCGACTATGAATTGCTTTTCGGAAAGAAAAAATAAGATATTATGAAGTATTGGTTTATATTTTGCAAGACAGATATCTTGCTCGAGAAGAAAGAAGACGGAACCTATACGATTCCATGTAGCGAGGAGAGTCCGATAGAGCTCAAGCCCTGGACTCACGTCCTCAACATCACCCCGATGAGCGACGGCACGGAAGTGAAAACCTTCACCATTCCAGAGCCGGTGACCGACCATCCGAAATACGAGATGTGCGGTCTGCGCCCCAGCTTCTACAAGCTCACCCCCGAGCTTTACCAGAAGGCAGGAAAGTGCCAGGAGCTGAACTATTGGGATATGAACACGAAGTTCTGCGGCGTTTGCGGCGCTCCGATGAAGATGGATACAGACATCAGCAAGAAGTGCACTGAATGCGGCAAGACGGTGTGGCCATCCCTAGCCACCGCCATCATCGTGCTCATCAAGAAGGGCGACCAGGTGCTCCTGGTCCATGCCCGCAATTTCAAGGGCAACTTCGATTCGCTCGTGGCTGGTTTCGTAGAGACCGGCGAGAGCCTGGAAGAAGCCGTTCATCGTGAGGTAATGGAAGAAACCGGATTGACTATCAAGAACTTGAAGTATTTCAGTTCCCAGCCATGGCCTTATCCTAGCGGACTGATGGTAGGCTTCACTGCCGAGTACGTGGATGGCGAGATTCATCTTCAGAAAGAAGAACTCTCCCGTGGCAAATGGTTCAGCAAGGATGCTCTGCCGATTCTCCCGGAGAAACTTTCCATCGCCCGCAGACTCATTGACGCCTGGCTGGAGGATAAGATTTAACGAGAATGAAAGAAAAACGTTGAAACAGGAACAATGAAAGAGAAACTTTGGAATGCGAATTACATCAAGGTGATGACCACCAACTTCCTGCTCTACTTCGCCTTCTACCTCCTCACCCCACTCCTCCCGCTCTATCTGAGCGAGACTTTCGGGGCAACGAAGGATGTGATAGGCATTGTTCTGAGCGGATATACGGTGGCGGCGCTCATCATCCGTCCGTTCAGCGGATATGTGGTGGATAGCTTTTCGCGCAAGAAGGTGCTGATGGTCTGCCTGTCAGCCTTCGCCATCTTCTTTGCAGGCTACATCGCCGCCGGCACCATCCTGATGTTCGCCATCTGCCGCACCCTGCATGGCGGTCCCTTCGGAGCCGTCACCGTGGCCAACAGCACCTGTGCCATCGACGTACTGCCAGCCAGCCGCCGCAACGAAGGCATCGGTCTCTATGGCTTGAGCAACAACTTCGCCATGGCAATAGCCCCATCCATCGGCATCTATCTTCACAACATCGTGGGCAGTTACATGGTGCTGTTCTGGATAGCCTTCGTGGTGGCAATAGCCTCCGTGGTGATTGCCGGAACCATCAAACTCCCTGAGAAAGAGATTGTCAAGAACAAGGAGAAGCTTTCCTTGGATAGATTCTTCCTCACCCGAGCCTGGCTGCTCGCCATCAACATCTGCATGTTCGGATTCTGCTGGGGCGTGCTGAGCAACTACCTCGCCATCTACAGCAAGGAAGAACTGGGCATTACGGGAGGCACGGGCACCTATTTCGCCATCCTCTCGATGGGACTCTTCATGAGCCGCCTACAGGGCAGGAAGGCACTGAGCCAGGGCAAGCTGACGCAGAATGCAGCCGAGGGAATGCTGATTTCGCTGGTGGGATTCACCATCTTCGTTGCCGTGAAGCACCCGATAGCCTACTATCTTTCGGCAGCACTGATAGGATTGGGCAACGGCCATCTCTACCCTGCCTTCCTGAATATGTTTATAAATGTTGCGCGCCACGACCAGCGAGGCACGGCGAATAGCAGCATTCTTACGGGCTGGGATCTGGGCTTCGGAATCGGTTGTCTGCTGGGTGGAATTGTTGCCGAGCATTTCGGCTACAGTGGAGCCTTCTGGATGGTAGCCATAGAGAATGCCGCCGCCGTGGTACTCTTCTTTGCCGCCTCCAGGACATTTTTTGAATCGAGTAGGAGGTAAACACTAATCATAGGTGTTTATCTCCTACTTTCGTGTT
>ERZ1026858.397-NODE-397-length-23889-cov-5.647269_pt1 | contig 23889 bp, 16 predicted proteins | sample MGYA00380159_ERZ1026858 | MGnify/ENA primary metagenome ERZ1026858 (study PRJEB33269, sample SAMEA4719795) | human gut metagenome | biome: human-associated habitat; feature: organic feature; material: feces | place: Cameroon | collected 2013-10 ...
ATGTTAGCAGTGATTATTCAGTTTTGAAGGCACGTCCTTCTAAAAACACTGGACACAGTAAAACAAATATGTTATACTGATTCAGTCATATGGTCGGTGACGATGACGGTGAGGTCCCACCTGTTCCCATTCCGAACACAGTAGTTAAGCTCACTCGTGCCCAAGATAGTTAGCTGGAAACGGCTTGTGAAAATAGGTAGTCGCCGACTTGAACGAAACGCTCTAAGAGAAATTTTAGGGCGTTTTTTGTTGCAGAGAGAAGGAGAGAAACATGAGAACAACGCATGTCGTCGTTTTGCCCTATGATCCCAAATGGAACGAGGACTTTTTCGCGATCCGGGCGGAGCTGGAAGCCGCGATGGGGGAGCTGGCTCTGCGCATCGAGCATGTTGGGAGCACCTCCGTGGAAGGAATGTCGGCAAAGCCCTGCATTGATGTGGACGTGGTCATCCCGGACAGGACATGCCTGAAGGCGGCCATTGAGCGGCTTGCATCCATTGGATACGTCCACGAGGGAAACCTTGGCATTGAAGGGCGGGAAGCCTTTTGCTATACCGGCAAACCGCATTTGCAGCTGCATCATCTGTATGTCTGCCCGGCAGATTCCGAAGAACTGCGCCGTCATATCACGTTCCGGGAATTTCTACGCCAGAATCCGGACGCTGTGAAGTGGTACAGTAGCGTAAAAGAACAGGCTGCACAGCGTTTCCCCGATGACATCGAACGGTATCTGGAATATAAGTCTCCGTGCATTGCGGAGCTTTACCGGATGTGCGGTCTGGAAGAGTGAAACAAAAACGCCCCACCGCTGGGAGCGAATCAGAACGGAAGGATATGTAAATACGACCGACGTTAAAAATGAAACCTTGAATCTCGAAATTGATGATGTCCTCCGTCCACTGGCATGCTATCCGCTCATCGGCTGCCCTACTTCAACCTGGAACTCATGCGGGAAGAAAGTACAGAGCGTTAGCGTGTCAGCCACAAGCTGCAGCTTTGCCCGGAAGAATACTTACCTATCGTAGAAGGTGCCATTGACGGTGCCTTACGAATCCATGAACAGGAAAAAGAGCCCGTGTGTGTCTGATTACCATGCACGGTTATTGAGAGGATGCAAAAGCGTCAATGCGTTAAGTTAAGCGTCTACCGCTTAAACCTCTCTACAGACGTTCCACCTGAAAAAGTGGTATACCGTAGTGTCCCATCCAACTGGATGGATGACAGAATGGTCGTGTTCCTGGGCTTGGAAAGTGGTGCAGAATCGACAGCTCTGCTTCCACCAAGCGAATAGACATACCGCCTTGTCATATCCGTATTGCATCCGCTTTCATCCAGAAACACAAGATCACTTGCTTTGAATCCAGATATAAGGCCGTTCCAGTTTTTCCTTTTCTCGGCCACATCGGGGACGCTCCTGGTCACTGGCATGAAGAGATTTCTTCTTACGGCGATATCCCAATTGCCGAACTGTTTTTCGGACAGTTTCATTGCTGACGGTAAGGTGAAGAGCCTCAATGATCTCCTGCATTGTTATGTCCGGTCTGTTTTTTACAAGCTGGTTGGTGTTGTACAATAAAAGTTGACATAGGGAACTCAAAGAGCCAATATATAGAAAAGGAGAAACAGGAGGCAAGAAGAGATGGCTCGGAATCAACGGAAATACAACACGGAATATAAAGTGCAGGCTGTAAAGCTGTCGAACGAAATAGGATCCTCGAAGGCAGCAGTAGAATTAGGGATACCGGTAGATACGCTGTCTGGCACAGCCTGGAGAACGAAGAGGACCTGCCGGAATAAATTCCAGCTAGCTGAATTTCTCCTGAAATAAGACGTTACAAAGCCGCTTCGCGCGCAATCAGATTCATAAACCGCAGGAGGCGGAGTTTCCCATGTGGGAGGCTCCGCCTCCTTTTTTCAAATCACTGCCCCTCTGATGCAAAATGTGATATAATAGACCTGTTTCATCAAAATAAAGAGGGGTATCGTTATGGAACGAACAGCTTTTACCGCCTATCGGGACAAGGTCGTCACCAACTGTGCCAGGGTCATCGTGGGCAAGGACGACATCATTGAAAAAGTCCTCGTCAGCTTCTTGTGCGGAGGCCATGTCCTGCTGGAAGACAAGCCCGGCACCGGCAAGACTATGCTTCTGCGCGCTTTTGCACGGACTGTGGGCGGGGATTTCCGGCGGGTACAGTTCACGCCCGACCTGCTCCCGTCGGACCTGACGGGCATCAACTTCTATAACCAGAAGACCGGCGAGTTCGAGTTCCGGCCCGGCCCGCTCTTCACCAACTTTGTGCTGGCGGACGAGATCAACCGCGCCACGCCACGCACCCAGTCGGCCCTGCTGGAAGCCATGGAGGAAAAGCAGATCACGGTGGACGGCGTGACGAGCCGCCTGGCTGAGCCGTTCATGGTGCTGGCGACCCAGAACCCGCTGGAATCCTTTGGCACGTTCCCGCTGCCGGATGCCCAGATGGACCGCTTTTTCATGCGGTTATCACTGGGGTACATGAACCGGGAGCAGGAGATGGAAGTGCTGTCCCGCCCGTCGGCGCAGGCGGTGCTCAGCCAGTTGAACCCGGTGGTCACGCCGGAGGAAACGGCCTATGTCCGCATGGCTTACCGTGAGGTGAAGGTCTCCGACGATGTGAAGAACTACCTGATGGACATCGTGGAGGCCACCCGCATGCAGGGCGGTTTCGTGAGCGGGGTGTCCACCCGTGGTGCGCTGGCGCTGTATCAGGCGGCGCAGGCCTACGCGGCTCTGCAGGGCCGGGACTACGTTGCTCCGGAGGACGTCAAGGGGCTGGCCCCGGCGGTGCTCTGCCATCGTGTGGTCCTGGGCGGCAGCATGAACGCGGAAGCTGCAACCCAGCGGCTGCGGAAGCTGCTATCCGATGTTGAAGTTCCGCTGGAGAACCACTGATGGCGGCGGTCGTATTTGCGCTGGTGCTGGCGGGGCTACTCTTCTGGCTGGAACAGGAGTCTTGTGTCCACAGTCTGGACGATTTGCAGGGGCTGCTGGAAACGGAGGACTTCCTTGCCGAGGCAGACCAGCCGGTGAACCTGCGGCTGACCGTACGGAACAGCGGCCCCCACTGGAAGTCATTTGCAGCCCTGCGGCTCCATCTGGGGCGGGAGCTCACCCCGTGCAGCATGGACCACCTGACCAGAGACTGCGCCGGGCAGGGGCACACTGTGCGGTGCACGGCCTGGCTGCGTCCGCAGCAGGAGGCTTCGTTCAAAGTCGCGGTCCGCGTCGGGCAGCGGGGCCGCTATGTATTGGAGCCGCTACAGCTGATCGGCGGCGACCTGCTGGGCCTGAAGACGCAATCCCGCACAGAGCGGGGCTTCCATGAGCTGGTCGTTCCACCCAGGGAATGCGACCTGCCGGAACTGGACGGCCTGATAGGCGGCTTTCTGGGCGGCATCTCGGTGAACCGCTACCTCTACGAAGATCCCATCCTGACGGCAGGCTATCGCGAGTACACCAGCGGCGACCCGATGCGGGCCATCTCCTGGAAGCAGAGCGTCCGTGGGCGGGGCTTGATGGTGAAAAAGTTTGATTACACGACCGAACCACGGGTCGTGGTGCTGGTCCATGCGGATTCGTCGCGCTATACCCAGCCGGAGCGGGTGGAGCAGTGCTACTCCATGGCCCGGACGGTCTGCCGGATGCTGGAAGAAAAGGCGGTGTCCTACCGCTTTGCGCTGAATGCAACGTTCGACCTGCTGATGAACGCGACCGTGACAGCGGGCGACGAGTGGAAAAAGCCGCTGGAAGTGCCGCAGGGGTACGGACCAGAACATTTCCGCCGCATGCTGGAAATGCTGGGCCGCGCCACCGGACAGACCGCCCAGCCCTGCCGGGAGTTCTGCGCCCGGTATTATCACGCGCAGGAGCAGACGAGCTGCATCTTCCTGACCACAGAGCCGGAAGCAGAGGCCCGCGCCTGCCTGAACCCGATGCCAGGGGTCCGGTTGTTGGTCCTCACGCCGGAATGTGTGCAACAACGCGGAGAGGAGGGACCGGTATGATAGCACTACATGGACTCCGCATCCTGGGCGACCTCGCGTTCTACTACGCCTTTGCAGGCTTTTTTGCGGCAGGCTTCGGCGGGCATCCCACAATTTGGGCGCTTCTCTGGCCCGCTGTCTGTTTTGCGGCGGCGGCCTGTTTCCGGGGAAATCCCTCCCTGCGCACCGTGCTGGCGCTGGCCAGTGCGGCGGCGCTGCCGTTTCTGCCTGCACGGGCGGATCAGCTCGTCTATCTCCCGGCGGTGTGCTATGTGACGCTGCTGGCGGTCCGGGAAGAGTTCGGCCTTTCTGCAGTGCAGCAGGGGGAGCGGTTCCGCTGGCTGCTGCGCATCTGGCCGCTGTTCGGTGCGGCGATGCTGCTGTGGAACGCAGACGCGGTGCTGACCACAGCCTTGCCCATGGCGATCACGGCGGCGCTTGCGCTGGTCTGGTTTACTCGGACGACCCGGCAGGACCCGGAGGTGTATAGTGCGCCATCCTACCTGCTGATATCCGGCGGGCTTCTGGCGGCGCTGAGCGGCGCGGCCTTTCTGCTCAGCCGCAGCGCCGTGATGAACGGGGTGAAAGCTCTGGCCGCAGCGGTGTATTTCAAGCTGCTGGTGCCGGTGCTGCAACTGGTGCTGAACAATGTGGTGGCCTACGGCATCGTCGTGGTGTTCCAAAAGCTGTGGTATGCCATTGCGTGGGTGCTGGCTTTGTTCGCAAACCGACAGGTCGCAATGGGCGATTTGTATGAATCCAGAGCGGGCGATGTCCGGGACGCCATCGGCGAGGAGAGCGGCCTGCTGATGGACGGCCCACGGGTGCTGGCCGGAGTGGCGGTGCTCTTTGCGGCGGTGCTGCTGATTTTAGCGGTGCGGCACATCCTGCGCCGGGGCCGCGCGGCGGAACCGACCGGTGCTGCCCCGATGACGAAACGCCGGACCTCCCTGCGCACCCGCCGTCGGTGGCCGGGGCTCTTCCTTAGCCCGAACGCCCGTGTCCGGCGGGAATACCGGGCCTATCTCGACTACTGCGAGGCCCACGGCCTGACCATCCTGCGCGGAGATACCAGCCTGGACATCATGGGCCGTGCCTCCGGCATGGACTACGCTGCCGAAGCCGAACTGCGCGAAATTTATCTCCGCGCCCGCTATGCGGAAACAGCTACCGCCGAGGACGCTGCCCGTGCGGCAGAGCTTGTGAAAAAGATCTGCGAATGACCGCATCAACACCCCCTGTCTGGCCCACACTGTTTCAAAAGGCCAAAGGGGGCGTTTTCATGTCCGGACGGCGGGTGCTGGCGCTGTATGCGCTGCTGGTGGGGTGTTTTGCGGCGGTGGTCTGCCGGTTGTACTGGCTGTGCTCCCACGCGGACTATGCAGCCCGCGCGGCGGCGCAGAGCGTGGTGACGCTGGCGCTCCCGGCGCGGCGGGGCAATTTCTACGACTGCGAGGGCCATCTTCTGACAGGTTTTGGCACAAAGTGGACAGCGCTCTGTGTGCCCGGCGGGGGAAACTATACCAGGCTCTTTTCCTGCACGGATGCGGCTGGGCAGGCGCTGCTGTACCAGAAACGAAACGCAGTCTCTCCGTTCCTGCTCACGGTGGACCGCGATGTTTCGCCGCTGGGCATTTCCTGCTGGCCGGTGGCCGTGCGCTATGCGGCCGCGCCGCTGGCCGTGCAGCTCATCGGGTATGTGGACGGCGACGGCAGGGGAGCCGCCGGGCTGGAAGCCGCATTTGATGCGGCACTTTCCGGCACCGGGGAGGGCGACACCCTGACCTGCCTTGTCAATGCGCAGGGACGCCTGCGGAGCGAGCCGGAACAGACCCACACCGACAGCGGGGCCGTAGGCGTCCAGCTGACTCTTTCCCGGCCGGTCCAGCGGGCGGCGGAAGCCGTTGCGGGCCGGATGATGACCACCGGCTGCATCGTGGTGCTGGATGCCGCAAACGCCGAAGTCCGCGCCTGCGTCAGTGTGCCGGGGTACGACCCGGCAGACCCGGCTGCCAGCCTGAATGCGGCGGACAGCCCGATGCTGAACCGGGCCTTCCAGAGCTACGCGGTGGGGTCGGTGTTCAAGCCGGTGCTGGCCGCCGCCGCGCTGGAAGCAGGGGAGACCGGTCTGGTCTACACCTGCCCCGGCTGGTGCGAGGTGGACGGGCAGGTGTTCCGCTGTGCGGGCGGCATCCCGCATGGGGAGGTAGACCTTGCCGCCGCACTGGAAAAAAGCTGCAACGGATACTTTATCCGGCTGGGGCAGGTGCTGGGGGCCGAGCGGGTCCGTGCGCTGGCTGAGCAGGTGGGCTTTGGGCAGGCCGCGGAACTGACGGACCGCTTCCGCACGGCGGCGGGCATCCTGCCAACGGCAGAAGCCCTGACCTCGTCCGGGGCCTATGCAAATTTCTGCTTCGGGCAGGGGGAGCTGCTGGCAACGCCGGTGCAGGTGGCCGGGATGCTGAACGCGCTGGTCACCGGCACCTGGCGGATGCCGCTCTTTTTGCGGAACACGCTGGACGAGGCGACCGGGGAGCCGCTGGAAACGCTGGCCCACCGGCGGGCGGAGCCGGTCGTCTCGGAACAGACGGCGCAAACGCTGCGCGGTCTGCTGGCGGGCGTGGTGGCAAATGGCACCGGCCGCGAGGCGGCCCTGCCGGAGATCACCGCCGCCGGGAAGACCGGGACGGCCCAGACCGGCCAGTTCCGGGCGGGTGAAGAGCTGAAAAACAGCTGGTTTGCGGGCGTTTTTCCGGCGGAACAGCCCCGGTATACCATCGTGGTCCTGCAGGACGCCCAGACAGAACCTGCCCATTCCAGCGCCGCAGTCTTTGCCGTTCTGGCCGAAATGCTGGAAAATTTGGCCCGATGAGACAGAGTCCATCTTGCAATTTGCGCGGTTGTATGCTATCATATTCTTGTATTTGTATGCAGTCTCAATCAAATTTACAATAAAAGGAGCGTTCCATCCATGTCTGCTATTGAAATCGTCGGCGGCGCCATCCTGCTTGCTGCCTCGGTCGTCATCATCGTCCTCACCCTGATGCAGCACACCCACGGTCAGGGCCTGTCCGGTGCGATCAACGGCGGCGCATACGGCGCAAACAACGCACGGCTGACCCCTGCCGACCAGATGCTGGCCAAGGTGACCCGCATCGCCGGTGTCGTCTTCTTCGTGGTGGCCGTCCTGGCCTGTGTGTTCGCCAGCCGTCTGGCTTGAGGATCCGCGCACAGCCCCGTGTAAGGCGGGGCTGTTTTTCTGTCTGAAATTTCTCTGTCTGCGCTGCGGACAGCTCTTCTTCTGAGGGGAGCCTCTGACAGGCCGGGTGGGCCTGCATCGGATGAGAAAAGCCCAATGGGCAAACACTGCCGGGTGCGGATGCCTCCGGCAGAAGGAGGGAAACTCAGGATTCCGCTGGAGAATTTTGAGAATGTTGTTAAGGAGTAAAATCTATGTCATTACGCGATAAGATCGAGCATGCCATCCAGAATCAGCCCTGCACCGTCAAGGACCTGAAGGCCCGCTTCGGCGGCGACCGCGGGGCAGATCGCAAGGTGATGGAAGCACTGGATGCTCTGGTGCACGAGGCTGTGGTCTGCCAGCGTTCGGGCGTGTTCTTCACCGTGCGCTCCGGCCGCGCCGAGAAGGCCCTGCTGTGCAAAGTGGTCAAACTGGGCAAGAACTTTGCCTTTGTCATGCTGGAAGATGAGACCAGCGATATCTTCATCCCCGGCCGCTTCACCCGCGGCGCGATGCCCGGCGACGAGGTCCTCGTCGAGAAGTTCGAGCATCCCCGTGTGGAGGGCAGCGACGAGGGCGCCATCCTCGCGGTGCTCACCGAGAAGAACGACCTGGTGGGCACGGCCCGCCGGATCGAGGGCCGTCTGAAGTTCGTGCCGGACGACTGCCCGGCCATCTCCATGCAGCTGATGCGGAACTGCGAAGGCGGTGCGAAAGACGGCGACAAGGTGGCGGTCGAGATCCTGATGCGCGGCAGCCGTCAGGAAGACCACCGCGTCGGCGTGGCCATGCGGTTCGGCAGCTCGGATGAAGCCAAGCGCTGCGCCAAGGCGTTGCTCTACGCCCGCGATATCCACACCCGCTTCCCGGACAAAGTCCGCGAGGAAGCCAAGAAGTTTGAGGGCATGACCGTTTCGGAAGAGGACTGCAAGGGTCGCATGGACCTGCGCGCTCTGCCTATCTTCACCATCGACAGCGCCGAGACCAAGGACATCGACGATGCCATCAGCCTGACCCGCACTCCGGAGGGCGGCTATGAGCTGGGCGTCCACATTGCGGACGTCTCCAACTACGTCAAGCCCGGTTCTGAGCTGAACGAAGAGGCGTTCAACCGCGCCACTTCCGTCTACTATGCCGACCAGGTCGTGCCCATGCTGCCCAAGAGTCTGTCCAACGGCATCTGCTCCCTGAACGAGAAGGAGCTGCGCCTGGCCTTCTCCTGCCTGATGCGGCTGGACAAGGACGGCAACCTGACCGACTACCGCTTCGTGAAGTCGGTCATCTGCAGCCGGGTCAAGGGCGTCTACGCAGAGATCAATGCCATGCTGGCCGGAACGGCCGATGCCGAGATCCAGGCCAAGTACGCCGAGGTGGCCGACCAGCTGCCCGCCATGAAGGAACTGTACGCCCACCGTGCCCGCCTGCGCACCGAGCGCGGCTGCATCGACTTCGAGAGCGGGGAAGTGAAGCTCATCCTCGACGAGGACGGCCACTGCATCGACGTCAAGAAGCGCACCTCCGGCGAGAGCGAGGCCATGATCGAGGAGTTCATGCTGCTGGCCAACCAGTGCGCGGCCCACTTTGCCCGCGTCAAGCAGATCCCCTTCGTCTACCGTGTCCACGAGGAGCCCAACGGCGAAAAGCTGGAGCGCCTGCATGCACTGCTGCAGGCCTGCGGCATCAACGACCACTTTGCCAAGGAGGTGCCCACGCCCAAGGAGCTGAGCGCCATTCTGGAAGGAGTGCGCGGCACGGCATTTGAACAGATCGTCAATACCGGCATGCTCCGCTGCATGTCCAAGGCCTGCTACGAAGAAAAGCCCAAGGGCCACTATGGTCTGGTGCTGAAGGACTATGCCCACTTCACCAGCCCCATCCGCCGCTACCCGGATCTGGCCATCCACCGCATCATGACCGATCTGCTCAGCGGCACCGACAAGGAGACCATGGCCATCCGCTACACCGATTTTGCGATCCAGGCCTCCAAGCAGTCCAGCGAGCGCGAGGTCATCGCGGTGCAGATCGAGCGCAAGGCCGAGGACTGCTACAAGGCCGAGTATGCCCGCCGCCATCTGGGCGAGTGCTACGAGGGCATCATCTCCGGCGTGACCCAGCGCGGCCTGTTCATCGAACTGGAGAACGGCGTGGAGGGCTTCGTGCCCGCTTCCAGCCTGACCCCCACCGGCACCATGCTCACCGAGGGCATCCGCCTGTCTGACCCGGTCTCCGGCAAGAACTGGAACCTGGGCGACAGCATGATGATCACCATCGTCCGCGCCGACGTCAACCTCGGTAAGATCGATTTTGAGGTCGCTCCGGAGGCAAAACCGTAACCCGAACGGATTTCATCCGCTCCCGTCTTCTGTCACAGGAAGGCGGGAGCTTTTTTGCGCTTCACACTTTCGCCATATTTCCGACAAAGGTTGGGTTTTGCATAAAGTTTATACACTGGTCATCTTTTGTATGTTGTTCTGTCACAGGGAATGGGATATACTAAGCACAACGAAAGGGCGAGCGGGAATGCCGCCCGGAAAGAACCAAAACTTCAGGAGGTCTGCGTTATGTATTATTCCAGTGGCAACTACGAAGCGTTTGCACACCCCAAAAAGCCGGAAGGCGTTGACAATAAATCGGCCTATATCATTGGTTCGGGTCTGGCGGCACTGACCGCTGCCTGCTATCTGGTCCGCGACGGCCAGATGCAGGGCGACCACATCCATGTGATCGAGAAGGACCCGCTGCCCGGCGGTGCCTGCGACGGCTACAAGTACGACATCGGCTATGTGATGCGCGGCGGCCGCGAGATGGACAACCACTTCGAGGTCATGTGGGATCTGCTGCGCTCCATCCCGTCTCTGGAAACGGAGGGGGCCAGTGTTCTGGATGAGTATTACTGGCTGAACAAGGAAGACCCCAACAAGTCCCTCTGCCGTGCTACCGAAAAGCGCGGCCAGGATGCCCACACCGACGGCAAGTTCGGCATCTCCGACCGGGGCGCGATGGAGATCATGAAGCTCTTCTTCACCCCGGACGAGCAGCTGCAGGATAAGAAGATCACCGACATCTTCGACGACGAGGTCTTCAGCTCCAACTTCTGGATGTACTGGCGCACCATGTTCGCGTTCGAGAACTGGCACAGCGCACTGGAGATGAAGCTCTACCTCAAGCGCTATATCCACCACATCGGCGGTCTGCCCGACTTCACCGCCCTGCGCTTTACCCGCTACAACCAGTATGAGTCCATCATCCTGCCCATGGTCACCTATCTAAAAGACCACGGCGTGGAGTTCCGGTATGAGACCAAGGTCACCGACGTCCGCTTCCGGATCGAGGGCGGCAAAAAGCAGGCCAGTTCCATCACTGTGGAGCACAAGGGCGAGGAGAAGGTGCTGCCGCTGACCGAGAACGACCTGCTCTTCATCACCAACGGCGGCTGCGTCGAGAGCTGCACCATCGGCGCACAGGACAAGGCAGCCGGTTTCGACCCCACCATCAAGCCGGGCAACGGCTGGGATCTGTGGAAGAAGATCGCCGCACAGGACCCCTCCTTCGGCCATCCGGAAAAGTTCTGCTCGCAGCCGGAACTGTCCAACTGGGAGAGTGCCACCATCACCACTCTGGACGACAAGATCCCGCAGTATATCAAGAAGATCTGCAAGCGCGACCCCTTCACCGGCCACACCGTCACCGGCGGTATCGTCACGGTCAAGGATTCCAGCTGGCTGCTCAGCTGGACGCTGAACCGCCAGCAGCAGTTCCGTGACCAGCCCAAGAACCAGCTCTGCGTCTGGGTCTACGGCCTGTTCAGCGACAAGCCCGGCGACTACGTGAAGAAGCCCATGCGCGACTGCACCGGCCGTGAGATCTGCATGGAGTGGCTGTACCATCTGGGCGTTCCCACCGAGGACATCGCCGAGCTGGCCGACCACAGCGCCAACACCGTGCCGGTCATGATGCCGTATATCGACGCCTTCTTCATGCCGCGCGCCTTCGGCGACCGCCCCGACATCGTGCCGAAGGGTGCCGTCAACTTCGCCTTCCTGGGCCAGTTTGCCGAGACCGGCCGCGACACCATCTTCACCACCGAGTATTCGATGCGCACCGGCATGGAGGCTGTTTACACCCTGCTGGACATCGACCGCGGTGTGCCGGAGGTCTGGGGCAGCACCTATGATGTCCGCTGCCTGATCGACGCCACCGTCAAGCTCCGCGACGGCAAGAAGCTGACCGATATGGACCTGCCCTTCATCCAGAGGGTGGCCCTCAAGGAAGCGCTCAAGAAGATCGAGGGCACCGACCTTGAAAAGTTCCTCAAGGAGTACAACGCCATTTAAGGCGTTTTCTCAAACGTCTCCTCCGATCCAGTTTGGACCTCCCCCTGAATGCGGCCGGGCTCTGCACCCTGAGACAGGATGCAGGGCCCGGCTCTTTTTCGTATGATTTTACGGAGAATTTCTAAAATAGTACGACTTTTGTGAAAAGAATTTGCGCGGATTTTACAGTTTTCTCTTGCCCGAAACGGCATTCTGTGATATGCTTAATCCAGAAATGCAGACCTCGCTGCGGCTGCGCTGCATACCACGGCTCCCCATTGGGGAGCTTTTGTGCGGGCGGCGGCAGAGAGGCCGCAAAAAAGAGAGTACCGTAAATTGAAGGAGGTCATTTCCTGTGAAACAGTTCATTTCCCGCCGCAGCTTCCTCAAGGCTGCCGGAGCTGCCACTGCACTGACCGCAGTCTCCCTCGGCGCACCTGCCGCATCGGCCGAAGAGACCAATTGCTTCCTGGGCGAAAAGTCGGCTGTTACCATCCTCTACACCAACGATGTGCACACCTACATCGACAAGAAATCCCCCGAACTGACCTATGCCGGTATCGCTGCACTGAAGCAGAGCTATGTGGACGCTGGCCAGAACGTTCTGCTGGTGGACGCCGGCGACCACATCCAGGGCACGGCCTATGGCTCCATGGATGACGGCGAGACCATCATCAAGCTGATGAGCGAGGCCGGTTACGACCTGGCCACCCCCGGCAACCATGAGTTCGACTACGGCATGGCCCGCGCAAAAGCAGCCATGAAGGAAGCCGCTTTCCCCTATGTTTCCTGCAACTGGGTGGACCTGCGCACCGGCCTGAAGGTGCTGCCCAGCATCAAGATCTTCACCATCGGCGGCGCGCGCATCGCATTTGTGGGCGTTACCACCCCGGAGACCTTTACCAAGTCCACCCCGGCCTACTTCATGAACGCCAGCCAGACCAAGTACATCTATGACATCCTCGGCGGCGACGATGGCCAGAAGCTGTACAAGGCCGTCCAGAAGGCCATCGACAAGGCAAAGCTGCTGGGTGCAACCTATATCATTGGTCTGGGCCATCTGGGTGTAGACCCCTCGTCCGCCCCCTGGACCAGCGAAGAGGTCATCGCACACACCGCTGGTTTCGATGCCTTCATCGACGGCCATTCGCACACCGTGATGGAGAACAAGCAGGTGACCGATGCTTCCGGCAAGGCCGTCACCCTGACCCAGACCGGCTCCTACTTCAAGAATGTCGGCAAGATGACCATCGGTGCCGATGGCTCCATCACCACCGAGCTGCTGCCCAGCTACGACGGCGCAGACGCCGCTGTGGCCGCTGCCACCAGCGAGTGGGTGAGCGCAGTGGACGACATGTTGGGCGAGGAGATCGCCGTGGGCGATTCCAAGTTCTACATCACCGACCCCGCCACCGGCAAGCGCCGCATCCGCTCCGGCGAGACCAACCTGGGCGACTTCGTGGCCGACGGCATCTATGCCTACTTCAATGAGATCGAAGACCTCCACTGCGACATCGCCATCATGAACGGCGGCGGCATCCGTGCAAATGTGGACGCAGGCCCCTGGAGCTTCAAGACCTGCAAGACCGTCAGCCCCTTCGGCAATGTGGCCTGCCTGATGTCTGTTACCGGCCAGCAGATCCTGGACGCCCTCGAATTTGGTGCCCGCTTCGCCGGTGCCGAGGGCAAGGAGAACGGCGGTTTCCTGCAGGTCGCCGGTGCCAAGTATGAGATCCACGCCATGGTTCCCAACACCGTCCAGACCGACGACAAGAATGTCTGGGTCGGCAGTGCTACGACCCCGCGTGTTTCGAATGTGGAGATCTACGACAAGACCACCGGCACATACAAGCCTCTGGACCCGAACGCCACCTATGCGCTGGCCGGTATGAACTACACCCTGCGCAACCTGGGCGACGGCTTCGCCATGTTCGACGGCGCAGAGCTGATCAAGGACTATGTCTCGGAGGATTACCTCGTCATGTCCAGCTACGCAGCCATGTTCGGCGGCGTGGATGCGAACGGTCTGCCGCACCTTTCCAGTGCCAACAGCCCGCTGGCCGATTACCCCGGCTATCTGCTCAACTACGAAGATCCCTACGGCGCAGGCCGCATCCAGATGATCTGGTAATGCCCTGAACCGAGAGAGACCGCTGTGCTCCTTCCGTGATCGACGGGGCCAGCGGTCTCTTTTTGTGCCCGGCGGAGCAGACCGAGCGCGGGAACGTGCTGCGCTGGTTCGGGGAATTGCATAGATTCCGGGAGCGTTCCTTGTGAGCAATGCTGAAATTCAGAAAAGCACAGATTGTTCGCTTGCGAACGATCGGGCCGTGGGGTATAATAAAAAATAACAAGTAATATATCAGCTGCGCGTTCCCGCGCGCGAAAAAGGAGAAACAAGATGGAGATTCGATACACCAGCGCTGCCCAGTGGGCCGACGCCCGCGACGGCGTCATTCCGGCACCCTATGCTCTGGAAGCGGGGGAGAGCATCACCGACCGTTACCTGGAGCCGGTGGTCTTCCACAACGAAAACGGCCCCGACATCGGCGTGACCACCTGCGGCGTCATCGTCAGGGACGGCCTGTACTTCAAGGATATGGACAACAGCGGCGAACTGGCCCCCTATAAGGACTGGCGGCTCAGCCCCGAAGAGCGTGCAAAGGATATGGTGGCCCATCTGCGCCTGGACCAGCAGGCTGGCCTTGTGCTGAACACCCTGTTCAACACCCCGGTGGCCCCCACCCGCGCTGCGGCCACTGGGGCCGATGGCAAGCCGGAGTTTGGCAAGATCTACAAGCACCACGACCCGGACGAAAAGCCCATCCCCGGCCCGCTGCCCGGCATGACCATGAGCATTGATGACGCCGATGTGCTGGACAAGCACATCACGGCGGGCGTTTACCGCGGCGATATGCACTGCGAGGCCGGTATGGTGGCACTGTACCACAATGCGGGCACCCAGATGCTGGAATACGAAGCCTGCAAGGGCGGCGTGGCGATTCCGTACTCTCTGCACACCAATCCCATCAACATCGGCTACCCGGACTCTCTGGGCATCGGAGCAGCGGTGCTGGGAGACGGCAACGCAGATTTCGTCTATGAAATGGCCGACACGGACCGAAAGATGATGAAGGCTGAGGGCCTGCACATCATGTACGGCCCGCAGGTGGACGTGGCCACCGACCCCCGCTGGCCCCGCACCAACGGCACCTACGGTGAGCGCACCGATGTGACCAGCGACATCACCGAAGCCCTCATCAAGGGCTACCAGAACGGCGACGACGGCCTGAACGAGGGTTCGGTCGTCCTGACGGTCAAGCACTTCCCCGGCGATGCCCCCTCCGAGAACGGCTTCGAGCCGCATGTGCCCATCGGTCAGTGGCGCATCTACCGCACCCCCGGCTCGATGGAAAAGTACCATCTGCCCCCGTTCCAGTGCGCCTTCGACCACAAGGCATCTTCCATCATGCCCGACTACTCCCGCATCGCCGCCGATGGCCGCGCCGTGCCCCAGACCTACCGGGGCGAGGTGACCAGCACCGAGGCGGTGCCCAGCGCATACAGCAAGGAGCTGCTCACCGACCTGGCCCGCAACAAGATGGGCTTTGACGGCTACATCAACTCCGACTCCGGCATCACCAGCGTGCAGATCTACGGCGTGGAGGACCTGACGGTGCCCCAGCGCTACGCCAAGGCCATTTCCGCCGGTACCGATGTCATCGGCGGCAACACCGACCCGGAGAACATCATCAAGGCGGTGGAAGAGGGTCTGCTGTCCAAGGCCGACCTCGACCGCGCCAGCTACAATCGTCTGTTGAGCCTGTTCCGCACCAAGCGTGTGGACAACCCCTATCTGGACCCCGACCAGGCCGACCAGGCCCGGCAGGACAACTTCGATGGTGCCAAGAAGAAGGCCTACGAAGCCAACCAGAAGGCCGTGGTGCTGGTGAAGAACCACGGCGGTGTTCTGCCGCTGGCCAAAGAGAAGAAGGTCTGCATCGTCACCTTCAAGGGCGTGGACTCCGGCTTTGCCAAAATGGCACAGGCAATGGGTGCCGGTTTGGGCTCTGCCGATGCCGACGAGGCACTGCGCAAGACACTGGCGGAGGCCTTCGAGAAGAAGGGCTACACCGTCGTCGCCACCCCGGAGGAGGCCGATGTGCTGTACCTCCACGTGTGGCCCATCAGCAACGGTGTGGTGTTCTACCAGTTCGCCATGCCCGTCATCGAGATGGGTGAGATCGTCACTGACGAGCGCGAGACCAACAAGAGCCAGAAGAAGACCGGCAAGCAGGTCACGGTGACCACACTGAAGGACGTCGAGAAGATCCGGGAGCTGGCCGATGCCATCCATGCGCGCGGCGGCAAGGTCGTGGGCACCTGCGTGGTGAACAACCCCTGGCTGCTGGACAAGCTGGAACCCTACTGCGACGCGCTGACCATCCAGTACACCGTCAGCACGGTGGCGCTGAACAACGCCCTGAACGCACAGGTGGACGTCATCAGCGGCGACTTTGCCCCCACCGGCAAGCTGAGCCTGACCATGGTGTCCGACCCCGCCGTCATCGCCATCACCGAGCAGGAGATCGACGGCGTGGTGCGTGAGATCTGCGCTTCGCCCAACGATGTGCCCGGCTACGATAAGGACCTGTACATCGACCCGGCCATCCTCGCCGGGGTGCGCGGCGGCAGCTACGCTTACTGCGACGCCGACGGCAACTATTACCGCAGCGGGTTCGGTCTGAACTACTGACCCTCTCCGTCATTGCTTCGCAATGCCACCTCTCCCAAAGGGTGAGGCATTGGCATGTCGGGTAGCTCCTGCTGGACGCTCAAATTTTTTCGCTCACAAGTAGAATGGAGTTCCGTGCCGCTTGTCAAAGCCCGCCGGGGGTGCTACAATGGAACCAACGACCACGCTGAAAGGGGATAGAACTATGGAATTTCGGGACAAGCCCATGCAAAACCTCATTCGCATCAAAGAGAAGGAGATCTGCAAGAATGTGCAGGCGCTTCTGCTGGACGGCGAGACCATCGTGGGCGCGTACAAGACCGTGCGCGACCAGGCGGTCTTTACCTCGCACCGCATCTTTCTGGTGGATATGCAGGGGGTCACCGGCACCCGGCAGGAGATCTTCGTCCTGCCGTACCGCAAGGTGCTGCACTTCGGCGTCCAGACCGCAGGCTTCGGCGACCCGCTCCAGACCTCTGAGCTGACGGTCTGCTTCGCGGATGAGCACGAGGCAAAGTTCGGGTTCATCGGGCAGGACGAGCTGCTGAATGTGGCCCGCGCCATCAGCCGCTGCATCCTGTAACACCGTACAAAAACGCAGAGCGCCCGCTCCGGCTTCTGACCCCGGAGCGGGCGCTCTGCGTTTGCTGTAATATGCGAATAACGGAGAATGGCGAACGATCAGCCGGCCACACGGTCCATCCGGCCTGCCTCCAGCATGTAGCGCAGGAAGCCGGTCACATCGGCGGGGTCGGTCACGGTGATGTCAAAGCCCTTTCTGGGGGCGTTCATCATCCGGAGGATGGAGGATGCGGTGGCATCCTCTTTCAGGTCACAGGTCTTGCCGTTGTCCAGATGCAGCAGCACACTGCCGCGGCTGGCGGAAACCTGACGCATGAAACGGTCTTTATCAAAATATTCGATACGAAGCATAAAAAATACCTCCTGTCAGAAAATTGTTTATTTGCACGCCGTCTTCCGGGTGAGCTGCTCGTGCATGACGATCATCAGGATCAGCAGCGCCAGCAGATACACGGGAAAGAGGGCTGGGGCAACGTTGTTTGCCAGCAGGCCGAACAGCGGCGGCATGACCAGATTGCCGACATAGGCGCTTGCCATCTGGAGGCCGATCACAGCCTGCGACCGGTCCGCGCCGAAGTGGTCCGGCGTGGAGTGGATGATGCTGGGGTAGATGGGCGCACAGCCCAGCCCCACGAGGACGAGGCCGGCCAGCGAGAGCGCCTGCGGCCCCGGCAGAAGCAGGGCGGCCACACCCACGGCCAGAACGGTCTGCCCCAGACGAATCATCTGGGTGTCGTTGAACCGGAGGGTGACGAAGCCGCAGAAGCCGCGCCCCACCGTGATGCCCAGATAGAACAGGCCCGCAAAGGCAGCGGCCGTGTCGGCCGGGACGCCCTTGCTCAGCGTGAGGTAGCTGCTGGCCCAGAGGCCCGCCGTCGTTTCGAGGCCGCAGTAGCAGAAGAAGCAGAGCATCACTTCCCGCGCACCGGGGATGGCCAGGATCTGGGGCAGCGTCAGCGGCCTGGCCGGGGTACCGTCCGCGCTTGCGGCGGCCGGGCGGCCTTTCCAGAGCGGCAGGCTCAGCACCAGAACGGCTGTGATGCCGACCTGGATGAGGGCTACGATGCGGTAGCCGCCGTTCCAGCCCTGCCCGCCGGTCAGAGCCAGGCTCATCAGCACCGGGCTGATGATGGTGCCCACGCCCCACATGCAGTGCAGCCAGCTCATGTGGCGGCTCTCGTAGTGGAGGGCGACGTAGTTGTTCAGGGCAGCGTCCACGCTTCCGGCACCCAGCCCGTAGGGGATGGCCCAGAGGCAGAGCATCCAGAACGCATTCGCCGCCGAGAAGCCGAACAGCGCCGCCGCCGTCATCGCCACACTGAGGGCCGTGACCTTGCCGGTGCCCAGCGCACGGGTCAGCCGGTCACTGCACAGGCTGGAAACGATGGTCCCACAGGAGATGATCATCGAGATGATGCCTGCGTAGGACACCGGCACCCCGAAAGCGGGGTAGAGGTTCGGCCAGGCGGAGCCGAGAAGCGAATCCGGCAGGCCGAGGCTGATGAACGCCAGATAGATGACCGGCAGAAGAAGCTGTGCCATGGGTTGTGTTCCTCCCGTTTCGGTGTTATACTGGACTTGCGGCCTCTGATGAAATAATACCACGAAACCAGCGGCTGTGGTAGGAGAAAATCTGAAATTTTGTACAACAAAACCGGCATTGATAAAAAATGTTCAAAGATTTGCGGAAAGGAACTGGTCAATATGGCATATCGAACGAGCTGCGCAACAATCGTCCATGAGGGCGGCGTCCACTGCGAACCGGACATCGTGGCTGACGCCGAAGGGCGCGAGCTGGTGCAGCACGGCAGTGCGCTGTTTCCCATTGCCTGCTACGCCGAAGACCTGGCCAGCTACTCGGTGGCGTGGCACTGGCATGAGGAATTTGAATACATCCTCACCATACAGGGCCCCCTCCATGTGGATGTGAACAAGACCCGCCTGACGCTGCAGACCGGGCAGGGCGTCTTCCTCAATTCGGGGGCGCTGCACTCGGTGGAGCAGGCGGAGGGCACCGCCCTGCTCCACTCCGGCGTCTTCCAGCCCCGGCTGGTGGGCGGCATGGACACCATCTTCTGGCAAAAGCTCATCCGGCCCCTGCTGCAGCCCGGTGCCCCGGCGTTTTTTCTGCTGGACGAGGCGGTGCCCTGGCAGAAACAGGTACTCATCTTCCTGCGGGACGCCTGGAAAGAGGTGGCGGACGAGCCGTTCGACTATGAGAACCGGGTGAGGTATCATCTCTCGGCGGCGCTGCGGCTGCTGAGCACCCAGTGCGTGGGCGGCAAGACCAAAGTCTCGGAGCAGGAGCAGATCGCCTCGGAGCGGATGAAGCGGATGCTCCGCTACGTGGAGGAGCACTATGCCGAGGAGCTGACGGTGGAGAAGATCGCGGCCTGCGTGGCCCTGAGCGAGAGCGCCTGCCTGCGCAGCTTCCGGCAGCTGCTGGGCATCACGCCTATCCAGTACGTCAAGCAGTTCCGGGTGGAAAAGGCCGCCGAGCTGCTGCGCTCCACCCGGCTGAAGACCGGCGAGATCGGTCTGGAATGCGGCTTCTCGGACGGCAGCTACTTTATTAAAACGTTCCGGGAGATCAAGCACTGCACCCCCCGCGAATACCGCACAAAATTCTGTTGAGATCTGGAAAAGGGAAAAATTGGAAGACAAGGCGTACATAACCAAACAGCCGGGAGGCGTTCCGAAACGGAAGCCTCCCGGCTGTTATGGTTCAGAGGGTCTTATTGCAAAAGGCTGCTGGAATCGGTGCCGCCGACCGTCAGGCGGGCCTGGATCCCGTTGTGCGTCCAGAGGATGTCGGCTTCATCGACCCCAAGATTCAGAAGTGCGTCGATGGAGACAGAAGTCGGACGGTACAGCAGTGTGCAGAAACGGATGGTTTCTACCCCCTGCGCTTTGAGCGTCCGGAGGGTCTCCATGGTGAGATGTGCGGTGGCCACAATGCTGTTGGTGCGAATGGTAAGGACCTTGCCTTGGACATTCTGTGTGCAGCTGTGCGTGATCTGCTTTTCCAGCGCATTGGTGACGTAAAGCCCCTCTACCGTAACGAGATACTCTGCATCCGAGGCGGTCAGCTCTTCGGCCGGAGCGGAAGTCGAGACCGCACCCGACGGCTCAGAGGGCTGCTCCGGGTTAGGATTCTCCGGGTTGGGGTTAGGTTTCTCCGGGTCGGGTTTCTCCGGCTCCGGCTTTTCCGGTTCAGTGGGCTTGTCACCCTCTTGGGTAAGATCCACACCGTCCGAATCCCTCCGTGTGATGACAGCACCTACAGGCAAACCGGCAAACTTCTGTTCTCCGGTCAGTGCATCGCCAATGGCAATTGCATCGCCCTTGGCAATGCTTCCGCCTGCGGTGGCATCAATGGTCACTTTGCCTTCGATGGTGATAGCGGCAGGGGCCTTTTTTTGTTCACTCGTAACGCTGCCGCTGCCAATGGCTGCGCCGCCGGAAAGTTGTCCATCATCCGAAGCTGTGCCGCCCTTTGCGGTGATGTTGGGGGAACCGGCCTCGGTGCCCTGGATGGAAATTTTATTTCCGTTTCCGTCAACGTCCGGTTGGGATTCTGCGCCGCCACCGATACCGGCAGCACCAGCGCCGCCCTGTGCATTTTCGATGGTGACATTGCCCTCGATGGTCACGTCACCAGTGCCAAGAGCACCGCCGCCGATACCGGCACCTTCTTCACCGCCGGTGGCGTTTCCGATTTGAGCGTTGCCTCTAATGATTACATTGCCGATGCCAATGAAACCGCCACCAATACCGGAACCACCAGAGCCACTTTTTGCATTTTCGATTCTAGCGTTTCCTTCGATGGTCACATTGCCGACAGAGGGAACGAGGGCACCATAACTAGTTGTGCCTTGGCCGCTGCCGATGCCAGCGCCGTTTCCGCTACTTTCCGCATTTTCAATGACTGCATCACCTCTGATGATGATCTCGCTGTCACCACGGGTGCCACTGCCGATGCCGGCTCCAGCTGCACCGCCCTGTGCGTTTTTGATGACGGCAGCACCTTCAATGGTCACTGTGCCCAGACCCTGAAAGCCGCTGCCGATGCCAGCAGCCATATAGCCACCAGAGGCTTCGGTGATGGTGCCGCCGCTGATGGTGACAGTGCCATTTCCTCCAATGAGGGTGCCAGATGGTTTCGGTTTCGCGCCATAACCGCCACCAATACCGGCACCATAGCGGCCCGTAGCCTTTGCGGTAATATCGCCGTCGGTAACTGTGACAGTACCATTGCCGTAGGCACCGCCGCCAATACCGGCACCCAGACTGCCGCCCGTAGCGGTGATCGTACCGCCGGAAATTGTCACATCGCCGTCACCGCCGACGGCGTCCGTGTCACCGGCACCGCCGCCAATACCGGCACCCCCATTACCACCCGTGGCAGTGATCTCACCGCCCGTAATGGTCACTTGGCCGTCGTGTTCGTCACTGCCGCCGATGCCAGCACTGTGGTAACCACCCGTGGCAGTCAAACTGCCAGTAGTATCGGACGCACTTCCCTTTGCGGAGCCATCATCATTCTTTTCGTCCTGAATCGTCAGCGTGCCGCTGTCGTCGGTCTTGTTATGCTCCAGACCGGCGTGGCCATATCCGCTTGTCAGCGTGTTGTTGCCGTTCAGCTCGATGTTCGTATTGCCGCTGCCGGTCACATCCACAGCGGCCTGGGCTGTCGAGCTGGCGTTGATCTCCACATTATCCAAGGTGACATTGGCCGTCTGGTCTTTGTCTGCGTCGATGGTGACCGTGTTCCCCGTGCTTGTGCCGGTGATGGTGATTTCGTTGTCCTCACGATCTTGGATGTATCCGCTGCTGTCGCTGACGTATTCCTTTTGTTCCCCATTCATAAACCACTGGCTGATGAGATTGCCGTTTTCCGTAGCGTGGATATCAATGGAGCCGCTGGCAATATCATACGTAGCGGCAAAAGCAGGAAGGGCCATGCCGGTCATCATGGCACAGGCGAGAGCGAGAGCTGCGATCCGTTGTGCGGCAACGCGGGGAGGGGGAGATGCCTTTTTCTTGCCGAAAGGCACCGGAACATGCCCCAGGACGCGCATGGCGAGTCTGCGATAAGAGACCATTGAGAATACCTCCTATTACATATATTCTATAATATATTGGAACCGGACAGGGCGGTGCGCCGCCGTCCCTTCCAACTCGTACCACAACATGGATTGAGGAACCAGAAAACAGAGGTTGCTTGCTAAGCTAAATATAGCACGGGGGGGTAAACGCAAGACTTTTCTGCGTGAATGGGTGCATTTCCTGCGTGAAACATGGAAAAATTCCAGAAATTTCCTTTTTTGCGATGGCTCACGCAAGCAACGTCGAGCTAGATGCTTTTTTTGGGCAGAGAGGGCGAGGCGGCAGAAAACGGGCCGGAATAAAACAGCAGCAGCCGGGAGGCATGAAAAAGAACTGCAAAAACGGAAAAAACCGGCCGCAGAATCTTGACGAATGAAGACAAACATGATAAAATAAAAAAGTAGTCAGGGAGCCGCACGAACGGCGGCTGGACTGCGATGCAAGATCTACGGAATTGAATATTCTCGGCAAAGCAGTCGAAAGGCTGTGACGCAAAGCTATAGGGCCTGTAAAATGGCAGCCAGTTGCTTCTCAAATCGGGCACGATGTGTACCCGTCTTTTGAGCGACCTTCATCTGAACAGCAGGTGTCGATTTGCCGAGTTTGCCTCAGCAAATCGACACCTTTTTCATTATGACATCTCCGTGCTTCAAATAAATCCGGGGAAGGCCCGACACGAGCAATGCTTGTGCCGGGCTTTTTCTTTCCCCGGATTTATGGTATACTGTTTTGCAAGGAACACAACAAACAGGAGGAGTCAGCGTGGAGGATTACCGCACCATCCGGGGCACAGCCATCGGCGAATATGAGGAGAAGAAGAGCCGCTTCATTGCGCAGCTCGCGTTTGCAGACAGCGAGGAAAAGGCCGTGGCCTTTCTGGAGCAGGTGCGCGCGGCCAACCGCACCGCGCGGCACAACGTTTACGCCTACCGCCTGCGGGAGGGCAACCGGGAGCGCTACTCCGACGACGGCGAGCCTGCCAAGACCGCCGGGACCCCGGCGCTGGAAGTGCTGCAGCACAGCGGCCTGACCGACCTCATCGTGGTCGTGACCCGGTACTTTGGCGGGGTGCTGCTGGGCACGGGCGGCCTCGTCCGCGCCTACACCACCGCGACCGCCCGCGCACTGGAAAACGCCGAGGTCGTCACGGTGCGCAGCGTGGTGGAGCTGGAAGTGACGGTGGACTACGCACTCTACGAGCGGGCCGCGCTGCTCATCCACGCCGCCGGGGCCAAACTCGCCGACCCGCAGTTCACCGACCGCGTGACCCTGCACTGGCAGATGCCGGAGGGCACCGAGCCGCCGCTGCTGGAACAGCTGCGGGAGCTGACACGGGGCGGGGCCGAGGTGAGCGTCTCGCAGCCGTTCTATGCGCCGTTCTGATGCCCCTCTCCGTCTCGCATTCGCTCGTCCGCTCCCCCGAAGTGGGAGCCATTGGCAGTCGGATGCAGGGCTGCATGGCCGCTGCGCTCTGGGCGCAGCAGCACCGAGAGATTTTTATAGGATAATTTTGGACAGGACAGGAAGATTCCCCCTTCGACAGAGCAATTCTGCTACAATAGCTGCGGGCGCAGCTGCGCTGGGAAGGGGGCAGGAACCAGCATGAAAGTGAGGGATACCGGATGGATGTACGCCAGCGTACCGAAGAGATCGAGCGGCTGACCTTTGCCCCCTGGGCGACCTTCAGCGATGCAAGCCGGGGCCGGGCCCGGCCGGAGCCGCAGGACCCCATCCGCCCGGTGTTCCAGCGCGACCGGGACCGCGTGATCCACTGCAAGGCGTTCCGCCGCCTCAAGCAGAAAACGCAGGTCTTCCTCTCGCCGGAGGGCGACCTCTACCGCACCCGGCTGACCCACACGCTGGAAGTCTCCCAGATCGCCCGCACC
>ERZ1026858.399-NODE-399-length-23826-cov-54.414286_pt1 | contig 23826 bp, 17 predicted proteins | sample MGYA00380159_ERZ1026858 | MGnify/ENA primary metagenome ERZ1026858 (study PRJEB33269, sample SAMEA4719795) | human gut metagenome | biome: human-associated habitat; feature: organic feature; material: feces | place: Cameroon | collected 2013-10 ...
GGGTGTGCCAACAAAAGGCATGTGGATAAAGGTTTTTGTCAAAGCCCTGCCTAAATTGATTCCAACAAAAAAGGAGAATGGGCTGTGAGAGTTTCTCATACAGCCCATTCTCCTTTTATTATAATATATCCTTTGTGATATTACTTCACAACCTTCTTGCCGTTAACGACGTAAACGCCCTGCGGGAGAACGTCGAAATCTGTGCCTACGTACACACCTGAAGTGGTGTAGATGCGGCCCTTGAGATTCGGCTTGTCAGCAGTAACACCGCTGATGCCAGTAGTAGCAGGAACAACAAGAACGTCGTCAAGGAAGTAACGCTTCTCGCCCTGGATGACGAGGCGAACCTTACCCTTACCCTTCAGAGTGGTCTTGAACTCAGTCCACTGGTTGTAGGTCATCGTGAATTCCTTCTGTCCGAGCTCGCCGTCACCCTCAACAGTGATGGTCAGCTTGGTGCCGTCAGAACCGTAAGGTGCACCCTTGAATGTCAGGACAGCATCGTTAGCCTCGTCGAGGTTGATAAGCGGAGTCTTTATCTGTGCCTGAGTTGCTGATGTGTTACCAACACGAGCACACATGTAAGCACCCTTCATGAATGTGCCTTCCCAACCCGGAGTGCTGGGCAAGAACTCGCCCATGGCGAACTTTTGAGCCAACTTCGGCGGAATGAAGCCCTTCTCGTCGTTACCACCAGTACCAGCGCAGCGGTCGAAGTCCTCTTTGAGGAGAGTACCCTCTACGATAGGACCACCCTGGTTGTAGTTAGAGAACTTGAACGAAGCAACACCGTCCTCAACAGCCATGTTGGTGATGCCAATGTTCATCTTATTGCTACCCTTGTTATCGTTGAAAGCCTCGCAGTAAGGTGATGTGGCGTTAGTGAGGTTCTTCTTGCTACCCCAAGGCCAAGCGTCGCCTGACTCAGAGCTTGATGTGCGGTTATTATCGGCAGGTATCAGAACCACACGTTCGTGGTCGTTTACGCCGCTAACAATAGTGTTAGGACAGTTGTTTGACCATACATACGAAGAATAGTCGATGTGATTGATGAGGATACCGGGAGCTGCGATGGTGGCGTCCCATCCCTTCTGCTGACGGTTCTCAATGAGGTAATACTCGTCGCTGTAGCTGGGGTTGTGATAGATGTAAGCATTGCCACCGTCAATGAGCGACTTCATGTCTGTAACCTCGCAGTCGTCTTCGAGAACGATGGGGTCAATCCATCCTGCTGCGTAACGCTCGTAAGCAGTGTAGCCGACCGGCTGGAAACCGTCACCGTTGTAGTTACCAGAGCACATGAGGTCCCATGTTCCCATACCGTACTTGCCACCGTAGTTGATATCGTAGAGGTCTGGATAACCAAGGCAGTGAGAGAACTCGTGGCAGATAGTACCGATACCAGCCACATTGCCCTTGCTGTCCTTCAACTCGTTGGAGCAAGCATAAACGTATACCTTTGTGCCGTCCTTAGAGAAGGCTGTAGGTGTGGAGAGCTGCGACTTGTGAGGCCAGATGGTATCTGTGCTACCACCAGTAGCCTGACCCTCACCAGCGTAGATTACGTAAACCTCTTCCACCTGACCGTCACCGTCCCAGTCGTACTGCTGGAAGTTTACACCTGCGGCAGCTGCTGAAGCACAAGCGGCAGAAATCATACCCTTAGGATTGACATCATAACGCTGGCCATTATAGTTCTCATCCTTTCCGTATGTGGCATAAGGACCAAGTGTGAAAGGACCTACTACGTCGAAAGTGATGTTGAGCTTGCCAAGACTCTGTGCAGAAAAGTAGTCGCTGACAGATCCCTTAAAGTTACCCTCGCTAAATCCCTTCTCGTTAGCTACGCGATTATAGAAAGCCTTCGGGTCAGACATAGAGAAACTCTGGTCTGAGAACTGAACGAGGATGATAAGACAGCGCTTGTCGCCCTCATAGTTCTGCATTGCGCGACCCTTAGCCATTGCGCGGCGTGCATTCGTGACTGAAGCGCCTGCCTCCTTGCGAAGCTGAACAGCTGCCTGCTGAAGTGCAGGGAATTCAGCGGGAACGATGAAGTCGTCCTGCTGAACATAACGATTGCCATCGGCATCCTGCCAATAGCTCAGAAACTCGTCGCCCTTGAGCTCCACCATAAGTGTGGTGCCGTTCTGAAGCTTGAGTTGCTTCCAGATGCCCTTCTTTGCAGGTACAGCAACAGCGCTGAGACCGGCAAGAGCACAGAAGCCGAGAGTAAGTAATCCTTTCTTCATTTTGTTATTTGTTTTGTAAAGTTGTCTAAAAATAATTTAAGAACTCTTTATGCCATCCTTTAGAACACGAAAAAGGAGAGAGGTGTCCCACCGTAGGGCAGAACAACCTTGCTCTCCTTTTATGCGATTTATCTCAAAATGAGAATCAGTGGCATAGTGCCTTTTTCCTTATTCAGATAATTATTTCATTTTGGTGAGGACGATGTCCTGTGTCTTACCATAATAACCCTTCAACGAGTTGTCGCTTGCATCGTATACTTGATAAAGAATACCAGCACCTGCAGTGAAGGTTACAGTATCGAAGTCAGTATTCCAGTTACCCATTACAGGGCTGGTGCTGCCATCAGCATTGGCAATCTTGATGTAACCAGTGAATTCACCGAAGTTAAGACCTGACATCAGAGTAACATCACCGAGACAGTCAAATGCAACGTAACCCTGACCTGTCTTTTCATCAGCGTAGAAGTTAAGTCTTGCGGTGCTTGTGCTTTGTCCCAGAAGACCGCTCATATAAAGGTAGTAACCATATTCGTACTCGTATGAGGGATTGTCACTGCCATCAGCAAGCTTCTTCTGCGGCTCAGTGATGTTCACTGTCCAACTTACTGAATTACCGTCATTGTCCTTACCGGTGAGCTTCCACTTACCCTGGAGACGGTCGTACGGGTTCTTATCGTTGTCCTCGATAGTAACGATACAGCTCTTCTGTGCGCCGATAGTAGCACCCTTAGCCTCTACAATCTCGAACTCGAAAGTACGGTCATCGTTAACCTCTGAATCGTCAACTGCTCTGTACTCAACATAACCAGTTTCGTCAGAGATAGTGATGGTCTTGTCAGTTACGTAGTAGTGAACGTCCTCCTTTGCAGGATTAGCGCCAGACTCCTTAACTGCAAGAGTAACATACACGTTGCCGTTGGTCTTGCCGGTCACCTTGATAGGCACTTTCACAGCTCCGGCACCTTCCTTAGCAGAGAATGTGGGGCTTTCCATCTCCACCACAACATCCTTGTTTGTGTTCTGCGTCTCTTTGTCATCGCTGCAAGAACCGAAGAAGGCAACAGCAGCTACGAGCAAAAATAACTTGAAGTATTTCATATTTGTTTAATTGCTAATAGTTATTAATGAACATTTATTAGTAGCCAGGATTCTGCTGACCCTTCAGGTTCGGGTTAGCATCAAGCTCGGTCTTCGGGATAGGCCATGTGAAGCGATGGTCACCTGCGTCATAAGAGAGACCGCGTCCTGCCTTAACGACGAACTTGTTGAGCTCCTCGTTATCCTCGTGGTTGGCATTACGCTTGAAGCCAAGTCCGAGACGACGGAGGTCAGACCAGCGCATACCCTCGCCGAGGAATTCCTTCTCACGCTCTGCATAGATGTCAGAGAGAAGCTCTGTTGTATTGGTGTAGGTCTTAGCCTCATAACCGTCAATACGGTTGGCGCAGAACTCATTCAGACGTGAACCGGAAGCGCTGCCCATACGAGCGTCTGCCTCGGCAGAGATAAGATACATCTCAGAGAGACGGAGCGGCTTCATCATATTGACGAAGTTATTCATCTCGCCGGTCTTCAAAGTCGGGTTGCCAGGGTACTTGTTGAATACAAAAGCCTCGTAACCTGTTCCGTGGATGGTCAGATTATCATAGATAGTGAAGAATGCATCGAAACGAACGTCACCCGGTGTATAGAGGCTAAGTGTGCCGTATGTCGGGATGTACCATGCAGATGTCTGTTTGTCGCTGAGAAACACACCACCGATAGAACCACCAAGCTCAGACGGAGCACTCATGATAGGACGGAAGATAGCCTCTGTGCAATCATCTGTTGACCACATGTCAGCATAGTTACGAAGGTTAGCGAGAGTGTAGTTACCGTTGTTGATAACGTCCTCTGCCTTCTTCTTTGCATTCTCCCAATCGCCAGCAAGAAGAGCTACACGAGCCTGAAGAGCCTCAACTGCAAAGCTTGAAAGGTATGCTGAGCATGGCTGGAGCAAATCCTGAACGTCCTTGTTGCTTGTAGCCTCATAAGCCTTGAGAGCTGTGTAAGCCTCAGAAAGGTCCTTATTGATAAAGTCGAATGTCTCCTTCAATGTAGAACGGCTCGGGTACTTTGTTACGTCGCTGGTAGGAGCGAATGTGGTAACGATAGGCATACCAGAAGCCTTTGCCTCAGGACCATCCTTGATTTGGGTGTAAGGCTGGCAGAAGTGGTCAGCAAGCCAGAGGTACATGTAAGCACGTGTGAACTTTGCCTCACCCTTATAGCGCTCTATCTGCTGCTTTTCACTATCAGTAACACCAGGCTTTGCAGCGAACTCATCACACTTAGCGAGGATAGCGTTGCAAGTAGCGATAGCGGAATATGAGCCTGCCCAGAAGGTGGTGATGTCGCCGTCGCTCGGCATGATAGAACCCTTAGAGAACATACCGATCTGGTTACCGTTCGAGATAAGACCGTCAAAGTGGTCCATCTGAATATCTGTGGTATATATCCAATTGCCAGCTGTTACAGCGCGGAGATTTTCGTAAAGCTGAACACGGAACACGCTAAGGTCATGGATTGACTCGATTGCGGTGGTCTCGTCGAGTGCACCATACGGGGCCTTGTCCATGTCGCAAGACGTAAAGGTCACCGCTCCGAGAAGCATCAATGATAAATATATCTTCTTCATTATTGTATCCTTTTTTTAATTTGAATGAAATTAGAATGTCAGCTCTGCACCGAACATGAACTGGCGAGTATTAGGATAGTTGAACTGAACCAGGTTGATATCTGGCTCCGGATCGTATCCCTCGAATGAAGTAATGGTGAAGAGGTTTCGTGCGATACCGAATACCTTCACACCCTTGATATAGCGAGTAGGAGCAAGCCACTTCTTCGGCAGGTCGTACTGCACGGTAAGGGTCTTCATACGGAGGAACGAAGCGTCCTGAATCATCTTGTCGTCGAACTGAATGTCATATCCGTAAGCGGGGATGTCTGTCACCTGACCCGGTTTGGTCCAGATATTGAGCATCTCTACGCGCTGGTTCCATGTAGTAGCGAAGTTAGCGTTCTGGATGAAGTAGTCGTCGTTCTGCATCATCCACTTGTCAGCTGCCCATGCGAAGTCAGCGATAACGCTCAAGCCCTTCCATGTGAAGTTTGTGCCGAAACCACCAATCCAAGGTGCATAGCGGTTCTTGCCTGTAAATACGGCGTCGCGTTCCTCGTTGAAGACCTTAGTGATGTTGCCGTCCTTGTCAAGCCACTGAGGCTCACCAGTACGCGGGTCAACACCAGCGTTACGTACAGAATAGAACTCACCGTAAGCGTGTCCGATCTTGAGGTTAAGACCTGTGTTAGCGAGCAGATACTCGTCACGGCCCTGGAACAGCTCAGTGATCCTGTTCTTGTTGTAGCCTACATTAGCTGTGAATGTCCAGTTGATATCCTTTGTAGCAATAAGCTGTACGTTAGCAGAAATCTCGAAACCAGTGTTAGTCATAGCACCGATGTTACCATTACCTGAACTCAAACCAGTGGTGTATGAGTAAGGTATAGGCATAAGCATATCGCTTGTCTTGTTGCGATAGAAGTTGAAGTCGAGATCAAGGCGACGGAAGAGGCTCATGTTAAGACCTACGTTGAACTTGCTAACGGTCTCCCATGTGAGCTTGTAATTAGAAGCCTGTGCAATACCTATAGACTTGACGCCGTTGTACATGCCACCCTCGCCGTAAAGACCGAAGTAACCGTATGTGCTGGCACCAGCGTCGTTACCGGTAGTACCGTAGTTGACACTCAGAGTAAGGTTGTCAAGCCACTTAACGGGAGCGAGGAAGCTTTCCTTCTTAGCGTTCCACTTAGCACCTGCTGACCAGAATGTACCCCAACGATGATCGGGAGCGAACTTAGAGCTACCGTCGCGACGGAGTGAACCGTAAACGTAGTACTTCTCCTTGAAGTTATACTCTACGTTACCGAAGATAGAGTTAGCAATAGACTCTGAACGTGAGTCGCCCATTTTAGCGGGGTCTGCCTTTGTACCAGAAGAGAGAAGCATGAGGCGAGCGTCAGTCTGACCAGTTGTGTAAGCGCTGAATGAACGTGAACGCTGGATGCGTGTCTCCTCGCCAACGAGGAGGTTTACGTAGTGGTCACCGAAGTTCTTCTTCCACTCACCAGTGTGAGTAAGAGTGTATGCATAGTAGCGTGAGAAGCCGTCAGCGAGTGCACCTTCCTGAGGGTCAATCTTCTGACCCATAGGAGTAACCATTTCCCCGTGAGGAATGTTACCGGTCTCAGATGTTGAGTCGTAACCAAAGAGTGACTGCTGAGCTGTGAAGGTAAGACCTTCCATCGGAGTGAGCGTCTCATTGATACCGATGTTGAGAGTTACCTGCTCACCGTCCTGCTTACGATACATATCGTAGAACTCAGGTGTTGTCAAGTTTGAATAAAGCAAGCCATAAGCTTTGCCGTCCTTTACGATGTTGCCGTTCTCGTCGTAGTGATAATAGTAAGGAGCATCGAAAGGCATTGCCTGACGAGCGAATACGAGCGGGTTGGCAGAATAGATAGCACCTGAGGCATTCTGCTCACGGTTAACAACGTAGCGCTGGTCACCGAAGTTAGAGTTGAAACCAACCTTGAAGAAACGGTTCAGACGAGCGTTGATACGTGCTGCGAGAGTGTTACGCTGCATACCAGAGCTCTGGATAAGACCCTCCTGCTCGTGGTGGTTGAATGAAAGATAGTAGTTAACTGAGTTACCACCACCCTGCATTGTAGCGTTGATGTCCGATGTAGGAGCCGAGCTTGAGAGCATCTCGTCACGCCAGTTAGTGTTGATGTGCTGAGCAGCCTTGCGGATAGCATCGCTCACGGGCTGACCGATGATGTCGCGGAACTTAACATACTGCTGTGAGCTCATCATGGTAACACCGTCAGAAGTCGGCATAGAGATACCATACTGAGCCTTTACAACTACCTGTGCTGACTCGTTGTACTTACCATTACGTGATGTAATAACGATTACACCGTTGGCAGCACGCGAACCATAGATGGCTGTAGAAGCGGCGTCCTTGAGGACGGTAATGTTAGCAATGTCAGACGGGTTGAGAGTCTGGAAGAAGCTGGCGCTGATAGGAGCACCGTCGAGGATGAACAAAGGCGCGTTAGAAGAGTTCATCGAGTTAACACCACGCAGACGGATGGTTGCTGATGCAGACGGGTCACCACTTGAGGTCAAAACCGAAAGACCTGACACCTGGCCTGCAAGAGCGTCGGTAAAGTTAGGAGTAGCGACAGTCTTCATCTTCTCACCGCTCACTGTAGAAACGGCGCCGACAACCGATCCGAGCTTCTTGGCCGAACCGTAACCGGTGATGATGACAGCATCAAGCATGTGGCTGTCAGCATCGAGGATGACGGTCATCTTCGCAGAAGCCTTCACCTTCTTAGTTGTCATACCAATGTAAGAGAACTCCAATTCTGCATTGGCGTTCTTCAGTTCAAGTGAGAAGTTACCGTCGATGTCAGTGATTGTACCGACTGCGTTGTTACCAACAACCTTGACAGTCGCGCCCATGATGGGTTCGCCGTCTTCAGAAGAGGTGACCGTACCAGTAACTCTTGTCTGTGCCATCGCCAGTCCTATACTTAGGAAAAGGCAGGCAAGAAAGGTCATGAGTCTTTTTTTCATAGAATCTCTCTCTTAATTAATGAAAATAATATTAATGTTTATTTTTGTTTCTGATTCAGCCATAACTACCATGGACGAACCGAATGGCTCATTTTAAATCTATGTATGAATGGATTTTGTAGCCAAACGATAGCATAAACGCACCACACCCAACAAGGGCGAGGTCGTCGGTCGTCATTGTGTGATTTGTCCAGCGAGTTGCGATTAACGCATTATCCTGAGTAGTTATTATTTTGTGTCTTTAATGATCCTTCATTTATTCACATCTTTTACGAAACCGTGCAAAATGTTATACAATTTGAATATTGTTTTGCAAATTTAGATGTTTTTTAGAAGTTGGCAAAATATTTATATATAAAAAATTAGCTGTTTTGTCATTTTTCTTCTAAATCGTATGAATATGAATAATTTTTACTGAATTTTGCAATTATTCTTCTCTATTTGTATATAAACTGTAGTTTTTAGTTTGTTAACGTTCACAATATGTTGTGTGCCCACACTAACAAATAGCATCAGTATTGTAAGGAATAACTTTGTCACAAAACACGCCCTCATTAGTCGATAATTCGCTTCAGGTCAACAATAAAATGCAGCATTTATTTTGTGTTCTGACGTTTTTAATGTATTTTTGCAAAAAATAGAGATTTACCGCTAATGTGTATACCAATCAGACTAACACCTTAATATATACATATACATCAGCACTGTCTCAGAAAATCTAAAGTTATGCAAACAAGATGTCACTTGTCAGTTCTCGCCCTTAAGCAGGCAGAGAAGTATGGAGAGCGCGAAGCCTTCACGTATAAGGATTTCGGCGGTTCGGTATGGAAGACCATGAGCTATAGTCGCTTCGCCACTCTTGTGAAGGAGGCCAGCAATGCCCTCCTCAATCTCGGCGCCAAGCCTCAGGACGCCATCGGCGTATTCTCGCAGAACTGCATCCAATACCTCATCACCGACTTCGGTGCCTACGGCGTGCGTGTCATGTCCGTACCGTTCTACGCGACCTCTTCCGAACAGCAGATACAATATATGATTAACGATGCGCAGATTCGCTTCCTCTTTGTCGGCGAGCAGGAGCAGTACGACAAGGCACACCGCATATTCCCACTCTGCCATTCATTAGAGCGCATCATCGTATTCGACCGCAGCGTGCGTATCAGCTCGCACGACCCTGCAGCCCTCTACTTTGACGACTTCCTTAAGCTCGGTCAGGGACTGCCGCGCCAGACAGAAGTGGAGGCGCTTTACAAACAAGCCAACAATGAAGATATATGCAACATCCTCTACACGTCCGGCACAACCGGCGAGTCGAAGGGCGTGGTGCTGACATACGGACAGTATGACGCAGCCTTGATTGCAAACGACGAGGCTGTGCCCATCCGCGACAAGGACCGCGCCATACAGTTCCTGCCCGTTACGCACATTTTCGAACGCGGATGGTCATACCTCTGCTTCTCGGAAGGATCGCATATCATCATCAATACCGACCCGCACGAGATACAGCAGTCAATGCGTGAAACCCATCCCACCTGCATGTCGTCAGTGCCACGCTTCTGGGAGAAGGTTTATCAGGCAGTGAAGGACAAGATTGACCGTTCGAGCCCCATGCAGCAGAAGCTCTTCCGCCACGCCCTTGAGGTGGGCCGCCGATACAACATCGACTGCAAGAGCCAGTGCCGCCGTCCATCTCCGATATTAGCGATGGAATACAAGCTCATGGACAAGCTTATCCTGCGCCTCGTACGCAGACAAATCGGCATCGAGACCTCGCACATCTTCCCGACAGCCGGCGCAACGGTATCGCCTGAGGTGGAACGCTTCGTACATTCTGTAGGTATCAATATGGTTGTGGGCTACGGTCTGACAGAGAGTCTTGCCACCGTATCGTGCGACCGCGACAATATGCCTTACACCATCGGTTCGGTGGGACGCCCCATCAAGGGCATCGAGGTGAAGATCGATGAAAACGACGAAATCCTGCTCAAGGGTCCAACCATCACACGTGGCTACTACAAGCGCGACGCTGCAAACGCAGCCGCCTTCACCGAGGACGGATTCTTCCGCACGGGAGACGCCGGCTACATGAAGAACGGCGAGCTGTTCCTCACGGACCGCATCAAGGACCTCTTCAAGACCAGCAACGGCAAGTATATCGCTCCGCAAATGATTGAGTCGCTCGTCCTCGTGGATAAGTTCGTTGACCAAATAGCCATCATCGCCAACGAGCGCAAGTTCGTTTCGGCACTCATCGTACCGGAGTTCCGCCTGCTCGAAGACTGGGCGAAGGACCACGGCGTAGAGGTGGAATCAAGAGAGCAGCTTTGCCAGAATCCGAAGATAATAAAGATGATGACCGAGCGCATTCACACACTGCAGCAGCAGCTTGCTCCATACGAGCAGATAAAGCGCTTCACGCTCATCGCACACCACTTCTCTATGGAGAGCGGCGAGCTTACCAACACGCTCAAGATTCGCCGACCCGTAATCTACAAGAACTTCAAGGAAGTGATTGACAAGATGTATGAGTGTTAGGCGGCATTCTGCCGCAATTAGGAATTAGGAGTTAGGAATTAGGAATTGATAGATAATTCAAAAATCAAAACTCAGAAATGATAACAGCCGATCAGCTAAAGGATGTGATGGAGCGCACTGAAGCACTCCATCATTATCTTAATATCGACAAGAAACGCGTGGAGTTCGAGGAAGAACAGCTCCGCACACAGGCTCCAGACTTCTGGGAGGACCAGAAGTACGCAGAGGAGCAGATGAAGAAAGTGAAGACGCTCGAGAAATGGATAAAGGGATACGAGAACGTGAAGCGTCTTGCAGACGAACTGCAGCTCGCCTTCGACTTCCATAAGGACGAACTCGTCACGGAAGAGGAAGTAGACGACGATTACGCCAAGGCGGTGAGCGCCATCGAAGACCTCGAGCTTATGAATATGCTCCGACAGAAGGAGGACCCCATGGACTGCGTCATGAAGATCAACTCAGGTGCCGGCGGCACGGAGAGCCAGGACTGGGCGCAGATGCTTATGCGTATGTATATGCGCTGGGCGGAGGCTCACGGATATAAGGTGACCATCAGCAACATTCAGGAAGGCGACGAGGCAGGCATCAAAAGCGTCACTATGGAGATAGAGGGCGGCGAGTATGCCTACGGATTCCTCAAGAGCGAGAACGGCGTACACCGTCTCGTCCGCGTATCGCCATTCAATGCCCAGGGCAAGCGAATGACTTCCTTCGCATCCGTATTCGTATCGCCACTCGTAGACGACACCATCGAAGTGTATGTCGACCCGTCCAAGATATCTTGGGACCTCTTCCGTTCAGGCGGAGCCGGTGGTCAGAACGTCAACAAGGTGGAGACGGGCGTACGTCTCCGTTATCAGTACGTCGACCCCGACACTGGCGAGGAGGAGGAAATCCTCATCGAGAACACGGAGAGCCGCAAGCAGCTCGAAAACCGTAACAACGCCATGCGACTCCTCAAATCACAACTCTACGACCGCGCCATGAAGAAACGCCTTGAGGCGCAGGCTAAGATTGAGGCAGGCAAGAAGAAGATTGAATGGGGCAGCCAGATACGCTCCTATGTCTTTGACGACCGCCGCGTGAAGGACCACCGCACCAACTATCAGACCACGGACGTGGATGCTGTGATGGACGGCAAGATTGACGGATTCATAAAGGCATACCTCATGGAATTCCCGACAGTGGAAGACGCATAAGTCAGATATGTAAAAATCAAATCTTAAAAATCATACAACTATGAGCCAGCAAAGCAAAATCAAGCGTGAGAAATACGCTAAGGAACAGGAGAAGAAGGGAAAGAAAGTCGTGGAAAGCATTTTCTGGTTGCTCGTCCTCGGAGGAGCGGCTTTCGCCATCTGGACCTGCATGAACGCATAACAAAAATGCAAGTAAACAAATAAAACATTAGGTAAGAAAATGAGCGGATTTGAAATAGAACGTAAATTCCTCATTCGGGAAGGCGGCAACTATAAGGATGCCGCCTTTTCGTGTAGTCGGATAAAGCAGGGATATATGCCCTGCGAAACAGCCACCGTACGTGTCCGTACCCGCGACGACAGCGCATGGCTGACCATCAAGAGCCACAGCGACGCAGCCGGACTTTCGCGCTACGAGTTTGAGAAAGAGATAACCATCGACGAAGCCGAGCACCTCTACCAGCTCTGCCGCGGAGGAGTGATAGACAAGAAACGATGGCTGGTGAAGAGTGCGGACGGACGACACACCTTCGAGATTGACGAGTTCTTCGGTGACAACGAGGGACTGACAGTTGCAGAGGTGGAGCTTGGCGCGGAGGACGAAACCTTCGAGCGTCCCGACTTCCTCGGCGAGGAGGTGACGGGCGACCGCCGCTACTATAATTCAGAACTTATAAAATCGCCATACAGTACATGGGCTCATAATAAACAAAAGTAAGAAGATTATGGATAATAACACAACACCGGTGCTTCTGCTCACCGGATATCTTGGAAGCGGAAAGACAACACTCCTCAATCGTATACTTGCCAACAAGCAAGGCATCAAGTTCGCCGTCATCGTCAATGACATCGGCGAAGTGAACATCGACGCCACACTCATCGAGAAGGGTGGCATTGTGGGAGAGCAGGACGACAATCTCGTGGCTCTCCAGAACGGATGCATCTGCTGCACACTGAAGATGGACCTCGTACAGCAGCTCAGCGACATCGTGTCGCAGCAGCGCTTCGACTATATTGTCATCGAAGCAAGCGGCATCTGCGAGCCGGCTCCAATCGCACAGACCATCAGTGCCTATCCGCGCATCTATCCCAACCTCGCCACTAAAGGCATTGCCAAACTCGACTCCATCGTCACCGTCGTTGACGCACTGCGCCTCAAGGACGAGTTTGCCGGAGGCGACGACCTCACAAAGGACAACATCGGTGAGGAAGACCTCGCCAGCCTCGTAATACAGCAGGTGGAGTTCTGCAACAAGATTCTCCTCAACAAGGCTTCGGAGGTCACTCCCGAAGAGTTTGCCCGCATAAAGGCTATACTGCGCGAGCTGCAGCCGCACGCCGACATCATCACATGCGACTATTGCGACGTCGATCTTGACAAGCTGCTCAATACCGACGAATTCAACTTCCAGAAGGTTGCCACATCCGCAAGATGGATTGAGGGCATCGAAAGCCAAGAAGAGGAGGAAGAAGAACATCATCATCATGACCACGACGATGACCACGACGAGCATCATCATCATGACCACGAGGAGCATGACCACGAGGAAGGACATTGCCACTGCCATCACCATCACGGACTGGAGAACGAGGAAGAGGGCGAAGCTCTCGAATACGGCATCGGCACCTTCGTCTACAAGCGCCGCCGTCCGCTGGACATGAACAAGTTCGACTACGTTGTCACAAAGAAATGGCCTAAGAGCGTCATCCGCTGCAAGGGTCTCTGCTACTTCAAGGGCGAGGAGAACATCTGCTACGTATTCGAGCAGGCTGGCAAGCAGATTGAGATGCGCAATGCCGGACAGTGGTATGCCACAATGCCTGAGGAAGAGCTTCGCGAGGTGATGAAGCAGAATCCAGGACTGGCACGCGACTGGGACGACACTTACGGCGACCGAATGCAGAAGATTGTGTTCATCGGACAGAACATGAACCGTGAGGAGATAGAGAAAGACCTCGACTTCTGCCTCACCGACTAACAGACACGAATAAAGACATTACATTTATATATATAAGGTAACCAGATGAGACTCATCATTCGCATCACACGGACCACCATATCCTTCACGGCGCCCAACACCGTGATAGAGGGACAAACCGACTTCGAGCAGTACAGCATGAAGACGGGCATCTCCGTGGCTGCAAACATGAGGCAGGCGCTTGCCGACTGCCGACTGCTGCAGGTCCACACCTCGCCTACACAGAACGGACAGACCATGCCGTCGCAGTATCATCCCGTGTTCAGTCAGGTAAGGGTCTACGTCGATACACCGCTCCTCCTCATACCCGCGGAGGAGTTCGACGCTGACGCCGCTCCCCTACTCTATCATCACGTCAACACCACCTGCGAGAACGACGACGTCGACACCGTACAAATCCCTGCCGCCAACGTCGTGGCAGCCTTCGCCGTGGGCAAGGACCTACGCTTCGTGCTCACGGAGCGCTTCCTGCACGTAGAGTTTCTCCATCTGCTCGGTCCCGTCATCACTGAGTTCAGCCGCTTCGCCTCGGGAGGATTCCAGGAGAAGATGTTCTGCTACTTCCACGACCGCCGCGTCGACATCTTCTCGTTCCGCAAGGGACGTCTGAGGATAAGCACCTCCTTCGAGACCTCCACAACCGAAGATTCAGCATACTACATCCTCAACACATGGCAACAGTTGGGCATGCGCAAGACGGACGTACTCTGTCTGTCGGGCAACATCACCGGACACGAGGCGCTGCTCAACATGCTGAAGCAGTTCGTGCGAAACATCAAGCACGTCAACATCTGATTACACATTATAATATATAGAAAAGAAGAACAATATGCGAATAATAACAGGAATATACAAGGGGCGCCACTTCGACATCCCGCGATCCTTCAAGGCACGACCCACCACCGACTTCGCCAAGGAGAACATCTTCAACGTCATCGGCGGATACGTCGACCTTGACGGTGCCAACGCTCTCGACCTCTTTGCAGGCACGGGCAGCATATCGCTCGAGATGCTGTCGCGCGGTTGCTCGCCGGTGATAAGCGTGGAGGCAGACCGCGACCACGCCTCGTTCATCCGTGAGTGTATGAAGAAGATATCTGCCGACCGCGACAACATCCTCATCCGCGGCGACGTCTTCCGTTTCATCCGCACCTGCAAGCAACAGTTCGACCTCATCTTCGCCGACCCACCCTACGCTCTGCCCGAACTGCCCACCATCCCCGGCCTCATCCTCGAAAAGAAGATGCTCAAGCCCGGCGGTCTCCTGGTCTTCGAGCATGGCAAGAAGAACGACTTCAGCTCCGTCCCCGGCTTCATCGAGCACAGAGCATACGGCAGCGTCAACTTCTCGCTATTCAGAACACCCGAGGAAGAATGAGGAGTTAGGAATTAGGAATTAGGAATTACGAGTTAGGAATTAGGAGTTAGGAATTGTTCTCAGCTTCTCCTGCGATTTTTAATTTTACAGTAGCGGAGGTCTATGGTCTCCGCAGCATACAATCATACTAATACAATAAATATTTATAATGAGTATTAGGCTTGGTGCTGCGGAGGCCAGAGACCTCCGCTACTTGTTTATCCATATCTCCTTTTTTATATTCTTCATAAACTAATTCGTTGATTTAATTTGTTGTTTTGCTGAGATTTATGTAATTTTGCCAACGTTACAAGCTAATCACAAAAAATCAATATAGTTATATGAAGAAAATCATCGCAATGCTCTCATTGGCTCTTGCTGCAAGCACCACATTCGCAGTGCCCGCAAAGCAGGCCAAGAAGACACTGACGCTCGCTGACGGCACACATGTTGTGGCAACACAGATGGGCGACGAGTACATGAACTGGTGGCAGGCCGACAACGGCATGCGCTACGTGGAAAGCCAGGACAAGGAAGGCGTTTACGAAGCTGCCAATATGGACGTAATGGCAGCTCATGCCCAGATGCGCCGCGCCAACATCGGCGAGAAGCGTGCCAAGCGCCTCAACTCTGTAGTTAAGCCCGTCAATATGTCATTCTCAAGCGGACAGCAGAGAGTACAGATTGGCGACGAGCACATCACTTACACAGGCAAGAAGAAGGGCATCATCATCCTCGTACAGTTCCCCAACCAGAAGTTTGAGACTGGTCATGACAAAGCATACTATAAGATGGTGGCTAACGAGAAGGGACTCACTCACGAGGACGGATACGTAGGATCTGTCACCGACTACTTCCTCTCACAGAGCAACGGTCAGTTCGAGCTCGACTTCGACATCGCAGGTCCGTACACACTCTCACATACATCATCATACTACGGCAAGAACGATGGCGCTAACATCGACACAAAGGTGGGATATATGATTCAGGAAGGCTGTGACGCTGCCGTGGAAGACGGATTCAACTTCAACGACTACGACTGGGACGGCGACGGCTATGCTGACCAGGTGTTCGTGCTCTACGCCGGTCTCGGCGAGGCTTCAGGCGGCGATGCCAAGACTGTATGGCCCCACGAATATCAGATCAGATGGACATGCGTGGGCAAGGTGCTCAACTATTCTGACCAGGGCAAGGGCAAGGTGGACACATACGCTTGCGCCAACGAGATGGAGCGTGTCATCAACAATGCAACCGGCACATACACCAACGAGCTCAAACTCGCTGGTATCGGAACCATCTGCCACGAGTTCTCACACTGCCTCGGATTCGCCGATATGTACGACACCAGCGCTAACGGCGGCAACTACGGTATGGGCTTCTACGACGTAATGAGCGCCGGTTCATACAACGGCGGCGGCTTCACTCCATGTAACTACACCGCTTACGAGCGTATCTACGCAGGATGGACAGAGCCAATCGTCCTCGACGAGCCGGCTACCATTAAAGCCATGAAGAGCTCTGAGGACTATGGACGTCCCTTCATCCTCTATAACGACAAGCATCCAGACGAGTTCTACACCCTCGAGAACCGTCAGAAGAAGGGTTGGGACGCTGAGCTCTACGGCAGCGGTCTTATGATCACACACGTCGACTATGACCAGACCAAGTGGGGCATCAATCAGGTTAACGCTTCTGCATCTGACCACCAGCGCTGCACCATCTTCCACGCTGACAACGACGCCGACGGAACAGTACTGGAGAGCATCAAGAACGACCTCTATCCTTACATGTCAGGCGGCGTACCTCTCAACGACGAGCTTACTGACGACTCACGTCCTGCTGCAAAGCTCTACAACAAGAACGCGGACGGCACAAAGTATATGGGCAAGCCTATCACTGCCATCAAGAAGAACGTCAACGGCACCATCTCATTTGACGTTATGGGCGGCAACGAGGACAACATCCTCGACAACACCACATCAGAGACTGCCATCAAGGACATCAAGGCTGACACACGCAAGGCTGACAACCGCGTATACAGCATCGACGGACGCTACCTCGGTGACGACATCAACGCTCTCGGCAAGGGTCTCTACATCGTAGGCGGCAAGAAGGAGCTTAAGACTAAGTAATAAAACCAAGGCATCATCACGTTAAGATGCTTTAAAGACCTATAAAGACAAAAAGAAGTCGGAAACAAAAGGGAGAACATTCCCTAATGTTTCCGACTTTTTTATGCTCATAATTATAATAAAATCACTATCTTTGCGTCAGCTCACGCTATTGTTATGGCCATTAAATTAATGGCGGTTAAATTAAAAATACACTTTTACTTATTTCTCCTGTTTTTATCAAGAATAGAATTTAGACATCATCATAAAAGAAAAATAAAATTTTAGCCGTAACTTTGCATGATTAAAAGCAATATTAATGAAAAGGAACATTATATACCTTGTTTTATTCGTCACTGTATTGATATCATCATGCCAAAGCAATCATGATAAACGAATCCCAGTAGCGCTTTCTCTTGCAGAGAACGGCAGACCAGACAGTGCCCTCATACAACTTAACAAAATAGACCAATCAATGTTGTCAGATTTGGACATGGCTATGTATTCGCTTGCTTATACAATGGCACAAGACAAAACCGGTATTGATATAGACAATGATTCTCTTATAAGAACGGCTTATACATATTATTATAATAGACCGGAAGATTCTCTATATGCCAAGAGTCAGTATTATATGGGGAAATATTATGCACTCAATGACAGTAGCGAAAAAGCACTTCAGTGTTTCAGAAAATCAATAGTGATGGCAAAAAGAAAACACGACTATGACACACAGTGCTTATCACTGTTTCAACAATCGTTAATTTTAAGAGAGTATGACCCAGACAAGGCGATGTTATGTGCGAAAGCTGCAAATTCTATATATAATAATCTGAAAGGTTCAAAGTTGTCCAATAAGGCATATTATCTTTTGAATCTTGCAGAATGTATAAGTTATAAAGATGACAATCCTAACATCTGTATATCACTTGCAAGAAAGGCGATAAGATATGCTATACAGTCGAAAGATTCCGTTACTATCTCTAACTCATATCAAGACTTGGCTTCCTTCTATGCGTTAGGAGGTAATATTACGTTGGCACTGAAAGCCACATCAGAATCCCTGAGATATAATAACAAAGACGATTTCTCAAAAATCTTTGCTCTATCTCAATTCTATGTCTTGGCAGACTCCTTAACCCAAGCTAAGCGTAAACTGTCTGAAGCCTTACCCTTAAACATCAATGACAGTTGTGCTTACTATTCTTTAAAGAGAGACATTGCTATAAAAGAATCTGACTTGGCCAATGCTGAATCATTAGCTGACTCAACGGATCTCTATCTTGACAAGAAAAACTCAGAAAATTTAAAAACCAGAAATACATATTATTCACTTATGCTTCAGAAAGAGATTGCCAGAACCAAGGCTTTAAGTGAGAGCAAGTGGAAATCGTATGTAATTTTACTCATAGCTGTCTCAGCATTAATCATCATCATGCTTATGAGCTTCATCTTCTTTCAGAAGAAGAAACAGATGAATGAGAAATATGAAAAAGGAGTGAAGTTACACAATATGGAAATCGAACATAAAGAGATACAGATAACCACCATGAGAAAATTCCTGTTAAGTAAGATTGGTATTATCCAAAGACTTCAGTCACTAAATCAATCTAAGCATAAACTGCTATTACTTTCTAAGGATGACTGGGAGGAGATAGAAATATTCTTAAACAGTACGGATAATGACTTTGTTGTAAAGATAAAGGACGACTTTCCAGAGTTAACAACAAAGGACATTCAGTTTCTAATGTTGGTAAAACTGAAACTCCCATACAAGAGTATTGCCTTAATATATAACATTGAAGAGAAATCCGTAAAACAGAGAATGTTTCTCTTCAAGAAAAAATTAGGACTACAAAACAGTAAAATGTCAACAAAAGAGTTTATTGAGAGGTATTAACCTTCACTTCAAATACTTTTTAGACCCGCCATTAAGACAAAGCGAAACAGAATATCTTGAAGTTCAAACACTTACACCACATTATACCAAAATACGAATTAGACCCATTTTAGTTGGGCATCCTCAAGAATCACCGTAAATTTGCAACCGAAAACAAAATTATCGGATTATGAAGATTAAGCTTATTTTATTCTTTGCTTTGGCTGTTCTTGCCATTTCCTCATGTAAGGAAAATGAGGAAGAGACGATAAATCCAGCGACAGAAAAGATCCTTGCCGACGGTCTCAATATCGGACCGGACGGTGTGGACACCGTTGTTGTCTTTCTTAAGGATAGCGGTTTGGGTGTTGACATCAACTATTCATCCGGTAGCGGCAAATGGTGTTCTGCTACGGAATGTACCGACTCTGTTAGCGGAGCTGACGGTATCCGCATTCAATGTGCTCCTTCCGACACTTCTCTTTTCTCCAGAGAAGCCATGGTGAACATTTCCTCATTACGAGGCAACTACATCATAAAGGTAAATCAAGACCCCTACAAACTGGCATATTTCAAGGACAGTATTGTCTACGTTAAGAATACGGGCGGTAGCTTTGTTGTCCCAGTTAAAGCCAATACTTCATTTACCATCAACAAGACTATGTTTGTCACTGGCTCTGGCGACAACACCAAACCCGTGGACACAAGTTGGATGGGTAGCATTTATAAGGTTGTGACGTGTAACGAAGGTCAGACGTTTGAATTCCCCTTTACAGCCCAACTTAACACAGGTTTGGGAAGACGTGCCTTCCTTGACATAAGCGGTGACAGTCTTCATAATAAAAAGTCAATCGTCGAGGTGAGACAGGAACCACGTACACTGAATGCATCTGAGACTATCGAATTTGGAATGTTCTCAGAAAGACTGAATGTTTTATTGGGAAAGGAAGAAGAAAATCTAACAAGGTTGAGAAGTCTTTCCTTGTTAGGCTTTGCAGCACCACAAGACGTTGAATATGCAGCTAAACTAAGCCGGCTGTCTCTTGATACGCTGACTATGTCGGCATGTGATTTCTCAAGCTATGACCACGAGTGCAATATAGACTCAAGACTATTCTTCGGCTCCCATTTGTCGAGTCTGTCACTTCCAAAAGGCATCAAGACTATTAACTATGAGGCTTTTGCAGACTGTAAAAATCTCAAGACAGTTGTCCTTCCTGCCAGTGTAGAGCGCATAGGCAACGAGGCATTCGCATGCTCTTCCAAGATAGAAGAGATTGTTATTCCGGCAGATTCCAAGCTTCGTTATATAGGTGACGAAGCATTTAACACGGGTGGCACCATGAATAGACTCTTTATTCCGAATACAGCCTATCTGTCATCCAATGCCCTTAAAGGACTCCGAGTAAATAACCTGCATATAGCTTTAGTAACACCACCTATCTTGAATCCAGATACAGAAGCAGACCGCAGCAAAAGTACATTGTATGTTCCTAAAGGCAGTAAGGAGAAATATATGTCAGCAATATATTGGAAGAATTTCGGAAAGATTGTCGAAGAATAATAAAATCATTAGTAAAAGACTCACCCATGAATTTCTTGGGTGAGCCGAAATACGTCTGACAAGAGTTGTAGCAATAAAAAAGGAGAGAAGCGAACTTCTCTCCTTTTTTAGTACCCAGACCCGGGCTCGAACCGGGATGGGTTGCCCCACTGGTGTTTGAGACCAGCGCGTCTACCGATTCCGCCATCTGGGCATTGGCGTTTTGCGTCTGCAAAGGTATAACAAATAATTGGGTTGTGCAAGAATTTAATGACGAAATTATTCCTTTAAATCATAATAATTGTTCAATAAGGATAAATAGGCTTTAAAAAAATAATAACCTTACAATAACCTCGTTATATAAATAGCATCCGCTATTTAATTCTGACGTTATGGCGGACAGCACACAAAGAAAGAACATTAAATGATAATGGCATGAAAGAACAAAACCTTAACTACTGCGTCATACTTGCCGGCGGCAAGGGACGTCGTCTGTGGCCTTGCTCACGCGATCAGTGGCCCAAGCAGTTCATCGACTTCTTCGGAATGGGTCGTACATTGCTGCAGTACACCTATGATCGTTTTGCACGCCTGCTGCCAAAAGAAAATATATACGTGGTCACTAATGAGGACTACGAGAGCATTGTTCGCGAGCAGTTGCCCGAACTGACGGACGAGCGGTTACTCTCCGAACCTATCCACCGCGGCACGGCACCGAGCATGATATGGGCTTCGCACCGCATCTTCAACAAGTGCCGTGACGCACGCATCCTCGTCACGCCTTCTGACCTTACGATTGTGGGGGAAGACCGGTTTGAGGCTTGCCTTGAACGCGCCTTCGAATTTGTGGCTGCCAACGACTATATGCTCACCATGGGCGTCAAGCCTACGCGTCCCGAACCGGGATACGGATACATACAGCTTGGCGAGGAATGTCAGGAGGGTGTGCATAAGGTGAAGTCGTTCACGGAGAAGCCGGAGCGCGAGTTTGCACGTATGTTCATGGAGATGGGCGAGTTCTACTGGAACACCGGTATGTTCCTCGCCAATGCGCGTTGCGCTCTCGACACGCTCTACAAGCTGGTGCCCTCCGTACTGCGCACCTTCGACGCTGAGCATCCCGAGTACGACTACGTGGAGGAGAACAAGTACGTAAAGAAGAACTTCCCGTCTTATCCAAACCTCTCCATCGACTTCGGCGTGCTGGAGCGTTCAGACAACGTCTGCGTGATGCGCTGCGACTTCGGATGGGCTGACCTCGGCACATGGCACAGCATGTACGAGGCACTGAGCAAGGGTGAGGGCGACAACGTGGCTGTCGACACGGACGTGGTGCTCGACAATGCGCACGGCAATATCATCAAGCTGCCGAAGGGCAGACTGGCTGTCATCAGCAATCTGGACGGTTATATAATAGCCGAGGAAGGCAACGTGCTCTTCATCGGAAAGAAGGAAGACTCGTCTGCAGACATTCGCCGTATTGTCAACGACATACAGATAAAGAAGGGCAACGAGTTTATATAAAGTTGAGAGTTGAGAGTTGAATGAAAGTTGAGAGTTGGGAATTGAGAATTGAGAGTTATGATTACCTTTTTTAATCAATCACAAATACTAATCATCGCTCGGCTTTGCCGCATGCCTTAGCAATAACTCCCAACTCTCAACTCTCAACTTTCAACTAATCATAACTCTCAATTCTCAATTCCCAACTCTCAACCAATCATAACTCTCAACTACAAGATGCTTCATCTCGTGTCCTCCCCACATTGCGTCGTTCTTATATCTGAATCCTAACGAGGTGTAGAGGCGTTCTGCGTTAGGATTGTTCTTGTCCACGAGCAAGGCGGCGGGGAGATTAAGGCTGGCGGCATGCCGTATCATGCGGTCCAACAGAATCGAGGCGATGCCCTGACGGCGGTATGCGCTGTATACGGCGAGTGAGTCAAGATAGAACTCGCCCTCCTGCGTCTCGTCGTCCATCTGCGAATAGTCCATCTCAAGGTGCTTCTTTGCAGCCTCCTGGAAGCGCAGACGCAGACGATGAAGGTCCTTGCCGTCATATCCCACGATGGCACCAGCCACCGGAGCCTTGTCAATGTCGCCGTCCGTGGCTTTCTCGTCCACAGCCACGAAAGCGTTTCGCCAGCTATACTGCGAGTCGTCCATGCGGACCAGCTCGAGCATCATCTTATGAAAATCGTCGATGTTGTGTTTTTCGCCGGCAATGTTCTGGCAGCATTCATCGGTCATGGCGGTCATGATAAGTCGTGCGATGTCTTCGCAATGTTGGGGTTGGGCTTTAATGATAATCATTTTCTTTTAGGTTATTGATTTTGTTTTTGCAATGTTATTCGTTGACATTCCTGTCAATATCTGTCCAGTATTTTCTTTATCTTCTCACATCTCTCCGCACTCTTCGCCTTCTTCGTAGGCACGAGCAACTGCACAATGCCGAGCAGATTGAATCCCTGCGCCGGATTGGGCAGGGCGGCGTTCTCCTTTACGCTTCGCAGCGCCTTCTGCGTATTGAAGCTGAATCCGGGCGCCGTCACCACCACGTCGTTGAGCACCACCTCCTGCGGAATGAGGAAGATGGTGTCCTGGCGAAGCTCTGTGTCCGACACGCGGCGCTGCATGTAGTGCTTCTTCGAGATGGTGGCGCTCTTGATGGGCAGCGCCGAACCGAAGCGTCCCGTATAGTCCGTGGTAAGGCGTTTGCCTCCTGCGGTGCTGACCACAGCTCCAGCGATGGGCAGTCGTGTGTCCATGTCCGCCACGACAGTCTGACGTTGTGCCATGCTGTCAAGGCAAAGAAGCGTTATATATATGGTTGTGAACAGCTTTTTCATAACGCAAAGATAGCCAATCGGCAGTAAAACGCAAAATCCGTTACGCATTGTTAGCACCTTTTTGGCTTTATTTTAGGTTGGTATTAGGCAGGGCTTTGACAAAAACCTTACTCCACAGTCCGCTTGTGCTTTTCGAGCCTTCGGCAATTCCTTTATGGTATGTATGGTCTTATGAGAACAAGTTCTCACGACCATATATACCATAAATGAATGAGAGGCTTTCGCCTCTCTCGAAAAGCACAAACGGAAAAACCGTTCAAAACACAAACTTTAATCCTGTGATTAACAAGTCAAATCGTAGGAGCTGCGGGCATTCTTGCCTTTTCCTATTTTGACCCTCTACTTGCATCCTTGTGTTTTTATATGTTTTTCCGCTTATGGGCGCGTGCTGTGCACAAATAAAAGGCTTTACGTTAGGTTGTCGAGAACA
>ERZ1026858.400-NODE-400-length-23816-cov-6.252599_pt1 | contig 23816 bp, 20 predicted proteins | sample MGYA00380159_ERZ1026858 | MGnify/ENA primary metagenome ERZ1026858 (study PRJEB33269, sample SAMEA4719795) | human gut metagenome | biome: human-associated habitat; feature: organic feature; material: feces | place: Cameroon | collected 2013-10 ...
TCACGACCTTCTTCGGCGGCGTGTTTCTGGCAATGTTCATCAACAACAAAAAGACGAAGTGCCCCCGGCTCTGGCGTACCCTGTTTATGATTACCATTGCTGTGCCGCAGTTTGTCACGCTGCTGCTGGTGCGCAATTTCTTCTCGGATGCCGGTATCTGCAATACCATGATGAACAATGCGGGCGTCACTGATTTGCTCAAAACCATTGGGCTTTTGGGGCAGAGCATGGACCATATCCCGTTTCTGACGGATCAGCATTGGGCCAAGTTCATGATCATTATGATCAACATCTGGGTCGGCGTTCCGTACCAGATGCTGATTGCCACCGGTGTGCTGATGAACATCCCCAGCGATATTCTGGAAGCCTCGACCATCGACGGCGCCAGCCCGCTGCAGTGCTTTATTCATATCAAGCTGCCCTACCTGCTCAGTGTGCAGGGGCCCGCGCTGGTGACGGATTTCGTCAAGAACGTCAACAACTTCAATGTCATCTACCTGCTGACGCAGGATGTCTACATCACTAAGGATCAAGCTATGGCATCGTCCAGCGCCAAGGAAGTGGACCTGCTGGTCACATGGCTGTTCCGTCTGACACAGGAGCAGTACAACTATAAGATGGCGGCGGTCATCGGCATTATGGTATTTATCATCTGTGCCATTTTCACACTGGTTTGCTTCCGCTTCATCAATAAAAAGGAGGCGACGTTCTCTTGACACAGCAAACAGTTTCGCTGCCCTGCAGCTCGCAGGCACAGCTGCGCCAGGGGCGCATCGTCCGCGGTGTGCGCAGCGTCATTCGCCATCTGGTTCTTGCCCTGCTGGCAGGTATCTGGCTGGTGCCCATTGTCTGGCTGGTGGCAACCTCCTTCTCCACCGACCGCGGCATCAATGTGCGGCGGTTTTTCCCCGCTGGTTATACACTGGACAACTACGCCAACATCATGTTCCACCCCGATTCCGTTGCGCAGTTCCCGCGCTGGTTTGTAAACACTTTTGTGGTTGCGTGCTTTACCTGCGTTATCTCCACCTGCTTTGTGCTGATGGTTGCCTATGCATTGAGCTGCTGCCGCTTTAAGGGACGCAGGCTGCTCCAGAATCTGTCGGTCATTGTCAACCTGTTCCCCGGTGTTCTGGCGATGATTGCAGTTTACTTCGTCTTGAAGTACCTCAACCTGACCAACTCCTACGCCGGTCTTATCATGGTCTATGCCGGTTCGTCTGGACTTGGCTACCTGATCTGTAAGGGCTTTTTTGATACCACGCCGGTTTCCCTGCGTGAGGCCGCCAAGCTGGACGGTGCCTCCGATGCGCGGATATTCTTTCAGGTCGTGCTGCCGATGTCCAAGCCGATTTTGGTGTACACCATCATCAGCTCCTTTATGATTCCCTGGACGGACTTCGTCATGGCGAAGATGATTCTGAACTCCGGCCTCTCCACCGACTGGACAGTGGCCATCGGCCTGTTCAATATGCTGCAGAGAACGCTCATCAACAACTATTTTGCGCTGTTCTGTGCAGGCGGTGTGCTGGTCTCCGTCCCTATCTCGATTTTGTTTATTATCATGCAGAAATTCTATGTCGCGGGCATTACCGCCGGCGCAGATAAGGGCTGATCGTAAACTCGTTTTTTCTCCTTCAACAGCAAAGCGGCACCGCCATGTGGCGGTGCCGCTTTGCTGTTGAAATATGCTGAAATATTTTGACTTGATTTACTTGTCAGGCTCGGGGGTGCCCAGCAGTACATCGGCATACGGCCCGCCGAGGGCCTGCAGCCCTTTGGCCACCAACCCTGCAAAGGCAACGGCACCGGGATGGCGCAGGTGGGTGTTGTCGGTCTTGCCCTCAGGGTAGTTCGGGTAGAGCCCGGATGCAAATATCATGTACAATTCGCGGCTGGCAGGCTCGCCGAGCTGCTGCACCAGTTGGGCGCTGGCGGCAGTCAGGTCAATGAGAGGCAGCGCCTCCCGCGCAGCAAGCTGACGGACTGCATCGGGGTAGGCACCGTGGGTCGGCGTCAGGCGGTCGCCCTCAAAATGACGGCGCACCAGCGGTGTGATAAGCACAGGCAGCGCACCCCTGGCCTGGGCCTCGCGGGCGTAGGCCAGTAGATTGGCGGCAAACTGCTCGGGTGCAGCGTAGCGGGTGGGATCCTCCGACTTTTCATCGTTGTGGCCGAACTGGATCAACAGCAGGTCATCCGGGCGCAATGCAGCCTCGACCGGCGCCCAAAGGCCCTCCTCGCGGAAGCTTTTGGTGCTGCGGCCATTGCGGGCGTGGTTGCAAACCATAATGCCGGGGGCAAGGTAGAGATCAAGAGCCTGCCCCATGCCGCATTGCGGCCAAGTCGAAATATTGTTGTATTGTACGGTGGAATCACCGATCCAGAAAATGCGCGGTGCCATAGGCGCTATGTGACCTCCTTTATGCAGTTACAGAAATACGGACGGCCGCTTGTCAGGCTTTTGCCTCACTCGGGTGGGGGACGGGCGGCATTTTGGTAAACATGGCTTTCAGGGCCAGCGGTGTGGCAACACTGGATACCACGATCAGCAAAATGACGGCTGTGAAATATACAGGATCGACAACGCCGACCTCAAGACCCTTCTGCGCTACGATCAAGGCAACCTCGCCGCGGGTCATCATGCCGACACCGACCTTGAGGGAATCGCCCCAGTTGAAGCGGCAGAGCTTGGCAGCCAGACCGCAGCCGATGATCTTGCACAGCAGTGCAACGACCACAAAGCAGATGCTGAACAGCAAAATCTCAGGCGTCAGGCCGCTGATGTCGGTCTTTAAGCCGATGCTGGCAAAGAAGATAGGGGCAAAAATCAGATAATTGCTGATGTCAACGCGGCGCTCCACATAGGAGGCATCGTGCAGGGTGCAAAGAACAATACCGGCAATATACGCGCCGGTAATATCGGCAATGCCGAAGTACTGCTCAGCAATATAGGCCATGGCAAAGCAGAAAGCGATGCTGACGATCGTGATGCGCTGGGTGTGCGGATTGCGGGCATCGAGCCACTTCATAATAGAATGGAATATAAAGCCAACGCCGACAGCAACGAGGAAGAAGAGCACCGTCTGGATCAGCACACCGCCGATGCCGGTCCCCTCGCCGGAGCTGGCACCCAGCACACAGGTCAGCACGATGATGCCGATGACATCATCAATAACTGCGGCACTGACGATGGTCGTGCCGAGGAAGCTTTTCAGATGTCCTAATTCCTGCAGCGTGGCCACCGTGATGGACACGCTGGTGGCTGTCATGATCGTGCCGATGAACAGGGCGCGGAAAAACTCCGGGCTGCCCACGGCGGAAAAGCCGTAGAACGCACTGTAAAGCAGCGTGCCGCCCACCAAAGGCACCAGCACACCGACACAGGCGATAAGCGTTGCGATGGGGCCTGCGCGCAGCAGCTCCTTCAGGTTGGTGCCAAGGCCGGTCGTGAACATCAGCAGCACCACACCGATCTCAGCAAAGGTGGAAATGGTATCATTGGTCTGCACCAGATTCAAAAGGCAGGGACCGATCAGCAGACCGGCGATGATCTCGCCGACTACCTGCGGTGCCCGGCACTTGCGGGCTACAAGACCAAAGAATTTAGCACTTAGTATAATGATTGCCAAATCGCGGAATACGGAATACATAAAAGACCACACTCCCTCAAAATCAATAGGGGATAAGCAGCACCGCAGGGTTCGGACTGCAGGAGGGGCCTGAAGGCTCGCAGTGTGGGAATTGTGCGTTGATGCCTGTCGCTTGTTATTGTTATAGCACCATGGAACGCATTTTTCAATCCCTTTTTTGTATTTGTGCGCGGTTTTTCTATGCAGCCTCTTATAAGGGTATACCGGCTTGGGCGGCGTATTGGCAACGGATGCTGCCGCCAGCCGAAAAATTGCATGAGATATTACGAGATTATTATTCTTTTGTGAACATTAGCACTCTACGCTTGACATTGCTAACAACTAGTGCTATAACGAAGATGTGCTCAGGAGGAAGAGCAAACGAGGAGCTGCAAAGCTTCTCGGGATACTTTTCTGAATGGACGCTTCAAAATTGTTGCCCGACCCGAACGCCGGGATTGGAGGAATGATTTATGCTTATGCCGACTGTTTTCCATGAAAACCTGTTCGATGATTTCTTCGATCCGTTCTGGAATGACGCTGCACTGGAACGTATGATGAACCGTGAGGCTCGTGATACCTTTGGTAAGCGCGGTGCAAACATGATGAAGACCGATGTCAAACAGACGGACAACGGCTACGAAGTGGCCGTTGATCTGCCGGGCTGCAAGAAGGACGATGTTCAGATGGAACTGAACGATGGCTACCTGACGATTCAGGCAGTGCGCAGCCACAGTAATGATGAGAAGGATAAGGACGGCCGCTATCTGCGCCGTGAGACCTTCTCCGGCACCTGCGCCCGCAGCTTCTATGTGGGTGAGGGTGTGAAGAAGGAGGACATCCACGCTAAGTTCGAGGATGGTATCCTGCGCATCTCGCTGCCTGCCCCTCAGCAGACAAAGGCTTTGCCTGAGAACCCGAATCTGATTGCAATCGAGTAAAACGCCGGTCATGTGCGCCAAGGCACAACGCACATAAGATGCCCCGGAGAGCCGAAAAGCCCTCCGGGGCATTTTTTGTACTACAGCGCGCAAAGCCCTGACAGAGATTTTATCTGGATTTGATTGTATCCCTGCAGCAGTTTATTCAAGCAGGTCACCCCTGCGCCTGATAAACCACCTCAAAATACTCGCAAACGCATTTCATGCTCTCGTCAAAGGTGGTGCCGATCTCCGCACAGGCGGTCTCAAACGCCTTACGGTGAACCTCCCGCCATTGCGCGAGCGTGCCGTCCCCCTCAGCCAAAGCGCAGTCCTGCGTTACCTCTGCAAAGGGGATGATCTCGACCTTGACGGTGCGGGTGATGCAGCGCGGCTGCATCTGGCTGTCAAGCACTACGGTGTGGTCCCCGGTCTTGGGCAGAAGCTGCATCTGGGCCTGAAACAGGCTGTACAGGCCGGTGTTGGCGTGCTTTTTGCCGCTTATAATGCTGTCCAGTATCTCGTCGGTGCCGTTGCTGTCGTAAAAGCATACCGAATAGGCCGGAATATCCAGCCCGGAATCCCTGATAAACTGTTCGATCTGATTCATAGTACCCCCCAATAATTATTATAATGATACAACACCCATACCGGAAAGTCAATCGGACAATGCCCCGATTGTGTAACCGCAGCGGGCCGTGCATGCAATGCGTAAAATTGCGGAAAGCGGAATTATAATCAAGTTGATGTAAACAGATGTATAAAAACCCTTGCCCGGTCAAAAATGCGCAATATTTGCTGGGAAATTTCTATAACGCTGCCAAATTTTGGTTGTACAAAATAAAAAACTGTGCTATTATATAAAATAGTTGGTTGCGGTGTTGCCCTAAGAGTAAGTCAAGGATGTAATGAATGACAGGCCCTGCAGCCGATATTTACCTGAAGGGGAATTTGAGTGAAAAAGAAAAGATGGAGCCGCCTGCTTGCCCTGCTGCTTGTGCTGGGGCTTAGCGTCTCGCTGCTGGCCGGCTGCGGTGCAAAAAGCACAGAAGCCGCAGCGTCCAAAGAGGATGCCGAGACTATACAGGTCTACCTGTGGACAACAAACCTCTACGATACCTACGCGCCCTATGTCCAGTCCCAGCTGCCCGATGTGAATATTGAATTCATCGTGGGGCATAACGATCTGGATTTCTATAAATTCCTGCAGGAAAACGGCGGTCTGCCGGACATTATCACCTGCTGCCGCTTCTCGCTGCATGATGCCGCGCCGCTTAAGGGAAGCCTGATGAATCTCGCCATGACCAACGAGGCGGGCGCAGTCTACAACAACTATCTCACCAACTTTATGAATGAGGACGGCAGCATTAACTGGCTGCCGGTATGCGCCGATGCGCACGGCTTTGTTGTCAACCGCGGCCTGTTTGAAAAGTACGATATTCCGCTGCCGACCGACTATGACAGCTTTGTCGCTGCCTGTCAGGCGTTTGCGCAGGTGGGTGTGCGCGGCTTTACGGCGGATTATGCCTACGATTACACCTGCATGGAAACGCTGCAGGGGCTGTCTGCCTCGGCGCTTGCCTCCTCCGCAGGGGTGAAGTGGCGCACGGCGTATTCCGACCCGGCTGATACGACCCGTGTGGGGCTGGATGAAACGGTATGGCCGCAGGTGTTTGCGCGGATGGAGCAGTTCATCACCGATACCGGGCTGAACCGCAGCGACCTTGAGAATAACTACGATACGATTGCAGAGCTGTTTGCAAATGAGCAGCTTGCCATGTATTTTGGCACCTCCGCCGGTGTGCAGCAGTACCGCGACCAGGGGTTGGACACGGTTTTTATGCCGTTTTTTAATGATAACGGCGAGAAATGGCTGATGACCACGCCGTATTTTCAAATTGCGCTGAACCGCGAGCTGGAAAACGATGAGGCGCGCCGCAATAAGGCCATGCGGGTGCTGAAGGTCATGATGTCGGCCGATGCGCAGAATCTTGTCTGCGCCGGACAGGATACCTTGAGCTACAGTCAGGATGTGCCCCTGCGCTTTACCGATGCACTGAGCGATGTGCGGCCCGTGGTTGAAGAAAACCATATGTATATCCGCATTGCCTCCAACGACTTCTTTGCCGCCTCTCAGGAGGTTGTTTCCAAAATGATTGCGGGCGAGTATGATGCCGCGCAGGCCTACCGCGCCTTCAATAAGCTGCTTACTGCGGAAGATCCTGCGCCTGATGAAACGGTCTTGACCGTACAGAAGGGCTATTCCAGTATTTTCCACAAAAACGGCGGCAATGCGTCTTATTCAGCTATGGCCAATACGATGCGCGGCATCTATGGCACCGATGTGCTGATTGCCGCTGCCAACAGCTTTACCGGTAATGTGCGGCAGGCGGAGTATACGAAGAAGGAAGCCGCCGCTATGGTAATGCCGAACAATCTGCGGTCCTACCGGTGCGAGATGACCGGCGCCGAGCTGAAGGAAACCGTCAAGGCCTTTGTGGAAGGCTATGAGGGCGGGCTGCCGGTATTCAACCGCGGCTCGCTGCCCGTTGTCAGCGGCATTGCCATTGAGGTAAAGGAGAACGGCGGCAGCTATACGCTGACCGGTGTTACAAGAAACGGGCAGCCGGTGCAGGACGACGATACCTTTACCGTGTGCTGCCTTTCCGCGCCAAAGTATATGCAGCCCCTGCTGGCGGACGGCAGCAGCGCCTTTGAAGAAGAGGAAAACACCGTCAGAAACGCATGGCTGGACTATGTTTCCGCAGGCAGCGCACTTCTTGCCGAGCCGGAAAGCTACATCGTTTTGAGGGATGAAAATGGCTGAGCAAAAGAACGGCGTCCAGTTTAGCCCGCGCAGGAACAAGCATAAGAAGCACCGCATCAAAAGCCGGCTTGCCGCAGCGGCCGCCGTGCTGCTTGTGGTTGTTACGCTGGTCGTTTCCGGTATTCAGTATTCCAAATTTGTGGCGCAGACGATCTATGAGGAGAGCACCGCCCATCTGGCGGAGGTGCTGCACCAGTCCAACAAGATGCTGAATGAAACGGTCAACAAGAATATGACCTATCTGCATATGTGGTCTGGCTCTTTACAGCGTTTTTCTGATGAGCGAGAAATCCGGGCGTTTATGGAGGCTGCCCAGCAGGAAACCGGATTCACCGAGTTTTACTTCCTCTCGGCGGAGGGAAATTATATGACCGTGACCGGCGAGACGGGCTATCTTGGTCTGCAGGGCAATCTGGAGGAAAATATCTCGCAGGGGAACGATATAGTCATGAGCGCCGTCCTGCCCGGCAAGCCCCAGATGCTTGTGTTTGCCTGCCCGGAGATACGGGGCAGCTATCAGGGCTTTGCCTATAATGCGATTGCCGTTGCCTATAATAATGAAGCAATCGTGCAGGTGCTGGATATTTCCGCCTTTCAGGGCAGCGCTATCTGCTATGTGGTCCACTCCGATGGGCGCATTGTCATCAATGGCAAGGCAGACCCGGAGTATACCATCTACAACCTTTTTGCTGTCCTGCAGGAGTATTTTGACCTGACGCAGGCAGAGACACGAGCGCTGGCAAGGGACTTTGAGCAGGGAAACAGCGGCTCAACGCGGGTGACGCTTGACGGTGTGAACTATTACCTGACCTATGTAAGCGTCAATGTGCAGGATTGGATGTTGGTGAGCCTTGTCCAGGCTGACATCGTAAACGCCGGCATGAATACGCTGCAATCCAGAACCGTGCTGATCGTGACGGCCTTTGCGCTCTGCCTTGCGGTGCTGGCCATCCTGCTGATCCTGCAAAAAAGCCGTGTCAAGCTGCGCCGGAAAAATACGGAGCTTCTCTACCGGGAGGAGCTGTTTGCAAAGCTCTCTCTGAATGTGGACGATGTGTTCATGATGGTGGATGCAAAGACCGCCCGGGTGGATTATGTCAGCCCGAACATTGAGCGGCTGCTGGGCATCCCGGGGCAGAAGGTGCGGCAGGATATTGAGGTGCTGAAAAACCTGCACCAGAAGGATGCCCCGGACCGAGAAATAGATTTCTTGGCGGGCCTTATAAGCGGGCAGCAGCGCGAATGGAACTTTGATTTTATTCATCAGCAAACAGGGGAACACCGCTGGTTCCATAATATTGCCATGGGCAGTGAGGTCGAGGGCAGGCGCAAGTACATTCTTGTGATGTCGGACCGAACCGCCGACAAGAAGGTGAACCAGGCGCTTTCGGAGGCTGTTCATGCAGCGGAAACTGCCAACCGTGCCAAGAGCACATTCCTTTCCAATATGTCCCACGACATCCGCACCCCGATGAACGCCATCATCGGCTTTACCACGCTGGCTGTCAGCAATATTGACAACAAAGAAAAGGTGCGGGACTATCTGGGCAAGATCCTCGCATCGAGCAACCACCTGCTTTCCCTTATCAACGATGTGCTGGATATGAGCCGTATCGAGAGCGGTAAGATCCATCTGGACGAGACCGAGGTGAACCTCTCCGATGTGCTGCACGATTTGAAAACCATCGTCAGCGGGCAGATCCACGCCAAGCAGCTTGAGCTGTACATGGACGCAATGGATGTCACCGATGAGGATGTCTACTGCGATAAGACCCGGTTGAATCAGGTGCTTTTGAACCTGTTGTCCAACGCCATCAAGTTTACACCTGCCGGCGGCACGGTCTCGGTGCGGCTCAAGCAGCTTACGAGTAAAAAGCGCGGCTGCGGGCAGTATGAGATCCGCGTCAAGGATAACGGCATCGGCATGAGCCCGGAGTTTGTCAAAAAGATCTTTGAGCCGTTTGAGCGCGAGCGCACCTCCACGGTGAGCAAGACGCAGGGCACCGGCCTTGGTATGGCCATCACCAAAAACATCGTAGACATGATGGGCGGCACCATAGAGATCCAGACGGAGCAGGGGAAAGGCACGGAATTTATTGTCTGCGTGCCGCTGCGCATCCAGTCGGAGCGCAGACCGGTCGAGAAGATCGCAGCGCTGGAGGGCGTGAAGGCGCTGGTGGTCGATGATGACTTCAACACCTGCGACAGCGTGACCAAAATGCTCATTAAGGTGGGTATGCGCTCGGAATGGACGCTCTCCGGCAAGGAGGCCGTGCTGCGTGCGCGGCAGTCGATGGAGATGGGCGATGCCTTCCATGCCTATATCATCGACTGGCGCCTGCCGGATATGAATGGTATTGAGGTCACCCGCCAGATCCGCAGCTTGGGCGATGATACGCCGATTATTATTCTGACCGCCTACGACTGGTCGGATATTGAGGTCGAAGCCAGAGCCGCCGGTGTTACGGCGTTCTGCTCGAAGCCGATGTTCATGTCCGACCTGCGCCAGACGCTGATGACCGCCCTCGGCCAGAAGGTGACCGGGGAGGAGGAAGAACTGCTCCCCAACAAGAGCGAGGATTTCAAGGGCAAAAACATTCTGCTGGTCGAGGATAACGAGCTGAACCGTGAGATTGCGATGGAGATTCTGGGCGAGTACGGCTTCCGGGTCGATACGGCTGAAAACGGCGCTGTGGCATTGCAAAAGGTAAGCACCTCTGCGCCGGGCTGCTATGATCTGGTGCTGATGGATGTGCAGATGCCGATCATGGACGGCTACGAGGCCACGCGGCAGATCCGCGCGCTGGAAAACCCGGCCCTTGCCGGCATCCCGATTCTTGCCATGACCGCCAACGCCTTTGAGGAAGATAAAAAGAGCGCCCTCGAGTGCGGCATGAACGGCTTCCTCTCCAAGCCGATCATCATGGAAGAATTGGTGCATGAGCTGCAGAAGATTCTGTAAAAAACAAATAGCAAATAAAATTGCGGCTGTATCGTAAGATACAGCCGCGTCAGACTGTCGATAAACCTAACGGGACGATTGCAACCTTTCGCTTGGTTTGTAGGGAACGGTCTTGACCGTTCCGTGCCGCCGTGCCAAAAGCACGACATTACGAGAAAACCGCGCGCCATTCGGCGCGATTGAATGCGCTGCGCGCGGCCAGCGGTACGGCGCGGTCGAGACACGCGCCCTACATTACTACCCGAAAAAGGGCTTTTTCTACAAGCTGTTGCGGCTGTATCGTAAGATACAGCCGCGCTTTTGTATATGTGCTATTTCTGGCGCTGGGCGTTTTTGCCGGTCAGCGCAGCAATAACCTTTACAAGCAGCTTGCTGTCAATAGGCTTTGTGATATGCTCATCCATACCGGCTTCTTTCGATTTCAACCGATCCTCTGTGAAAGCATTTGCCGTCATGGCGATAATGGGGATCGTTTTTGCGTCCGCCCGGTCAAGCGCGCGAATCTGCCGCGTGGCTTCATAACCATTCATGACCGGCATCAGGACATCCATGAGGATGGCGTCAAATTCGCCGGGCGCACTCTTTGCAAAGAGGGTGACGGCCTGCTGGCCGTCCCACGCCTTCGTGACCGTGGCACCCTCGTTCTGGATCAGGAACTCGGCAATTTCCATGTTCAGCTCATTATCCTCGACCAGCAGGATATGCAGCCCGCGGATGGACCCCGCAGGGGCGGACGGCTGGGGCGTATGGCTGGCGGCCTGCGTGTCGATCTTGAAGGGAATCGTGATTACAAAGGTCGTGCCTACGCCCTGTGTGCTTTCAAAGCTGATGGTGCCGCCCATTTTTTCGGCAAGGCTCTTGGCGATAGACATGCCAAGACCGGTGCCGCCGAATTTGGACGCACCGCCCTTCTGCTCCTGCGTAAAGGGCTCGAAGATACGCTGCTGGAATTCCTCACTCATGCCGATGCCGTTGTCCTCACAGACGAACTGCAGCGTTGCGATGCTGCTGTCAGCCGAGGGCAGTTCGCGGGTGTACAGATAAATATGACCGTGATCCCGGTTGTACTTGACCGCGTTGGACATGATGTTCATCAGCAGCCGCTTGAGATGGACCGGACTGCCGATCAGATTGCGATGCTCAATGGTTCTTCCCTTGTGCGCCACCGTGATATTGCGCTCGTCCGCAAGGCGGCCGACCACGCCGGTGACCTCATCAAGGAGGGTTACAACATCAAACGGCTTTGCCTCAAGTTGAATCTCGCCCGATTCCAGCTTGCTCATGTCAAGAACTTCACTGACAAGCTCAAAAAGAATGTCAGAAGCCTCCCGAATTTTCTGGCGGCAATCCGCCTGCTTTTGCAGATCATCACTGTAATGCTCTGCAACATCAAGCATACCGCTGATGCCGTTGATCGGTGTGCGGATGTCGTGGCTCATGCGCTGCAAAAATTCCGTTTTGGCGCGGTTGGCGGCCTCGGCCTTTTTGGCCTCCTCCAGCAGGTTTTTCTGGTACTCCCGCTCTTTTTCCTCCTGCTTACGGAGGCTTTTCAGCTTGTCCCTGCGCAGCAGCTGCCAGATCAACAGCAGCACGCCCAGATAGCCAAGTACAAAAACGGCCAAACTCTGGGGCAGTGTGCGGAAGGTGATGGTGTCGGGAATATAAGCGTAGATATAGTGATCGCGCTGGCGCAGCATGATGCCATAGGAACGCACACCGTCAACATTCAGATGCATCAGGTGCCTGCTGTCGGCATTTTTCTTTAAGGTCTGGATCGCATCGTGTGTATTTGAACTCTGCCCAATCAGCGCAGTGTCGTTGGATGCAATGATCGCGCCGCCATCGGTTATAATGATCGTTCCGTCGGTGGCCTTCTGGTAGCCGCTCAGCAGGCTCTGCAGCGTCAGGGTATAGCGGTTTGCAAATTCAGCAGAGGTATAATAGAAGGTGACAATAACGCCGGGCGCATCCCTGCGCGCGCAGGCAGACATATCAATGTGCGAGCCGTCATTTTGGTTGATCCGCTGCGAATAGACCTTTTCGTCATGAATGGCGGTATCCAGAATAATATCCCGGTTAAGATTGCCGTGGACCCTCGCCAGCGCGCGGTCATCCGAGCTGTATTCACAAACTGTGTTTCCGTCCGGGTCCAGCACGACAATGCCCGTCAGCCACAGCTGCTCGGTACTCTCCCGCAGCAGCTTACGGGTAAGCTCCTGCCCGGCCGCGGTCTCGGCCTCAATATTTATGCTGACCTGACGGGTGCTCTCGATGGAGCGCAGCAGACTTTTGGATTCAGACGCCTCATTATAATAGGTATAGGTGGCGCACTGGATCTTGACATAATTTACGATGTCCAAAATATTGGCCTGCTCGCGGGCCTTATCGCTCTGAAAGAGTGACAGCGTGATAAGGCAGAGCAGACATACCCCCAGCACGGCCCCACTGATCCAGAATTTTTTGCCCGGGGCAGCAGATTTAGTTGTCTTTTTCAAGAGTATCCACCTCAAGGTATTTTTCCGGCTCATCAAGATACTTTCCGATGATTTTTAAGGAAGTGCCGTCCTGCCGCATTTCCTCCAGAGTGAGGTCAAGCTCTTGGCAAAGGCCGCGGTCATCGTTGTTTGCAAAGGCAACGCCGATGCCGACCGTCATAAGAGGATCTTCCAAAATGCGGAATTTGACATCGTAATCCTTCATATACTGCACGATGGATTCCTCGTGCGCGCCCACCGCATCGGCATAGCCTTTTTCCAGAAAGGTGAAGATCAGCTCTCTGTGGCCAAGGCTGATGAGGTTGCCAAGCTTTGGAATACGCTCGTCAGTGCGCTTCAGAAAGATGCCCTCCGGCTTTGTTGTGGACTGAACGGCAAGGTTTTTGCCTGCGAGATCCTGCAGGGTATAGATGTCGCTGCTCACATTCACGGCAACAACCTGACGGCTTGCTATATACGGGCCGGCCCACTGGTAGTCGTCCAGCCGTCCCTCCATAGAAAAGCAGCCCATGATGCAGTCGATAGCGCCGCTCTCGACGAGTTCCTTCTTTTTCTCCCAGTCGATCTGTACGATCTCGACCCGGTAGCCCATTCTAGAGAAGGCCTCGGTGGCAAGCTCGACATCAATGCCGGTCGGGTTGCCGTCCTCATCGAGATAGTTGTACGGCGGGTAGCTGTCACTGCCCAGCTTTATAACAGGCAGGTCATCCGCTTTGCTGGCGTTGTTTGCCGTGCTGCAGCCGGTAAGGAGCGCGGCTGCCATAAAAAGAGAAATCACAGCAACAAGAATTTTCCTGATTTTCATCACTTGTATCCATTCTGCCCGGTCTATTCAGGGCTTTGCGCATACCGAAAATGTGTGACCCGGTATGCGGCAGATAAATATTGAGACAGAGTAACAGAGTTATTATAGCACACAACCGTGATTTTTCAAGAGCAGAATGTAGGTGCCGTATCTGTATACGGTAAAGAAAAAGTGAAATATACCTGTGCGGTGCTGTGCATAGCAATTTGATTAGACATGATGCGACAAATCACACAAATGTATTTACTATCATGCGGTAATTCTGGCTATAAGAGCAAAAGCAAAATAAATTCCTATAAACATATTGACATAGTAGGTAAATGGGTGTATCATACACCCATCGAAACCAAACAACTACCGCGAAGGGAGAAATCACTATGTACCGTATCAGCAAAATTGCATCCACCATGTGTTGTCGAATGCCGTGTTGCCGGGCAAACTGTATGGCCGCGGTGCATTCGCTCTGTTCGCGCTGCACCGATTAGGACACCCGCATTGCGGGTGAAGCCATATACCGTACCTGCCCGGCCGCTTCTGTTAAGCGCCGGGCATTTTTGTATCCTGATGTAAAAACAAACGATAAACGACCGACATAAAGGAGAAATTGAGTATGAAACGCATTGTTAAAAAGACCGCCGCCGCTCTGCTGGCATTCACGCTGACCGCCGCTGCACTTTCCGGGTGCGGCAGTGCCGCCTCCTCCGCTGCATCGGCAGACGCAACGGCTGAAAGCACCTCCGCTGCGAGCGCAGAGGGCGGGGAGCTGGAAAAGGTTAAGGCCGCCGGCAAGCTGGTCATCGGCGTCGAGGGCACCTACCCGCCGTTCACCTACCACGATGACAGCGGCGAGCTGACAGGCCTTGACATCGAGCTGGGCAAGGCCTTGGCCGAAAAGCTTGGGGTCGAGGCAGAGTTTCAGGAGGCTGCGTGGGATTCGCTGCTCATCGGCATCGACTCCGGCCGGTTCGATACGGTTATCAACAGCGTCAGCATCACCGAGGAACGCGCCGAAAAATACGATTTTTCCGACCCTTATTATTATGAAGCACGCCGCGTTGTCGTGCGGGCCGATGATGACAGCATTCAGGCACCGGAGGATTTGAAGGGCAAGAAGATCGCCACAAACGCAACGAACGCCTTCATCCCGTGGTATGAGGCGCAGGGCGCGGAGATCGTTGGCATCGACACCAGCTCCGAGGCCATCGACCTTGTGCTTTCCGGCCGCGCAGACTTCCTCGGCACCAGCGTGCCGGTGCTGAACGCCTATCTGGACGAGCATCCCGATGCAAAGGATAAGCTGAAGGAGGCCTTCGTCATCCCGGATTCCGAGGATGTCATTGCCATTCCCGTCCGCAAGGGGGAGACCGAATATCTGGATGCCATCAACGCCGCGCTTGCAGAGCTGCGCGAGGAGGGCAAGCTGAAGGAAATCTCTGAAAAGTATCTGGGCGGCGACTATACCGAGTCCGCGTATCAATAACTGTATTACAGGCAAGGTGAAACACAATGACGGAAAGATTGGCGGAGATCCTGATCTCCTCGTTCCCGCGGCTGGTGCTCTACTGCTTTAAGGCCACCATCCCGCTGACGGTATGCATCTACGCGCTGAGCCTTGTGCTGGCGTTTGCACTGGCACTGATCCAGGTGCAGAATGTCCGCATCCTCAAGCAGCTGGCCCGCGTCTATGTTTGGGTGTTCCGCGGCACACCGCTTATCGTCCAGATGTATATCATCTTCTTTGGTCTGCCGTCACTGGGTATCACGTTGGATGCGTTTCCCTCAGCGGTCATTGCATTCTCGCTGAATTACGCCGCCTATATGTCCGAAACGATACGCGCTGCGATCCAGTCCGTGCCGGAGGGACAGTGGGAGGCCGGGTATATGATCGGCCTGAGTTCCGGTCAGATCATGATGCGGGTCATTCTGCCGCAGGCGGCGCGGGTCGCGTTCCCTACGCTGTTCAGCTCGCTGATCGGCCTGACGAAGGACAGCTCGCTGGCGGCGAGCATCACGGTGGTCGAGATGTTCAAGACCGCCCAGCAGATCGCAGCCCGCACATTTGAGCCGTTTGCGCTTTACTGCGAGGTAGCCCTTGTCTACCTGCTCTTAAACACCGTACTTACCTTACTGCAGGGCGTGCTGGAAAAACGCCTTGCGTGGAATACACCAAAACAAATTGCACAGCTTGGAAAGGAGCCTGCTTAATTATGGCTATTATCAGTGAGATCAACCCCGAGACTGCCCCCGCAAGCATTCAGAAGATCATTGCCGACCATCTGGCAGAGGGTCACGCGCTGACCGCAGAAAAGCGCACGCTGCTGCACAACGCAGCTGCGTTCGACGCTGTGGAGGCCGGTTCCTATGCGCTGGATGATGAGCTGCAGCGGTTGATCGGCAAGCGTGCAGCAGACTTTTTTGAATATGCCATCTCCCAGACGAACGGCTGCCTTGTGTGCAGCATCTATTTCCGCAACCTGCTCAAGAAAAACGGCATCGACTTTGATACATTTGAGTTTACCGAGAAGGAGCAGATCCTGATCGATTACGGGCAGGCCATTGCGGAGGACCCCAAGCATGTGCCGCAGGAGCTGTTTGATAAGCTGAAAGCAAACTTTACCGAGGAGGAGATCGTAGTGATCACCGCCATGGGTGTGATGATGATCGCCAACAACTATTTTAACGATATTCTCGGCGTGACGCCGGATAAACTGGTCTGACAATAAAAGGAGCCTACCCATGTTGGAAGTAAAGGATCTGCATTGCAGCTACGGCACGACCCAGGTGCTGAAGGGCGTTGACATTCGTGTCAACAACGGGGAGGTCATCTCGATACTGGGCAGCAGTGGGTCCGGCAAGACCACCCTGCTGCGGTGCATCAGCTTTTTGCAAAAGGCCGACAGCGGCACCATCCGGTTTGATGACTTTGAAAAGGATATAACAAAGCTTCGCCATAATGAGATCCGTGCCCTGCGGATGAAGATGGGCTATGTGTTCCAGAACTTCAACCTTTTCCGCAACATGACGGTCAGGCAGAATGTGCTGGAGGGGCTGATCACCGCCCGCGGCGTAGACCGGGCCGAAGCGGAGCAGACCGCAGACGAGATGCTGGAAAAGGTCGGGATGCTCCACCGGAAGGATTTTTACCCGGATCAGCTTTCCGGCGGGCAGCAGCAGCGCGTGGCCATCGCCCGGGCCATCGCATTCCGGCCGGAGGTACTGCTTTTCGATGAGCCAACCTCGGCGCTGGACCCCGAGCTGACCCGCGAGGTATTGAATACCATCACCCAACTGGCCGCCGATGGACTTACGCTGGTGGTCGTCACCCATGAGATGGGCTTTGCCCGTAATGTGTCCGACCGCATCATCTTTATGGAAAACGGCATTGTGGCGGAGGAAGCCCCCCGCCAAGGAGTTCTTCCTGCATCCGAAGCAGGAGGCAAGCAAGCGCTTTCTGCGCACGGTCACGGATGATTTCGATTACAGCATCTGACAGGGGAGGAAAGGCAGTATGGCAGGGGTGGTACATTCCATTGATGAGCTGGTGGGTCATACGCCGCTGATGGAGCTTGACCGTTTTGAACGGCAGCAGCACTGCGGGGCGCATATCCTCGCAAAGCTGGAATTTTTTAACCCGACCGGCAGCGTTAAGGATCGCGCGGCACTGGCGATGATTCAAGCGGCCGAACAAAGCGGGGCGCTGAAGCCGGGCGGGACCATTGTGGAGCAGACCAGCGGAAACACCGGCATCGGGCTGGCGGCATTTGCCGCTGCACGCGGCTACAGGATGGAGATCTTTCTTGAGCGCGGTGCCTCGCTGGAGCGCCGATTGATCCTGCAGGCCTACGGCGCACGGCTGCTGGACTATAAGGATGCAATCGGCCTGCGCCCCGTAGCAGAGCGCAGCCACCCCTGGCAGGAGCCGGAGCGCGAGGCAACCCTGGCAGAAATCGCCGCCTACTGCAGACGCACGGGGGCGTATTTCAACAATCAGGCAGCCAACCCGGCCAACCCGGAGGCGCATTTCCGCACAACAGGGCCGGAGATCTGGCAGGATGCCGGCGGCAATGTGGATGTGCTGGTCTGCATGGCAGGCACAGGCGGTACAGGCAGCGGCACGGCGCGGTATCTGCGCAGCCGCAACCCCGGGCTGCGGGTCGTGCTGGTGCAGCCCCATCCAGACTCCCGCCTGACGCCGGAGCATCCGGATGTGCAGATCATCGACGGTGTTCTGCCGGCCTACGGTGTGCCGAAAGAAGAACTGTCGGAGTATCTGACACCGGATTGGAGCGATGAATACATCAATGTCCGCACGGCCGAGGCCTACGCCACGGCCCATGATGTCCTGCATACGGAGGGACTGTTTCTCGGCACATCGGCGGCTGCTGCACTGCATGCCGCGGTGCAGGTCGGACAGCGTGCGGAATATGCAGGCAAAAGCATCGCAGTCATTCTGCCGGACAACGGTATGAAATATCTGTCCACACCCATGTATCAACAGACTATATAGGGGGATACAACCATGAGAATCGGCAATGTAGGTATTTTTGTAAAGGATTTGGCGGGTGCACGAAAATTCTTTGAGGATTACTTCGGCGCAACGCTGCTGAAAACCTATAACGAGGAGGAAAACAACTACTACTCCGACATCCTGCAGCTGGATGAGGGTGCATGGATTGAGCTGATGACAAAGCCTGAGATCGTAGATGCCCCCAAGGATCCCAACCGCACGGGGCTTGCCCATATCTGCATCAAGGTGAACAGTCGGCCGGAGTTGGACCACATCATCCAAAAATTCAAGCAGGATGGCTATAAGATCCAGTATGAGCTGTCCAATCCGACCGGCGGCGGTGAGGTGCGTGCCGTGACCTTTGAGGACATTGTGCTGGAAGTCAACTATACGCCGGAGGCGTAAAGCAAACAGGGCGGGGGAGAGTGACCGCCCGGGATACCGAGCAGGGAGAGTGGTACCATGAGTTTATCTATCGAGAGCCGATGTATCCATCTGGAGGGGGACGACCCCGACCCAGAACGCTGCCTTTCTGGCGGCGCTTTCGACCAAGAGCGCCAAGGCCGAGACCACGGATAAGATCGGCACCTATGTAAAAAGCATGAAGGATGCGCTTTAATGCCGGGACGATTGCAATCCGTAGCCTAAAGCGGTATAATGTGGCACAAGCTTTGATGAAAATACAGGCACAAAGACCGTGTGTCGAAAGCTTGGCAAAAGGAGACTTGAGATGGACCGCCGCATTGTGACTGCCGCACAGATGAAAGAAATTGAACGGGCTGCAAATGAACGGGGAATCCCATACCTGCAGATGATGGAGAATGCGGGCCTTGCTGCCTACGCGCAGCTACGGGCACGATTCCCGCAAGCGGCATCACTGCTTGTTGTTTGCGGTAAGGGAAACAACGGCGGTGACGGCTTTGTGTTTGCCCGCGCGGCTGCCTTAGAAGGTTGGCAGGTGACGGTCCTGCTGGCGGAGGGCGAGCCGAAAACACCTGATGCCATAACAAATTATGCACGCCTGGAGGGCCTTCAGATCGCCGTCTGCCGTGATGCTGCAGCTCTGGAGCCGCAGCACTTCAGGGTGGTGGCGGATGCCTTGTACGGCACCGGATTCCATGGCAGTCTGCGCCCGGCCGGACGCGCCGCCTGCGCACTGATACATTGCGCGCATGAGGCGGGAGCATTTGTGTTGGCCCTCGATCTGCCAAGCGGTATTGCAACCGATACGGGCGAGGTTGCCGAGGGGGCTGTCAGTGCTGATCTGACCGTGACATTCGACAGCTATAAACCGCTGCATGCTGCCAAAAATTCTGCCGTGTACTGCGGTGAGATCGTATGTGCAGATATTGGCATTAGATGTTTGGACGATGCAGGGGCATAAGTAAATTACGAAGATAATGGACTTGCATCTGGTACAGTGTATTTTTCTTTCATTATTTTCGTGTGCGCGTGAAGCAACTCCAGTGCCGTTGTCTGTATGCAGGAAAGGTCTGCTTGGTTTGTATGTGCGAATGCAAGTTTGATTTGCGCACAGGCCAGTGCATGACTATCCTTGCTCTTTCGTTCATCTGCTGCCAATAGAAATTTTTGCAGCAATCCTAAATCGCAGCAGTAATGCAGCTCCACCAGCTTTGCCCGGTATTCTAACTCCGCGGGGGTGATTCCCGGGAATCGCTTCATGTCAACGGTGTGCTGTGCCTCGTGCTTTAAAAGAGATACAAGAAACCGTTCGCTTTCAAAATCATACGCCTGCTCGATGCAGTTGATCGTTCCATCGGGCGAAGCCCAGCCGCCCGTACCCTGCTTGCCGAAGGTCAGATAATCCAGCCAACTCCGGAACACGAAGCCTTTCAGAATGTTGACGGTGTATTCGGCTGCACCATCTGGCAATTCGACACGGTAGACGGTCGGGACCGTGTCACGCCAGACATACGGGCCGTAATAGCCCTGTGTTTTCCCGAAAAGCGCATGATAGCCGTTTTCTTCAAACGCAGACTGAAGCTGTTCGACTAAAGTATCTTCATCGGCATCCGGCATATTCAGAAGATGCTTCAGCCCGGTCAACAGCTTGTCTGCGGCCTCCGCCTCCGGTGAGCCGCAATAAAAGGTGTCCCGGAAATATACCTGATACAATCGCAAAACAGAGTTGAGCATGTCCGGTATTTCGTAGGTGCGGTATATACAATCCTCAAAGATGGTGGTATAGGCGGGAAGAATCTCCTTGAACGCCTCATGGCTGCGCATATAGGCAAGAGCGCCCTTCATGTCTCCGTTGAGAAAAAACTGGCTGATCTGCATAGCTGCTCCCTTTAAAGGCGATCGGCGGTCTTTTATGGCTGGCTGCCGTCATATAAGTTGATTTCCTTTTTATAATACACAAATCCTACAAAATCTGCAAGCGCCCAGCCGATGGGAACGGACCACCAGATGCCGGTCACGCCGATGGAGGGCAGGGAGGACAACAGGTAGGCGAGGGCAACGCGGGTGCCCAGCGAGATGACGGTAAGCACAACGCTCATGCCCGGCTTACCCAATGCGCGGTAGAGGCCATACAGCAAAAACAGGCAGCCGATACCACAGTAAAACGAACCCTCAATATGCAGATACCGCACACCCTCACGCAGAATTTCGGTTTCCCCGGCATCGACAAAAAGCAGCATCAGTGGCTTGGCAAATGCGCAGACAAACGCGGACAGCACCACGCAGAAAGCGACCGATATCAGGACAGCGCTTTTTAGACCCGAGCGTATGCGGTCGTTTTGCTTTGCACCGTAGTTCTGCGCAATAAAGGTGGAGAAGGCGTTGCCGAAATCCTGCACCGGCATATAGGCAAAGGCATCGATTTTCACGGCAGCGGCAAAGGCTGCCATCACAACGGGGCCAAAGCTGTTCACAAGCCCCTGCACCATAAGAATACCGAGGTTCATCACCGACTGCTGGACACAGGTCAGCGAGGAATAGGAGAATATTTCCCGAATCCTCTGTGTGCGTAAGGTGCGCGGCCTTGCAACCGAGCGCACCTGCGGAAAGCGCACCCAAGTGTAGACGGCAATACCCACACCGGAAATATACTGCGCAATCACGGTGGCCTGTGCAGCCCCGGCGACCGCCTTGTTTAACCCTACGACAAACCAGAGATCCAGCACGATGTTCAGCACCGAGGAAACCGCCAAAAAGACCAGCGGGATCACTGAATTGCCGATGGCCCTTAAATACGAAGCAAAAAAGTTGTACAGGAAAATGGCGGGTATCCCTAAAAAGACGATAAACAGGTAGACGCGCATATCGCCCCAAACTTCGGCAGGGACCCGCAGAAAAATACGAAGTCCGTCAAGGCACGCAAAGGCGATAAGGTTCAAAAGCACGGTGATAAGCGCAATGCAATAAAACGATGCGCAGAGGCTTTCCCGCAGGGCAGTTTCGTCCCGCTGCCCGAAACGCATGGAAAACAGTGCGCCGCTGCCCATGCAAAGCCCCAGAATGACCGAGGTCAAAAAGGTCATCAGCGTAAAGGCAGACCCGACTGCCGCCAAGGCGTTTCGTCCTAAAAATTGCCCGACGATAAGCGTGTCAGCGATGTTATAGCACTGCTGCAGCAGGTCACCCAAAATCATGGGGATGGCAAACAGAAGCATTGACCGCACGACAGGACCTTTTGTTAAATCTCGGTTCATAGCGAATCCTCACAAAACGAAAGTTGATAATTACGGATCGCAACTATTATAGCGCGGCAAAGACGGCGCGTCAACGGCATATTTACTTTTGGAAAGAATGGTGCTATGATACGCATAGAAAGTTTACAGACGGAGGGAACGCTATGTATCTGGACGGGCTGGACGCACTGGATCAGAAAATCGTACAGCTGCTCATAGAAAATGCGCGCATTTCCTACTCGGACATCGGGGAGAAAATCGGCATATCCAGAGTAGCCGTGAAGGCAAGGATCCAGACACTGGAGCAAAAGGGCATCATTGAGGAGTATACGACCGTCATAAACCCGCAGAAAATCAGCGGTGCGGTGTCCTGCTATTTCGAGATTGAGACAACGCCCGACTGTCTGGCACAGGTCACGCAGATTTTGGACCGGCACGATACGGTCACGCAGATCTACCGTGTGACCGGCAGGGATAAGCTGCATGTTCACGCCGTTGCGGCTTCTGCAGAGGAAATGGAAACATTTTTGCACACAGTCATCGACACCCTGCCCGGTGTGCAGAGCTGCAGCTGTAATATGATTTTGTCGCGCATCAAGGATATAAAAGGGCTGCGCTTATAAAGGGTGTCTTGCACCATGCGGCGCAAAAGGCCGCATACCGAGCTGATATGCTTGATCCGCAGAATATTCTAAATGTATCTTATTTTTAGGGAGACAACTGCCTATGCAGCCGTTATCTGACCGTACTGCCGGTTTTACGGATTCTGTCATCCGCCGAATGACCCGTATCTCCAATAAATATGGAGCGGTAAATCTTTCACAGGGGTTTCCGGATTTTGACCCGCCGAAGGAAATTTTGGACCGTCTGGCCGAGGTCGCCCATGAGGATTACCACCAGTATTCCATCACTTGGGGCGCACAGAATTTCCGCGAGGCTCTGGCTGCAAAGCAGACGCACTACATGGGCCGCGCCATCGACCCGGACAGTGAGATCGTCGTAACCTGCGGCAGTACCGAGGCGATGATGACCGCTATGATGACGGTAACGAACCCGGGGGATAAGGTTGTCATATTCTCACCGTTTTATGAGAACTACGGTGCGGACACGATCTTGAGCGGTGCGGAGCCGATTTATGTACCACTGACACCGCCTGCTTTCAACTTTGATCCGGAGATGCTGGAGAATGCTTTCCGCCAGCATCCCAAGGCGCTTATTTTATGCAATCCATCAAACCCATGCGGAAAGGTGTTCACGCGTGCGGAATTGGAAACCATCGCTGCACTGGCGAATAAATACGATGTCTATGTCATCACCGATGAAGTCTATGAGCATATCATCTACGCGCCGCACACCCACACTTACTTTGCAACCCTGCCCGGCATGTGGGAGCGGACGATTTCCTGCTCATCGCTGTCCAAAACATATTCTGTTACAGGCTGGCGGCTGGGCTATGTCATCGCACCCGCGCCCATCATCGAACGCGCAAAAAAGGTACACGACTTTTTGACGGTCGGCGCTGCAGCCCCATTACAGGAGGCCGTTATTCCCGGCTTGAAATTCGGGCAGGACTATTACGATGATTTGCTGCAAAAATATACGCATAAGCGAGATCTGTTCTGCAAAGGCTTGGACGATTTGGGCCTTGTCCACAACATTCCACAGGGCGCGTATTATGTGATGCTGGACATCTCTGCGTTCGGTTATGACAGTGACCTGCAATTCTGTGAGGATCTGGCTGCCAAGGTCGGCGTAGGTGCGGTACCGGGCTCCAGCTTTTTCCGGGAGCCAGTCAATCATTTGATCCGTTTCCACTTTGCCAAGAAAGATGATACTCTGAACGAGGCACTCAACCGTTTGGAAACGCTGCGAGAAAAGATCCCTGAAAAAGGAACAAAGTAAAAACAAGAGGAAATGAAAGTGCCTCTGCCGATACCCAACCGGCAGAGGCTTTTTGCATACACAAAGTATTATCTGCGCTTTTGGCTTAGCAGCTGCCGCACCTCGCTCGC
>ERZ1026858.402-NODE-402-length-23751-cov-173.900616_pt1 | contig 23751 bp, 24 predicted proteins | sample MGYA00380159_ERZ1026858 | MGnify/ENA primary metagenome ERZ1026858 (study PRJEB33269, sample SAMEA4719795) | human gut metagenome | biome: human-associated habitat; feature: organic feature; material: feces | place: Cameroon | collected 2013-10 ...
CCAAGAACCAAGTTCGTGAAATCTGGGACTTGAACAAGTTTTGCAAGCACATTGCCTCACACAACGCTGGTTACAGCCGCGGTATGGTGAAAGCTATCTTGTCGGACATGTGCGACTGCATTGTAGAACAACTGCTCAACGGCAACAAGATTAAGCTCGGTGAGTTTGGTGTCTTTTGTATCACCATCAACTGCGAGGGTGCGGAGTCGCTGGAGAAGTTTAGCGAGGAGAACATCAAGTCGGTGAACATCAAGTTCAACCCTGGTGTAGACTTCGAGAACCTTGTTGATAAAGCTGAATTCAAACTCGTGGCAAGCCGTGCTGGTCAAGCTGCCTTGCTCAAGGCTGAAAAGGCGAACGAGACTACCGTTGACCTGGAGGCTGCGAAGAAGAAGCCTACCAAGGACGACAACAAGCCATCGGGTGATGGTGGTGACACACCAAACCCTGGCGGTGGTAGCAGTACCGACTCTGGCACCGACGGTGGCGATGTTGGCATAGAGTAAGGCTCGCCATGTGACTGCATCCTGCATAGAGCAGGGTGTGGTCACCCCTTCAAACTTATGTTTCACTTTTAAACACATTTCTGATTATGAAGAATTTTAATGATGGTTCCAAGAAGATTTCTTGGGTTTCGATTTTGAATGCTGTCGTTCAAGCTTTGATTGCAGCTCTTACGGCACTGGGAGTAAGCTCGTGCGCCAATGCGATGCTATAATGTTGAGTGTTGAGTGTTGAATGTTGAGTGTTGAATGTTAAATGTTGAATTATGAGACAAAGTCAATATATGTCGGCTGACGACATTAAATATCTGGTTTTGCATTGCTCGGCTAGCCGATGCAATCAGGACTATAGTGTTGAACAGCTGAGACGTGACCATAAGGCACGTGGGTTTTATGACATCGGCTATCACTTCTATATCCGAAAGGATGGGAAGATGACGCAGCATCGTAAATTGCTGGAGGTGGGGGCGCATGCCCGACCTTATAATAGATGCTCTATCGGCATCTGCTATGAGGGAGGTTTGGATGAGGAAGGCAACCCTTGCAATACCATGACCACTGAGCAGGAAACGAGACTCATTGACCTTTTCAGGAATCTGAAGATTCTCTTTCCTAAAGCGAAGATTGTGGGGCATCGGGACTTGCCTGGGACTACTCCCAAAGAGTGTCCGTGCCTGGATGCTGGCAGCTGGGCAGCTCATCATCACCTTGATTAACTCTTCTATTTACTCCTTCTGGCTGGTATATGAATACTGGCTAGAGGGAGTTTTTAAAATTACTTCTGGTAATAACCCTTGTACCATTCAGCAAAGGCTCGTAAGCCATTTCGCAAAGATGTATCTGGCTTATACCCGAAGTCCTGCTCCAACGGAGTTGTATCAGCATAAGTCACTGGCACATCGCCAGGCTGCATTGCTACCAATTCCTTATGTGCTTCAAAATCATAGTCATCAGGCAACACACCAGCACGAATCAGTTCCTCTTGCAGGATGCTTACAAACTCCAAAAGATTCTCCGGATGAGAGTTGCCGATATTGTAAACCTTGTATGGAGGGATAGGTAAACCGTCCTCACCATTTTGCTTCTCAGGAGCATGCTGCATCACTCTTACGATACCCTCCACGATATCATCCACGTAAGTGAAGTCACGCTTACAGTTACCATAGTTGAAGATTTTGATGGTGTCACCATTCACCAGTTTGTTGGTAAATCCAAAGTATGCCATATCCGGTCTGCCCGCAGGACCATACACGGTGAAGAATCTCAAACCCGTACTTGGAATGTTATAGAGCTTAGAATAAGCATGAGCCATCAGCTCGTTGCTCTTCTTGGTAGCAGCATATAGACTTACAGGATTATCCACCTTATCATCTGTAGAATATGGTACCTTCTTATTGCTACCATACACGCTACTAGAACTTGCATATACCAAATGTTCTACCTCGTGATGACGACAAGCCTCAAGGATGTTATAGAAACCGATGAGGTTACTTTGGATATAGGCATCAGGATTAGTAATACTATAACGTACTCCTGCCTGAGCAGCCAGATTCACAACCAAAGAAATCTGGTTATCAGAAAAGATTTTCTCGATAGCCTCCTTATTGGCAATAGAGTCATGAACAAACGTCCAGTCTTTATCCAAAGCCTCTATTTCCTTCAGACGCTCATATTTGATATTCACATCATAGTAATCAGTAATACTATCAATACCAATTATCTTGATGTTCTCCACATCATTAAACAAACGCTTTACAAGATTGCTGCCAATAAATCCAGCAGCACCTGTAACAAGGACTGTCTTACCCGTTAAATCTATATTATATTGTACCATTTTATTATTGATTATTTTGTAGTGATTAGTGATTGATTAGCAAAATGCAATCTGTAATCACTAACTCTTAATCACTAATCACTAAATCCTAGTCTCTTCTAAAAATATCTCTAGTATATACCTTCTCCTTTACATCATCCAGGCAGGCATCGTAGCGGTTGGCGATAATTGCCTGGCTCTGCTTCTTGAAAGCATTCATATCATTTACAACCTTGCTGCCGAAGAATGTACTTCCATCTTCCAATGTTGGCTCGTAGATGATAACCCCAGCACCTTTTGCCTTGATACGCTTCATGATACCCTGGATAGCAGATTGGCGGAAATTATCGCTATTTGACTTCATGGTCAGGCGATAGACACCAATCACACAGTTATGTTCCTTGTTTGCATCGAAAGTACTATTCTCATTATAATAGCCAGCCTTCTGGAGTACGGCATCAGCAATATAGTCTTTACGGGTACGGTTGCTCTCTACGATTGCCTCTATCAGATTCTCCGGAACATCGGCATAGTTTGCCAGGAGCTGCTTGGTATCCTTTGGCAAGCAATAACCACCATAACCGAAGCTTGGGTTGTTGTAATGGGTGCCGATTCGTGGGTCAAGACCTACGCCATCGATGATTGCCTTGGTATCGAGTCCCTTTACCTCTGCGTATGTATCCAACTCATTGAAGTAGCTTACTCGGAGTGCCAGATAGGTATTGGCGAAGAGCTTCACAGCCTCTGCTTCCTTCATGCCCATAAACAAACAAGGGATGCCCTTGTTTTCTAATGTTGAATGTTGAGTGTTAAGTGTTGAATTGCCTACGGACTGTGATGCGATAGCACCTTCAACAAGAAGTTGAGAGAAGGTCTTGGCTGCTTCCTTCATCTTTTCTACATCGGTCACCTTTCTGATTGCCTCGTTCTCCTCTACGAACTCAGGGCGATCGATAATCTTTGGATAGCCTACGATGATGCGGCTTGGGTAAAGGTTATCATAGAGTGCCTTGCTCTCACGAAGGAACTCTGGAGAGAAGAGAAGGTTGAACTTCTTCACGCCCTTCTTGGCATATTTCAAGTAGAGGCTACGGGTGTAACCTACAGGGATGGTACTCTTGATGACCATCACTGCATCTGGGTTTACCTCCAGAACCAGGTCAATGACTTCTTCTACATGGGTTGTATCGAAGTAGTTCTTCACTGGGTCGTAGTTGGTTGGTGCTGCAATCACTACGAAGTCTGCATCCTTATAGGCTGATTTGCCGTCAAGGGTTGCCACGAGGTTCAATGGCTTTTCTGCCAAATACTTTTCGATGTAATCGTCCTGGATTGGAGAAATCTTATTGTTGAGTTTCTCCACCTTCTCTGGGATTACATCTACTGCTGTTACATGATGGTGCTGAGACAATAGCGTTGCTATGCTCAGACCGACGTAGCCAGTTCCGGCTACTGCAACTTTAATATTCTTAAAATCATTCATATCTTGATTTCTATATTATTCTTGATTCTATGTTTTTACACTTCTAAACATTCTGTATGCCACAACTCGCATATAACGACACCACCATCATAAAGAGCGTTCGGATGTAAAGAAGCAACGTATTCTTCGCGATTCGCTCGTTATTATCTGATGTTTGATTTTGTATAGTTATTTGATAGGTTCAACAATGCCTTTTCGTAAATATAGGCAATCCATGCACCTTAATCCAGTTATATACTTCATCATATCTAAGTCTTCTATATAAATTGAATGAAAATCCATAGTCCTTAGTTTATGACGAATCATTAATTTCCTTCCTTCTTTTAAAGAATCTACAAGAGCAAAGGATTTGGTTATCATTCTTAAAGTTCCATCAAATCTTGAAGGCTTTACTCTTGGAAGAACATCTGCAAACATTGATTCCTGGTATATCCAAGGAGACAACGAACAATTGCTAAGTCCATCTTTTAGTGTTACAGAATTTTCACTTTCTATAAAAATGAAACATTCCGAACGCTCAATAGCTGTAAGCATTGCCATACTCAGCAGTGTATGCACATGAGATGTAGAATAATTCCGCTTTTGATAGCTGTATGTTCTACTACTTGTTTTTTTACAATATGCATCATCAATAGCTTTAAGCAGTGCGTCTGCACTATGCCAAATAGTTGAATCTAAGAATACGCTCAATTTACATTGACTCGTTAGAAACCAATACAAATAGCGTGCATACTGTTCATCATTATGAGAATAAGAAATAAATACATCATAATGGATAGGATTGTTTTCGTCTTGATCAAATGGAAAATTCAGACTAGATAGATCTGAACCATCTATGACTCCATCGTGCGTACAAGATTCAAGTATCCTCATATAAAAATCTTGTGACTTGTCGGCACGAATGGTGAAACGTGGCATAGGATATTTATTCCTGAGTGCTTCTAATTCATTTGTGGCTATCTTAAATCGCTCAAACATATTTTTCTTCCAAAATACTCTACTACTATCTGTCGAAAATTGAAACTTTTGATTTGTCACCATTAAAGATGACAACATTCAATGCTCCTATAATTTTTTCCTTATATAAATCAAATGTAGATAATATTATATGCAAGGCTGCTTTATGGGTTAGCATGGCACGAGACATACCGGTACCCATCAAAGGAATATAACATTCTATGCCTTGTGATTGTGCGTTGATAAAATCCAATAAAGAATGTATCGACAATATAATTCTTTCTTTATCTGTATATGCGGTATTGGAATCATCAAATTCCGCTATTGCCAATAGCAAGAAATTTGCATTGTTAGTTCCTCTTAATATAGCACATGTTCCTAATGCATATTTTCTATTACTTCCTTTCGGTCTGGTAACACTCTCGTATGGTACATTCTTTGAATCCAGAAACGTAAAAATGTCATTTTGTATTTCTGTTGCCGACTTATGGGTATCTTGTATATATTGTTCAAGCCATTTGCCATGGATGGATTTTGCTGCCACCAAGGGATTTGGTACTGAAGCATCTTCAACTATGGTATCGAAATGGGTATTGACAGGAACAACTATCAACCTCTCATTTGGAGAACCTCCCAAAAGCTTGTGCCGATGTGCTTCATGGAGAATGTCCCCATATTTAACACGAACTTGCGCATGACCACGCTTCCAAATGGTTTCACTATTAGAACATAATGTCCAGATACAGGAAAGAAAAGCTACAATCGCTAATATGCCAAGAAGTATTTTTAGCTTTAAGCACGTATCAAAAATCTCCAAATTATCCCAAGAAACGAATGTTAAGAATATAGACAACAAGCCGAAGATTGCAGCCCATAAATTCCTTGCAGTCTTAAATAATTTTTCTACTTTTACCCTCATAATACTATTTGCAGATTTGATTTTTGATAACTTGATAGTTCCAATACCTTTTTCCATCTGTCCCCATTTTGTCAGATGCTATATGAACACCAACATTTTTTAAGCAATCAGGACATCGACTTTTGTCAACATTCAAAAGACCATTATAAATTACAACTATGTTCTTTATTTTCCCTTCCTTGTAATCTTTGAGAGCCATTTCACATTCGTAATCCACAAAACTGCGATAATCAATGTTGTTAAAGGAAGAGTTTTTACAATATGGAGCAATTCCATATAATCCTTTGCTATAGTTCTGGCATAAAGCACATGAGCCACTCTTTAGGTCTTTTGTCTTTCTACCAACTATAAGAATAAAGGTCTTACACAGATTTAAACGTTGTCGCAAAGAACGTTTTATACTACAATTGTTCGAGTCGTCACTGGATGAAGTAAGATCATGAACATCGGTAAAATTCAAAGCCAAACGTTCATCATCATTCCAATTGTGAAGTTGTTCAACTAAATCTTTGTCACCATCCCAATCACCAGCTAAATATGTTTTGGTACGGTAACTCATATCATATATGCTCATAACTAATTAATTTATTTTCCGTATATCCCCAATACCGTCCCCACAATATTACAAGTAGTTACGCCTATCAGTTTTTTTATGTATATATTGTGTCTTTGTTAAGATGAAGTATTGCTAAGCAAACTCCTTCACCTCGTCTGTTTTTTTCAACATAGTAACATGGATGCATGGATTTATAATTCTTATCCCCATCTTTCATGCGGATAAGGATGTTTGCTCTATTACTAATGATAAATCAACGACATGCTATTCTTTTTTGGGAGAATTACACTTCAGTTCCTTACTGATCACCTTTCCCATCAACTTCTCTATATCGAAGAAGGTCATAGGGTCGTTGTAATCTATCTCCGTAATGGCATTATCCATATCATTCACGGCATAACCGATCCATTCTACGGTCTCCTCCAAGTCATTCATATTGATTCGAGAATAGGTTTCCTCGAAACGGTTGATAAAGAAGGATCCTACATTGGGATTCTTCTTTAAATACTGATGAAAAGTTTTGCAGACCTGGGCTTTCCCTTTGTAGTTGAGAAGACGAATGTCTTCAAACATTGGCATAGCACAAGAATAGGACTTTACAGAAGAAACCTTCTTTCCCATCTTCTTGCGCATCTCCTTTGCCTCTGGTATCGTATCGTCGTAAATGTCTTGAAACTCTTCTGGGAGCATCGAGAACATTCGCTCTAAAAATTCTTTATCTGCCATAAGACACTATTTGTATAAATCTACATTGATATCGAATGGGCTATCAAAGTCCTTCAACATCGCATGCTTCGTATCTTTTTCTGAGAGATTAGCATGCTCGGTTGGGATATTCCAATCAATACAAAGAGTGTCATCGAGGATGCTAATACCACCATCTGCCTCTGGATGATAGAACTCGTCACACTTGTATTGGAAGACTGCTGTCTCTGAGAGGACTGCGAAACCATGGGCAAAGCCCTTTGGAATAAAGAACTGGCGATGATTGTCCTCTGTCAGTTCTACAGCCACATGCTTGCCGTAAGTAGGGGAGCCTTTACGAATATCCACTGCTACATCGAGCACTCTACCTTTTACGCAACGTACTAACTTACTCTGAGTATAAGGAGGGCGCTGGAAATGCAGGCCTCTCATCACACCATAGCTGCTCATAGACTCGTTGTCTTGGCAGAAGTGAACATTGTGACCAAGAATAGGAGTTATCTTTTCTTCAAACTCTCGCTCGCTGAAGCTCTCAAAGAAGTAGCCACGAGAGTCGCGGAAGAGGCGTGGCTCTATAATGAGAACGCCTTCTATATCTGTCTTTACTATATTCATTGATTAAACTTATGTTCTTATAATAAGAATTTTCGAAAACCTACCCGTCCTTCCTTACCGTTAAGGAAGGCTCCACCATTCTCACCAAGCCTCTCTTTCCTCAGGAACGAGAGGATGTAACCGCCCTCCGGTGCTCGGAACCGCTACGCTCTAATGTTGGCGGACCATCAAAGGTCTTCGCCATGTTGTGCGGGATGGGACCGCCTTGCTATAAGCTTACACTATTATATAATTCGATATCAACTTCACTTAAATATAACTTTATTATGAAAGGCACTTTCTTTGATAATAGCTTTAGGAGCATATTGTTGAACCAAATTATCAACAAGTTTTCTACTCTCTTTAGATATGTTTGGACTCAGTGTTATTTCAAGCTGATCAAATATGTCGTCCTTTAAGTGAAGAAAATAACTTGAAAATGATAAATCCTTCATTTGAGCGCATTCGTTTGCAAATTTTTCTAAGCCATCAGTTTTTCCTGCATAATTATAAGGATTAAAAGGGAATATTGTCAATGCAAAACGAACTTCTTGTTGAAATTCCCAACTTTTATGTTTAAACCTGCCAAGTCTATCGATATCCAACACATTATACAGTTTTCCATTGCTACATACCAAATTTTTAATCTTACCTACTGCTATTTTGGGATTTAAAACATATTCAACGTGTCGAAAGAATATTTCATTCTCTTTATCCCTACTTAAATCTACAGGCACAACCATATAATCAGACCTGAGGATTTCATCAGCAGGAATTAAGCTTGCACTTATTTGATTTTTTACATAGCGACCATTTGGTATAGGAGAATATGTTTTAAACATTTCCTGTGGAAGTGAAATTCTAACACCTTTGGTTATATCTGTAGTATACATCTTCCAAAGAGGAATATTTTCTTCTTTGCTTTCCGTCCAACAAGATATGAACATATACTTAGCAAATTCACTTACTGTATATTCCATCACATCATCAACACAATCAAGACGCCTAAATAGAATAGACTTACCTGAAAGTATTTTTTCCAATGTATCAACTGAGGTATAATGATAAATTCTCATAATTATATCACAATTATTAAATGACCAAAATGATAGCGGCTATCACTGTAACTTCTGATTTACTAACATCTGACACCCCGTAGGACTTACTATGAAACTGAGCCTCAGTAAGTAAGGATTCCTTATATATTAAATTCCTTTTCTCCAAAAAATTGGCATAGAGCGGATATCATGCAGAGTTGCTTGTAGATGTGCTTTGATGCCTTTGCTGGCCATATCCAAATAGAAGTTGAAACTAGTAGATATGGCTTTGGTTAACTCTGATAACATCAGCATGTGCCATTCCTAGTTTTTCTTATCCCTGTTGGTTCATCTCGGAACGAATGGTTCATCAAGGTCTATTAACCAACATTGAGTCTTATCGCAAACCTCTATCGCCTTTACCATTGTTTCATCATAATCACGGAATAGACATCGTAAAGAGTATTTTCTCGAAACAACTTTCCCTTTTTCTGACGAGAATTCGAAAATATCCATATCGACACCATCCTTTGAATAGATGATGAAAGCACCAAGCAATGTATCATGTACACATCCGGTAAGCTGGCTGAGAGAACCTGGGGTTACCAAAGACGTTAAACGTTCCCTATCTTTTGCTATAGCTTTTTTAGTTGAACCTTTCTTTTTTAATTCGACAGCCAACAGGTTTCCCTCATATCCTCTGCTTTGAATAAGCAAATCGCTCACCATGTATTTGGGACGTTTCAGACTATCCTCATAGTATTTCATATCTCCATTACCCATTCTGTTATACTCAACATCAGCATAATAGGACGTGAAAAATGATGTTCCGTTCTTTGCATCGTATTCTCTCATTATATTCTCCATATGATGAGCTAATCTGGCACAGATATTTCTTTCAGAAACATCAAATCTGATATTACTGAAATCCTCTTTATACAACTTGCATATCGAAGGTATCAGTATACTATGTAGAACTATAGCTTTATCAACCATATTACTAATACTAAAGGTACTTTTGCTCTTGTATCACCAGTTTGTTCAATGCAGGCAAGAGCTTTTCTATCTTGCGGCACTTCACCTTATTATAATAGAAGTCTATATCGTCGAGGAGGTCATAAGCCTGGGCTTCGGGCATATCACCACCATAGCCGCCAGCGACGATTGTAATGGCGGCTAGCTTGCGAGCATCTAAGTGGATGTGGAAGTCGTACGTGCTTTGAAGTAGCATAGGAAGAGCATTATACATGATGTTGCAATAGTGCAACAGGTCTTTGAAGTCTTCTGATTCCGTCAAGTAGGCTTCGAGCATTTCTTCCTGATATTGGCGGAGAAGCAATAAGTACTTTTCCTTTCCTACCTTACCTTTTATGTTTTGGGTCATCACCCAGAACAGGGCATGGGAGAGGACGATTTTATCTTCAGAAGGGTGGTAATAGAAGAGGTCGTCTTCGGGGCGATTATTCTTAGCCCATTGTTCTTCTAACCTACCTAACATTTCCTTTCTAAAGGTATTTCTATCTTCTTTATTCATTGTCTTATATTGTTTCTTTTGGTACGTAAATCACGCAGAATATAAGTTTGATAATTCTTGTCTATATCACCTCACTTACGCTCACTTCATCCATAATCTTGCGCCACAAATCCTTGGTCATGGCGATGGTGGGGGAGACGCTGAATTTATATTGCTTGCCAATTGAACGCAAGTTGTACACCACATTATGGCGACTTCTTTTTATTTGTTCTGTTTCATCAGCATTCCCTTCCTTGGTGATGATAGGGAACATATATTCTGTGTCGGAGGTATATTTGTCTGCTATCTGCTGCATTGCCTTGTCCCATTTGATCGTGACAGCAGGATTGTTGTCTGATGTATGGGAAATGTAAGTGAGCATTCCGTCTTTAACGTTGGATTTCTTCAGATATGCCATGTCTACATAGTTCATGCCTCTTGCATAAAGTGAGAACAGGAACATGTCTCGTGCGAAATCTTGCGACTTATTAAGATTGAGAGTTTGCAAATAGCGCAACTCGGCTATCGAGGGAAACTGTTGGGCGGCAAGTTTTGGCGCTGGAGTCTTGTTTACCAGGCGAAAAATGTCGTGCTCTTGAATTTTGCCTTTTTTTACAGCTTGCTTATAGAATGCACACAATTGCGACAGGTAAAAAGCGGTTGTAGATGCCGACAGCCCCTGTGTTTTCAGCCATGTCTCGTAGTCCAGAACAAACAAATCGTCCCATTTGTCCATAGGTGTGGGATTGTCGCCCATAAACATCAATAGGCGATTGGCTGAATACTTGCGTGTTTCAGCGGTATGATTTCTACCTTCTTTCGTAAGCTCGTCGATAATCCTTTGTGCAAAAGTTGCGAAATCAGTCATGGCAAAAAGTGTATTGTTATTCAACTACTCTTCTACAACTTCGAAGTCTTCCTTATGCACGCCACGGATAGCTACAGCTAGTCCACCGAAGTCGAAGACGAGCTGGCGGTCACGGTCTATGCGGACAATATAGCCTTCATAGTCTTTGAATGGTCCTGAAATGACACGCAGCTTCACGTGGTCTTTGGCAAACTTCTCAAAATCATCACGAAGGAATGTAACCTGCTCCGGATGGGTCTTCATCACATTCATAAATGGTTGCATGATGGAGTCCTTAATAGAGACCGGTCGTCCTAAACTGCGGTCGTTGACTAAATGAAATTTGGGAAAATGATCTGCAAGAAATTCTTGTAGGTCATTCACAGTACCTTGCAAGAAGACTAGTCCGCTGACAGATTGCTCCAAAGTCTTTTTCACTCCTTGTTGCCTTTCCTCATCCTTGTAGGAATAACGAAGGGTTTTATGAATGAAAAAAGGTTGTTGGGTATTTTTCTCGTCAGCATTAAAAGCTTCAAGCCATTTCTCCATCCCTTTAGCTGCCATGTGAAGAATAAATATATAACTCCATGAAGTTGGGTCAGTGGAAGGGTCTTCTTTCTTTTTTATCCGTTTACGTCTGGATATTCCTTCTACACTCGGATCCGAAAGTCTTTCAGCCCCGATAACGTGGATGCCCTTTGGTAAGCGCTTGCTTACGTCGGCTGTAGAAGGTGAATTCAAGCAATCCTGCGTCATATTCTCGTTCTACTTTATGTCCTTAGCTGCAACCATATATGATGGTTGTGGAAGCCTAGTCCATTTATTATTGTTGTGCATAATCTTAATCGTATATATGAGTGCTTGGCATGCTGCCTCTGCACATATATCTTTATTTTACATTTGTCGCACACTCTTATGGTAAGAGATACAACTTAATGCAAAAGTACGAAAAATAGTTGGATTACATGTCAGATTTTATCATTTTCTATATGATACTCCCCAAATTTAACACAAATGTTTAGCAAATCTGCCTCGGGAGAACTCTCTAAATGGCAGATTTGCGTTTAATTCGACCGTTTTCACTCTCTTACCATAAGAAAGGGCGAAGTTTGCTAAACATTTTACCCTATCATTTCTGGGGGGGTGTAAATATAACTATTTATTTACAACTCTTTCAAAATCTTTTGATAAAATCCTCACGCTCAGCAATCTGAAAACTAGTTTTCATTGCACTCGCTTAATCGGATTTTTCTTATAATTCGTGCGTTGGCTTCGTTGATGGTTGCTACGTCTATTGACTGCAAGTAAATCTGAGTGGTTTTGTAGGAGTTGTGTCCCATACCCTCACTGATAGTGGCTATCGGAATGTTCATGTGCAAGGCTACGCTTGCCCATGTGTGGCGTGCCACGTAGGTGGTCAGTGGTATCTTCAAGCCTATCATCTTTCCGATATTCTTCAGATTGTAGTTCGTGTTGTGCTCCACCTTGCGGTATGCGGTGTATGGAGAGGATTCCTTGCCTGTCAAGATGGGTAGCAGATAAGGTGAATCCATGGTCTGCCCAGCGTACTTATCGATGATGGCTTGCATCGGTTTCATCCACTCGATGTTGAGATTTTGGTGGGTCTTGCGACGGTTATAGCTCACTATGCCACATTTCAAGTCGGTCTTTTTCAAGAATGCCATATCTACAAATGCCATGCCTCGCAGATAGAAGCTGAGCAGGAATAGGTCTCGCGCCTTGTCAAGGGATGATCCTCTCGGCAAGTCCAATTTCTCTATTTTACGAATATCCTTTACAGAAATGGCTCGTTTGGCGGTTCGCACGTTGCCTGTTTGAACATGGGAAAAGATGTCGTTGTGTGGAGCTTGCCCTGCTTCCACCGCCTTGTTGTAGAGTGTGCGGAGGGTTCGCAGATAGAACGCCACGGTGTTTTGTCCGATACCTCTGTTGAACAGCCATGCCTGATACATCTCCATCATGTCGCTTGTCATTTGTGGGAAGGCAAGGTCTTCATTGCCACGAAATTCCATAAATCGGTTGGCTGCATTGGTATAGTTGTTCTTGGTACCGATGCACTGCATCTGCTCCTTCTTGGCTATCTGCTGGCGGAAGAAAGCAAAGACGCTCTGGCAGGGTGGCAGCTGCTGTATCTCTTTGGCTATGTCGTCAATGGTATAAGGGATGCCCTCTGCATCCTTGTCACGGATGATACGCTGCATCTGCTTCATCTCCCAATCTATTTGCGACTGGATGAGCTGAAGATGTGCCTGTCGGTTGTTGCGGTTAGAAACAATGATAACCGACTTCTTGTCGTTCCACTCGTCCGGAAAGACATGATAGTCGGTACTAATCCAGCGCAGATTGCGCTGGTGGATGAGGTGATAATACAATGTGCCTTCCTTTCCTGGCACTGAGGATGCTCTGAATTTTACTTTTACTGTTGCCATAATACTAACTTTTTATTTGTGAACAATGTTGCTTTTTGGTTATTTACACCTTATATATATGTAAGCAACGGTATGGCAAGAATGTAGTTGTATATCAATTGCTATTTGGAGTCACTTCATCGTTGTGCTTCTATGGCTTGTATAGCAATAGAAGCTCTGTCTGTCTCCTCCTATGGATTGAGGCTATCTTACGTCTTTGGTATCTGCAAAAGTCAAGATACTCCCTACGTATGTTTCTTTCGCCTTGCTCTATTTTCTGCAGGAGTCGGCTCTTGGGATACTTTCCATTCCCTAATATCTTATAGGGACCGACATTATAGGCTAATACGGCAAGAAGCAAAGTGTCTCTGCCGTACTTTCTGAATAGGGTGCAGAGTTTTCTCAGGTCAGAACGCAATAGCGAGTCTGCCTGTTGAAAGGTGAGGTTCTTCCTGAACTTCTCGTATGGCAATATCCGGTGTCCCCACCCGATATAGGGATAGTTACGTTTAATGTCGTGCCACCCTTCATAATACTTGATGCACCGCACGGCTCGTTCAAAGGGTGGTAATGCAAAGATGCCCAAGTCGCTTTGGCTTGGGCTATCTGTTGTGGGTGTCTTGTTCTGTGCCATGAAATTCTGGCACAGCAGCAAGAGTGCTATAATGATGTATGTCCGTATCTTTCCTGTCATGAATCTCGTTTTGTTTTACTTTGATGTATTGTTACTTGGCATTCTTCTTATTGAATATCTCTGCTATCATGGCTTTCACGTCCTCACCAACTTGCACGAAGTTCTTATAGAGGATGCGCTCACGCTCATCACGGCTCTTGAAGGTGTAGAACTTGGGCAGTGGCATATACTCGCTTTCCTCCTTTTTGATGTCTGCCATATTGAAGTCGGTCTTGCAATAGAACTTACTGGTCTTGAACTCGTCGCTTTCCTGTATGTTCATACTGCCATTCATGCCGGTTTTGGTCGCCACAAAGTCTCTTGCGGTCTGTCCGCAGATCCATCCTGTCGGCATGTCAGAGATTTTGCTGGCTGGAACAAGACTGTCCATATTCTCATTCAGGTTGATGCTCGTCTTGTCTCTATCGATGGTCACGCCTTTCTTCAGCTGCACCACCTTTCCAAAGATGTCGGAGGACAGCCATTCCAGTGTTTCCTTGCTTCGTGCCGAACCGCTCACTACATTGCCTACGGTGGTGATGATCTTCTGCATACCCACCTTGCCATAGTCGGCTTCCAACTGTGGCAGTTCCTGGAATCCCAAGGCTACACTCACCTTGTTGCTTCGGGCTGTACCTATCAGTCGGTCTATCTTATGGAAGTAGAGTGTAGGCAACTCGTCCACAATGATGCTCACAGGGATGTTCTTGCCTTGTCCTGTGTTCACTCGTGTCACCAGTCGGTTGAGGATTAGGGCGTTCAATGCTCCGATGATGCTCTCCATCTCTGGGTCATTGGCTATCAGCAGATAGCTCGGATTCTTCGGATCACTGACTTTCAAGTCGAAGTCATCGCCATCCTTATGAAATATCCAATAGCTTTCCTTGGTGGCAAGGCGTGAGGTATAGACACGCAGGGTGCCTATCATACCTTCCAACTGCTCCATCGCCTTGTTCTTCAAGGCGGTTTGGAATGGACCGAGCAATGGTGCTACCTCGTTGTCGGTTTCCAGCACATTGAAGATGGTCTGGTAACTCTCGTTCAGGAAACTCAAAATATGGGGCATATCGCTATACTTGCCCAACCAATAGGCTGGCTCCACTTCTTCTCCTGCATGGTTAAACACCTTACCGGTCGGTTTCATCTGCATGGTCTTCGGATCAAGTACTTTCTCTGCTATCAGCATCTTGTCATCCTTGTCGTATGGCTCCTTGCCATAGTTGATGAAGAAGTAGATACATGCGGCGAGGAAGTTGACGGCTGAGGTCTGGAAGAACTGGTCGCTGCCGCTTCCGCCTTCTTTCTTGCCTTTTTGCAGTGATTCTAGCAGGGTTTCTGCGGTCTCACTCGCTGCTGCCAAGTTATTGATATACTTCTGCTGTATCGGGTTCACTCGCTTGGAGTATTCCACATCCACAAAGTTGATGATGTTGAACTTGCAGCCTTCTGGCAGTTTCCCCAACTGTTGGTTCTTCTTGTAGTGGTAGTACAGTTTGGTTGCCAAGGTAGGAAACTTGTAGTCATAAACGACCATGGCAAAGCCTTTTGCACTATGCTGTCGGATGAATGGCTCGATGATGGAGAATGTCTTACCGCTACCCGGTGTACCTACCACCCAGGTGCCTCGGAAAGGGTTCACGATATTCACCCATCCCTTGCGGAATTTGCCCTTATAGTAGTAGCGCATAGGGATATTCACGCTATACTTGTTATATTCCTCCTTCTGGCACTGCTCGAAACTCTCGTTCTCAAAATTAAAACGGTCTTTCATCAGTCCTTCCTTCAGAAACTTCGATATATTATCCAAAGCTACATGCACCAGTACTGTTCCGATGATGGTTGCCACCATATATAGAATGGTGTTCAATCTTAGGGCATAGAGACGAGTGTCCATCACAAAGCCAAAAAGCCACACGGACAATACCAACAGCAGCACGCCACTCACCAAGGGGTACAACACCTGCTTTCTGGCATCAAACTCCAGATGCTTCTTGTTTCTCGTGCCTACACAGGTGATACACACCAACAGGAACGTTACCACCTTGCTATACACCAGGTTGCCGTCATGGTAGATGAACCACTGCTTGATGCGGTCGTGCAGGTCGCACACCACACCGCCAAAGCCGTCTATCGCCCTTGGGTCTATGGCATACTCAAAGAACTCCATCAACACGGATATGTAGATGACCGCTCTGAATATCTTGTAAAATCCTTGTAACTCCTTGCTTTCTTCCATGTTATTTCAGAAAAATCGGATTGAATGAGTCAGCCGACAATACATCGCTATAGTTTACTTTCAGCGATATGGTGCGACCGCTGATTTGATTCTCCGTCATTTCTATCGTCAACTTCTTGTCATTCGGGAATGTCATTTTTCGAATGACTATCACATTGCGGTAGCCATAGCGGAAGCGTTTAGTCTGCTCCAATGTGAACACTGGATGCAACTCTATCATCTGCGAGTTGGTGGCCTTGGCAGTCTTCTTATCCGTCAGTTTCAATCGTATTTGGTCTATATCAAATGGTATATGCGTCTTGTTCTCCACCGAGAAGTCCAGGAAGAAATAGTCGCCCGATGAATAGATGTTGTTCAGTCGCATCACCATTTTATGAGCTTTGGTCTTCACATCGTTCACATGGGCTTCCGAACTCCAAATCTGACGAGCATAACGAGCCATGTCCGTAGAGGACAATGTGACCGCAGGATTGTTATAGGCATTCGTCTCTATCTGTTGTATCTCCTTATCCGTCACAGCCTCTTGTAGTCTCGTGGTATAGAGCAGCGCATATTGTGTACGGTATCGTTCCGTCACAATGGTCACGATGGCAAGCACTTCGCCATCTTCATGCATTCCCTCCTTGGGTTTCAAACGCACAGTATTGTTGATGGGTTGGTCTCCTGCTATCTTGTCAGTGGATATGTCCACAAAGCGGATGGGTTCACTTGCAGTGATGACGGTAGTTACTTGCTCGTTCACGGTCAGCTGCTCCATCTCCTGGTAGGTGCAGGGCTGATAGCTCTCCGCACAGGTCTGTTGTGCCATCATCGGAGTGGCACTTATTGCACACATAATCAGTGTGCCAATGGTCTTCTTGATAATCATATGGGTGTAATGTTTACTTTGTAGTGTTTAACGTTTACTTGCTCTTGGTGTCTTTGCTGTTAGCTTCGCTGATTCTCGGCTGCACTCGGCAAAGGAAAAACTATTTTCCTCTGCTCTCGTTGGCACGAGAATTTATCAAGTACACAAAGGTGCCATATTTCAGTTTCACCTTGTTCTTCTTGATAGCCTTGCCTATGGCATTGCTTGTTTTCTGATAGGCATTCTGCATGGTCTGCATGCCCCATTGCGAAAAACTGCTGCCTGTATTGGTGGTATTCATATCCACATTGCCGGTTACGGCTCCGCTTGCCACATCCTTGGTAGTCTCACGGAACTGGCTGCTTGGCACATACAAGCCTTCCAAGCCGTCTGTATCATAGAGTGACAGATTGATTTTCACTATCTCATCATCCACCAGCACACTTTTTACCGTACCTTTCACTCGTTGTGAACTGAAACCGCTCATGGTGGCATACAGGTATGCGCCTTTCTTCACTATCATCTCACCGATTTCCACATCATCAAGCAATCGCAAGCGCACACGGCTTCCATCCACGGCTTTCACAGTTTCGTCAATGATAGCCTTTATCAGTGTCGGCTCTTTCTCGTTCACCGCCAATGTGTTGAAGTAATCAGATGATGTCTTCACCTTTTTAACCACTTCACTTGGCTTGTCATTCTCGTCTGCTTCCTTTCGGGCATTTTCATTCACCTTGATTTTGCCCTCAATATTGATACCGCCCTTGGCTGTAGCTGTTGTTTCATCGGATGCTGTTGCTGAAGACGATGAGTTCTGTTGCGTGGCTTGCTGTCCCTTCAGCCTTGCCTCGGCAAGTGCCTTGTTCAGTTCCGCCAACGCCTCATTCTCTCTTTGTCGCTCATGGGCTTCTTGTGCTTCTCTCTGTTTTTCCATTTCTGCTTGCCTCTTGGCTTCGGCATCCAACTGTTGCAGTTCTGCATCCGAATACTTGCTTTGGTATTCTTCTTTTTCTTGCTCATTGTCTCGGTCTATATTCTCCACGGCACTATGGTCTTCTATCTTGCCGTAGGCGTTCAACATGTTCTCATACTTGCCTCCAATACCGTCACCGCCCTTAATACGGGCTTGTGGCAGGTTCGGATTCAGATATTCCGTAGTCTGCATATTGGCATCTTGCTTCTCCGCCACCTTGGTATCAAAGAGGTCGAAGATAAAGTAGGATGCACCGAGCAGTGGGAGATAGACAATCGCAGGTAGCATGTACTTGGGTTGTCTGAAATTGATTCTTTCTGTCAGCTTCATCGTTATTTGTCTTTATGAGGATGGCGTGCATCCTCATTGGTTCTTACTATGTTCTTTGCATTCCCCATATTCTGATGGCGAGCCTTTATCAGTGAGTCCTGTCTCTCCGTGGCGGTGCGTCGCTCTCCCTGATAATGGTAAGCTCTTGCCATGCGATAGATGTTGAAACTGAAGCTCACACCCACAAATCCGAACACGATGACCAGGAACATTGTCTTATGCAAGTCGGCAAATTTCTGCACCTTGGCTGCAGCCTTGTCGATTCTGCACATCCTGGCAAACTTTCTTCCGGCTCTCACGTCTCGCTCATAGCGTTCCTTGTATTTGGGGTCGTCCTTGTCGGGCATCTTCTCCCCAATGAGCATCTGCTTAAATCCTTTTGTGTTCATCTTATACAATGTTAAATGTTTAATGTTAAGTGTTGAATTAGGCATGCGCCATAAAGGTGTTGAATTGGCTTTCCCTTCGGTCGCCGAACTCTGTTTCTTCATTCTTCACATAATCAATAGTTCGACTTCGTCTTCTGGTCGATGTCCTTATTGAGTAAGGTTCGCCAGTTCACTATCAGCAATCCATGTGGGTTGTTGTCGGTCCTCGGCACTCGTTTCAGTTTTCCTGCCGTCACCAGTTCACGGGTCAGCACATTGGTTCTGCGCTCGATGCGCTGTCTGCCATAGTAGGTGAACTCCATCTTCTCCTTGTTGAACTTGATACTGTCACAGAAGATGCTGAACACGGCACTTGTTCCCATGATGTTGGAATAGAAGCCCTTTTCTTTCAGCGTATTGTACTGCGCCAATCCTGTCTCATCCACCAGATACATGGCTTTCTCCATCGTGTATTTGATGTACTTGTCATCGGGTGCCAATGTGAAGAAATAATGATGGAACATCTCGATATGGCTCTTTGCTTCCACATCCAATGTCTCATCCATCGTCGTGCGCTGTACCAGGATAGGCACATTGCCATCCAACACATAGATTTTGTTCTGTGCATCCACCACCATATTCTTCGCTGTCCAGATGCTGCTGATACTTATCATCACGCACCCAACCAGAAACAGGCTACAGATAATAGTCACCAACTTCACCTTATTCTCTAAATTCTTGATTACCATTGCTGTAATGTTTTTTTACCTTTTTACTCTTTTACCTTTTTACCTTTAATGAACAACATGGGCAAGTGTTCCCTGTGCCGACATTTTGGCTTGTTGTGCCACACCCTCACCGAAGTTTCTGGTAGAGAAGGCGGTATCGCCCTCTGGTATCATCCATGCCGCAAGGTCTGGAACCAAGTTCAGACACTTCAATGCCACGATACTTGCTGCCATCAGATACCCTGCCGAGAAGAACGAGTTCTGCAGATATGCTGCCATCGTCTGCTCACTGGCGGTGATAGCCGTCAGGTTCTCAACCTGTATGCAAAGCACAATGTCGAAAAGCAACAGTACGTAGAAGCCCACGAAGTAGAGCATCGCTCCATAGAAATGCACGGTCAGATACCTTGTCAGCCACTTCGCCCAACTGCTTTCCCATTTCGGCAAGAGTGAGAACGCCCATTGTATCGGACCGAATATCGTCAGCATTCCCAACAGTATCTGCTGGCAATAGATGGTACTCCACCACCCGATACGGAACACGATCAACGCTATCAGCATCACAATCTTGTCTATGTTCACTACGGCTCCTGCTGTCAGTGAGGTGAACCACAGCTTGGCTGCCTCCTTTTCCATATTGGTCACTTCATCTACACCAGTCTGCTCCATGGTCGATTCCACCAGATTCGGGTCTGTCGTTCCTTTATGGGCAATGTCTGCCTGGGCTTGTACGTTGGTGTATATCGTATCTCTGGTATAGATAAGTTGTTGTACCTCCGTAAATTTATCTTCTATATGTGTGGCTTCTGCCTCATATAGGTCATGGGTATAACTGCCGATAGAGTTTGGAATGTAACTCAGAAAGTCCAGCACGCACCAACTGCTGCCACTATTCGTCATGCCGGTATCGGCAGGTGGGTACCACCAACACAGGATGATACTTATCACCAGTGGCTTGAATAGTTTCATCACATCCAGTGGTTCATGCTTCACCATCATCTTGTAAGCCATGTTCGCTGCCACGACGATGGAGAAGAGGGCGGCGAGTGCCATACACATTTGGACGACCCACCAATTATCCCAAGCGGGTCTAACCATCGGAAATGAAAGGATAGTAAGGTGATGTAATATCACTGATTTACAGTCTATTAGGAATGAAAGCCGATTTTGGATTGGTTCGTTATTCTTTCCTAAATTAGCGGATTGTTTACCCACTTTTGTCTCGTTTTTGTCCCTCGTTGTATTATCTTTGTATCGCAAGCTAAATGCTTGATAATCAGTGATAAAAGAATATATTAACATCAGAAAAGAAAGGAAATAAAATGGGACGAAAGAAGAAGGAAATCCGTTTGAAGGAGCCTGTGCGCATCCGAGAAAAGAAGATAGCAGGTGGCAACATCAGCCTCTATCTTGACATTTACCAGAAGGGATTGAGAAAGAAAGAGACGTTGAAACTCTATCTTGTGCCAGAAATCAACGCTGCTACCAAGTTGCAAAACGCCAATACAAGAAAGTTGGCAGAGCAAATCAAGGCGCAGCGCATTCTTGACATCCAGAGAGAGGGTCTTGTGGATTGGGACAAGGTGAAGAAGTCACGCATGACACTTACCAAGTGGATGGATGACTTTGTGAAGTACAATGCCGAGTTGTCTGAGTCTTCAATGAAGACCAAACGCAATACTCATGCTCGCATTGACCAATACCTATTACATATAGGCAAGCCGGAGTTTCTGTTGAAAGACGTGGATAAGGAGTTTTGCAAAGGCTTCATTACTTTTTTGAAGACTTGCACCTACAATGATGGAAAGAAACAACTCAGCACCACCACTTGCCGTATGTTCGTCAACTATTTCGGCTCGTCATTGGCAAAGGCAGTAAGGGACGGACTGATTGAGCAAAATCCATTCTTGCTGTTGGAGGCAAAGGAGAAGCCACAGAAGCGAGTGGCTGAGCGTGAGTTTCTGACGATAGAGGAAATAAAGAAGGTGATGAACACACCATGCCGTTATGAACTGGTGAAGAAAGCCTTTCTATTCTCCTGTTTCACCGGTCTGCGATATAGCGACATGAAAGCCTTGAACTGGAGTGAAATCCACAAGGCTGCTGACGGCAAGACAGAATACATTGACCATATCCAAGTCAAGACCAAGGATAGAGTAACCATCCCCTTGTCGGAAGAAACAAAGAAGTGGATGCCTAAAAGAGAAGAAGGCATAGACAACATCTTCCACAACTTGACAATCACATCTACAACTGTAGAAGTGGTGCTGAAAGAATGGATGGAGGCAGCAGGAATAACCAAGCATATAACCTACCATTGCTCACGACATACGGCGGCTACGATGCTCCTGACCCTTGGTGCAAGTATCTATGTAGTAAGTAAGATACTCGGACACAAGAGCATCAAGATGACGGAGATTTACGCCAAGATTGTTGACAAGAAGAAGTTGGAAACCGTGAACCTCGTGAACGGAATGTTTGACCAAATACCAGTAATACAATGAAGATAGAAATCAAGGAACGTAAGCTGACGGAAGGCAAAAGAACCTTATATCTGGAATACTATGAGAGTGGCTACCGTAAGAGAGAAAACTTGCACCTCTATCTCTTGCCCGATGATGCCGTTGGTGCTGCAAAGCACAATCGGCTTACATACAACAAGGCTATGGAGATACGAGCAGAGCGCATCCTCACCCCTCCTGTATTGGAGAAAGAGAATGCCAAAAGCGAAGAACAAGGCAACGGCTTGACTTGGCTGCAATGGTGCGATGACTATATCAAATGGTCTGTTGATTGTGGCAACTGCAAGAAGATGATAGGTCATAAGAATGTTGTCCGCAAGCGTATAGCCACTTATTTGCGAAGAGTAGATAAGAAAGACATCCTGCTGAAAGATGTCAGTAAAGATGAAATTTGCGGTCTTTTTGATTATATGCGCAACAAGTATCGCAACAAACGCCAAATCAAGACCAACGGAGGACGGTTGGCTGATTACTCATTACTGTTGTTTGAGGAAACAGTCAAAGCGATATTTAACAAGGCTATGCGTGAAGGACTTGTAAAATTCAATCCTGTACACAGTCTAAACAAGTTGGAACGTTTCCATGCTCCTGACAAGCACAGAGAGTATCTTACGCCCGAAGAACTCACACGTTTCCTGGCGGTGAAAGCTGAATGTGAGAATGAACGAACCGTACAACTGGCATTTGGTTTGTCATCCATGACTGCCCTTCGCCTTGGCGATATGCAGCATCTAAGGTGGTGTGATATTAAAATGATAGATGGCGTGCCGACAATCAGCATCATACAGCGAAAGACAAAGCGTCCTGCCATTATTCCGCTCAATGAAATGGCGCAATCGTTGTTGCCACCTCGGACGGATGACAATCCGGAAAGTCTTGTGTTTCACCTTGTCAAGAAGTCAGACAACGTATCGAAATACGTAAGAAGACTTAAAGAAAAGGCTGGCATAGAAAAGGATTTGACCTACCATTGCTCACGGCATACGACAGCATCGTTGGCTATCTCAGCAGGAGCAGACATATCAGCAGTGAAGGATGTTTTGGGACATGGAAGCATCACTTCAACCGAAGTTTATGCAAAAGTGGCTCTTGAAAAGAAGATAGAGGCGGTCAATCTGTTTAATGGCGTGTTTGATTGAGACATACAGCAGGGTGCGAACAAGGGGGAAGTCTTACTTCTTCCCTTTTGTTGGTAAATTGCCGTCAGGCTGTATTCAAAAAACGCTTGTGTTCAAATAAATCTGCAAGACTTATCTGGACACAGGCATTTTCATGTTCAATTTAATCTTTGATATAGATGACAACAGGGGTAATATACGCTCGTGTCTCCAGTATTGGTGACAGACAGAGCACGGAAAGACAGATCAAGGACTTGTCGGAGTATGCAAAATATAAGGGTATAGAAGTCCGCAAGGTCTTTGAGGAACACATTTCTGGCGCAAAGAAGAATGATGAGCGTCCAGTGTTGTGTGAAGCAATGGAATACTGCAAGGCAAACCGCATTGGATTCCTACTTGTCAGTGAACTGTCAAGATTGGGGCGTAATGCGTTTGAGGTGCTTGCCTCTGTCAAGGAACTCATAGACTGTGGCATTAACCTCTATATACAAAAGGAACAGCTTACATTATTGGACGAAGAAGGACATCCGTCCCTCTTTGCCCCGATAATGATAGCCACGCTTTCGACCTGTGCGCAATTGGAACGTGACAATATCTCAT
>ERZ1026858.403-NODE-403-length-23688-cov-12.726103_pt1 | contig 23688 bp, 20 predicted proteins | sample MGYA00380159_ERZ1026858 | MGnify/ENA primary metagenome ERZ1026858 (study PRJEB33269, sample SAMEA4719795) | human gut metagenome | biome: human-associated habitat; feature: organic feature; material: feces | place: Cameroon | collected 2013-10 ...
GGAGGTTGGAAGCTATAACAATGGCTTCTTGGTACAGCATGAGATTTGCGATCGTTGACGACCTTGAACCCGAGCGCACGCTGCTGAAGGAGCGCTTAGCGCGGCAGCTGCGCCAGCGCGGCACAGAAGCAGAGCTTTTAGAATTTGACAGCGGCGAAGCTTTTCTGGCGGCAGAAAAAGAGCGGCGCTTTACCGCCGCATTTTTGGATATTTACATGGAAGGCTTAAGCGGCATGGACGCGGCAAGGGAGCTTCGGAAAACAGATGCGGACTGCCTTCTGGTTTTTACCACCACCTCGACAGACCATGCGCTTGAGGGCTTTCAGGTGCGGGCATTTCATTATCTGGTCAAGCCATTTTCCGAAACCGAGCTTTCCGGTCTGCTGGATGAAATGCTTGCAAAGCTCCCGCGCCCGGAGCCAATCCTGACGGTGAAGGTGGATGGCAGCGACATCCGTTTGCGCTATCGGGACATCATATCTGCCGAGCATTTCGCCCACATGATCAACATCCGCACCACTGCCGGCAAAACGCTTGCCACGCGCCAAAGCTTCAAGGCATTCACAGAACCGCTCAAAAAAGACCCGCGCTTTTTCGTCTGCGGCCGCGGCGCGATCATCAATATGGAGAACGCTGCCGATTTTCAGGATGCTGCCTTCTGCATGACGGACGGCAGCCGTGTCTATGTCAGTCAGGAGCTTTTGAAAGCAGCCCGGCAGGCGTTTATGGAATTTCTGCTGCAAAGGGGGCGTGTGGGTTGAAGGACATTCTGTGCCCGATCCTAGAGCTTACCGTTGTGTTTCCCGGCCTGCTGCTCGCGTATTTTCCGGTGCGCTCCTATCTGAAGCAGTCCCCCGCAAGGCTTGCCGCATGGGCGGTGCCGCTGCTGCTCGGGCTTTGCCTTGGCGGCGGACTGCTCTGCTATCATTTCTGTCTCTCCACCGCGTTCCCCCTGCTGCTCATTACGCTTGCGGCAATTTTTCTGTATCTCAAAACGCTGCGGATCTCTCTCTGGAAATCCGGGACGATCGCGCTGGCGGTCTGCGCGGTGTTTGCGTGCCTGAACAGTTTGTCCCGCGCCGTCGGCGCGGCGATCACGATCCGGCTGCAGCTGCCGTCGGACAAGCCGTGGTTCTGCTTTAGTGCCTGCATTTTTTATAATGTGGTCTGCTGGCTGACCGCAGCAGCAGCGTATTATCCCGCCACCCACGCAGTGCGCACCATGGTCGAGGATGAAAACTTTGCGCAGACGTGGTACGTGTTCTGGGTGCTGCCGCTGGTGTTCATCCTGCTGAATCTTTTTATGATCCCGCGCTACCAGATAACGCTTCGGACAGGGCGGGTGCTGCAGGTCTACATTGTTATGAGCATTGCCCTTTTGTTCCTGATGTTCCTGTTCAATGCGATCTTCCTGCTGATGGCAAACAGCCTTAACAGGAATGTGAGATTGCAGCAGGAGAACCAGTTTCTATCCATGCAGCAGCAGCGCTATGAAAGCCTGAAAGCCGCTATTGAAGAAGTCCGGCAGGCGCGGCACGATATGCGCCACCAGCTGAATCAGATCTCTGCGCTGGCCGAAGCAGGCGATCTGGATAGCCTGAAAGCTTACCTTGCAAAAACCGTCTCCCGGATCCCGAATCTGGATATGAGTTTCTGCGAGAACCGTGCGGCAGACAGCGTCGTTGGCTATTACTGCACCCTTGCAAAGCGCGAGGGTATCCCCTTCCGTGCCAAGCTCGACTTGCCGCAGGCGCTTTCTGTGGACGAGATCGATACGTGTCTGGTGCTGTCCAATCTTCTGGAGAATGCATTCGAAGCCAGCCTGCGCACCGCACCCGCCCGGCGGCAGATCAGGATCACCGCGTATGTCCATGCCGAGCGGCTGCTTCTGGTCGAGGTGGAAAACGCATTTGACGGTGAAGTCAACGAAAAAAGCGGAGTTTTCCGCTCGTCCAAGCGAAAAGAAAACGGGATCGGTATCCAGTCTGTCCAGCATATTGCAGAAAAGACCGGCGGCGCAAGTACGTTCACCTATCAGGATGGCGTTTTCTCCGCCAAGGTCATGCTCTGCGGGTAATGGCGTCCCATCGTGCAGGGGCAGGCATCCCGTCTGATGCAAAACGCTCCACCATTAAAAAACCGCGAGAATGCGTTTATAAAAACGCTTTCTCGCGGTTTGATCTTTTATAGGTTTATTTTATAGCATTGTGCATTTTTACGCACAGGCATAAGTCTTAAACAGCGTAACCCTTGTTCTTGATGACCTCCACGACCTGAGAGACGTACTTCTGGCAGGTGTCGTGGTCGGGGGCTTCCACCATCACGCGCACAAGCGGCTCGGTGCCGGACTCACGCACCAGAATACGGCCGGTATCGCCCAGAGCTTCTGCCACAGCCTTGACTGCCTCCTGCACCGCCGGGTCGTTCTGTGCGGCCTTTTTATCAGTCACGCGGACATTCTCCAGCACCTGCGGGTAGATCTTCAGAGGCTCAGCCAGCTTGCTCATGGGCATCTTCTTCGCCAGCATGACTTCCATCATCTTGAGGCTGGTCAGGATGCCATCGCCGGTGCTGGCGTACTTAGAGAAGATGATATGACCGCTCTGCTCGCCGCCGATACGGCAGCCGTTCTTAGCCATGTACTCATAGACATATTTGTCGCCCACAGCGGTCTTGGCGTAGCCAATACCCTGCTCATCGAACGCCTTGTACAAGCCGAAGTTGGACATGACAGTCGTGACCACGGTGTTGTTCATCAACTCGCCATGCTCCTTCATGTAGCAGCCGTAGATATACAGAATGTGGTCGCCGGTGATGACATTGCCTTTCTCGTCCACGCACAGGCAGCGGTCAGCATCGCCGTCGAAGGCAAAGCCGACATCCAGACCGTTCTCCACCACAAACTTCTGCAGACCCTCAATATGGGTAGAGCCAGCATTATTGTTGATATTCAGACCGTTAGGCTTGTTGTTGATGACGTAGGTGTCAGCACCCAGAGCATCGAAAACGCTCTTAGCGATATTCCAGCTTGCACCGTTGGCGCAGTCCAGACCGACCTTGACACCCTTGAAGGAATAGATGCCCAGCGAGATCAGGTAGCCCATGTAACGGTTGCGGCCTGCCACATAGTCCACCGTGCAGCCGATGTGCTCGCGATGGGCAAAGGGCAGCTCCGGCCAGTCCTTATCAAACACATGGAGCTTGCCGTCGATGTAGTCCTCCACCAGCAGCAGAGTCTCTTCGGGCATTTTCTCGCCGTAGCAGTCGATCAGCTTGATACCGTTATCGTAGTAGGGGTTGTGGCTGGCAGAGATCATGATGCCGCAATCGAAATCGTCCACGCGGGCAATGTAAGCCACAGACGGCGTAGTAGTGACGTGCAGCAGGTAGGCGTCTGCGCCGGAAGCGGTCAGGCCAGCGACAAGACTATATTCAAACATATAGGAGCTGCGGCGGGTGTCCTTGCCGATAACGATACGGGCAGGCTCGCTGTTGCCGTTGCGCTTGCGGAGCATAGTATAATACCAGCCAAGGAAGCGGCCAACCTTGTAGGCGTGGTCGGCAGTCAGATCGATACCAGCTTCACCACGGAAGCCATCAGTTCCAAAGTACTTTCCCATTTCTTGATTACCTCGTTCCCAAAAGCGAACTTTTAATAGTGTATATGCTTTTCCCCGTCGCACGATGCTACCTGCAAAAAAGCATTGTCATCCGCATAGTGCATCGAATCAGGGACACTGTGGATCTAGTATAGCACAGTTCTTGAAGCAAATCACCCTTTCTGCAGATTTTCTCCCTGCAGACACACAAAAACACCCTTCCTCTCACGGAAACCCGCAAAAGGAAGGGTGTTGAACTCATTATCCTGTTGTCGTACCAATCGCAGCATATTCGTACCAGCAAAGCCGGTACCAGCCGTCATTCAGCACGGCACCTCAAGCACTTTTGAGCGTAGAGCTGTGATTAGCAGTTCTCAGCGAAGTACTTAATGGTACGGACCATCTGAGAGGTGTAGGAGTTCTCGTTGTCGTACCAAGACACGACCTGAACCTGATAGGTGTCGTCATAGCTACGCTAAATTTTCACGATTTTTTTGTGATCGTTCATAATTTCGAAACAACAGTTACAGTACCACAGCATACCGTTGTCGTACCAAAACCGGCTTGTTCGTATCAAAATTATACCACGTTTTAGCGTTGTTTTCAAGTTCTTTTGCAATTTTGTGTTTTAGAATTATTATATTCACTCTATTTCTTTCTATGCACATATATTTTCATGTGACTTAGTGTGCCACTCCTCGGAGCGTCCGGAACCCGGGGCTGCCGCCGGGGCGTTCGCCCTGCCCAGATGCGCTCCTCAGGGTGGGGGATGATAGGGTTGTATAGTGCTTTGATTGGTGTATTGATGGACGGAATTTGGTGATGGGTTTATTTCTGATTTTTGAAGAATAAATTTTGAAGCGATTGAAGCCGTTTTTGATGTGCTGATTGCCTTGATAGCTTCTTGTCTGTGATGTTCCTTTGCTTTGCTTCTGCCCTCCCCTGCTGTTCATCTGCTGAAATTTCACCGGAAGTGATTTTGGACTATGGAATAAAAACAGGCATATTATTGTTCGATATGAAGCAATTATTCTATTATAAAACCGCGTGGATGGGATTTTTAACCACACCCACACGGTCTGAGGTTTAAAAAATTATTTCAGTTTTGCGAGGATCTCGTCTGCGCTCACACCGCTTGCTAATAATTTCTTAACCACGCTCTCGGCTTCAGCCTTCTTAGCTTCTTCAGCGACCTTAGCATCTGCCTTCGCCTTCTTCGTTTCCAGCGTTGCCACTTCTTTTTCGGCCTTCTTCAGAGCAGTCTTCTTCTCTTTCAGGTCAGCCTTTAAAGTGTCAATGTTGGCGGTGATGGAAGTGATCTCGGTAGCCAGGGAAGTGATAGATTCCTGTTTCTCCGCAATCTGGGTTGCAAAATCAGTGGTCATAGCTTTGGGCTTATTCTTGCTTCCTTTAGTTCTGGGCATAATCAATCAGCCTTTCTATTATGTATTGTGGTTTTAGTATAGCACTGTGAGCAGACGTGTGCAATAATACTATTTAACAATCAAAGGAATCGCAGTAGAAACTGCAGATACTACAGAAGCACCTATACTAAGCAAAGAAAGCCAATCCTTTCTTCGCGATTGATTTCTCAACCAGTCAGCCCCCTTATCAGTAATATCATAGTATGTAATCCCATCATCCTGACATTCACTAATCAGTTGCGAGCGTAACAAGGCATCAATGTATCCAGAAAACTCGGCTTCTGGGGTATTGTATACCACCGCACAGATTCCCAAATGCAAATCACATGCTTTGACAATACTTTTCAGAATGGCACTGCCTGTTTTTGCGCGGTTTTTTGTATACGGTTTTCTCGCAGATTGTGGAATATAGAACACTCCTTCTACTTTTGTTGTTCCAGGCACATATCCTTCCTCAAGCCATTTTACCACCGTGGCTTCTTTTGTACCGCATTTTACTGCAAACTCTTGAATTGTCATTTTATATTTTTCATCTGCGCAGTCGATATTCTATATAACTTTAGTCTTCGTCCTTCAACTCTTCGATTTTATAGCTGCCATATTGATGGAGTCTCATAGGGACATCATAATAGGTATGCTCCGTTTCGTCTTCGCTTTCTTCGCAAGTTCTCAAATCGATTTCAAAATTTCCTATAGAAATTTCATAAACATTTAGAGTACCGTCTGTTGTTATACTCGCCTTCATCAACGCGCTAAAATGCACAGGGCTATAATTATTTAAGTTCTGTCTTGCGATGCCAGCTTCGCTTTCCCACTCAGATTGCCCCTGCATCAAGAAATTCTGATTTTTCTTATCAACTGTCAGTTCCTTGATTCTTGCATCTTGTGAACCCACACTCACATGGCCTGCAATCAATGCTTTCATCAAACCGATGCTTCCATATTTATCGAATTCAAAATGTACATTGTCGATTTTGGCACCATCACTAACCGAGGTCAGAGTTCCATCTGCAAAATTTATCCAGCTTTCGCGCACTACCCGACTCATAAACTATACTCCCAAAGTAAATCAAGAAGGATTACTTTGCATTCTTAGCCACATTCTCATGTGTTGCCTGCTGCTCACCACGGAGAGGTGTGCAAAGTTTTGAGCAGCATAGGCTGTACTTATGTACAGCCGTCAGATTTTAGATTACCATTGTGTTATCAACACACGATAATTCTCATAACACACAATGGAGGTAAAAATCAAAATGAAAGACAAATACGATTGGTTCGATGAAAACGGAAAGTCCAACGTCAAACTTCATACCGTCATCCTTGAGCTTCTTCTATCCCCTACCTACCGCTGGCCTATGCGAGTAACCGAGGTTTGCGTATATAAGTGGGGAGCGGCATATCCTAAATGTCCACGATGCAAGACCACATTTGAACGCGAATACCAGCGTTTCTGTGACCGTTGCGGGTAGCGATTTGACTGGAGTAAATTTGAGAATGCCAAAGAGGTATACATAGGGTGGGATGGGCCTAAGGACGATGAAGATGAGGAGGACGATGAAGGGATTGACTGAGAGCCACGGTCTCCCGTGACCCCAGAGTCAGGGCGCATCTCTTTGCCCCAGTATATCACAGATCAGAGAACAAATCAGCCTTCCTCTAACATTTTGTTTGTAAAAATACTGCCATCATCTTATTTAAAATGAGAATTATATGGCGTAGACAAAGAAATATACAAATATATCAATCCCTATAGCAAGACATTATATATCGAGCTTTCGAGCCCAAAAGTTGGGCCTATAAGGTTCATTTTGTAATCGTCTTATAAAATTCACTGCCCGACTTTTGGAAGATCCAGTTTATAGCGAACATTAAGAATGAAATTATCACAAACAATATATAGGAATTGCTTATAAATTTGCCAAACAATGATATTAAAATTGGATGATAGTAATATGTAAACACTGATGCCTTTTTGTAGTTCAAATTAAGTACTGAAATATCGCCGATCCACTTTTCATTCAATATATTAGTACAAACAACAATGACTGCTGGAACATACATTAAGGCCATTGTCACCGTAGTGTTTAGCCCCAATTTAAATGTTATGTACTCTTCCAAAACTAATAGAATCGCACAAATAAATACTATTACATTGGAATATTGCCTTTTTTTGATTAAAGACGAACCCGATAATCCGCTTCCTATCAGAATATAGGAGATAGCGTATAGGGCTGGTCGCAATATGTTCGTGTACCCCCCGCATTCAAAACCTAATGCATGAGAATAGATGTCACACACAGAACAAATCAAATTTGTACCCCAACCGAGATATGCAAGAGCCTTTCCGGTAACGCTTCCTGTTATCCTGATAATTAACCAGCAAACTACCAGCGCAAATATTGTTGCTGGAAAATACCACAGATGCGTTGCCATTCCCTTCCAAAGTAACGCCACCAGTAATTTTCGAAAAAAAGTTTCTGATTTGTTGTTCTTGATAATAAAAACAACCGCAAATGGTAGCGATGCAATCACGTATGCTCTTAGCAAATTCATTATATATTTAAATACAACTCTGTGATTCTTTAATGTATTTCGACAAAAAGACACCCAGTCACTACGAGAAAATATGGAACAGCTATTCTTGTAATTGTTTGAAAAAGGATCCATGTCCATTCATTTTCTTTTCCCAAATTAGTGTGTATGGAAACCACAAGAATGTACATATCATACGAGTGATATCTACAAGGCCATTTCTCTCTGAATCCATATTCCAACTTTTCTCCCATCACTTCCAAAATTGTTTTTCGTAGTCATGGATATATTCTCTGCTCCAGCATGCATTATCCTTCAAAACCTTCCCCGGAATTCCTGCTACCAGAGATTTTTCTGGGATGTCCTTACGAATCAACGTCATCGCACTAATTAAAGAATCTTTTCCAATTGTAACACCCTTTAGTACTGTAACATTATTTGTAAGCCATACATGATCTTCAATTATAACATCTTTAGAAAAATTAACAGGATTTCCATCACTTCCTGGAATCGAATGAAAATCACTGTCGTAAATGACAATATTTCTTCCCATCATCACATCGTGACCAAGAGAAATGTGTTTTCCAACAACAATTACAGATCCTGTGTTTGCTGAAAAGAATTTGCTCTCAAATACTGCATCTCTATGCACATCAATGAACGTGCCAAAAAAGAGCAACACATCCTCTTCACAAATCCACTTTGAATTTTCTGCAAGCCTAACATACGTCTCAGCCTTTGATCCTTTAAGTTGATTGATTCCAAAGTGAATCGTTCCATTTAAAATGAGCTTTGCTGTCCTATCAATTTCTAATATAGCCCCTTTAAATGGAATAATATACGCTCCTTTTGCTCGTTTTACTTGAGGTGTCAAAAAATTATATTTGACAAATTTTATCAAGTCTACTTTTTTGATTTTTTCAAGCTTTTGAAACAAGGTATTATTGCTCATTGTGTTAATCCTTCCTTAGCAATCTTTCAAAATTAATGTGGTTCATAACAACTTTGACAAGTTTGTCTACTACAATAGATAACAGGACGGTCAGTATTACTATCAGGACAATTACTAATCCATTTGCAATATTTAATCCCTTACTTTTTGCGTAATCAATTAGCACGAGATGAATTAAGAAAACAGACAGAGAGTGGTTTCCGAGTATTTTCCAAATTTTACCCGTTACTTCTATATAACTAGAAATGACAAGATAAACTAAAACACTCCATATCGAAACCACTACGTACACCAAACTTTTTTGAATGTATATAACCAACCCGCTCAGTAAAGTTGCTACTCCAATTATAGCTATTGGATATTTTCTTGTGATATCAATAAACGCTTTTTCGTTTATTGCGAGTAAAACGCCAAAGGGAAACAGCATAAGAGTATCATACCACGCATCATTTATAATACTTCTGCCCAGCGTTATTCCAATGTAAATCCATAGAGAAATAACACTTATCATAAAAACTATTGATTTTGAGCATTTTCCAAAAGCCATAATCCCAATGGCAAATAATATATAGCAGAAAATTTGGCCTTTAATATACCACAAGTTACTCGGATGCATTTGAAGTGTGATCAAGTTGAAAATGACATTGTACGTCATTCTTTTATTTGCTACATCAAATATTATTTTAATCGAAAACACAATTAAATATGTGCTTAAAATATGCGTGGTATATTTTAAAAGTTTATAGCAATCGTGCTTTGTTTGGATACTTTTCGAGAGACCGTAGCCAGAAAACAGAAGAAAAACGCCAACCGCAAACAAATTGATTTCTCGATAAAACCAAATAACAATTCCACTTGCAGTTGCAACTTGCCATGAAATGTGATGGAGAATGATAAGTATAGCAGCTACTCCTTTAATGGCATCTGTTATGTCACGCGTATACCCCCCCATTTGCGAGGTCTCAACGAAGTCAAAACTATTGCGATAAAAGAAATCAAAACAAATGTCATATGGTTTCCTCCTTCATCTTACACACTTACCACTTTTTACGTTTCAGAACTCGCTTTAGGAATAGCTTTGTATAGCGTTTTAATTTCTGCTCTGAATTTTCTGTATAAGTAAATTTCACAGCTTTGCTAAACGGCTCTGTATTGAGCAATTCAAAAAATTTCTTACGATTTCCTTTTTGTATGGCCTGTCCAAAGAGATATGGATTTCCATCCAGTACTTCTTCTAAAGACCGGTTTTCCAAATGAATTTTGTCCTTAACGTTTTCTAACAGTTGCATTCCTTTCGGTGAATTTATAAAAACAACCGAAATCCCCTTTTCATAGTCTGTTTCAGAGCAACTCTTTACCCCCCAAAAATCTCCAAAAGATAAATCCGCTTGCCGCGGCATAGTCTTATACAAGCATTTCTGGCAGTTTTGTCTCATAAAAAGATTCCCACAAGTGTATCCTTGGATCCACCAATCTGTGTAGCGATCTTTATGGTATTCCTTTCCGTTTTCAAACACAATATTAGTTGCAAGGCTTTGCCAACCTGTTTTTTTGCTTTTCTGACGGACACATTTTATGGGAGATTTGTATTTGTGCTCAATTTCATTTATATACGCAGTATAAGCTTTGGGCGAATTTATCCCCTTGCAAATAAAATCCAATAAGAATAAATTATCATATTCTTTTCCCAAATAAGCACGCAAAGCGGCGACTTGACATGGTGTTCCGCAAAACAAAACTTTTTCGTTTCTTTTTAATAAATCAGAAACATTTTTATAAATACCTTGTGTGTCGCTTTGGAAATACTTGGAGCCCATGATTTTGTGCAGATCTTCGGAGGTATTACCTATGATATGTTTAGCAGACTTAAAATCATCACTAAATGCACATCCTGCTATATAGCCGCCTGCCTCAATGAAGAAATGAGCTAATTCATAGTAAATTCCTCCAGAAGTGCTGTCGAACCGAACTTTATCATCTTTTGTCCACGCTGCATAAACGCCAGGATTTTCAGAATTATGTGACTGAATCGGATGAATAGCAGGACAACGCTTCTCACACAATCCACACTTAATACATTTCTGATCATCTACCGAGGGGAACCAACATCCATCGTAATCCTCCTTAAATTTGATTGCAACTGTCGGACAGATGTCTCCACACATCTTGCATCCAGTGCATACGTCTTTTTTTATTGAATCAATCATTATAACTCTCCTACACTCAACACTTCGTAAAATCCACAGTATCTGGATCGTATCTTAGTCTGCAATTGATATTCATCATGTCAATCATTTTCATCTCATCTGGTTGAAGTGAAAAGTCAAAAATGTCCATATTGTCCTTCAAATGTTCTATACTGGTCGTATTGACAACCGGTATAACACCACGTTGATAATGCCAACGCAGTATTACCTGAGCAATATTTTTTTGATACTTTGCAGAGATTTTTTTCATTGATTCACTGCTTTTGATTCGAGCATCCATTCGTCCTGTCGGAGTATATGCCATCATTTGTATATTATTTTCTTTACAATACGAGAGCATATTGTTTTGAGGAAATAATGGATGTGATTCGATCTGACAAACCATCGGTTTAATCTCAGCTATTCTCATTAGTTGATCAAAATGATGCTCCTTAAAGTTGCATACACCGATGGCTTTTGCGTAGCCTTCTTTATACAGCTGTTCCATCTGTTTCCAACAATCCAAATAAGTATCTGGCTGTGGCCAGTGCATCAAATATAAATCTACGCTATCCGTTTTAAGGTGCTTCAAACTATGTAGAAGAGCCTGTCGAACATTACCTTCTCGTTGCTCTTGATTTGAAAGCTTTGTTACCAAGAAATACTCGTTCCGTGAATACTCTTTTAAACAATGACCAAGTACGCGCTCACTTTGACCGTATGCGCTCGATGTATCAAAGAGATGACACCCAATACTTGGAGCTTGTTTCACGATATTTATAATCGACGTATCGCGTTTCCAATGATATCCATGTCCTACGGTTATATCTTTCAGAAACTCTGTAGCACCCGCAAATATATTTTTTCGCAGATATATAAATGTACGGTCAGTTCCAAATCCGATACACGGAATATCCAATCCATTATATAACTTGATTGTGTTCATGCTCTCACCCATTCTTTAATTTACTTGCTAGCTTATCGGTTAATGGCAAGATTGTTTTCGAATTGCAGATCAATGAAAGTACAATAAAAAGCAACATCGAAATCCATCGGATCAGCATATGATTTATTATTAATATAGTCCATGCGGAAAAAGTCGACAAAGCAATTATACTACCTATTATCGTTTTCTTCGGAAACATCGGATTTCCATCAATTTTCTTTGCGATAAACCAATGAAAAACAAACAGCAGGAAATATGAAGCTAACGTTGTCCATGCTGATGCAGTATACCCGTAGCTACGAATAAAGAAATAATTTAGGGCAATATTAATTCCTGCTGCCAAACTTGTCCCTGTAGCAATAAATTTTGTTTTTTTGTAAAAGTACTCAATGTGTACTGGAAGAGAATACAAAAAAATAAAATAGATGGCAAAGGAAAGTGGAATGACCATTGAAATTCCATCATAGTACTCTTTTGTTCCTGCAATATGTATAACATCCGGTGCCAAGGAAATGAATCCCACATAAAGAATGTTCATCAACAATATATAAGCTTTTGATTTGTCTTGAATTTGGGTATATTGCTTTTGATCCAGTTGTTCGTACATCCACACGGACCAGGCATTATCCATGGACTGTACTATGATTTGCAGAATACTTGCAATTGTTTGGATGAACCCATAAATTCCAACCGCTACAACACTTACCAGCGCACCAATCATAATACGATCAAATTGGCTTAATATCTGCTGTGAGAATGTATGAATCACCAAGGGCAAACTTATACTCAAGCCATACTTCCAATAATTTGTGTTAAACAAGACTTGCTTTGTTTTTTTTGCATCACGAAAAAAGCAAAGCCAAATAACTGCTGCTACGCAAATCGGAACAATCGCATAGCCATATATTCGGCCAATGTACTTATGTTCTTTGAATACAACAAGAATCAGAAATATCGAAAGAAGCGTTCCACCGATTGAATTAATACCCGAAACTACGAGAAACTTTTTATACTTAAAGTCCAGTGCAAGCCATGTATTGTAGAACTGGAATATGAACATAGCATAGCTATGCGTAATAAGAATGTTAAGGATGCTCCTATCAAATCCAAAACTCCCGGAAATAGCAGGATATACTAAATTTCCAATAACCATTACTGCTATATACACGATTCCACTCAACATCAAGGTGCTTGAAACATATGAATCAAACTCCTGCCGGTAATCGTATTTTGCGGTTCGTAGTGAGCCATATAAGCACAATCCAACAAATATCGTCAAAATCGTTTCATACGATACATATAAATTATAAAATCCGAACTCTTCGGTTGTGAGAATGCGTGAAAAAATAGGCAATGTCAAAAACGCTATTCCTTTTAGCAAAACATTCCCAACCGTATAAGCCAATCCTGCTTTTGCGGCTTTAGTTCCTGAATCCGCCATTCATTTCTCCTTATATGGTGCTACACCATGTTTTCAAAACAATTCCTCAATTTGGAGCATTGATTTTTTTTTCACTGCTTCCAGTTTGCTCGCTATATTGTTCAAGATGCTTTCTCTGTTTTCAAGTACAGCGTTCAGACGTTTGATAACCTCTACATGTACATTTCCGCTGGCCCAAATATCATCACCACGACATTGATAAATATAGTCATTCAAATCAAAATCATCGCCAATAACACCTTTGAACTTTACACTGTATGACAAACAGATAGGAACCGTTCCCATGTTAATTGACGACACTGCGGCATGCATACGACCTGTAATTGTTGCCTTTCCTCCACCGAGAAGGATTCTTGCCTCATAAGGTTGAATCAGATGATCTACCACATGGACACGGGAACGATACCGACGGTCCAGTCTTTTCATTAATTCATCGATAATTATTTTATCATTTGAATCTGAAACATGAATCACATGCGCAAGTAGGAGAACATCCAAATTCAATGTGTCTACAATATAGCTGATTATCTGAATATACTCATTCAGATAATTTTCCAAGTCCGATGTATACTGTCTTCTCGCGCCTGAAGGAACCAACGTGATATAATCCGTCTCCAGTCCAAACTCTGATTGTAGCTTTTTCTTTTTGCCTTGGTCATCTTGGTATGGTATGTCCAAAAATGCGAGATCCCTCGCTTCTTTCAGATTTGGGAAGTCAAACGTTTCCTTCAGGTAATGATAGCAGTCGTGATCTCGGACATATATCATTGTGTTTTTCAGGCTTCGTTTCACTAAACCGACCGCGTAGCCATGGAACGGTCCCATCGTCTGCCCTAACAGATACATTTTTTGTTTTTTAGAAATCTGTTGAAATTTAACCATATCACTTACAAAGACCTGTGTAGAATAATACTGTGAAATACAGTCGCCGCCCAATACTACACACATATCATACGCCTTGCAGTTGTAAGCAATTTCCCTCGGAATGTTTACGAGCTTTTCCAGTTTGCACAATGCTCCTCTGCGCTTACGATCATATAAATCTTCTCGATAAACCTTTATTCCATCCGGAAGCGATGCTTTTACACGATTTAATTCCTCATCATCCAAAACATCCAAATAGAATTCAGGCGTTTCAGATTTCTTTTGTTGTGAGATATCGGCGTAATATTTTATGAAGGCACATGCCATCATCAAATTTCCATAATTCGTTGGGTGTATATAAAACAATTTGATTTTCATTTTGACGTGCCTTTCTTATCACATTTTGTGCTTGAATCGCAGTAAGCTAGTTCAATAAAATATAATGCGCATGAATTGGGGCTAAGTGCTACTTCATTAAATAGAGCATTTAAAATAAAAGAAAACAGGATTGTGTAATATAAAATTTTTCTTTTGATGTTATTTCCGTTCCATTTATGGGGCACCTTATAAAGATACACAAAGAAAACTGTATAGCATATGAGTCCAATCCACCCTAGTTCTGCAATAATCACCCCTATTCCTGTCTCTATAACATCTGTATTAGACAAATTAGATGAAAACAGTCCTGAGAGGACACCGACATTACCTATTCCTAGACCTGCCGGATTTGTTATTAACAATTTTAGAGAACTTATGAAACCACCTATATGTGCCATCATACTTCCCGTTGAAGCCGATATAGAATATTCAACGAATATCACCGTAACTATTGCGCATGCTGAAAAGATAAGAGGAACTCCAATTTTAGATTTATCTTTAAACCAGACATAAATAATTGCAAATACTAAAAAACCCAATAGTGCTCCCTTGCTAATGGTAAGAATACAGCAACCCACAAGCAATAATGTAAGCATCTTTTCTCCACTGTACCACGATATCATAAACGCAGCAAACAAATATGTTCCAAGATTTACCGGATCTGCAAACGTAGATACCATCCTTCGAAGTTGTTGACCCCCAATTTTTTCTGAAGAGAACCAATTCATGGGAACACCGGCAACATTTGTCTTTATTCCCTTTAGATTCCATAATTGCGTTATTCCAAGATTTTTCCAAATTCCAATTCCGCCAAGATACTCGTAAATTCCAAATAGAACAACCACCCATGCAATTAAATTTAAATATCTGTAAAATGCTCTTTCGTCACTAACCTCTCCAATGGTATAGGCATATACGTATATCAACATACATGAAATAATATTCCTTGATGCTGATATTAATGATGTTATTGGAGCCGGATAAGCAACATACATCACTAATCCGTACGCTAATAAAACCAGAAGTAGCAGTAGTACATTCGGTATTTTTGAAAAAACCAATTTAGAATTTAGAATGATCATCATCATTATCAGAAGAATATGTAGCGAAAGCATTATTTGTAAGCTAAGGGATGACTGATGATTAACGCCTATAGCTAAATACACATTTTGAAAAGCAGAAAAGAAAACCGGAATAACCAGAAACAATGAATTGGTTATTTTGTTTTTCTTGACGAGCGCATTTTTTTCAGCTACGGCCATATAGCCCATTGCTAGAACAGACAAGAGCATTGTAATCATTCCAGGGAGAATTAAACACGAAAAAATACATAGTGCAAGTATTGCAAACAATATGAACCGTTCTTTGTTATATTTCAACTTTATTGTCATGCGCTATTACCTTTCAACCACTTAATTATGATTACGTGCCAAACAATACTTTGTTTAACCACGAAACTCGTTTAATTAAAGCTGCACATATATGTGGCATTACGAAGCAAAACATCAAACTTAAGAGCCAATTCCAGTTCTTGTTAAAGGTTGTAACATAGAAGAATCCACTTATAACATAATATTGCAATGTTTCTTTACCTAATTCACTAAAAATCCGACATAAAAATTTACCATGTGAATTAATCATCCACGCAACACATAAATAGAATGCACTTCCTAGCATTGCAACGACCAAATAATTATAGATTTGAAATCCACCATGGTACGCGCAAGAAGAAATACGCTCTACTGTTATATTTGAGACATCCATACCCACTAGAATGTTTCTCAATCTTGTAAGGACAACGGTTTTATCCTTAAAAGCATAAAAATACATTGAAGGCGGATACAAAATTGCAGCTATTAAAATCACACGCTGTAATATTGATTTGTATTGTTTTATCACCCTTTCTTCAATACCCGCGATATACCCTAAAAAGTAATACGGAAAATATTGAACTGTTTGTCTAAGAATTTCAGCCTTTGTAAGTGCATATATAAAGGCTATTGCTAAATAGAACAGTACAATAAGTACTTTTCGATTTTTCTCACACCACATAGGTAAACTATGCATTCATAGATGAACTGAACAATAAGAAACCAGTATAGCGGCGCAACAAACAAATCCCTTAATATTTGGACCGTCGTGTGATGTCCTAAACTGACTGCTCGTATTATTGTCCAAGCAAAATATGGCAGCAATAATCTTTTCGCTCGTAACACCAATTTCTGCTGACCGTTTTCTATGTGTCCATATTTTGCGGCAACAAAACCAACCGTCATCATAAAGCAAAACATATGCCAGGAATAGCAAAGCGAGAATACTACGTTATAATTCGGGGGGGGCAGTGTTCCTGCAATGTGTCCTATAACTACAGCTGAAATCATTATTCCTTTTAAAACATCAATTGTTTTGTTTCTATTATTCACAAATTTTTCAACCTCATTTGACCTTTTAATAACATTTATCCACAATTTTCTTAGCCAAATTATCCCAGTTCAATGTTTGTTTCACGAGGTCATATCCGGCCTCACCCATATCAGACAATCTATTACAATCTTTGATTGCTCTTTCCATAGCTTGGGCCAAACTATCAGGATTCCCCGCTTCAGATATATAGCCAGTCTTCCCCTCTTTCACAAATTGCGTGAAAGCCGGCAAGTCCGAAGAAACAACTGCTTTTTTGTAGCCATATGCAAGTTGAATCACGCCGCTTTGATAAACATCCGTATAAGGCAAAACACAAACATCTGTGGCAGAATAATAATACTTCACTTCATCATCCGGAATATACCGAATATCTGTTTTGAGGCAATTCGTCAAATCATTGCTGTTAATGATTTCCTGACATTCTGAAAAATCTGCCTTCCACACACTGCCGGCTATAACTAAATACAAACTCGGATATTGGTTTTTCAGTTTCAGTAAAGCCTTAAGTAAAACATCGACTCCCTTAACCTTTTTGATTTGGCCAAAGAACAGAAACACCAGTTTATCGTCCGGAATCCCAAGCTTTATACGGCTTTCTTTTTTATCAAACTGTTCCACATAGTCCAACATGTGACCGTGTGGAATCATATGCGTTTTTTCTTTTAATTCCGGGAACAACTCCGCAAAGCGATTCACATTCCCGGGTGCCTGTAAGATAATAGAATCCGCAAGTCCATACAGCTTTTTATGAAAGTACTTGTCATAGAATTTCTCGTTGAAGGGTAGTATGTCGTGTACGGTCGCCACATACTTCACACCATACTTTTTTTTGTATCTGTTCAAAAACAGATAGTCGATTGGTGAAAATGTATACCATTCCGTATGGAGCACATCAAACTTTTCCGTTCGAAGAAGTTCTCCGATTTTTTTATAGGATGCAATATAATTTTGCATCTTTTCCAACTTTCCAACATTCTTTTCATCTGTATTAAACAGATTGATTCTTTCACATCTGCAATTTTCCTTCTCCTGTTTCTGGTCAATCGCCAATAAAACTTTAGCTCCGGCTTTTTCAAGCCCGTTTGCAAGCGGAAATGTATACTTATAATTAACTTTTGCGATTTGGTCTACCAATAACACTTTCATTTTATATCCTCTCTTTAAATTCACTCCATTAACACCTAACCTTAATCAGTTCAGCATCTCCAACAACCAGGCACCGCCCCAGTCCAGCAGGCAAAAACAGTGTTTCGCCTTTACTAAAACGCATTGGCTTTTGTTCGGCATCCATCGTCTGGACCTCACCATAGCCATCCAGACACATCAGCACTTGAAAGGAAGTGTCCATTACTGAAAACGCAAAGCCCTTTGTAACTTGAATTTTCTCCGTTTCAAAGTACTTGCATCGGCAGAGGATTTCACGAGAACACCCCGGATGGTGCTTCACCATTCGTGGCTTCTGCCTTATATCAGGCGCAACGCTCATATCCATGACTTCGACTGCTTTATCAAAGTGCAGTTCACGTTTTTTTCCATTCTTATCCACACGGTTGTAATCATAGACACGATAAGTCACATTAGAACTTTCCTGAATTTCAGCCACCAGAATACCTTTACCAATACCATGCACTGTACCTGCTGGCACAAAATAAGTATCGCCTTTGTGGACTTTTACTTTCTGCAAATGCTTGTCCAGCGTACCGGTTTCCACTGCCTTACGCAGAATTTCTTCCGTCACCTCATGCTGAAAGCCATAAATCAGGTGCGCACCTTCTTCAGCATCAATGACATACCACATTTCGGTTTTGCCATTGTCACCTTCGTGCTCCCGTGCATATGTATCATCGGGATGAACCTGAACAGACAGATCCTTCTTGGCATCGATGAATTTTACCAATACAGGCAGTTCTCCGTTTTCCACCTTTGTACCAAGATATTCGGGGTGAGCACTCAGCACCTCCGTCAGCGTTTGTCCCTTATAGATTCCATTCGCCACATAACTGGGACCATCCGGATGTACAGAGCATTCCCATGTCTCCGCCAACGGGGTCAAATCGATTTGCTTTCCGTATTCTTCTCGGAGTCGGGTGCCACCCCACAGGTAGTCCTTGCCAGTCGGAATCAATTTCATGATTTCCATAGCCATCACCCCTTAGTTCTTACACCATGGGAAATTTGATCTTATCCGCAACGCTAATTTCATCGCCAAGCTGAACTTCGATCATGTCCAATGCAGTGATAGCCTCAACCGTGTGCTTGCAGCCTGCTGCAATGGTAATCACATCGCCTGTACGCAGCACCTGCTCCATGCCGTCTACGACTGCCTTGCCCTTACCAGAAACGACAGTCCAGACTTCCTCACGGTAGTTATGCATGTGGTAAGTCATGTGCTCACCCGCTCTCATGGAAATCTTAACTGTCATAGAGCCGGGCTGCACATCGATGACCGTATAACTACCCCAAGACTTCTCAGCATACATTGCCTCGGTCTCAATTTTTTCTACATAGGGCTTCATATAACCGCTGCGTTCTTTATCAGCAATCAAAATGCCATCACCGCTAGCCGCAATAATCATGTCCTTGCAGCCCATGCAAAGAATCGGGATATTCAGTTCGTTCACCACATTGGTATTTTCGCAGGTTTCATCCAGAACAGCCTTGCCCTTGGTCTTGTCCGCCATGACCTCAGCCATCATGTTCCAGGTGCCGACATCCTTCCAATCTCCGCTGTAACGCAGAACCTGAATGCTGGACTCTTTCTCGACCACGGCATAGTCGAAGCTGATCTTAGTCAGGGTATCGTACTTGTTGAACAGGTCACGGTAGTCCTCGAAGTCGATCATGCTATGAGCCTTGTCCAGCAGATAGCCAAGTTTGAATGCAAAGATGCCTGCATTCCACAATGCGCTCTGTGCCAGATACTTCTTGGCAGTTTCCACATCCGGCTTTTCCTTGAATTCCATGACCTTGCTGACGTTTTCGCCGCTTTCAGGGATAATGTAACCGTACTTCTCGCTAGGATAAGTCGGTTCAATGCCCATCAGGGTCAGATTTGCTCCACCCTGCTCTGCCAGTTCTTGCAGGTTTTTGACAGCTTCGTAATAGGTATTGTCTACATAAGGGTCAACCGGGCAGACAACAACAGCCTCATCCTCTGCAACGCCCAGTTCATCATGGAGATAAGTTGCGGCCAGGGCAATGGCCGGGAACGTATCGCGGCGGCAAGGCTCTACACAAATAGAAGCCTTCTCGCCCAGCTGGTTTTTGATGGCGCTTGCCTGTGATTTACTCGTTGCAATGGTAATCTTTGCATCAGCATCCACAGTGGTAATCTGGCGATACACACGTTGCACCATAGACTCATACTCGTCATCATTTTTGAATAGCTTGATGAACTGTTTACTGCGCACATCATTGGAAAGGGGCCAAAGACGCTTACCAGAACCACCGGAAAGTAAAATAATATTCATAATTTTTTCTCCTCTATCTTTACTTCAAGTACTCTTCCGCACTCTTGCAAATCTCTGCTTCCACCTTCTCGGCGGCTTCCTTATTCTCTGCGCTGACAGAGATATAGGTCTTGAGTTTCGGCTCGGTGCCGGAGGGGCGCACCACGATGGAGCAGTTATCTTCCAGCAGGAACTTGAGCACATCGGACTTGGGCAGGCCGTCCAGACCCGGTGCGTAGTCCAGCAGCTTGACGACCTTCTTGCCACCAAACTCCTGAATGCCACCCCGGAATGCCTGCATAATGCTCTGCATCTTGGCAAAACCGGCGCTGCCGTCGAACTCATAGCTGTGCAGAGTGTTCAGGCAATAGCCATAGGTCTTGTACAGTTCGTCCAGCTTGTCCAGCAGGCTGATGCCCTTGGTCGCATAGTAGCTAAACATCTCACAGATCATGTAGGCGCCGTCTACACCGTCCTTATCGCGGACGTAGGAGCCGGTCAGGTAGCCGTAGCTCTCCTCAAAGCCGAACACATAGCTGTCTGCCTTGCCCTGCTGTTCCAGCTTGCCGATCTGCTCACCAATGAATTTAAAACCGGTTAGCACGTTGATGGTACGCAGACCATAGTGCGTAGCGATCTGCTCGCCCATATCCATGGTGACGATCGTCTTGACCATGACTGGGTCAGCGGGCATCTTGCCATGCTTCATACGCTGGCTGCAAATATAATCCAGCAGTAGCATACCGGTCTGGTTGCCGGTCAGCAGCTCATACTCGCCTGCCTTGTTCTTGACAGCGATGCCCACACGGTCACAGTCGGGGTCGGTTGCCAGCAGAAGGTCGGCATTGCACTTCTTGGCATACTCCATGCCCAGTGCCATGGCTTCCTTGATCTCCGGGTTGGGGTACGGGCAGGTCTGGAAGCTGCCATCCGGCAGCTCCTGCTCCTTGACCACCGTGATGTTGGTGTAGCCCATCTCCTTCAAGGTGCGGGTCACAGGCTTCAGACCGGTGCCATTCAGCGGGCTGTACACGATGGCCACATCCTTATTAACCTCTTCACCAAACAAAACCGACTGGCTCTTGACCTGTTCCACAAAGGCGGTGTAGACCTCATCCGGGATGTACTGGATGCTGCCGTTTGCCATGCCTGCTTCAAAATCACTGGTCTTGACGTCTGCAAAGATATCCAGTTTCTCGATCTCCGCCAGAATTTCCGCAGCGGCCTCAGTGGTGATCTGGCAGCCGTCCGCACCGTAGACCTTATAGCCGTTATACTTGCTGGGGTTGTGAGAAGCCGTCACCATGACACCTGCGGAGGTGTGCAGATAACGGGTCGCAAAAGACACGGTCGGAACCGGCATCAGGGCAGGCCAAATATTGACCTTAACACCATTGGCTGCGAACACGCCCGCAGCCACCTTTGCAAACACATCGCTCTTGATGCGGCTGTCATAGCCGATGGTCACAGACGGCTCTGTGAAGTTCTTTTTCAGATAATCAGCCAGACCCTGAGAAGCCTTTGCCACGGTATAGATATTCATACGGTTGGTACCTGCGCCGATCACACCACGCAGACCGCCCGTGCCAAAGGCAAGGTCACGATAGAATGCGTCCTCGATTTTGGTGTCATCCAGCGTTTTCAGTTCTGCTGCTACATCGGCATCTATGGTGGCATTTGCCAGCCAGCGTTCGTATTCCTTTTTAATATCAGCCATAATAACTCCAATTATCTTCCAACAAATACTTCTTCATACTGCCCACAGATTTTGTCCCACGTATACTCTTCAGCAACACGTTTCTTAGCTTTCCGTCCCATTTCTGCAATTTCTTGGGCACCCATCTTGTCTGCACAATCAATCAACCTTGCGAGGCTACCCGGTTTGCGACTCCAGTACAAGGCGCAATCTTCTGCGACCTCTTTATTAAAGCCAACATCGACCAGCAAGTTCAGATCCGTGCTACCAAGAGCCTCAATCAGCGAAGGATTTGTGCCTCCAACGGTGTGTCCATGGAAATACGCGTAGGCATTCTCCCGAATCTTTTTTAAGAGTTCCTGATCATAAACAGTGCCGACAAATTTGATTCTCTTATCACTCTTGAAATGAAGTTTTTCCTCAAGCTCATTTAAGAACTTTTCATTCACATTCGTAATAATCGCAAAGTTCTTTTTGCTCTTGCTTTTCATGAACTCCCGAATCATAACTTCAAAAGAGTTCTCCGGTACAAAACGACCGACGACAAGGTAGTAGTCCTTTTTCGTCAGTCCTTTTTCTCTATACCAGTTCATCAGCTTCTCATCGTCATCAGCCAACTTACTAAGGGTCAGATCTGCACCATACGCAATAAATGTAGTCTTCGGATTTCTGCCTTTGATGCCTTTTCCGTCATAACACTCGTGGATATACTTTTCGATATTCACTGAGTCACAGATAGCAAGGTCACAGTATTTAACCATCATCTGCTCAGAAATCTTCCAGTATTTCCGGATCGGCGCAGACCATTTTGCTCTCATCCATTCGTGTCCATCTGGGTTCAGATACACAGTGCCGCCCAGTTTATGGATTTCTCTGTAAAAGTAACCAGCAAAAGGCCCAATACGGCAAGCCATGATGTAAACGATAGGGTGCGGAATATGGTTTTTCTTGATATGTTCGCAACAAGCTTTTAGTGCAACAACATCATAATAAATTGCCTGCGCAGGGCCAATCTGAGGAACATCAATTTTGAAACAGTGGGCATTGTGGAGTTCAAATTCATGTTCGTTGATTTTTGTCACACCATCAAATTTGCTCTCATCCATGCAGCCGTCACCATTGGCTTTGCAGGCAACATGATATTTGATGTTTTCTTTATTCTGGTGATACTCTGTGAGCTTGTAGACAAAGGTCTCATAACCTCCGTAAGCCCCCAATGACTTCGCGCCGACAAGGTATACGTGCTGCACTTCTTTTTTTGAATTCATTCCTCTATTCCATCCTCACATTTTTATCGCTAATGTTGCATCTATTCCCTTATGGATAAAAACAAACCTACGGCGGGTCGCACAAAGGCAATCCACCGTAGGCTTGAACTCTCCTTCAATCTTTATTTGCTGCTCCTTTTGTGGGTCAAAACAGAGCTTCCAAAAACCGCCTACATATAACCCCAGGATTTCCCGCTTCTTGCAGTCTTTTCAACAAATAAAACTTTTGAAGGACAACTCAAGCCGTCAAAACCCTTTAGTTATCGTAGTTTTTCTTGGTTAATCCTATTATATCTCTAGTCCCAGTGCTCGCAACGGCAATCTTATAATTCTTCATAATATCTACTCCTCCAATCCTTATTGCAGGCATCCTCTAAAATCAGTTTGTGTCTATGTAATTATCTTGAAAGACGCGTCCAATTTTTTTACTCCCCATGCCCCAGCAGGCACACCTTAAAGGTCTTAAAAATAATTTTCCAATCCACCCAGAAGCTGCGCTCCTTGACATACTTCACGTCCAGATCCATCC